>Ga0164315_10000458_pt1 | contig 28153 bp, 26 predicted proteins | sample GuaBasSedimGuay6_FD_113737 | JGI IMG/M metagenome (GOLD analysis project Ga0164315, IMG submission 113737) | Subseafloor sediment microbial communities from Guaymas Basin, Gulf of California, Mexico - Guay6, Core 4569-2, 0-3 cm | ecosystem: Environmental > Aquatic > Marine > Hydrothermal vents... | reverse complement strand
CTTCGATCTCATAGTCCGACAGCCCCTCATCACAATAGTCATTTCCCGAAACAGTGAAAAGCTTCTCTTCGGGCTCCGCCAGGTCCATCTCCAGAAGCCAGCGTAGACTCTCGTCATTCGCATCATCACCGGAGTCCGCGACTCCTTCGATTTCCGATTCACAGCGTTCATTGTCAATGTGCACGATTATTCTCCCGTATCCAGTTTTGCGACCAGCGTAACCCGTCAGTGCGTGAGAGTCTCTGAGACCGCAGTTCTGCCCGCCATCCCGACGTTTGAACCTATGACCGGCCCCGTGTGTGACATACCCTTGGCGAGAACCCTGCCACCGGAACCTGCCATACGAAAACAATCATCAGTCAATTTGCGAATAAGCTCGACATCCGGGGTCCCGTCGCTTGTGTAGGACACAAGCAGGGCGGGAAGAGCGCTGACCACGTCATCTACCAACTGTTGCACCTTGGCACTTGGTGGCAGGTCGCCGTCTAACACCCTGTCCAGCATATCCTGAGCCGCCCAACCCAACTCACCAAGAATGTTTGCTCCTACCGCACGGCCATTGCCCTTGAAGGTGTGGAAATGCCTGCGGATATCACGCAACACGTCTTTGGCGCCAGTATCGTGTGCCCAGGTTTCCGCCAACATAGTCAACTCGGCGACAATCTCCTCGGACTCCTCAATAAATACGTCGCGAAATTGCGCCGGAATATCCGAATCCTGTACATAGTGCTTTTCCTGTGCAGACGGGTTATCCGCGGGGTTTGATGAGTCCGCAGCAAGAGCGACGTCCGCTCCCGGGGACAACTCAAGAATCCATTTATCCAACTCCACCGCCCGCTGTTCAGCCAAGGCGATCATGTGCGAGGTATCATCGAGCGGATCAGCGATCGATCGCTGCAAGTGCATCTCGATCTGGGCGAACGCGTCGGCGAAGCAGCGAAAGGCATCGTCCTCATGCACACTTCCGGCTTTACCGGCGGCAGTGAGCCATTTGTGACACTGCTCGATAACCAGCCCCTCTCTGTCCATACCTGCAAAGCTCAGTGCGCCGGCTATTTCAGTCAACAGTTGCAGGGATAATTCAGTGGCCTTGCGATCAGGCGTATCCTTCAGGTGATCCAGGTAATCAGTGGCGAGACGGTAAAGTAAATCGATATCCGGTTCACCGTTATCAGCATCCTTCACTGCCTGGCGCAGTTCTTCGTGGCCCTGGTCTGACTTGTTAAGATGACGCTGCAGGGCGAGTGTCAAACGCAGAATACTTTCCGGCTCCAGGGGTTTCTTATCCAAAGCGCTCTTCAACGCCTTGCGGCGCAGAATTTGGTGCAGGTAGTTCTCTACCAGACTCATCTGGGTAAACGTGGCGGTTACGACACTCTCACGTAATTCAAATTCACTGCTGGAAAAGGAACTGCAGAGACCGTGTTCGAGCTTGTGCTCCAGGTCCAGTTTGACTTCTACAACACCGCGAATAATTTCACTTATCGCCTTCTCGACTTTGTGGGGCTGGTCCTTCCAAGCACCGCTGTATAACTGATTCAGTTGCCGCTGCACATCCTTAAGCGAACCCGCATGAGTCATCTGCCCCGCGGCAACCAGGCGACACTGCGCACCCTCAATCGCATCCGGCATGGTGCTGTCTTCGTCTTGTGAATCTTTCCCGGCGATAGCTGTCAAATCATTGGCGTTGAGATAGTCCACTACACCATTGAGTTGTTCCAGGGCACCACTGATCGCGGTAACGAGGGCGTCGGTGTGTATCAGACCACGACCTGCCGCATCGACGGTATCGTCATCTATACCAAATACTTCACGCACACCTGATATATGAACCGGGCTGGACTTGCAGGATGCCACGTAGTAGAGCATCTGCAAAAGGTAGCCATCGTAGTCCATGGACTCATCGACGCGGGCACCGTTTTCCCTGGCATGTTTGATGGTAAATGCGCCGGCCTTGAAAATCTGGGCTATGCACTCATCCGGCACAATAAGGCCGCCGGCAATACCCTCGCAAAGCCCAATCATGACAAACCAGAACTTTTCCGGCTCAGAACCGGAAAAAAGCACCTGCATTTTTCTGGATATGCGCGCTACCGTCTTCATGCTCTCGTTGACATTACGTCGTCGCAAGGCTTGCTTTGCCATTTCCAGGTAGAGCGCCAACATGACATTAGCGCGCCTTTTTATTTCCTCGTCCGATGCCGGCGATGTGTTCGGTGTGATACCGACGCCTCCATCGATGTCCATATGAAAGAAAAAGGCCTGCGGACGGGGCCGCTCACCCACCCAGCGGCGCAGGTCATTAACATATTGCTCCAGGCCGCGCCCGGTATCCATTCGGACATTCTGGGTATGCGTCAAATAAGCCGGGATTACCTTCAGCGCCTGCATCAAACCGCCCATTGTCAGCTTACGCCGCTCGCCGACAACCTTATCCTTGTACAGAAAATTGAGACTGCGCTCCATCTCCAGAGTCAGCATTTCTATTTTTTTCATCCCCAATGCCCGCAGCGTCGAGGTGATCTGGTGAATTGCCCACATGCATTGCAACAGCGGTTGTTTCTGCGCCGGGTCATTGCCGTATTCAAGCAGGGCAGCCTCAGCATTCTCGGCCTGCTTGTTCATCAATCCACTCACCCATTTAAGGGAAACAATATCCGGTTTGCTAGCCACTAGTTCAACCTCCAATTTTCTTGTATGCACATACACCAGGCCACTGCACACAGCGCATGCCCTGATGCAACCAACGTACGTCCTCTGCGATACCCAGGCGGGTCATCCATCCCTGTATAAAGTCAGCGATCACCGCCTGCGAGCTATCGATTTTTAAATTCACCGGGGTACTCATACAGAGGCTCGTGCTTCTTTAGCAGACTCCAGGGCCTTCATCTCTTCTTCGTGGTAGATCTGCGACGCACCCTGGATATGCTTTAAGTCCCCGACTGCAGACAGACCATCCTGGTCGTCGCCACGCATTTTTTCGATCTTAAACTGACGGAGGTTTTCAGCCACATCACGCATTGAGGCTTTAAGGCTACTCACACCCATTTGGGTAGATTTGCTGTATTCACTGATGTCCAGATTGCGCTCACGAATTTCATCCATTGAGCTGTTCATATGCCGTGCGATGGTCGCCGACTGCCCTGCGGTATCATCCACGGATGTAATGATCGATGTGATCGCCGAAGAACCCGCATTGATTTCCTCCAGAGAGGTATCAAGCTGGTCGATGTATTCGAGGATGGTTACCACCGTTCCAACCGTATTTTCCATGCTGGACAGGTTGTCCGCAGACAAGTTTTGCAGCATCCGCACTTCAGAAATAATCTTGCGCCCTTCCTCTTCCGCTTCCCGCAGAAGGTCGCCAATCGCCTCGGCAATACCGAGGAATGGTCGGCCATGCTCACCGGCTTTCTCTGCCTCAATACGGGTATTAATCGCGACAACCGAGATTTTGGTATTCAACGCCTGAATATATTCGGCCGCCGCGGTTACCGACTGGATCAACTCACCCTGTCGCTTGGCGGATTTTGAAGTTTCCTGCACTGACTCTCGCACGTTGGCAGACGCTTTAGACATGTCCTTGGTAAGCTCATAGCCCTGAGCGACGCGCTGTCTGTTGCGCTCGGACGTCCTGGCCGCTTCGGCAGTCGATGTCTTGATTTCCTCACTGGTGCGCACCATTTCCGTCGCCGCCGTGGTGGACTCGCCGACAGTGCGTGTCAGTTCTATGCCTTTGTCTACCTGTCCTTCCGCAGAGACACCAATTTTACTGATCCCTTCCACAGAAACTTCGAACGGCGTTCGAATATTGCGTATAAGCTCACGCTGACGACTGGTGGAGGCATTAATTTCGCGAGCAATATCACAAGTGACCGTATTTTCTTCCGGCACACGCACGGTCAGGTTGCCCTCGGCGATCTGCACCAGGGCGCCATTAATTTCCGCAACACCCTGTTCCGTATAGATTACCCGGCGACGCTGGACACGGTACATGACGAGCAGCAGACCCACCGCCAGGACACCGGGCGCGCCAAACAAGGCCATCAATGTTCCACGGTCATACAATCTGGCCGGGGTAAGTTTGTCGACGGCCGGAACCAGTGCCGATATAGCATCTGCAAGATCAACAGAGGAGACCGCTATTGATTCACGCGCCACTGCCGCCTCTCTCAGCTCGGCCGAGGCCCCACCAATCTGGTCGATAGAAGTTGATACCACAGTGAAAAGTGCGGATGCCTTAGCAAGGGATTCTATGGCATCAGAATTGGTCAACTTATCAATGCCCGTTGAACTGCTACCGTTGTTAAGTGCCTCCGCTATTTGGACAAAGTCCGTCGCGTCGGCACGGAACTCATCGGCGGCCTGTCGACTACCACTGCCACCGGCCAGAATTTTGTCAATATTACGGGCTGCACGCTCCGTCAACCACAGGATTTTTTGTGCGCCCACTATGGTCTCGGAAGACACAGATTCAGCGCGCAGAATGTCGACCACCGCTGCAACTTTATCCTGAATCGGGCGGATGTTCTGTTCCAGAGTTGTGGCAACAGAATTGATAAAAATGATCTGAGGACCCGCATCGACCAATATTTTCGCCGAGCCCCTCACTGACTGCCAACGCTCTTCAATATGCTTTAACTCTTCGTTAAAACCCACCGACTGAAATTGCGTCAGCTGCCACTCGAAGCTCTCCATGTTTTTGCCAAGCTCGACAAACGTTGATTCTTCACCCCGCACAGATTCGCGAGCGTTGACCGCTACCTGCTGCGACAGCAAACGCATCTCATCGACAGCTACGTGATATTCTCCTTCCTGGCCAGCTTCCTGCTGGACCATAAAGAAGGTGTACGCAACACCACCAAGACAACCCAGAATACCAATGGCTATCGCGATCACCCAAAAGCTGGACACACCACTCTTCATTACTTTACTCATCGCTCTTTCCCTTGATTTTTGCTTTGTCGGAGGCAGATGCATTTGACAGGTCTTCATCTGCAACTAGTTTGTCTATATCCAGAACTGCCAGAAAATCGCCCTCGTGCATGAAGCCTCCCAGCGAAAATTTGGCGAAGTCCGGATCAACCGGATGGTTCATATCGCGTTGGTTTATTTCGAACTTCAAGTCCCTTTGAATATCGCTAAGGGTAATGCCAAAGTACATACCAGGACGGCGTACTACCATGCAGTAATCACGCACCCTGCCCGAGTAAGGACGCTGGCGAAACAATACATCTCCACTGAGGATAGGCAGTAATCCACCTTTAAATGCCGCCACCCCCATTACCCAGGGTTTGGTACCGGGAATAGTCGTTACGGCGGGTGTTTCGATAATCTCTTCGAGCTCACCCTCTCCCACCAGCAGCCCCACCCCGGCAATACTGAGGAAGGTTCCCACCCAGCGCATCTGGTCATTCTCAAATGCCGGAGGCGTCACACCATCATATGCACTGATGCGCTCCAGGAGCTCCAGCGATTGCAGGGCTGATACCCCCATGGCTATGCAGCCGCCTGCCTGAGCGTATGCTTGTAAATCAACTCACGTAGCACATTTTCGGGCGGAATTTTTGTAACGTGAGCTGTGGCTCCCCGCGCCCGCCCCTTGGCTATATCAAATATGCCATCGGAAGAGGACAGCATCACCACAGGCGTGTTGCGTGTATCTTCCGAATTCCGAATCAGGGTACAGGTTTGGTAACCGTCCAATTCAGGCATGGTAATGTCCAGAAAAATGAGGTCGGGTTTAAAGCGACGCAACATGCCGAGGGCTTTGTAACCGTCCTCTGCGCACTCCACTTCACAACCCATATTACGCAGGGTATGCGACATCATCATTCGTATGGTTTTAGCATCATCCACTACCGCGATTTTTACACCACGGATGTCCATCTCTTCATTTAGGTTCGTCATTTTCGCCCTCATTTATTCCAGTTTCGTCACTTGGCGCACCAACGGATTTGCCATTACAGTATTTGTAAGGAGGGCGGGACCATCAAGCGAAAACTGGAGATTTCTCCAGAAACTCAACATTTTAAGTTTCTGGTTATCAGGGGATAGTGGCAAAAAATTGAATTAACTTATTGTTTTTATTGAAGAATACAAGAATTAACTAACGAGGCAAGGATTCCGGGCGAAAACAGTTGCTATCGCTTGACTCGGCAATTTTGGCGCAAACCAGTGCTCTAACCCAATGATCGCTGTCGTTTTATTCACTGGGAAACATATAGCTCTTGAAGGGTTCAAGGTGACCGGACTGGAAGTCACGCAGTTCATATATCTTGAATTTGTGCATCAGTGTCAGGCAGCGCTGGAACACTTTGTCCGCCTCATAAGAAGAGGGGGATATACCATACTCGTCGGTAATCTGCGCGAAGATAGTCGAGGCGATTTCACGGCGGGTCTGGTCTTCCCGATACATGCTGTGATTTACCGGCGACGATACAATGGGTGTACCATAGACAAGAAAAGCCTCCCAGCGACTGCCGTCTTGCCCTTCATCCAGTTGCGCCACCAGGAATTTGACAATGTTATGGAGGTCGATACGCGGCGGCAACAGGTCTTTTTGCAGCCACTTTCGCACGTCCGACTCCCGCCAGGCTTTATTGATTCCCAATATACTGATCACGCGGCCTTCTATTTGCGGGGGAGCAGCGCCGGCCAGATCCCAGAGCATGTTCAGGCGAGCGGAAAACCCGAGACTGACAGGCAACTCGACATCCATCAGGCGTTGATATTCCTCAGCATACTCTTGCACCGACTTGGTTTTGTCCAGTGCAAACCCACCCTGTGTTGTTTGTCGCTTATCCACCATGACCACTGCTCCCATCTCTATCCCTGTCACTCAGGCTGAAGTGCGTATTAACTACAGTGCATATTAACTACTCTCGCTTTCCCGCTGACGTTTCAGGTAGGTCGGCATAGACACCCCCATTATACGTGCGCGATTGGCGGCGCTTATCGCGCCACACTGTTTAATCACGTGAGCAATCAGCATATCTTGCATAAGCTGTAGCGGCGACTCAGTCAATTGCGGGGACTCCCGAACCCACTTCCTGAGCAACCGGCGAGGTTTTTGCCACAGGGAACTCGTGTTGCGCTCCTCGTCCCGCGAGCGAATTTTTTGCACCCAGCGACTGACATTTCGTGGTTTTGTATGCAAAAATTCCGCGGTCCTGGGGATATCCTCCCGATATCTATCCAGTGCTGCCAATACTATCTCGTCATCAGTCCAGGCACCCAGTGGTCTGATCGAATTCGCACTGAGCAAGTTGTGCACCGCTTCCCCCAGGGAAACATCAAGTGTCTCCAGCGCGGAGGGAATATAGGCGTCATCTTGGGCAGCCTGGGTCTCCACCATAGCGAGAAATGGCTTGGGGGCCGGCATATAGGGCGCTCCATCCGGCGTTATTCCCTTAAACAGTCCCAGGTCTACCGGAGTGAGCCAATCCTTTTCCGTTTTCTCCAATGCGCTGACAATGCACTCTCGCATTTCACTGATATTGCCAGGCCAATCGTATAACAACATGGCTTGTTCCGCATCGGGAGTGAAGCCTTTCATGTCGCGTCCGCGCAGCATGCCCTCCTGGTCGAGCACCTTGTGCGCCCAGCGCAATACAGCCTGCTTGCGATCCTTGATAGGGGGCACATGTATCGGGTAGCCGGCGAAAGCACTGGCCAGCGGCGCGGTTAAATTTCCCCGTCGCATCAGTTTCTCCAGACTGTCAGGAAATAACGCTACAAGTTTGACCCGGGGAAGATATTGTGGGGGACTGACATCAGCCAGGGTGCGGGAAGTAATCTGGCGAGCCAACTTCAGCTGCGACTCCGAGTTCATAAGGTGAGGCGATTTGAACACCAGGGTTTTTCCTTCCCCACGCCCAAGTTCCTTTGCAATACGGGCATTTGCCTCACCGCGACTGCGAAATTCCCGGCAGTCCAGCGCAACGAGCATTTCAGCTGCGCCAGCTGATTGTTCGTGAATAATATTGGCAATGTACATCTTGCCAGTGCCTGCAGGCCCGATAATCGCGACGGGAATATCCAGCTTTGACAAGAAAATGGCCTGATCAACGGCGCCCTCCATATTATCGCCGACATAACCCTCGATACCCTTTTCAATGGGCGTCACCAACCCGTCCGGTGTTGGCGAGGAATCCGCCGGTGGCGCTGTACGTTCATGCAGGCCGGACAAGGCAGTTACAAGATTGTTACAAAATACACCATTATTATTGAGAGCCCTGCCCGTAAACAATTTGCTGTCACTATCGGCGGCCGCCCTGATACGCTGCTCACTGCTACCGCATTGCGCCTGCAGCAGTGCGTTATTCGCCGCCAACAATGTCGACAGGGGCGTCCTGCCCACCGTCATTTTCGCCAGCCCCACGCAAATCCGCGTGTCGGGCTGCCCGGGCGACTTGCGCAGTCTGCGCAAATGAGACAGTAGTGCGCGACTGATATCCAGGGCGCCCTCAATATCGACATCCCGCAATATAATGATGATGGAAGATCCGGTGGGAAGTGCGACCACATCCTGGGCTCGAATAATCTCCAGCAGGCCGGTGCGAATCCCTGTCATCAGCTGAACGGTTTCAGTAAACCCCCAGTGTTGGTCATAGCCAAGTTGATCAACGCCAAGTATAGCTACAATATCAGAGGTCCCGAACGACCCTGCAAGGCCGGATTCATCCTCATCAAGTAACTGCCACAGCAGGAGATCAGCCGCCGCTTGACCCCGGGGGACGAGCGTACCGGCCACAGCAATTTGCTTGCCATCGACCCTGCGAATGAGGAACGGCGGCAAAGAGCTTCTTACTCGTGCAGTCATGGCGAGCATCAAAGCCGAGTCAGCGCCTTCCTCACAACAAATCGCCGTGGACCACAGCTCACCGTGCAACGCAGACTGCGCCACTCCCAATATACTTGCAGCCACATCATTGCAATCGTCGATTGCACCGGTTTCCCAGGCGATACAAAAATAGGCCGCCTCGATTTCCCCCAGCCCCGCCGGAGAGTGCTTAACGCTCTTTGTTTTGCTCATATCTGCTATAGAACCCGTCCTTCCAGGGTATCCGGCTCAGCGAATTCTCGCATAACATAGTCTACCCTGTGCTCGACGGAAACATGCCTTCTGTGCTTTAAGCTCTCCACATGGCGCAGCCGGGGTAACAAACCGCGGCCATTGGCTATCTGAATGGAGAGGCCGGGACGCGCATTGAGTTCCAGCATTTGCGGGCCGAGGTATTTATCCAAAACCAGATCGGTTCCAATATAGCCCAGCCCGGTCATCTCATGACACTGCGCCGCCAACAGCAGGATTTCCCGCCACCCGGAGATACAGATGTCACTCAGTGCTCGCCCGGTATCCGGATGCGATTCGATCTGGCGACTGAACTGCACCGCGTTCAAACAGGCGCCATTGTTCATCGCCAATCCCAGACCCACGGCTCCTTGATGCAAATTGGCTTTGCCGTCTGAGGCATGTGTCGCAAGACGCAACATGGCCATCACCGGATAACCGCGGAAAACGATGATGCGAATATCGGGAACGCCTTCGTGCGAATAGCCGGCAAAACATTCATCGAAGGCAATCAGGTCTTCAATGATCACCACATCGGAGGCGCCGCCAAGGGAGTAAAGGCCGGCGAGAATATTACTCATATGGCGCCGCACGTCGGCGATACCTATCTCTGCGCCGGAGCTCTTGATAAAACGCTCTCCCGCGCGCCCAATCACCACTAAAATACCTTTGCCCCCGGAGCCCTTGGCCGGCTTGAGTACAAAAGTTTCCCGGTCTTGCAACTGCCGGTTGATGTGGCTTATTTCGTGCTGTTCCCGCACCACGAATTGCAACCGGGGCGTGGGCACGTCGTACTCCTGCGCCAGCAATTTGGTTTTGAGCTTGTTGTCGACTAGGGGATAAAGCCGGCGATCATTGTAACGGTTAATGAATTCGACGTTGCGGCAATTCATGCCCAGCATACCCAGTTCTCGCAAGCGCGCGGGCTTGATCCAGGCCATGCCCATCAGATATCGTCCATCGCCCGAAAGCGCCGCAGTTCGGACAGTTTATAACCTGTGTATTGGCCCATCGCCAATATCAGGGCCAACAGCACCAGATTCAGTTCTGGAAAGTTAAAACTCAAATGCTTGAGTAACGGCGACTGCATCAGCAGGTAGGCTATGACGGCAACCACCAGGCTGCCGCCACCTTGTATCAGGACTTCGTGAGGCCCCTCTTCTTCCCACAGGATAGACATGCGCTCGATAGTCCAGGCGATAATGATCATGGGGAAAAATGTGATAGTCATGCCGGTGCTATAGCCCATCTGGTAACCGATAATACTGAGCGCCGAAATAACAAATATAACCAGCACGATAAGAGTGGCGATTCTGGCCACCAACAACAGATCGAGACGGGAGAGATAACTGCGCAAAACCAGACCGATGCCGACCACCGATATAAAACTGATCAGTCCGGGCAGAAGCGAGGTTTGCAGAAATGCCAGTGATATCAGTATCGGCATAAAAGTGCCTGCGGTTTGCAAGCCGATCATCACCCGCATGAACACGACCACAGCGGCACCCAGTGGCAGCAGCAGAAGTAACTTGAACATGCTCTGCTCTTCTATTGGCAGGCTGTGCACGCCGAGTCTGGAAAAAATACTGTCGCTGTTCTGAGCCTTAGCCAATTGCCGTGCGGGAACCGTCTGGCGAATCATGGAGAAACTGACGCGGGAGTTCCGCCCTCCGGTGACATCCAGCACCGAAACCCCACCGCGATGCCACAGCAGAAGATTGAGCGGGACACCGGTCTCCCCGGTTTCAGGGTTGAACAATAACCAATGCTCGCCTGTGTGTATCTCCACCATGGGCGTCAGCACCTGCCGCCGTCGGGCGTCTTCCAGATAAAGCCCCATCACAGACCGTGTGGCTATACCCGCACGATCCAGTAACCGCATCAGCAGTTCCGCCTGACTCGTTTGATCCGAGCGCAGCAATGCCGTGTTCTGGTCGGATGACGGGCTGCTCAGCAGTTTTATCAGTTCCCGGGTAAGACTCCGGGCGGAACTGGATGTCTCCCGAGCGCGGCTGAGCACTTGCCCGGCAGCCAGTTCCTGCGCATCATCCCAGTAGATGGGATGATGCTCCCGCACCGGATCGGCGGTTGCGGGGTCCACCTTATCGGATGCAACAAACTGGGCACTGTAGTAAAGCGACTGCTCTGCGAGAGCCTCACGCTTGGTCCACTCCGCGCGTCTATCGCCATATTCCCTGACAATCGAAAATCCATAACCGGGTGACGCTGACTGCTCTTCATAGAGTTCAAATCCCGGCAGCTGTTTATCAGGCAGGCTGAGGCTGGCACTGACCGCACCGCCCTTTGCCATAAAATCGACCCTGGCCTCTATTAGCCAAACGGATCTTTCCTGGCCGGGAATAAACGGAATGCCGGTTTCCATGTGCCGTAGTACGGCAACCAGGATCGCGCATGAAGCGAGTAATACCAGCATTATGTGGAATCTCAGTCTCGTACTCACGGTGCGATTTCACCGCTACCAGCCGAGCTCTGTGCTGTGACATAAGGGGCAATATTTTTCTTGCTGACATCCACCACCATAACATCCTGGAGGATATTGCGGCCTATCAGAAGCTGGTAATCCAGGTGGTTGCGATTACTCAGGGTAAATTCCGCGGTTTGGCTGATAGAACCGATGGTCACCCCGAGCTTGATGACAGGCCGGCGCTCAGACTCAGCAGTATTCGACTGGATAATCACCACCATTCGCTTGAGCTTGCGTTCCATCAGCAGGGGCTCACCAGTATCCGGATGCAGTATTTCAAAACGCACCCATCGCCTGCCATCTCGCTCAAACAGCTCGATATTGCGCGCATCCAGGGAGGCCGTTTCAGCACCGGTATCAATCCGGGCAGGGAGTGCCAGCTGTAGATTCGGCAGCCAAACCAGCTCCCACTGCCCCACAACCTGCTTGGAGTATGTTTCCGTCAATCCGGCACAGGCGTCGGCTGGGGGTATATCATCCACAGGCGCTGCCAGTCCCTCGGTCATTACATCCAGTTGCAACTTTTGCTGGTCCAATTGCCGCTCCTGACTCCGCAATTGCTCATTGACCAGGGTCTGGTTGGTCAGACACCTATCCATACCCACGAGCAGCTGCTCCATGCGCCGATCCTCAACCTTCTCATCGGGCGCAACAGTGCCGCAGGCAGCCAACCACGCGGGTATGGGCAGCATTACTGCTGCGAAAAACAGGCTCTTGATCGAGGAATTCATAACAATCCAAGCTTAACACAGCAGCCGGGCTGCCAACCGAACAGTTCCAGGCTCAGCAGGCAGAAGGGAGCACAATACAGGAAACCGACCATGCCATCGCGCCGGCCCGGGAAGAGCAACAGACCATCGCATCAGCCATGCACATGGTGGTTGATGCCCTGCACCACCCGATGTACCCTGACCGGCCGCGCCTGAGTCCATGTCTTGGCTCTGCCGCGAGATAATGAACAGCACAAGGGAAGGACATCTGCATGAACTATTTTGTCACTGGCGGTACCGGCTTTATCGGTCGTTTTCTGGTTCCCAAGCTGCTTGATCGCGGTGGCAGGGTTTACCTGCTGGTGCGCCCCAGCTCCCTGGCCAAAGTTGAGGGCCTGCGCGAGTTGTGGGGTGCCACCAGTCGACAGGTTATCGCCGTAGAGGGGGACCTCAGCAAGCCAAAGCTGGGCGTGAAACCAGCCTGGATAAAGCAGCATGGCGGCAAGATAGATCACTTCTTCCACCTCGCCGCTATTTACGACATGAAGGCCGATGCGAAAAGCCAGCAAATAAGCAATATCGAAGGTACCGCGCACGCCATCGCTCTGTCCAAGGCCTTACGCGCGGGGTGTTTTCACCAGGTAAGTTCCATTGCCGCAGCGGGGTTGTACAACGGCACTTTCACCGAGGATATGTTCGAGGAGGCCGAGGCGCTGGATCACCCGTACTTCCGTACCAAGCATGATTCCGAGGGCCTGGTGCGCAAAGAAAAACGCATGAAATGGCGCATCTACCGCCCGGGCATGGTGGTGGGCAATTCCACCACCGGCGAGATGGACAAGGTGGACGGCCCGTACTATTTCTTCGAGACACTGAAAAACCTCAGCTCGGTGGTTCCCGAAGGCTTTCCTCTACTGATGAACAAGGCCGGGCTACTCAACATTGTGCCTGTGGATTACGTGGTGGCGGCCATAGACTGCCTGGCGCACCTGCCGGATCACGACAGGGAGTGCTTCTTTATCACTGACCCGGACGGCATCCGCGTAGGGGATTTGCTAAAGACCATGATGAAAATCTCCGGCGGGGCGCAGCTGAAGGCCGTGGACTCCTCGCTGCTGGACTCCGCCACCATACTGGCGGGGAAGGGTATTGCGCGCCTGCCGCCGGTGAAGGCGCTGGGAGAGCGGCTGGTTTCGCGCATGGGAATTCCTCCACAGGTGGTCGGCTATATCAATTACCCGACACACTTCGATTCCAGCAAAACACAGCGCTTGCTGGCTGAAGAAGATATCATTTGTCCACCTTTTTACTCCTATGCCCCCGCTCTGTGGGACTACTGGCTACACTTTCTGCGCAAGGATTCCACCTCGATAGCGGGAGAAATCGACGGTCTGTTCAATCGCCTGATCGGACGGCCGACGCTGGCTGTACTGCGACGCAGGGTGAAGGGCAAGGTGGTCGTTGTCACCGGCGCCACCTCCGGTATTGGCAAGGAATGCGCCCTGCGCCTGGCCAGGGCCGGCGCCACCGTCATCCTGGTGGCGCGGAGCGTGGAAAAACTCGATGAAACCCTGGCGGAAATCGCCGCCAAGAATGGCACCGCCGGGGTCTACTCCTGCGATGTGTCCGACATGGAGTCCTGCGACAAGTTGATAACCGATGTACTTGCCGATCACGGACGCGTGGACATATTGATCAACAATGCCGGTCGTTCGATTCGCCGGTCAGTGCGCTACAGCTACGATCGCTACCATGATTTTGAGCGTACCATGGGGCTCAATTACTTTGGTGCCCTGCGCCTGATCCTCGGTTTCCTGCCAGGTATGGAGCAACGGAAAAGCGGCCAGATTATCAATATCTCTTCCATCGGCGTACTCACCAGTCCGCCGCGTTTTTCCGCTTATGTAGCATCCAAAGCCGCGCTGGATGCATTCAGCCTCTGCGCCGCGCCGGAGTACGCCGCGGATAATGTCGATTTCACCACTATACACATGCCACTGGTGCGCACGCCGATGATAGCGCCCACCAGCCTGTACAAGGCCTTCCCCACGCTCTCGCCGGAGCAGGCCAGGGACCTGGTGATGAAAGCGATTATCAGCAGGCCGAAGCGCGTATCCACCGGTCTGGGTGTGACCGGCGCCGTGGCGCAGGCCACCATGCCCAGCGTGACAGAGGCTTTTCTCAGCCAGGCCTATGCACTATTCCCGGATTCCGCCGCAGCGCGAGGCTTGTCGGAGGAAGAAGCGGCCCGGGAGAAAAAGGATATACCCTCCACCAAGCTGGCTCTGGCACAGAAATTGTTTTCGCAGGTGTGGCGCGGGGTACATTGGTAGGGTGCCGCCCTGCCCCGCCGGGGGGCTAGTGCTCCAACCACCTGATAAGCTAGGATCAGTGGACGGTGGCATCCAGCTCATTGAGGTATGTTTGCAGCATTTCCTCAGCCGCGAGGCGATGCTCGAATGGCCCCTCGACGGTCCTTTCACGCGTGACAAAATACCACTGATCCATCGAGTGAAAAAATCGGCTTTCACGAAACCTGGGGTGGAGTTCAGATTCGTCTTTGCGTATAGAAGTCATGGACACCTCACACTAAAAAGTATTTTCCCTGGCACCACTGTACACTAACCCAGGGGATCAGTCGTGCAACCAGGTGATTGCCCCGAACGGGGCAATCACACCTGAGCGGCGCCAGGTCGCGGGAAACTGTGCTGGAGCGGTCGCTGCGCCCGGCCCGGGCGGAACTCGGCGGCATCTCCAATAACACCAGAGCTCACCGCGGGCCGGAATTTTGCAGGGCCGCCATCACTTCCAGTCCTTCGAACACCAGATCGGGCACATAACTTCCACCCCGATTCAGCAGCTGCATTAGCGCCTCGCCGCCACCGCCACAAAATAGCAGTCGCATGGGCTCACCGCCCCCGTGATCGAGCGCCAGTGCCACCGCACCAGCCTGAGCCAGGGCAATACCGTGGCGCACGGCCTGGGCAGTGGACGAACCGGGAGACAGCGCATACTCTACTTCATCTTCAAAACGCACCCGATCCGTATCCAGCAGCAGGGCCCGCTCCATAAGCAGCGGGCCGGGGATAATATAGCCCCCCTCATGCTGTCCCCGGACATTGACGATATCAATAGTCAAGGCGGAACCGGCATCGACCACGCATACCCTGCCCGGCACCCGCTCTCTGCCGGCGAGCATTACCAGCCAGCGGTCCACCCCCATGCGGGCGGGCTCGATATAGCTGTTACTCAGGCTTCCCGTACTGGCCTCGGTGCGGGCAAACCAGGGCTCCACACCCCATTGCTCAACCAGTAGTGCCGCCAGTTCAGATTCCGCCGCAGGCGCTGCGACGCTGGATATCCATATCTGGTCAAGCTGGTCCGCGCAGTTGAGCAATAACTGCCGGGACGACTCATCTCCGGCGAGATATTCACCCCGGGCGGCGACCTGGCCGGTCTCTAGCAGACGCCATTTGGCGCTGCTATTACCAACGTCCAGTTGCAAACAGCTTACAGCCAGCGTCAAGGTGCCAGCCTCATGGATATCTCACCGCCATAGACAGACTGCAGGCCGGTAGTCGTCTCCAATTGCAACGCACCGCGCTCGTCCACGCCACGGGCAACACCCGCCGTTTGCTGAGCGCCGGTATGGAGCACCACATGCTCTCCGGCGAACGCATCCAACACCTGCCAATCGTCCCGCCAATGGGCAAAGCCCTGATCTTCAAAGCGCGCTACCAACGGTAGCAACTCGTTCAACAGGGCGGCCAGCAGGGTATTGCGCCCGGGGTGCTCGCGCCCGGTGATCGTGTCGATGTCGGTCCAGGCCTGGTCGATGGCGCCAGCGGACGCCTGCGGCATGGACACGTTAAGGCCCACACCGATCACCACCTGGCAGGCGCCGGCGGCATCACCGGTCATTTCCAGCAGAATGCCACCCAGTTTCGAGCCTTCAAACAACACATCGTTAGGCCATTTAAGTTGCACCGGCCCAATACCACAAGCCGCCAGCGCCCGCGCCACCGCCACGCCCACGGCCAGGCTCAAGCCCTCCAGGGCGGCCGCCCCCTGACCAAACTCCCACACCAGTGATAGATAGAGGTTACCGGCGTAGGGGCTGACCCACTGCCGCCCCCTGCGCCCACGCCCCGCACTCTGCTGCTCCGCGGTATACACCATACCGGCAGCAGGGCCCTGCTCCGCCCGCCGCATGGCCCGGGCATTGGTGGAGCCCACGGTTTCCAGAATCTCCAGCGCACGGAGCAAACCGGCGGCCTCGGGTTGCAGGAAGCGGCGGATGGTAGTGTCATCCAACAATTCAATGCCGCCGGGAATACGGTAACCGCGCCCCTTCACCGACTCTATCGGCAAACCGAGCTCGCCCAGCTTCTTGAATTGCTTCCACACCGCCGTACGACTCACCCCCAACGCGTCGGCCAGGTCTTGTCCGGAACGAAATTCGCCATCCGCCAGCAGGGGCAAAAGACTAGTGTTGAGCATGCAGATTGGCACTCAATAAATGGGCTATGGCGCGATGATAGCAAATAAGCCGGTGGTACAGCTTTATATCCTCCAGCCGTGGCTGGACCCGTTCCCGGCACACTGCGCGCGACCGCCGACAAGCTGATTCCCTCCCGGCAGACAAGTTTTTTACCGGTATTGACGTTTACGTTAACGTAAACTTAAGTTATATTAGCCGCCACCAGTAGCGACAGGAGAGCCGAAACCCGTGCCCGACAAGACCTACACAATTTCTGCCCTGGCCAAAGAATTCGGGATCACCACCCGAACTATCCGCTTTTACGAGGAGAAAAGCATGATCAGCCCCATGCGCGAGGGGCAGAAACGGTTGTACAGTCCTGCCGATAGAGCGCGTATCAAGCTTATCCTGCGCGGCAAACGCATTGGCATGACCCTGCAAGAGAGTGTAGATGTCATCGACATGTACGATCCCGAGCACAATAACGCGGATCAACTACACGCTCTCATCAACGTGGTCAAACAACGTCGCGAGAACCTGCGGCAGCAAAAAAAGGATATCGACGATATGCTGGCCGGTCTGGACGAGGTGCAGAGCCTGTGCGAGCAGGCGCTGGCCACTGGAACCACAGACAACCCCACACTCACACCAAACCCAAACCCGAATAAAGCTGACAGGAAACCACTATGAACACCGGATACCCGACACTCAACTTTGGCCTTGGCGAAGAAATGGACATGCTGCGGGACGCGGTTTACCAGATGTGCCAAAAAGAGATCACGCCACGAGCGGCTGACATCGACCGGAACAATGAATTCCCCGCTGACCTGTGGCGCAAATTTGGCGATATGGGCCTGCTGGGCATCACCGTCGGTGAGGAATATGGCGGCAGCGACATGGGCTACCTGGCGCATTCCATCGTAATGGAAGAAATCAGCCGGGCCTCTGCGTCTGTGGGCCTGTCCTACGGTGCCATGTCCAATTTATGCCTGAACCAGCTGCGCAAGAACGGCAACGAAGAACAGAGGCAGAAATACCTGCCCAGGCTGTGTAGCGGCGAGCACGTTGGCGCCCTGGCCATGTCTGAAGCCAACGCCGGTTCCGATGTGGTGAGCATGAAGCTCAACGCCCGCAAGGAGGGCGACAAGTACATACTCAATGGCACCAAGATGTGGATCACCAACGGCCCGGATGCGGATGTCTATGTGATCTACGCCAAGACTGATATCACCGCCGGATCCAGGGGTATTACCGCCTTTATTGTGGAGCGCGACTACGCCGGTTTCTCCCGCTCACCCAAGCTCGACAAGCTGGGCATGCGCGGCTCCAACACCTGCGAACTGGTATTTGAAGATGTGGAGGTGCCCGCTGAAAATGTCATGCGTGGCGAGGGCCAGGGCGTGAAGATCCTGATGTCCGGCCTGGACTACGAGCGCACGGTATTGTCCGGCGGCCCGGTGGGCATCATGCAAGCCTGTATCGACGAGGTACTGCCCTACCTGCACGACCGCAAGCAGTTCGGCCAGAGCATCGGCGAATTTCAGCTGATGCAGGGCAAACTGGCGGATATGTACGCCGACCTCAACGCCTGCCGCGCCTACCTGTATGCCGTTGCCGGCGCCTGTGACCGGGGCCAGGAAACCCGCCAGGACTGCGCCGCCGTTATTCTGTATACCGCCGAAAAAGCCACCCAAATGGCGCTGCAGGCGATACAAGCCATGGGAGGCTTCGGCTACACTAATGAAGCCAACGCCGGTCGCCTGCTGCGGGATGCCAAATTGTATGAGATCGGCGCCGGCACCTCCGAAATCCGCCGTATGCTGATCGGCCGCGAACTGTTTAACGCATCTGCCTAGGCGCCAGCCTCAAGATAGGCGCCAACCTCAAGATAGACGCTAGCCTCAATACAGGCGCTAGCCCGAATATTAGGAGCACTGCCATGACTGTGTTGCAATCACGCATCAATACCCGGGACACGGCCTTCGCCACTGACCGGGACAATATGCAAGCCCAGGTGGATGATCTGCGCGCAGTGGTGGACAAAATTCGCCAGGGTGGCGGGGCCCGGGCTCAGGAACGCCATATCTCCCGCGGCAAACTATTGCCCCGGGAGCGACTCAATGGCGTACTGGATCCGGGCTCACCTTTCCTGGAGTTGTCACAACTGGCGGCCTACAAGGTTTACGAGGATGACGTACCCGGTGCCGGCATCATCACCGGCATTGGCCGCATTGCCGGCCAGGAGTGCATGATCTTCGTCAATGATGCCACGGTGAAAGGCGGCACCTATTATCCCCTCACGGTCAAGAAACAGGGCCGTGCGCAGACCATCGCCGAGGAGAACCACCTGCCCTGCATCTACCTGGTGGACTCCGGCGGCGCCTTCCTGCCCCTGCAGGACGAGGTATTTCCCGATCGGGAGCATTTCGGCCACGCTTTTTACAACCAGGCCCGTATGTCCGCCCAGGGCATCCCGCAGATCGCCGCGGTGTTGGGCTCATGTACCGCCGGGGGGGCGTACATACCGGCCATGGCGGACGAATCCATCATCGTTAAAAACCAGGGCACCATTTTCCTGGGTGGGCCGCCTCTGGTGAAAGCCGCCACCGGCGAGGTAGTCAGCGCCGAAGAACTGGGCGGTGCCGATGTACACTGCCGCACCTCCGGCGTCACCGACCACTACGCCAACAATGATCATCACGCACTGGAACTGGTGCGCCGCGCGGTGGCGCGACTGAACCGGGTGAAGCCGGTGACCCTGGACCTGCGCGAAAGCGTAGACCCTATCTATCCGGTGGAAGATGTCTACGGCGTTATTCCGGCGGACTCCAGGCAGCCCTACGATGTGAGGGAAGTAATCGCCCGTGTGGTGGACGGCTCCGAATTCGACGAATTCAAGGCACTGTACGGTGAGACCCTGGTGTGCGGCTTCGCTCGCATTCACGGCTACCCGGTTGGCATCATCGCCAATAACGGTATCCTGTTCAGTGAGTCCGCGGTCAAGGGTGCGCACTTTGTTGAGCTGTGCGCTGTGCGCAAGATGCCGCTGGTATTCCTGCAGAACATCACGGGATTCATGGTGGGCAAGCAGTACGAGGCCGGCGGCATTGCCAGGCACGGGGCGAAGATGGTACACGCGGTGGCCTGCGCCAACGTGCCGAAGTTCACGGTGATGATCGGTGGCTCTTTCGGCGCCGGTAATTACGCCATGTGTGGCCGGGCCTATGACCCTCGCTTTATGTTTATGTGGCCCAACGCGCGTATCTCCGTGATGGGTGGTGAGCAGGCCGCCGGTGTACTGGCCACGGTCAAGCAGGATCAGTTGGCGCGCGCCGGTGACAGCATGAGTGCGGAGGAAGAGGCGGCATTCAAGCAGCCGATTATGGATTTGTATGAGAAGCAGGGACATCCGTATTATGCGTCGGCGCGGTTGTGGGACGACGGGGTTATTGATCCGGCCGATACGCGAATGGTGTTGGGCCTGGCGATTTCGGCCACGCTGAACGCGCCGATCAAAGAAACCAGATTCGGCGTGTTCAGGATGTAGGGTGGTTGTGTTATGCAACTTTTACCGGCGCATCGCGCGGATACGAATTTCACCAGAAGGACAGGAAGGCCATGGCGCCTTTTTACACAAGCGCAAGCCGCACTGGCTTGGCGAATAACAGGGTACAGGCATGTTTAACAAAATACTGATTGCCAACCGCGGTGAGATTGCCTGCCGCGTTATCAAGACAGCGCGGCGTATGGGCGTGGCCACAGTCGCCGTTTACTCGGACGCGGACCGCGACGCATTGCATGTGCGCATGGCGGACGAGGCCATCCACATCGGTCCGCCACCCGCACGTGAATCCTACTTGCTGGGAGAGCGAATTCTGGCGGCGGCGCTGACGACTCACGCAGACGCGATTCATCCAGGTTATGGCTTCCTGTCGGAAAATGCCGCTTTTGCCCGGACCTGTGCTGAGCAGGGTGTGGTGTTTATCGGCCCGCCAACACCCGCGATAGAAGCGATGGGCTCTAAATCCGCCGCCAAACGCATTATGGAGGAAGCGGGTGTGCCATTGGTGCCCGGTTATCACGGGGACGACCAGGACCCTGCCCTGCTGCGTGCGTGCGCTGAGGAAATGGGCTATCCGGTGTTGCTCAAAGCCACCGCTGGCGGCGGCGGCAAGGGGATGCGGCAGGTCTGGTCGAGTGAAGAGTTCGACGAGGCCCTGGCGGCGGCCAGGCGGGAATCCCTGTCCAGCTTTGGTGACGACAATATGCTGGTGGAGAAATACCTGACCAAACCCCGACATGTGGAATTCCAGGTATTTTGTGACAACGCCGGTAACGGTATCTACCTGGCGGAGCGAGATTGTTCGGTACAGCGTCGCCACCAGAAAGTCATTGAGGAAGCCCCGGCGCCGGGTATGAGCGATGCCCTGCGCCAGGAAATGGGTGACAGCGCGGTCAAGGCCGCCCAGGCCATTGATTACCGCGGCGCCGGCACCGTGGAATTCCTGCTGGACGAGGACGGCACGTTTTACTTCATGGAAATGAATACCCGTTTGCAGGTGGAACACCCGGTCACTGAAATGATCACCGGGCAGGACCTGGTGGAATGGCAGTTATTGATAGCTAGCGGCGAGCCATTGCCCCTGGCCCAGGAGGAGGTGCGCATCCACGGCCACGCCTTCGAAGCGCGCATTTATGCGGAAGACCCGGACAACGACTTTTTGCCGGTCACCGGCAACCTGGCTTTTCTGCAGCCCCCCGAGGAATCCACCCACGTGCGGGTAGACACGGGTGTACGCCAGGGCGATGAGATCAGCGTGTTTTACGACCCCATGATCGCCAAACTGATCGTGTGGGACGAATCCCGCGAGCGCGCCCTGCAGCGGCTGGCCTCGGCGCTGGCGGAGTATCGCATCGGCGGCACGGTCACCAACCTGGACTTTCTGTACAACCTGGCCACTTCGCGCCCCTTCGTGGAGGCGGAGGTGGATACGGGTTTTATCGACAAGCACCGCGAATTGATTTTCCACGAGCGCCACCAGGACCTGGAGCGCGAACTACCACTGGCGGCCCTGGCCCTGCTGCTGTACAAACAACAGCACGACGGACCCGGCTCGAGTGTGGACCCCTGGTCCCCCTGGCGCAGCAGCAACGCCTGGCGCCTGAACGAACCCCATACCCACCGCCTCACCCTGCACTGCCATCAGCAGGATCATGAGATAGAGGTGGAGCAGCGGCACTCGCTCTATATCGTGCATGCGGCGGGACGCGAAACACAATTGCAAGGCGAACTGGTGGGAGACATCCTGCACATGGAAGTGGAAGGACACCGCCAACGGGGCACCCTGGCGCGCACCCACGACGGCTTCACCCTGTACCTGCCAGCGGGCGCCTGTCATTTCCATGAAGTGCTACCCGATACCGGTGAAGCGGATGCCCCCGGTGCCGGTGCCGGACTGGCCGCGCCAATGAATGGCACCATCGTCGCCCTGCTGGCCGAAGTGGGCGGCGCGGTAGAGGCGGATACGCCCCTGCTGGTCATGGAGGCAATGAAAATGGAGCACACCATACGCGCTCCCACCGCGGGCAAGGTGGCGTCTTTTTTCTATCAGCCCGGCGACCTGGTGGATGGCGGCGCGGAACTGCTCGACTTTACAGCGGATGAAGAATAATCCGTAACCTCGCGGCCATGTTGATTACCTTGTCCGGGATAGGCCTTATCGCTTCCCTCTGGTTGCGTGACCTGACCGGCGCGGCGCTGGCCGATACCCTGTTGGGCGCGGTTTATCTCATTATCGGTATCGGCCTGTTTGGGCAATCTCGATTCACCCTGTTCATGGCCATAGTGATTCCCGCCACAGCGGCGGGTTTTTTGCTCAATGCTTTTCCGCACCCGGGGCAAGTACACACCATCCGCATCGCAGTCGATGCGGTAGTGGTTTTATGCAGCGTGATTGTATTGTGGAACGTGCGTAACAATCCCAGTGTTTGATACACCACCAGCGCCTGCTCACAGTGCTCCGAGCTCAACTGTCTGGACTAAAACGCTATTAGTAGAACGCTGGTCGCTCCACTGGCTATAATGGCGTTTTTATTCCGACGATAGCTGCTGATGTTTGATCCTCTCATCATCCTCGCCGCACTGGCTTGCGGTATCGCCAGCCGGGCCCTGGGACTACCGGCCCTGGTTGGTTACCTGGCCGCCGGGTTCTTCATGCACGAGGCGCAACTGAATGGCGGTGAACTGTTGCACACCCTGTCCGACATCGGCATCACCCTTTTATTATTTACCATCGGTCTCAAGCTGGACGCCAGGAAGCTGTTGCAAGCGCGCGTGTGGGGCACAACGATAGCCGGCATGGCGGTGCTGCAACTGTTGTTCATGGGAGTGCTTTTCACAGCGGACGCCCTGTTTCCCACCATCGAGCTGAATCTCAACACCACTCTGGTCATCGCCTTCGCGCTGACCTTTTCCAGTACTGTCTTTGTCATCCAGATCATGCAGGAGCAGGGCGAAATGGCCTCACACCACGCCAACCTGGCCATTAGCATACTCATTATCCAGGATCTTGCGGCTGTGATATTCATCGCCGCCTCCACCGGCGAGATACCACAGCCCAGTGCATTGCTGCTGCTGGCCCTGATACCCCTGCGCCCGGTAATATTGCGACTGCTAAGCTATTGCGGCCACGGCGAGCTGTTTACCCTGGCCGGACTGGCCCTGGCACTGGAGGGTGCCCAGCTGTTCGAGTCAGTGGGGATCAAGGGAGACCTTGGTGTACTCGCCCTGGGCGCCCTGTTGGCCGGACACCAGAAAGCCAAGGAACTGTCGCGTAATCTGCTGCAGTTCAAGGATTTGTTTCTGGTCTGTTTTTTCCTCAGCATTGGACTGGACGGTTGGCCGCAGCATGAAATTATCCTGTTGTCCCTATTGCTGGGCGCACTGGCTCTGCTCAAGCCGCTTCTATACTTCCCGCTGCTAACCGCGCTGCACACACCGCCCAGAACGGCGCTGTTGAGTTCTATGGCACTGGCCAATTACAGTGAATTCGGTCTTATCGTCATTGCGGTGGCCGCCAAATCCGGTGTGGTGGATGCCCAGTGGAGCAGCGCCATATCCCTGGCCATCGCCGCGAGTTTTATTTTCAGCTCACCGCTCAGTAAACGGTCCCACAAAATATACCGCCGCTGGCAGGCCAGGCTGTTGCACTTTGAATCCTCCCGCGTGCGCAAGACCTACCCCGATACCACCGATGTGCGCGTCATCATCCTAGGCATGGGTAATATCGGTACCGGCGCCTATGAAGCCATCGCCCCGCGCCATGGCCACCACGTGCTGGGGGTGGATGAAAACGATCGCAAGCTGGCCGAGCATCGCGCGCAACATCGACGGGTGGCATCCGCTGACGCCAGTGACCCGGATTTCTGGCACCGGGTGAACCTGGACGATGTAGAGCTGATCATGCTCGCATTGACCAACCACGAGGAAAATATGCGCGTCAGTAGCCTGCTCAATGATTTGGGGTACAAGGGTCAACTGTCAGCGGTGGTGCGTTTTACCGAGGAAGCGGAGGAACTCCAGGCCAGGGGCATCTCCACCTTCAACCTCTACGCCCAGGCCGGTGCGGGCTTCGCGGCACACGCAGCGGAGCTGTTACAGTCCGCGCCACCCCCAACCAGGAAGTAATTCAACCATGGCCCTAAAACCCACCATCTACAAAGCCCAGATAGAGCTGGCAGACAGCGACCGCAACTGTTTTGAGTCCCTGTCACTGACCCTGGCGCAACACCCCTCGGAAACCCTGGAACGCATGGGAGTGCGCCTGCTGGCCTACTGCCTGAACAGTGCTCGCGGCCTGGAGTTCACCCGGGGCATATCCACCGCCGATGAACCGGACCTGTGGCTGCACAGCGACAGCGGTGAAATCCAGCACTGGATCGAGGTGGGCCACCCCGAGGAACTGCGCCTGCGCAAGGCCTGCGGCCGGTCCCCGCTGGTGAGCGTTTACGCTTTCGCCAGGAGCACACCCACCTGGTGGAAGTTGAATGGCGAGGCGATCAGCGCGCTGCCGCATGTGCAGGTGTGGCAGTTTGACTGGGCGGAGGTCCAGGCGATGACGGCAATGCTGAGCCGCACCATGACGCTCAATGTCAGTATCGTGGGCGGCATTATCTACCTGGATAACGGCAGCGTGTCCACCAGCCTGGAGCCACAGCAGTTGCGTTAGGGGGCAGGTCTAGTGTTAGCTTCGCCGCAGGACTATAGTGAGCGCATGAACTATCAATTTCTCGATACCCCCCTGGGCACGCTGCGCCTCGTTTCCGATGGCACACATTTACAGCGCATCGAGTTTGAAGGCCGCCACGGCAGTAGCGATTCAGACCGCGAGGTCTGTGATTCGGTGCTGTCATCCTGTGCCAGTCAGCTACAGGAGTACTGCGCCGGCGAGCGTGAAACCTTTGACCTGCCCCTGGCCGCAGGTGGCACGGACTTTCAACGGGCGGTATGGGCTGCCCTGGCCGACATTCCCTACGGTGAACTGCGCAGTTACCGGGATATTGCCCGGGCCATTGATAAGCCGGCCGCCGTGCGCGCCGTAGGCGCCGCCAATGGCCGCAATCCACTGCCTATTGTGGTGCCCTGTCACCGGGTAATAGGCAGCGACGGCTCACTGACCGGCTTTGGCGGGGGGCTGGAGACGAAAGCCTTCTTGCTGCGGCTGGAGGGAGCGCTACCGCGAGAGCGGTAATAGCGGTTGGCCTGGACACTGGAGGCAATTGTGCCAATCCACCGGGTGCTTCAGGCGTTGAGATCCGGGATCATTTCATCCTTGAGCCGCTCAATGGCGTCCTTCAGACGCAATTTCTCTTTCTTCAGGCGCTGCAGCAGGATCTGGTTCTGGTAGGGATAACTGTGCAATTCTGCGATCTTCGTGTCCAGCGCCCGGTGCTTGGTCTGCAACTCCAGCAAACGCATACCCGGAGTCATCAACTCATTGGCTGCATCTGCATCGGTATCCGGGCCGGCGCCGTTTTGGGGTGGCTCACTCATGGTGTTATCTATAGTACCGCTGTTGTTATGAATCAAGTGTTACGTCATCAGGGTGCAACTTTATACCCTCCGGTGCACCTCGTCACTCATAATAATCGCACCATGACCTCATCACAGCCCGCTTTGTAACAGCTGCCGCCACAGGGGGTTAGCCGCTTCGGCGAAGGCGTAGAAATCGGGACTGAGCAGGGAGTCCTGGCAGTTGTAGCGCAGGGGCTGACCATCCATGCCCTGCAGGCTGCCACCGGCCGCCTCCAATACAGCCTGCCCGGCCGCCGTGTCCCATTCACAGCAGGGCGAGAAACGCGGATAAACATCACCGACACCCTCCGCCAACTGGCAGAACTTCAGGGCGCTACCACTGTTGAGCCTGGCTACCGGCCCCCAGTGCTCGTCCAGCCAATTGAGACAAGACTGCAGCCGGGGCCCGCCATGACGCCGACTGGCTAACACTGTTAGTGGCTGTCCCGGTTCCAGATCACGGGTGGCCAGCTCGCTAGTGGACCATGCCCCCCCTCCGGCATCCCGATAACAACACGCCTGCACGCCGGGGATACCGACATAAGCGGTCCGCTCCAACGGCAGATAAAGCACCCCCAGTACCGGCCGATGCGAGGAAATCAGGGCGATATTTATGGTGAACTCCCCGGTTCTGGCGAGGAACTCTTTGGTGCCATCCAGGGGATCAACCAACCAGTAACGGCGCCAGCTGCGCCGCTCGGCCAGCTCCTGCGGTGTAGACTCCTCCGACAAGACCGGAATATTGGCATCCAGCTCCGTCAGGCCGGCCTGCAACAGGGCATGGGAATCCAGATCGGCCCTGGTCAGCGGGGAATCGTCTCCCTTGGCCTCGTATTGGGTTGCATCAGGGGAGTGGTAATGGGCGCATATGGCATCCCCCGCCTCCCGGCACAGGCGCAGAAGAGGGGCAACCAGCTCTGGTAAATCCGGCACAGTGATGTCCAGTTAGGTTTGGGACACTATACCACTCCTGCCGCGCAGCAGGGATGGGTCTGATGCTACGACGCAGCAATCTGGTGCGCGGTGCGCGCCCTACCGACATTACGCGTGTGGCCCGGTTTGTCGGATGCGACATCTCCGTAGGGTGCGCAATGCGCACCAAAAAAGGCATAATCACTCCCAACACCCTTCACGGGGTACGCAATTGCCCATTAACAACCAGGCCGAGGACAACAAATGATCGACTGGGACAGCATAGACACCGTTTTGCTGGATATGGACGGCACCCTGCTGGACCTGCACTTCGACAATTACTTCTGGACCCAGCACCTGCCACAAATCTATGCTAAAAAACATCGGATCAGCGAGCAAGAATCCAGCGAGCGGCTGCACGATAAATTCAGCAGCGGCCAGGGCACTCTGCAGTGGTATTGCCTGGATCACTGGTCGCAGCAACTGGACATGGACATCCCCGCCTTGAAACGCGAGTTGCGGCATATGATCAGCGTCAGGCCTCACGCCATTGAATTCCTGACCCGATTACACGGCAGCCACCGGGACATGGTGATGGTCACCAATGCCCACCGCAAGACGCTGGAGATAAAAATGGATCATGTGGACATCACCCATTGGTTTGACCGGGTAGTGGTCTCCCACGACCTGCAGTCACCCAAGGAAGACCAGGCCTTCTGGCACAAATTACAGGAATTGCACCCCTTTGATCCCACTCGCACCTTGCTAATAGACGATACCGAGCAGGTACTGGACTCAGCCAGGACCTACGGCATCGCCCACCTGCTGACCCTGCTGCAACCAGACAGCCAACGCCAGAAACGCATCGACACCCGCTTTCCCGGTGTGCACCATTTCGACGAAATTATGCCCGACGAGGCGCCACAATGAGCGACCAATCCCTCCAGCCGAAAAAACTCCGCCTGGACAAATGGCTGTGGGCGGCGCGCTTCTTCAAAACCCGCAGCCTGGCCAAAGCCGCCATCGACGGGGGCAAAGTCCACATGACGGGCCAACGGGTGAAGGCTTCCAAAGAGATCAGTGTGGGCGACACCCTGCAGATACGCCAGGGCTGGGATGAAAAAATGGTGCGGGTGAAGGCGTTATCAGGCCAGCGGCGCGGCGCTCCACAGGCACAATTACTGTATGAGGAAACGCCACAAAGCCGCGCCAAACGCGAGGCGCAAGCCGCGGCTCGCAAGGCCGCCGGCGGCATGATAGATCGCCCCGCCCAGCGCCCCAGCAAGAAACAGCGGCGGCAGATTCATCGGTTTAAGGATTTTTCCGAGTAGGTGTCTGGTGTACTGTAATGAATAAAGTGTGCATTCAGTGATTCGCCCGAAGGGGGTCACCCGAAGGGAGATATATTAGGCCACCG
>Ga0164315_10000457_pt1 | contig 28205 bp, 26 predicted proteins | sample GuaBasSedimGuay6_FD_113737 | JGI IMG/M metagenome (GOLD analysis project Ga0164315, IMG submission 113737) | Subseafloor sediment microbial communities from Guaymas Basin, Gulf of California, Mexico - Guay6, Core 4569-2, 0-3 cm | ecosystem: Environmental > Aquatic > Marine > Hydrothermal vents... | reverse complement strand
TAAATCATGAAATAGCCACAAAGAGGCACGAAGAGGCACAAAGAGAGAAGCCGAAGGGACTGCCGGGACTGCGTCCTGGACCGCGGGGCTCCTGCCCCGCATCGTGCCGTAACGAATTTTGCAGGAGGCTCAGTTGATTGCTGACAGCACATAAAGGCCCGATCGGGCCTCTATGTCCGTATATTCGTCATCCGATTGACCGCGAAGAGCAAGCCCAGTACCACCGGAACCCAGGCACCCAGGATTGGAGGGAGAAACTCAGCTTCCCCGAGTTTTCCAAACAGCGGAACCAACAGGATGAAATAGCCAATACCGAGTGCAACAGCTATGGCAACGCCCTGCATTGTGGTAGAACGAGTCCCACCTCCGGAGCCAAGAGAAAATGGAATCGCGATCAGTACTAAGACAATTACCGCCAGTGGCGTCGAAAATTTCTGATGCCAACGAACAACCAATGCTGATGGCTTATAGCCGGAATCCTCCAATTCACGAATATATTGCCTCAGTTCAGCCTGGGAGAGTTCGTTGGGTCGTTCATTTTCCTGGCCGAAATAGGAGGGTCCTTCGATAATGCCTATCTCCGTCGGCACAGTGATGCGCTTGAAATCATCATTGCCATGCTCGTCAATATTTCTGAACCAGCCACCCTCGGCAATCCACGCCCCGTTGTCGTAATGCACCCGGTGTGCCACGAGGCTGTATAATAATCGCATCTGGGCATCAACCCGGAACATTGAGAACCGTATCAACCGCTTTTGCCCCAGGTCGTATCTCAGAAATCGGTAAAAGGTCCGCCCATCTCTTGCGATCAACCAATTGCGGTGAGCAGCCGATCCCCTGAATGTCGTGACCCTGCCCTTTATCTCGTTGAGTAGGTTGGAGGATTTGGCGTCAGCCTTGGGAACGATCTGTTCCCCAAGGATCCACATTGCACCAACGGCGGCACTGGCCACCAACAGTAGTGGCACAGTAACCCTGAAGACCGAGAGACCTGCCGCCTTCAAGGCAGTCAATTCTTGTTGCCGCTCCAGCACGGTCAAGAGAGTGATTACGCTGATCAAAACTCCGAACGGCAGAACATCGAATAGGGCTCGGGGAATGATGTTCCAGTAGTAGGCCAACACCACGTGAGCCGGTGCGCCGTTCCGGGCGATCTCGTCCATATGGTTGGTCAGGTCACCGATGACATACAAAGAAACCGTGCTCAAAAGAACCAGGAGCAGGGGAGACATCAACCGACGAATGAGGTAGCGGTCGAGGAGCGTCGGGAAGCCACCACCGTAGACCCTTCGCTGGATTTCAATGGGGATCGAACCGGTCAGGGAGTTCAGGCCGTCGCTCTCGGATCTCCTCATGCGGCGTGCTCTGAGCATCGCCTTGGTCCAACGGATCAGGCGTGAAATCAATCCTTCAGGGCGCTGTCGCTCACCCAACCAACGTCCCATCCTCAGACTGAGAAAAAGGGCGGCGCCGGATAGGGCGATGTTTGGAATCCACATTCCGATCCAGGAGGGGACTCCTCTTTCGATCACCAGAAATTCACCGTAACTGTTGAGAATGTAATAGACCAATACGACCAGGATTGAAAACAAGAACCCACGGCCACGGCTTCCGGCTCTGACGCCAATTCCCAGGGGCAAAGCGAGGAGTGCGAAAGTAATACTGGCGAATGGAATAGCCAGCCGACGATTGAACTCTACGGCAGCCATTCGCTTGTCCAAACGTAACTCATCCGGAGTTCTGGTTCGGGCTGCATTGGCGTTCTCCGGATCGCGTCCGGTCTCCATTTTTTCAAGAAGTTGTTGGCTGTTCAGTTCCCTTAGTGTTAAACGATAGGTTGTCTTGCTATTGCCTTGACTTTCATCTTCTGGTCGAAACGCATGGGTCTGGACCGTGCTTGTTATCAGTTTTTCGGGGTGATTTCGAAGAAATGTGTGATTGACCATGTCTTCGAGCACAATCCAGGACTCGGATTTTGGACCGGCGCGGGAATGACCACTGAGATCAACCTCGGGTGGATTTTCACTTGTTGATGAAGTCTTGATGATTCGGCCTCTCCGGGCAAGGACCAGTTGCTCCTCGTCCGGGGAAATGACTCTGTGGATGAGGACATTCTTCCAATTGCCGGTGGTTGAATCGACATCTTCCACATAAAGGAGAATCTGCGGCATTTCGTCATAAAAGACCTTCGGTTGGATTCGTCCGACAGCTGACCCAGAAGAAAAGATTCGAGTCCGGAGGTTTCGCATTTCCAGAGTAGTGCCGGGGATGACAGCAAAGGTCAAGTAGAGACATCCTGCTGCCAAGAGGATCCCGGTGAATAGAACCGGTTTGTAGAGCCTTCGTGCCGGTATCCCGGCCGCCAGGAGCGCCGTCAACTCATTTTCTGATGTCATTCGCCCCGCAGCCAGAAGGACACCAAATAGGAAACTGACTGGAATAGTCAGAATCACAACGTTGGGAATTCCGATCATGAGGACCCGGAGGGCGTCCTCTGCCGAAACGCCGAACACAACCACTTGTTCCATCAGGGTAAAAAGACCATTCATCAGGAGGAGAAAGGTGTAGACGAAGAACGCCAACACGGAAGGTACAAAGACCTCGCGGGTTACATGGCGGTCGAGTCGGGTCACGATTCTCATAGGGTGCTTCACCAATCTAATAATTGGTCAAAGGATTCTAACAGGCTTCGGTAGGCATGAAGGAAATCATCCACAGACTTTTCCACAGGCGCCCAAGAGTCCACAGTTTCGCTCCCGCACACAAGGTCCGATAAGATATATTATGTAAACCTGAATATGGAAAAACCCCATAAGGCAGGCTTCTTGGACAGGCTGACAGCCAAATTCTGGTCTCTTTGCAGAAGTCCCCTCATTGAGAACCCTCGAATTTTCCCGGCTATCGAAGCTTCAATCGTTGCCCACGGAAGAACGCAGTTCTTCAAGAAGCTCTTCCAAGGCCGCAATGACCTCATCGGTTTCGGGTTCTACTGAAGTGGTGAAGGCCAGTGATACCTTGAAGGGTCGGTCTTTCGGCTGGTACCGCCAAACGAAGGGACGTGGTATTTCAGCTTTCGGTTTCTCTGAGGTTTGATCACCAGAAACGATTTCCCGGTCGACATCCTCGGCCATTTTCGCCCGGCGCTCCCGGAGGTCCCTCCGATCAAGTTGTTCCACGACTATGGCCTGAATCAAGGCCCTCATTGCGTCTGGAGACGGTGCCTTGGCAATTTCCAGAAGCATGCCCTTGGCATTGATGTCGGCATGCCGACATTCTGCCCGGATTTCAGCTGGTATCACCAGGACCTTAAGACTCTCAGACACCGTAACCCTCGACCGTCCAACCGCAGTCGAGACCTCTTCGTGGGTATATCCATATTTATCAACCAGGGTCCGAAAGCCCTCACCCTCCTCGAATGCGTTAAGATTCTGCCGTTGCAGATTTTCAATCAAGGCAATTTCAAGGGCATGTTGATCGGAAACCTGAAGCTCGATACAGGGGACTTCGGTCAATTCCGCCTGCATGGCAGCGTGAAAACGGCGCTCCCCTGATACCAGTTCATACTGGCCCCGTTCGCCCTTTCTCACCAGAAGCGGTTCAAGAACTCCATGTTTTTGGATGCTTTTGACGAGATCACTGAAATCTCCAAGGCTGGTCCGAGGTTGATCCTGGTTGCTGACAATACTGGTCACACGAACCATACGGCCGATGCCTTCACCCATGCGTTGAGCCAATTCGTCAACGAAATGGCGATCATGACGCATAAGTCGTTTTTCAGGCAGACCCCTATTTCCGGAACTCATTGGTAGTCTCCCTCCCCCACTGCGTTATCGGACGATCCGATACGCTGCAAGACCTCTTCGCAGAGTGCGTAGTATTCAAAGGCCCCACTCGATGCCGGAGCATGTTCGAAGATGCTGGCCCTGTGGGCTGGACTCTCCTCAAGCCGCACGGATTTGCTGATCACGGTTTCGAAGACCAGGTCCCCGAAAACCTCGTGGATTTCACCGAGGACCTGCCTGGCAAGCACGGTTCGCTTATCAAACAATGTAACCAACACACCAAGGAATTGCAGCTGGGTATTGGGTCTTGCCTTGATCTTATCAATCGTCTCCAAAAGGTCGTCGGTCCCCTCAAGCGCAAAATACGACGCCTGGATTGGGACCAGGACGTGCGAAGCGGCAACTAGGGCATTCACGGTGATCAACCCAAGGGTTGGAGGTGTGTCGATGATCACCGCATCAAAGTGGGTCTCAAGCTGCTCCAGGCAGTCCTTTAATCTATACGGCGCATCGAGTTCTCCAATGAGAGACACTTCCAGTTTTGCCATCGAAATTCGTGCGGGTGCAATCCACAACCCATCCTGAGAAGTTGATGGCCTGAGGATGGACTCAATGCTGGCGGAACCCTGCATCACGTCAAACATGTTTTCCTGGATTTCTCCAGGGTCGGCCGTTGCCATCGTTGAGTTGGCCTGCGGATCAAGATCTACCAACAGTGTTTTGAATCCTTTGGCTGCCATCCCGGCCGCCAAATTGATGGCTGTGGTTGTCTTTCCAACCCCGCCTTTTTGGTTCGTTATCGCTATGATCATCGTCACTCCATTAATGGACCCTTATGATGGGTCACTATAGCCTAACCGCACCGCGCGCGGGTCCTTTGCCCACGCCACCCGCTCCGCGGGTCCGAGCCTTTTGGCTCGGCAGCCCTTCGGGCTGGGCGTTGGTCCCTTGCCCACGCTGGTCGCTTTGCGACCTCACGGCTGTCGCCGTGATCGCCCTCCGGGCGATGCGCGAGGTCCCTACATCTCGTACTGACCGAGGTCATCGGGGTCGAGTTGTTCCAAGATTGTTCGGATGGCTTCATCGATCGTGGGCTTCTGGATTCGGGCAACTTCCAGAACCATCTGTGATACTTCAATCGGTACATGCACCCGGAGGGCCAGGGCAATTGCGTCCGAAGGTCGGGCATCGATTCCAAGAATGGTGGATTCAGCTTCGTTGCTGGTGAGTTGGATGACAGCCTTGTATACGCCGTCTTCAATGCAGTGAACCCGAACACGGGCAACCTCAAATCCAGTGCTTTCGATGACTGATTTTAACAAATCGTGAGTCAACGGCCGAGGGGGATCGACTCCCTCAATAGCCATGGCAATTGCATGTGCTTCAAATGCGCCGATCCAAATTGGCAGAAGGTCGCGACCATCGCATGCCTGTAGAATAACAACCGGCGCGTCAGTGGTTGGGTCGATCACCAGAGCCTTGATCTCGACAGCAACGTAGGCATCATCACGAACCACCATGATTCAACTGTGGGTGATGCAACTGCGTCTGTCAAGGATGCCGGTCAGCTGCCTGAGGCATCGGCCTCATTCAAGGCGCCTGGCTTCATGACCGGAAGAGCGGGTCCGCTTGAAGTGCCTTCGGCCTGACCGTATAGCGAATGGGTTCCAGCTCGAATGATCTTCACATTAACGATGTCGCCAACTCCCTCTCTGCCGGTCGCGGGAAAATTGACGACTCGGTTGTCGTCACCCCTACCCTGCCAATCCTGCTCGGTCCGCCGACTGAATCCGTCGATCAGGACAGAAACGACTGAGCCCACCATGGCCTGGTTGAGTTCTGTTGAGATTTGGTCAGTCAGTGAAAAGAGCCGGTGAAGGCGATCCATCTTGACCGCTTCGTCTACCTGTTCTGCGTATTTCCGAGCCGGGGTATTTGGGCGTGGCGAAAAGGCAAAGGCAAAGACCTGCCCGAATCTGATGCGTTCGATCACTTCAAGTGTTTGGAGAAAATCCTCCTCGGTTTCTCCAGGAAATCCTACGATCACATCGGTGGACAGGTTGAGATCAGGAACCACAGATCGAATTTCCTCGATCAATGTCAGGAACTCCTCGCGAGTGTATTTTCGGTTCATCCGTTTGAGGATTGAATTTGACCCTGACTGAAACGGGAGGTGAAGGTACCGGGAGACATTGGGTTTTTCGGAAAGGACCTGAATAAGATCAGGTCCAAAGTGTCTCGGCTGAGACGTGACGTAGCGAAGGCGCTTGACTCCGGGAATTTCAGAAACCCTCCCAAGCAGTTGGGCGAAAGTGGTTTTGGAATCGGGGCAGACGTAGGCGTTGATGGTTTGACCAAGCAGTTCAATCTCTCGGACGCCAACCGCCGTCAGGCCCTCGATCTCTCGAACGATGTCATCTGCCGGGCGGCTGATTTCACGCCCCCTTGTGTAGGGAACGACACAGAAGGTGCAGTATTCTTCGCAGCCCTCCATAACCGTGACCATGCCCCTGGTGGAGGATTTTCTGAAGATGGTCTGGAAGTTGTATTCCTCCTCAGGGTCAAAGCCGGTGAACAGGGTTCGCTCTCCCTGTATCGCCGCCCTGACGGCCTCGAGCACTCGACCTACCTGCCCAGGCCCAAGGACAAAATTGACGGCCTTGGACCGTTTGAGGAGCTTTTCCCCTTCCTGTTGGGCAACGCACCCGCAAACTCCGATAGCCGGCCGGTGCTCAAAACGCTCTAACTCGCCAATCCTGGACAGGATTTTCTGAACTGGCTTCTCCCGAACTGAGCAGGTGTTCAAAAGAACCAGGTCAGCCTTGGAACTCTCTTCAACGGCGTCCATCCCAAGGCCGCGAAGCAGACCTTCGAGGCGTTCGCTGTCGTGGGAGTTCATCTGACAGCCCCAGGTTTCAATTCTGAACGTTTTCATATTCCTCTTTCAGAGGACGACCCTTTGCAGTCTCCCCTATTTCACCAGGTCACGGAACCAACCCGGGAGAACGCCATTTCTTCTAGCTTCCACCAGGAGTTCCTTGAAATCTAGATGAGCCGTCTTCAGTTCCGATCGAAGGCGGGTCCGGTCGATCAGCTTTTGTTTCAAACGAATCCTGATATCGTTTTCTCGAACTTCAGGTTCGTTGCAGGAATAAAACAACGTCCAAAGGCGGGATATTTCCTGGTCCTTCAGGTTGTTGTCGTCTTCAAGGGTCCGAATCTTGTCCTGTTGTGCCTTGACCCGCCCACGCCAATAGTCGCGGGGGGTTTCAGGGGAGGCTTTTGCGCCAGGTTTCGGATCAGTCGGTACAGCCACGGATGTCAATTCGACACCGGATGCCAGGCCCTCGAGGTTTTCGTTCGTGATGAGCAGGGACTTCTTCTGCCCACTCGAGGCTGATTGTAGGTCTCGGCCACGCGCATACTCAGACAGGTTTTTACGGGAAGATGGAGTCGGGCTTGGGTCCGGTGGAGGAGTTGAGGTTCTTGACTGGGTTTCACCGAAAGTAGCGATCGGATTCAAACCACCAAACACTGCAATAACCACTAATAGGTGACTTACACGCGGGAGTCGGAAAAAACAGAAGCCGCATAAGGTCACGGATCAGAAGTCCCCTCCCGGCCATAGCGGTCGGACAGTCGTACTACATCATCCAGGTCGGCAGTCGAAACCTCGATAAGGGTGCAATCGGTCACCGCTTCCATGCGATGAATCAGTCTCGGCGGAATGTGAAACACGTCTCCCGGGCCAAGCTCGGCACCCTCCAATGAAGCAGCATCGTTTCCAGTTTCAAAAATGATCTTGCCTTCGAGAACCCGTAATGTTTCCTCTTTCTTTTCATGATACTGGAGACTGAGGCACTCACCTGATTTTACGACCAGGATCTTGCCTGCATATCGATCGGTTTCGGCAAAAATTTCCTCATGCCCCCATGGCTTGTGTACAAAGCGTGCCGGCCTTTTCCCCATCAATCGTCCTCCTATACGCGAATCTTCACTTTTGCCAACGATATTGCCAGCTTCTCGAGAAGGAACTCCTCAACCTCTCGTGCCATCGTCAGCTTGAGGGTCTTGCGAGCCATCGCAGCAGCATCCTTGTATGACAATTGGCGCACGAGACTTCGAATTTTCGGAACTGCCTGAGGGTTCATGCTGAATCTCTTCAAGCCCAGTCCCACCAGGAGTGGGACCATCAACGGATCTGAGGCCATCTCTCCGCACATGGCAACGTCAACACCACGATCTGCGCCAGCTTTAATCACGCGTGCAATCAGGCGGAGGACGGCCGGATTCGTTGGTTGATAAAGATCCGCAACCAGTTCGTTGGCTCGGTCAACGGCCAGCGTGTATTGGATCAGATCGTTAGTGCCTATTGACAAGAAATCGGCTTCGTCTGCAATTTCCTCGGCCATGACTGCCATGGAGGGAACCTCAACCATGGCACCGAGGGGGATACTGTCGTGGACCTCGAAGCCCTCATTTCTGAGATCCTGTGTCAGTCGGCGCACCAACAATCGAGCTACCTTGAATTGCTCGATACAACCAATCAACGGAAACATGACTCTAACCTGGCCTTGGGGGAACATCCCTGCGGCCCGAATGAGACTTCGCAGTTGAGTCTCGAAAAAGTCCGGCTTCGAAAAACACAACCTGATGCCTCTGAGCCCCAGAACCGGATTGCCCTCGTCAGAACCTGTCACCTCACGGGCAAGCTTCTTACCCCCAAGATCAAATGTCCGAATCGTGACCGGCCTACCAACCATCGAACTGACCAGGTCACGGTAGACCTCTGTTTGGTCAGCTTCGTCCGGCAGAGCTGGACTGCGTTGCATGTACAAGAACTCCGAGCGATAGAGGCCTACCCCCCGAACATTCCAGTGAACCGCCTCATCGACCTCTGTTAGAAGGTCGATGTTTGCGAGCAGGCTGACCTCACGGCCGTCTCGAGTAACGGTCGGAAGGGCACGGACCTCCTGGAGTTGTGCCTGCTGCTCCAGGTGCTCGTTACGCCTGGAAATGTACTCTTCCTCTTCGGCGGGATCTGGATCAAAAATGATCTTACCTTCGAATGCGTCGAGAATCAGCCGCCGGGAATGGTGCCCGGCTTCACAGGCTCCGTGGGCGCCGACGATGACCGGTATACCGAGGGATCGGGCGATAATTGTCGTGTGAGATGTTGGGCCACCGGTCTCGAGTACGAACCCTAGTACCTTGTCCAGAGGTAACTTGACTGCGGTCGAAGGTGACAGGTCATCGGCAACAAGAATCACCGGACCCTCAAGATTCTCCAGTTTGGCTGGATCGTGGCCCTGGAGGGACCGTTGAATCTGGGATGCCACGTCGAGAACATCAAGTTTTCGCTCGGCCAGGTATTGATCCGGCAGAGCCTCAAATTTCTCAACCAACCGGGCAACGACCTGGTCAACCGCCCATTCGGCATTTACCGCCTCCGTACGAATCATCTCGCACACAGGATCAAGGAACGAGGTATCGGCGGCGATCAGGTGGTGGGCTTCAAAGATCGCTGCGTACTCCTCCCCCATCTGCTGAGCAGCCTGATCCCGGTTTTCCACAATCTGCTCAATGGTCGCATCCACGGCCAGTCGGAACCGTTTAACCTCGGTTTCTGCTCTGGATTCGGGAAGGGGTATTCTCAATACCGCGACTGGGCGAGTCTCCTGTACCACCGGTTCGCCCACGGCAATGCCGGGACTGACCCCGAGTCCAGTGAGGCGGCATGGGTTCATTCACCTTCCCCAAATCGATTTTCAAAAAGGTCCTGGATCGCAGCCACCGCCGCGGCCTCATCCGGGCCAACGACCCTGAGAGTCAAAGGCGTCCCCTGGGTGGCCGCAAGAGTCAGAAGCCCAAGGATCGACTTGGCGTTAATTTCCTCGCCGTCAACTCCAAGGAAAATCTCGGAATTGAATTCGTTGGCCAGATGAACGACCTTTGCCGCTGCGCGTGCGTGCAGGCCGAGCTTGTTGATAATCCTAAGTTGTAGTGTCGTCATTTCCATCCTCGTTCATTAAGGGCATGTCGATCACCGATACACTCGGCACTCTAGCAGAAGTGTGGTTTGAGGGTCCTCAGGCCGATCCGATTTACTTCTAGAGGAACTCGCTAGCGACTCGAATGCTCTTCTGCCCTGCCTCACGCAGCTTGAGAGCGAATTCCTTCGGCCCCATCTTGCGGCGACGGAGAGAACCTATTTTAACAAGCATGGGGAGATTGACACCGGTGATGACCTCGATCCGATTGGCATCCATTAACGGGAGGGCCAGATTGGTTGCAGTTCCCCCAAACATGTCTGTCAGCACAATCACGCCCTCCCCACAATCCACTTCGCGAACGGCTTTCTTGACCTGACTGCTGCCTTCGTCCGAGTCGACATCCCACGGCAGTGCAAGCGCCGCCGTTCCTTCAGCAAGATCCGCGTCAATCTCACGAGCCGCGGTCAGCAGTTCAGTTGCAAGATTGCCGTGGGTCAGAACCAGGACTGAGATCATCAGTACCTCCAATTGTCTCGGTCACGGTGGTGCACCTCGACGGATTGTTTTTGGCCTTTGAGTCTACCGGCTATCTGTTCTGCAACGAATACCGAACGGTGTCGTCCACCGGTACAGCCGACGCCCACAAGTAAATGAGTTTTCAATTCCCGTGCATAGGCCGGGACCAGGTATCCAACCAGGTCCCCAATTCTTTCGATGGCTTCGAGCACCTCATCGTGTCCAGACAACCATCGGCCAACCGGGTCATCTGATCCTGAAAGAGGCCGCAGTTCTTCTTCGAAATAGGGATTTGGAAGAAAACGGACGTCAAATACCAAACTTGCGGTTGAAGGAACTCCTTGAAGATAGGAAAAACTCTGGATTTCGATCTTCATTAACTCCGAGGGGCTCTCAACACCGGCCAATTCGAGAATATGCCTGCGAAGGTCATGCGGAGAAAGAGATGTCGTGTCGACCACAAGGTCAGCAAGCCTGCGAATTGGCTCGAAACCACTTCTTTCTTCGGAAATCGCGCGTTCAAGCACCATGTCGCGCAGAGGATGGGGGCGTCTTGCCACCGAGAACCTCTGTTCAAGAACAGAGTCGGCGGCTTCAACGAATATCAGGCGAAGCGAATCGTACTGTTGGTTCAGGCGGGCGTGAATTTCAGGAAAAGTCTCGGCCATCCCGGCTGTTCGTACGTCCAGGACAACGACCAATCTATTTCGATCCTGGGACCGCAGGAAGAGTTCTTCCACCAACTCGAGCGGGATGTTGTCGACACAGTTGTAGCCGAGATCCTCCAGACTCCGGCTGAGCACGCTTTTGCCGCCTCCGGAAAGCCCAGTGATGACGAATGGTCCCCTAAATAATGTCGAGCATTGTGCCATCAGGGACCTTCGTCCATCTTTCCCGCTGCGATCCGATCAATCGCATCAAGAAAAACGCCTTCATCGTCAACGCCTCGGTGAGCCAGCAGGCATTTCTTTACGGCTGTCTCAACCATCAGCGCAAAATCCCTCCCAGGCGCCACGGCCATCACGAACTTCGGGACCTTGCTGCCAAGGATCTCTGCATGACTGGACCACGCCTGAGGATTTTCTCGGACTCTTTGGTGCCAAAGCTTTTCTTGCTCCCGGTGTTCAGGCGTCAACTTGATCAATTCGATCACCAGTGATATCTCCACACACGGCGATGACGCTGTCATTCCAAAGTGCTTCTGCACGTCGATGATGCCGACACCTCTCAGTTCCAGGAAGTTTGGAAGGAGCGGATGAGGTTCGCCTCGTAGTCCGTGACTATGGGTTCGGTGAACAACCACGATATCGTCGGCTACCAGCCGATGACCCCGATAGATCAGCTCAAGCGCACATTCGCTTTTTCCGATTCCGGGCTCTCCAATGATCAAGGTTCCGTGGGAGAAAACATCGACAAGCACGCCATGGATCTGGGTGCGTTTGGCGAGGGCATCTTCGAGAAATCCAGAAGCACCCTCGATCGTGTCGGAGGTTTGCCGTAACGTATTCAAGCAGGGCACACCAATTTCGTCGCACAAGGCGAGAACCTCGGGGGGTGGAGCATGTCCTTTGGTAGATACGATGGCGGGGATATTCTCACGAACAACGGCAGACATCCTGGCGATCCGGTCCGAAGATTCCAGGGTCTTCAGGAAGGCGTATTCTGATTCGCCGAGAATCTGAAGCCGACCAGGCTTGACGTATGGCAGAAAACCCGCAAGCGCCAATCCCGGCTTCTGGATTCTTGGATTTGAGATCATCCGATTGTCAAGCCCCGACTCCCCGGCCAAGAGCTCGAATTCGAGGAAAGACAACGTCGGTTCAATTATCATCTCCCGAACGGAAATAGCCCGTCCAGGGTTCACAGCCGTCCCCCATCTGTAGCTAGTTTGACAACATCAACAATCTCGGCAGGATCGTCAACTTCCAACAACTGCCTCCTGATGTTCTCGCTTTTGAGGGTCCGGGCGATATGGGACAAGGCCTGCAAGTGGAGAGCCGGCTGATCCGGCGGTGACAAGACCACAAAGACAAACCGGACGGTTTCCTCCTCAGAGGATCCAAAGGCAACGGCCTCCCGAAATCTCGCGAGGGTTATGGCAATGCCGCTCACGCCGCGAAGCTTGCAATGTGGTATGGCAAAACCGCCTCCAATTGCCGTGGAACCCAGTTCCTCGCGCTCCAAGAGGCCTCGTGCGACGACTTCGGACGTTACTTTGAGGCCCACGGCTGCCAAGTCGGAGACAGTTGTCAATGCATCCTCAAGACTTGAGGCCTGCACATCCAGGTGGACCCGGGCCGGATCGATGAGCGTCTGGATTTTCATCAAGCTTCGGGTGTGATCAATCCGAGATTCTTGTCTCCGCGTCGATACAACACATTGACTTGCTCGGTGGACGAGTTGTTAAAGACGATGAAGAGTTCTTCAGATTCTTCCAGCTGCATCACAGCCTCGTCGACCGACATTGGCTTGACCGGAATTGCCGACGTTTCCACGATTTGGGGAGAGTCCCCGTCAGTTGACGCCGGTTCGAGATCTTCTTCAGCTCTGCTTGACTCCTCACGGACGTCGCCCCCGTGACGTTTGTGATCCTTGAGTCGAGTTTTGGCCTTTCGAGCCTGCATCTCCAGTTTGTCGATTGCATCTTGAATCGCTGTCGTCAGGTCCTTGCTGGAACTGGTCGACTTCAAACTGAAATCCTTGCCCTTGAGGAGAATATCGGCGACGTACAAGTGTCGCTCCTGGCTCATCTCAAGGCGAAGGTCAATGATGTCATTGAAATACTTCTCCACTTTGGCCAGTTTCTTTTCCGCAATACCACGCACCTTCGGAGTGAGAGTGACCTTGCGAGCGATGTATTCAACCTTCATGTATAACTCCTAGAACAGGGTTTTTCGTTTATCGGATGACGGGATTCTCATTTCCTCGCGGTACTTCGCCACCGTTCGGCGGGCTAAACGAACGCCTTCCCGCTGAAGCATCTTCATTATCTTCGAATCCGAAAGCGGCTTGTTCTCATCCTCACCTTCGATCATCTTTTTGATTTTTTCCTTGACGACGAGAGACGAAACGGCACCTCCTCTCGCGGAATCAACCCCAGAGTGGAAAAAGAACTTCATAGGAAACAACCCTCTTGGGGTGTCCATGTACTTGTTACTGACGACCCTCGAAATCGTGGACTCGTGCATACCTATATCCTCGGCGACTTGCCGAAGCACCATTGGCTTGAGATGCTCGATTCCGTCGTCGAGAAAACCCTTCTGAAAACTGACAATACTATTGGCCACCTTGTAGATCGTACGTTGTCTTTGGTCGATACTCTTCATCAGCCACAATGCGCTTCGCATCCTCTCCTTGAGGTAGGCGTTGACCTTGGGATCAAGGCTCGATCCCTCAAGCATCCGAGAATACCGATGGTTGAGTTTCAATTTTGGCATGCCATCGTCGTTCAATGTGATGACATAGTCACCATTGACCTTCTTGAGCGTGACATCGGGCTCGATGAATGCGTTTCGAGACTGCTGAAATCTTCGCCCGGGACGTGTATCAAGACGATTAATGATTTCGAGAACAGGCCTGATCTCCGGCACTGTGCATTCAAACACTGCTGCAATCGAGGACCAACGCTGGTGCAACAGATCTTCCCAATGATCCTCAGCCAGCGTCCTCGCCAATGCCAGCAAATCGCGCTCGTCGCAGTCCTCATCACCCATCTCTCCCTGAAGACGGCCTATTTGGATCAAGAAACAATCCTGAAGTGAACGGGTTCCGATTCCAGCTGGGTCAAGGGACTGAACAATGCAAATGGCTTTTTCAAGCTGAAATTGGGTCGCCCCAATTCCCTGAATGATCTCGTCATCCGAGGCTCTGAGGAAACCGTCTTCATCCAGGTTTCCCAGGAGAAACTCACAAACTGGGAGGAGATCGATTGGGCAGTCCATCATATGGATTTGCCATTCGAGGTGCTCATACAGTCCTGGGCTCTCCGAGAGAGTGTTCTCCAGTGAACTGCCGATCTCGGGATCCCGGCCTGCCATCGACGGCCCTTCGGGTCTGCTGTCCGCCAGATAATCCGAGAAAAAGGCCTCGACGTCTATCTCCCCGTAAGCCTCCGTAGGGTCATCTTGAGGTGGTTCTTCAACAGTTTCGGATACGGTTGATTGGTCGGCTGCGACAGTCGAAGAGGGATCCTCAGAAGTAACCTCTGGTTCCGCGACGCCTTCTTTGTCGACGATTTCGGTTTCATCAATCGGCCCATCAACATCAAGCAGTGGATTCTCGAGGATTTCCTCGCTCAGGGTCTCAGTCAACTCCAGGCGCGACAACTGCAAAAGTTTGATCGCCTGCTGCAGGGACGGTGTCATCACCAGCCGCTGTGAAAGCTTGAGGTTGAGTTTCTGTTCGAGGGCCATTGCTGCGAGATCCTCCGTTTCGATTTCCGCGAACCCAACTCGGCAGGATGTCGGCCGGAGTCAGAGGCTGAAGTCTTCTCCCAGATAGATCCGGCGTACGTCCTGATTTTCCGACAGGTCAACGGGATGCCCCGTTGCAAAAATCTTGCCGTCTTTGATTATATAGGTGCGGTCGGTGATCTTCAATGTTTCCCTGACGTTGTGATCAGTGATCAATACACCTATCCCTAATTTTTTCAGATGTTTGATAATTCTCTGAAGATCCAGCACCGCAAGGGGATCGATCCCTGCAAAGGGTTCGTCGAGGAGAATGAAGGTCGGCTCGACAGCCAGAGCCCGCGCGACCTCAAGCCTTCGTCGTTCCCCCCCGGAAAGGGTCTCAGCCTTTTGCCCCACCCGTGCATCAAGACCGAATTCTTTCAGCAGCTTCTGTACCCTCTGGTGGGCCGACCGGGAGTCCACGCCGAGCGCCTCCAATACCATCCAGAGGTTGTCTTCGACGGTCAAACTCTTGAACGAGCTCGGTTCCTGCGGAAGGTAGGAAATCCCCATCCTGGCGCGCCGGTACATAGGAAGTTCGGTAATCTCTCGATCCCCAAGAAGCACGTGTCCCTCGCCGGGCTCAACCAAACCGACGATCATGTAGAACGAGGTTGTCTTCCCGGCGCCGTTTGGCCCCAGAAGACCGACGATCTCTCCAGGCGAGACCTTCAGAGAAACTCCATCGACGACCCAGCGTCCTCGGTATTTCTTGCGGAGGTTTCGAGCAACAAGGTCAAGCGTTTTCGGGCTCAGAACTCTTCCTCCGTATGATAGATGGTCTCCGTCTCCTCGGAGACCAAAACCCTACCACTGGGCTGGTCCCAGGTCAACGAACGACCCGATAGCATGTTTCCCTGGCTATCGACAGCCTTGGCAGGTTCACCGGTCAGAAGGACGACGCCGGTGGAGACGTTCCGTATGGCCTGGTTGCCACTCAAGGTTTGCCCGGTCGCTGTCTCGATCATCGTGACGGCCCCAGTCGCAATGACCTGTTCCACCTGTCCTTCCTGTCCCAGGATGACCTCGAGCCTTCCGGCCTCAAGATGATGGTCCGGATCCGAATACACGACATCTCCAACGTAAACAGCCTTGCCTTGCACATCGTCATACCGCATCGACCGGGAGGACAAGACGATATCTTGCCCGGAGGCAGCTTCCATATCGACCGCGGTTGCCGGCAGGGTCGTCCTCACATGCCCCTTGGCCTCGAGTTTTCCGGTTTCTGAACCATAGAGGATCTGATCCGCGGTCAGCAGTTGTTGCCCCTGCCACATCCGGGCGTTATCCCGAAGTTCAAACCGGGTGGCTTTGTCAGTCACCGTCAATATACCCGCGGCAATATGGACCGGTTGGTCAGTAGGTCCAGCCTGAGGCTCCGGCGTTCCGATCAGTTTGGCCTCGAACATCTCACCCTGGACCCTACCTCTGATTTCAGCCTTTCCGGACTCTCGGAAGAGTATGGCCTGATCAGCGGTCATTCGGCCCAGATCGGACCTGACAACGACCCTCTGAGCTCCAGTTGGGTTTCCGTGAAGCATGACCTTGCCACTCTCGGCATCGAGCCGCGCCCTGTAAGCTGTGGCTTCTATCCCTTCGGCATGTAGTACGACATCATCAAGCAACTCCATATCGGTAGCAGCGCCCTGGTCGAACCAGACCCTGACCGAGTCACTTTCGCCGGCCCTCGTGGGCCCCTCAAGAGGAATGGTATTGAAGCACGTGCGCCCGTCGGCTCTGACATTGAGCAGTCCATGGGCGCCGGCGACCGCCCGGATTTCCCACGCCAGTATTTCCTGAAAAACAACATCCCGTCCGCCGACAGTTGTGAAACGAACCCACGGCCCGCTTGAGCGTGCGGTGATTTGCCACCGTCCCGCTGGGTCTTTTCGTGCCACCAGGGTTTCACTCCAACCCCGAATATCTTGCCCACTCTCAGGATCGTGTCCTAAAATTGAAACACCCTCCTTGAGCGAGATTTTGGCCGGGTGATTCCCTTCTTCCATTTCAACTTCGATCTTTGGTGATTTCAAAGTGAAGCCGCCAAACTTCACCGTGCCACCTTGGGGCAGTGCCAGTTTTTGGGCGTCTCTCTGGTAAACCAATTCAGGAGCTACCATAGAATCACCCCCCTCCATTCGAACGACAACACCCTTGGTCAATTCCAGGCGGGAGTTCTTCATATTGTAGGTTGCCGCACCCGCAGATCCCAGGAGCCCGTCCCCGACAAACACGACATTTGTACTGGTTTCGAACCGCCTCCCCCCTCCCAAGAGCGTTCCAACCTCAGTGCTGAGAAAGGTGCCGTCCGGAAATTCGACCTGGACGCTGCCCGAAAGATTGGCGTTCTTGGTATCGACGTTGTACATGGCCTGCCTGCAGGTCAAGCGAGGCCCCTTGCTTTCGTCATCGTTGTACAACTGGACCGCAACCGACTCAATCTCGTGCCACCCGGATGTTTTCCCGAATGTCCTCAATGCTTCCAGCGCAAAGACCAATTTCCCCTGAACACGCTCGAGGATTTTGAACTCGTTGTAGACACCCAAGGTCTCATCGCCACCGTTGCCGAGAACCTGTTCGGCAGCCATCTCAACCAGGCTTGGTCTCTTCTGGCGAACCCTGAGTCCGGCCACAATCGAAAGACCGACAATGATCGACGCCAGTAGCGTTGCGGTCGTCCACCGGATTATCGTTCGTGACTTCATGATTCTTCTCGATGTTCGACAGTGCGGGGACGAGGAGGCCGCTGGATCACCGGTCGGCAGCCGCTCCCATCGCTCTGAATTTCTTGTAACGTCGATTGATCAGGGCTTCTGGGCGCAGCTTCTTGAGTTGCTTGAGGTGACGGCGAATGCCATCCTCAATGGTTGAGGACATCGCGCCGGGATCCATATGGGCACCTCCGTGGGGCTCCGATAGAATCTCGTCAATCACGCCAAACTCTGCCAGGTTCTCAGATGTCAATTTGAGCGCTTGTGCCGCTTCCTCAGCCTTGCCCTGGTCCTTCCAGAGAATTGCTGCACAGCCCTCGGGCGAAATCACCGAGTAGATCGAATGTTCCAGCATCAAAACCCGGTCTCCTACACCCAATGCCAATGCTCCGCCGGAGCCACCTTCCCCGGCGACGACCACGATGATCGGGACCGGCAACCGTGCCATTTCGATCAAATTGTCGGCGATAGCTTCTGCCTGACCCCGCTCTTCTGCATCGATTCCTGGATAAGCCCCCGGGGTGTCGATGAAAGAGATGATAGGACGTTTAAAGCGGGCCGCCAACTTCATGATCCGCAACGCCTTGCGGTATCCCTCGGGCCGTGGCATACCGAAGTTCCTTCGGACCTTTTCTGCTGTATCTCTCCCTTTTTGGTGGCCGACAATTGCAACGGTTTCCCCATCGAATCGAGCGAAACCCGCTATGAGCGCCGGGTCGTCGCCGAATCGACGGTCCCCGTGCATTTCTGTAAAATCAGAAAAAATATCGTGGATGTAGGCCAGCGTATAGGGTCGTTCTGGATGCCTGGCCAAAAGGCACCGCTGCCAACGAGAAAGGTCAGAAAAAACCTTTTCAATCTCCGCGTCGAGCTGATTTCGAGCTGCATCCAATTCAGAAGAGTTGTCGGAGCTTCCGACCTGAGAAAGTTCCAGTTCGAGAACCTCGTCGCGGAGTTTCTCAATCGATTCGAGAAAGGGGTAGCTGGTCGTCGCCATAGACCAAAGGGTAGCAGAGGGGCTGGAAGAGCGTCAATGGAAAGAAGCTGTCAGCATACAGCCTGAGTGATTGCGTCGGGTCCTTGAGGGTCGTCTGACATCGCAAGGTCACTCAGTTTCTTACCGCAGTTCCACCAACGGTGGGAGATAGTCTTCTGGGGCTTCGAAACCCAGGAGCAGCAGCAGTGTGGCAGCGACGTTTCCCAGACCTGGCTGGCGCAATGTGTCGTTCACCTTATAGCTCTCGGCACCCCGACCGACGAGGACCCAGGGGACCGGTGACAGCGTATGGGAGGTCTTCAGTATGGGGTTGCCGTCGGAGTCCATCTTGACCTTCAAGGTCTTTTTCTCAACCTCGTACATCATATCGAGGTTGCCATGATCGGCCGTGACAATCATCATGCCCCCGGCCCGATGGATGGCCATTTCCAAGCGGCCGATACATTCGTCGATTACCTCCATCGCCACAATCGAAGCATCTAGGGATCCGGTGTGTCCGACCATATCCCCGTTGGCAAGATTCACCCGGATGAACCTAAATTTTCTTTGGTCGAGAGCTTCTTCAATGACCCCACATACTTCCCGGGCCTTCATCTCCGGCCGCTGGTCGAACGGCACTACATCCGAAGGAATCTCAACCCATTCTTCCAGTTCTGAATTGAATTTTTTAGAATTGTTCCCGTTCCAGAAGTAGGTTACATGCCCAAATTTCTGTGTTTCCGCAACCGCCAACTGGGACACCCCGCTGGCAACAAGTAATTCGGAAACCGTCCCGTCGATCGCTGGAGGTTTAACCAGAAACTGCGGAGGGATATGAAGGTCCCCGTCGTACTCCATCATTCCTGCAAAGAGAATCTTCGGAACCCGTTCCCGATCGAACTCGGTGAATACTTCCTCTGTCAGTGCCCGCGAGATCTCTATGGCTCGGTCTCCTCGGAAATTGAAGAGAACAACCGAATCTCCGTCATTAACCGGTCCGATCGATTCGCCGTCGGAGTCAACAATGACGAATTCGCTGAGGTCCTGATCAATAATGCCCGCGGCCTCAGAACGGATCACCTCAATGGCTTCGCCACAAGAAGAAAAACCCCGACCCCTCCCAAGGACGTGCGTTACCCAGCCTCTGTGGACCATCGACCAATCGGCGCCGTAGCGATCCATAGTGATCCACATCCGGCCGCCGCCGGAAGCTACCGCATAGTCCAATCCCGGAACTCGATTGACCTGTTTCAACACGTGTTCCAACTGGGTGATATAACGGTGGAAACTGACCGGTTCTACGTCTCGCCCGTCGGCCAAGGCGTGGATCCTGACTCGTTTTACTCCATCGTTCTTCAGGCGCTCAATCAGCGCAAAAAGGTGGGTAATGTGGCTGTGGACGTTGCCGTCCGAGACCAAGCCGAGCAGGTGGAAAGTGCCTCCACCCTTCAGAACCCGATCAACCAAATCCTTCCAAACCTGACCCTCGAACAGGGCGCCGCTGTCGATGGCAATGTTGACCAGTTTGGCCCCCTGCTCAAACACCCTCCCGGCGCCGAGAGTATTGTGCCCGACCTCCGAGTTGCCCATGTCGCCGTCCGTCGGCAATCCCACCGCCGTCCCGTGGGCCTTGAGCTTCAGAAATACCGGCGCCTCCTTGAACAGGCGGTCCAGATTTGGTGTATTGGCTTGATCGAAGGCATTGCCGGCGTATCCCTGCTCCCGGCCCTCGTAAAGCCCGACTCCATCCATGATGACCAGCAGGAGTGGATCAGCGATTTCACCGGCTGCGCGTGCATTCACGTTCAGATCTCTACTCTCAAACCATTCGGTTGGCTTTCAAGAGTACGACCGTAATATTGTCGTTCCCTCCGCTCTCGTTGGCGACGACCACGAGTCGTTCAGCTGTCTCCTCGAGGGTGCCTCCCCGGTTGAGGAGGCTCTCAATTTGAGAGTCCGCCAGCATAGAGTTCAAGCCGTCGGAGCACAGCATTACGATGTCGCCGTCGAGCATGCTCAGCTCGAAAATATCGGCCTGAGGTTCGGTACTGCCCCCAAGGGCCTGGGTCACCACGTTCTTGAGGGGATGAGACCGAGCGCTCTCTTCAGTCAGCAGGCCTGCGGAGATCTGTTCGTGAACCCAAGAATGGTCGTTCGTTAGGACCTGGATCCGGCCTTCCCTGAAAAGGTAGGCCCTGCTGTCTCCAACATGGCAAATGACCAGGCGATCTGAGTTGTCCTGATGGCTTGCTACAACGACGGTCGTTCCCATGCCCTTGAGGTCCTGGTCTTTGGCTACAGCGTCCGTCACATGGTGATGGGCCTCTTGCACGGCTTCGGTCAGAATATTCGCTAACGTTGAAAGGCCTGGGTCCCAGTGGTCCGGCCAAGTCTCGATCTTGAGCCGAGCCCTTGCGGAGACGATCCGGTCGATTTCATCGGCCGCCAGCCTCGAGGCGACTTCGCCTGCTGCGTGCCCCCCCATACCGTCGGCGACAAGGTACACGCCAGCATCGACGTCGATCAAAAAGACGTCCTCGTTCAGCCGTCGTTTCATCCCCACGTCGGTCAGACCCCAGGATTGAAGCGTCATCTCGCCGGTCGAGTTTTCGTTCACCATCACCTACCCTTTGGTACCCCGGCCTCGAGCCGGGCCACCACTGCCCTGGATCTGTTCAATAATCAATGTTGCTTTGGAATTTGTGGGGTCAAGGCCGAGAACTTCTGCAGCCATGCGTTCAGCTCGGCTTTTCATGCCGGCATTGAGGAAAGCCGTAGCGGTTTCTGCCTTCATTGTCGTGTTGCCGGGCTCGAGTTGTGTCGCCCTTTCAAGGTGACGAAGTCCGTCTCGCCCCTTGCCTGGAATTTTCGAAAGAGTCAACCCGAGAAAATAGTGGGCTCGCGCCTGTTTTTCGTCGTGGTTCAATGCCTGCCTGAGGAAGTCGATTGCCTCGGTCGACCGACCTTCCTTGAAAGCCTGTGCTCCCTTGGCCGCAAATCGCTTGGAGATCTCCTGTGGATCCATACCCCCGACCGATGATACGCCCTGCGAAAACTCCTTGTCGTACCGTTCCCTTTGATCAGGGCGGGTCAAGACATTAAATGCCTCGGTGATCACCTGAAACCTCTTCTCGGCGCGATCACGAGCTTCGCCTTCCAGTCGGTCTGGGTGGCTCTCCTTTGCGAGAACTCGAAACGCCGAGCGAATCTCCGATTCACTCGCGCCCGGTTCAACTCCTAGCGTTTCGTAGTGGTTCTTCTTCTTCATATGCCTCTGATCCTAATCGAACTCATTATCCACACCATTTTTTACCACAGCATGCAATCCTGTTCAACGCTTCACCTTCTCAATGCGGATTTTTGCCTGCCGTCTCACGATCGGGCTGACATTTCGGTCCATCGTAAGCCGCTTCATATCCTTGGCATTCAGAAGAGGCAAAAGGCGAAGGGCTCGCTGCACGGGTGCCTTCGGGTTTTGCACGATGGCCAGGAGGATCGGATAGTGGCGAAGCCATCTTCCGTTATTGGCGATAGCCCTGATGACATCATCGGATACGCTCTTTGATCCAGCAAAACGTTCAATTTCCCCCTCGTTGAGCTTGGGACTGGCCAGAACGGACCGCATCACCAAACGATTCCGGGAGTTGATCAGGATCGCGCGCTCCTCCCGTGTACCCCTCATCCCCAGCAGAATCTTCTGCTTGATGCTCATATTGATGATCTTGTTGAGGGCGCCTTGATTGGCTTCACTGATTCGTGCCTCAAGGCCAAGATCACCGTCCTGAGGCAAAGGGAATTTTGCTTCTTTGGGAATGTGGGCGCCGATCGCCCGTAAGGCCTGGAGAGCCTCGGAAATGCTGACTCGGGCCTTTTCATCTTCAATCTCGATTTCTCGCTCGGCTTCCGCAGCCACTTTTTCTATGAATTCCTCTTCAAACTCACGAACGCGGCGCAACACAACCTGGGACACCCGGGGGTTGCCCTTGAGGTCTTCGAGAACCTCGAGGCAAGCCAAGACCTTGACCTGGTTTGTGATGATCACGTCCTGAACAACTGTCGGCCCGTGGGAAGCCAACATCCGAAAGGTCTCCTCCCCGATGTTCTGGTGCTGGGCAACGGCCACCCAGATCTCTTGCTCCTCTCTGACTCTGGCCAGCAGATCAAGTTCCAGCGGATCGATTGATTGACTCCGAATCCAGTCAATCAAGACTTGAATCGTCACCTCGCCAAGGGAGGCTGCCGCCAAAGCAGCCAGTTCGGGGTCGGGGTCGGCAGACAATACCAACTGGAGCCTGAAGAGGTCCTCTCTCGAGACCGGCAACAGCCCTTGTGCCGCAAACAACCGTACCTGCCTGGGGACCTGCCCGGCGATGATGCCTTCGATCAGTTTTTCTGCTGAGTTTGGGACAGCGTCAATTGCCATCGGATCCTGGTTCCAGGCGGGTCAAACTGGCGAAGCCCAACTCAAAATGTGCCACCTGACCCGCTTGCCCAAGATCAGAGTACTCTCGGCCGGCGACAGTGACCGAAGCTGCGTCCGCATTTCCCAGCGTCAGCAGGGCCGGCCCAACAAGTTGAAGTTCACGGGTCGTTCCGCCGAAAAGAAGCTCTTGCCCGGTCCTGCCCTCTCGGTCTCTATAGTGAATCCAACATTCACCGTTTTCGCGAACCCGCACGATAGCGGTAACAGTCTGCTCAAGAGGTTGCTCCTGATCGGGTTCAGGCGTTGCCTGGAGAGCCAACGGTGTAGGAGTTGACATCGTCCTGATCGGGTTCAGGCGCTCTGCGGACGATCGTCTTGGATCCGGGGGCAGTATTTCATCTGATTGGGCGCTGAGCACAACGACCAACAGAAGACCCAGGATGACCAACACTCCCGCGAGCACCGGCAACCACAAGCGCCAGTTGAATCCAAGTGGAGGAGGCGCTTCGACTGTCAAGGTCCTGAAGCTCCCGGAGGATTCTTCAAAATGGTCCCAGGCCCGCTCAAAACTGTCGAGCCACGGTCTTTCGTCAACACCAATAATGTTGAGATATTGGCGGAGAAAATTCTTGCAAAACACCTTCTGGGGCAGAATCTGGTATCGCCCACATTCAAGGGCCTCGAAGACCCCCCGTGAGACCTTGGTTTCATCGACGATCACATCGAGATCGACATTGGCCTCTTGGCGCATCGCCTTCAGTGCGTCTCCAAGAGTTTCAGGTCGGTCAGGCATGATACGTTCGGTCATCGGCCTGCCGGTGCCAATGCCGGGATCACCATCATCAACGAGGGAACACCCATAGGTATTGATCATAACACCGTTTTCTCCAAGATGTTACCCCTCTTTTTCAAGAGCCCCAACACACCCTTCCGAACCCCTTCCGGTAACCCAGGATCTTCGGCCAGTGCTTTGAGTTCACCCGGGGCCAGTTCGGCTACCGCCGAGAGAGCAACCGGCAGCGGTGTAGATCGGTTTCTGGCCATCGCCACCCGAATTCCCCGACGGGGGGCCCATCGTGGGCTTCGAAGTACGGCGGAAAACACGGTCGGATCGGGATCGCTGCTATTCAGGAGGTTCACGACATCATCCTCCGTCAGTCTTGGGTTTTCAAGAAGGGCAACGATCACTTGGTCATCTGCGGTTGCGATCAAAGGGGCGTAAAGAGCCCGATGGCTTCGCCTTGCCAATCCAATCTTCTCGCCCAACGTCAGTTTCGGCAATTTGAGAAGCAGGCGCCTTTCTGTCATCTTGCGAACCATCGGGGATGTTTTCGGATCCTGGGAGAGTTGCAACAACCCAAGCCAGGGAAGAGTCGCAACGAGGTCAGCCACCCTTGGTGTTGGCATTCCGCGGACTGTACATACAAGCCGGCGAATCCGCTCTGACCCCAGCAAACGTCGGTGTCCGGCCACGCGTTCGGCCACCTCGACCGTGCAGTGGGGGTTTCCGAGAATCTCGATTGCCTGTCTATCATCAAGCCCTTCGCCGTCGGCAACGGCAAGAAGCTGGTCGGGTCCCATCGACGAAATCCGTTCCGCCATCGACCCATCATAAGGGGAGAGTCATAAAAGGAATGTGACTCACCTCATATCCCCACCCAATGCTACCCTGTTTTAATGCAATGGATAACCAGTCTGACCTCGCATTCGTCGATCGATCTTTCGGAGCAACTGCAAAATCCGCCCGAGGGCGCCGATGTAATCGAGATTCGGCTCGACCTTTTTCCGGGCGCAAATATCGGTGCGCTGGTTGCTGCCTCGCCCCTACCGGTGTTGGTGACTGTTCGTTCCCAAGCCGAAGGCGGCCGAGGCCCTGATGCCAGCGAATACCGTGGGCCCTTGTTGAAGGCCGCCATTGAGGGCGGCGCCCACCTCATCGACCTCGAGTGGGCCAGAGACCGGAAGATGGTCGACGATTTGGGACTCTCCCCAGAGAGAGTGGTGCTTTCGTGGCATGACACCCAGGGAACTCCAGAGGATTTGCCAGATATTGCAGCTGCAATGCTGGCTGAACCAGCAGCCCTGGTTAAGGTAGTTCCAACGGCCCAAACGATGGGAGACCTCGAGCGAATTCTCAGCCTATCGACCCCTTCGGTGACACCCGGCAAGAAGGACCGACAGAGGCTGATCGCCTTCGCAATGGGCTCGGTCGGAGCCCCCAGCCGTTATCTGGCACCCCTGCTCGGTGCTCCGATCGGGTTTTCTGCATGGTCGACTGATACACCGGCAGCCCCGGGGCAGCAGACTGCTCAGAGGATGAATGCCGTTGTCGGCCATCTCCAGGGACCTCCTCGCAGGCTCTTCGGGGTCATCGGCGCTGATGTCACGATGAGCCTCAGTCCCTCTCTTCACGGCGCCGCTTTTGCAGCGACCGGGATTCCGGACGTCATGATCCCTATCTCGGTCCCTGACCCGGAAGAACTCGGGCAACTGTTCACCCCGTTCGGCGAGACCATGTTTGACCGACTGGGTCTCCCGGCTCATGGCTGGGCAGTAACGACCCCTTACAAGATCAGGGCCGCCGAGGCGGCAACCGATCTGGCGCCGAGGGTCAGGCGAGCAGGCGCCGCCAACACCTTACTCCTGAAACCAGGGCGGATCATCGCTGAGAATACTGACGCTGATGGGGTCGTCGGCAGTCTGACGGCCGCATCCGTGCCGATGGCCGGCGCCACGGCGCTGGTGCAGGGCGTCGGAGGGGCGGCCAGGGGCGCAGCCGTTGGACTCCACCTGGCCGGCGCCGAGGTTACCTTGCGCGGACGTGACACCGACCGGACCCGGGCGGTTGCCGAATCCCTCGGTATCAGTTGGTGTGACCCCAACGACCGCGCCGGAGCCGAGATTCTGGTCAATGCAACGCCCCTGGGTCGAATGAAAGATGACGTTCTTCCGTTCAATCAGAGCGAGATCGAAGTGGCAGGCGCGATCGTCGACATGGTGTATAGCGATCGGAAGACTGCTTTTGCCAAAGCCGCTGAAGACGCTGGTCTCGCCGTCATCGATGGCCTGACGATGCTGGCCTTCCAGGGCATGGCCCAATTCGCCGCATTCACAACCACACCCCCACCCCGCGAGGATATGTTGCGATCGATTGGGCGTTGACCTGCTAATATGCGCACTCAATAAAATGACCAGGAGGCTCGGGAAAATGGCAACACAAAATTTGACATCGGTGGGTTTGGAAGAAGTCGAGATCCGCTATCCGGCGAACGTCGTTTGGAATGCAACAACATCGGAACTCTACGAGCACATCATCCGACGGGAAGAGGGAATTCTTTCGCAGTTCGGCACGGTCGTCACCGATACCGGCGAACGAACGGGGCGCAGCGCCAATGACAAGTTCATCGTCCGGGAGCCCTCCTGTGAGGAGAATGTTTGGTGGGGTTCGGTCAACGTCGATATCACCGAGGCCAAGTTCAATCAGCTTTATGAGAAAGTCAAAGCCTATTCTCAGCACCGTGATTTGTTTGTGCAGGATTGCTGGGCCGGCGCTGATGAGCGCTACAAACTCCCGGTCCGCATCATCACCGAGGAGGCCCGGCACAGCCTCTTCGCCCGCAACATGTTTATCCGACTGACCCCGGAACAGCTCAAAGACCACAAACCTGAGTTTACGGTGATTCAGATGCCTCACCTTCGGGCAGATCCGGCCGCTGACGGCACCAACTCGGGGACCTTTGTTGTGATCCATTTTGGACGCCGCTTGGTTCTGATCGGCGGCTCGGCCTATGGCGGAGAGATAAAGAAGTCGATATTTACGGTCATGAACTATCTCCTTCCGCAGAAAGGCATCATGTCGATGCACTGTTCGGCGAACTACAAGGACACCCCGGAGAACACGGCCATCTTTTTTGGCCTTTCCGGCACCGGAAAAACGACCCTGTCCGCCGACAGCTCCCGCACACTGATCGGCGACGATGAGCACGGGTGGTCCGACCAAGGTGTTTTCAACTATGAGGGCGGTTGTTATGCCAAAGTCATCAGGCTTTCGGAGGATGCAGAACCCGAGATCTACAATACGACTCGGAATTTTGGAACATTGCTTGAAAACGTCGTCGTCAATCCGATTACCAGACGGATTGATCTTGACGACAGTAGTCTGACAGAAAATACCCGGGCCTCGTACCCGATCTGGAGCATTCCCAACGCCGACGAGGACGGTATGGGCGGGCACCCCAAGAACATCCTGATGCTGACTGCTGACGCTTTTGGTGTCTTGCCACCGATTTCAAGAATGACCGCGGCTCAGGCCATGTACCACTTCATTGCAGGATATACCGCAAAGGTCGCCGGGACCGAGGTCGGAGTCACCGAACCCCAGGCAACTTTTTCGACCTGTTTCGGCGCCCCATTCATGGCCCTCCACCCATCGGTCTATGCTGGACTTCTTGGTAACAAGATCAAGAATCACAATGTTGACTGCTGGCTGGTCAATACCGGATGGACAGGCGGACCCTATGGCGTTGGCCACCGTATGGAGATCAAATATACGAAACGACTGGTCAATGCCGCATTGAACGGGGAACTCAATGACGTGCCTATGGTTGAAGACCCCATTTTTGGACTGCAGGTTCCAACAAAATGCGAAGGCGTGCCCCAAGAGGTACTGATACCTAGGAACACATGGAGTGACAAGGACGCCTACGACGCGAAGGCCAAATATCTCGCTCAGCAGTTCGTTAAGAACTTCTCCGAGTTCAACGATTTCGTCTCCGAGGAAATCAAGAACGCTGCGCCAAAGGTGGATTAGGAGCTACCGGATCCCGACAGCCCTGCGTACGTCGTCCATCAGGGGGGCGATGGCTTCTCGGGCACGTTCTGCCCCATCGACCAAGACCTCTTCGACCGCGCCCGGGTCGGCTTTGAGTTGATCAAAGCGCTCCCGGGCCGGGCCGAAGGTCTCGATGAACCACTCGAAGACCTGTTTCTTGATGGTCCCGTAGCCGGTGCCGCCCTCCCGGAATGCCGTCTCAACCCAGGCCTCTTCGCCTTTGGGGGCGAAGACCTTGGCCAACTGATAGAGCGTGCTGTCCTCGGTCGGTTTAGGTTCCTCAACCGGCGTCGAATCGGTCGTGATCGACATGATGGTCTTGCGAATCGGCTTTTCCGGACCAAAGATATCGATCGTATTGCCGTAGGACTTGGACATTTTCCGCCCGTCAATGCCCGGTACGACCGCCACCTTCTCGAGGATCATCGGTTTGGGCAGGGTAAAGACCTCATCGTCATAGGTTGCGTGAAAAGCGCCCGCAATGTCCCGGGTCACCTCCAGGTGCTGCTTCTGGTCCTTGCC
>Ga0164315_10000455_pt1 | contig 28248 bp, 18 predicted proteins | sample GuaBasSedimGuay6_FD_113737 | JGI IMG/M metagenome (GOLD analysis project Ga0164315, IMG submission 113737) | Subseafloor sediment microbial communities from Guaymas Basin, Gulf of California, Mexico - Guay6, Core 4569-2, 0-3 cm | ecosystem: Environmental > Aquatic > Marine > Hydrothermal vents... | reverse complement strand
TACTCAAAGAATGCTGCTTCTTTATCTTCAAAGCCATCATTCATAATAAAACAAATATTCATCAATGAGCGGTCTTCTTTGTCAAGAACAGTACCCTTGAACATTGGGTTTCTGTCAATCTCATCATAAAGCAAACCTGCTTTGTAAAGATTTCTTTCGTGCATTTTTTCAACGCCACCCTGTGCTTTTAGCCATTGTAAAGTTTGTAATGCTGCGTAAACAGGGACAACAGGAGGTGTATTGAACATGCTGTCTTTGTCAATGTGAGTTTGATATTTCAGCATTGTTGGAATGTGATGCTCAACATGTCCTAGAATATCATCGCGAACAATTGCGAAAGTAACACCTGATGGTGCTAGATTTTTTTGTGCGCCACCATAAATAATAGCATATTTTGAAATATCAATTGGACGACTGAAAATATCTGATGACATATCTGCTACCAATGGAATCGGACAGTCGATATCATGTCTTATTTCAGTTCCGTAAATTGTGTTATTAGTTGTAATATGAAAATAATCAGCATCTTCAGGAATAGTGTATCCTTTTGGTATGTAGTTAAATGTAGTGTCTTCTGATGACGCCACAACATCAACTTCACCAAATGCTTTAGCTTCCTTAATGGCTTTTTTACTCCATGCACCTGTATTCAAATAAGCAGATTTCTTTTTCATGATATTGAATGGAACCATTGCGAACTGAGTGCTTGCTCCGCCTCCAACAAAAACTACTGAATAACCTTCAGGAATTTTAAGTAGTTCCTTAAAAAGTTGTACTGCTTCATCCATTACTGCAACAAACTGTTTGCTGCGATGTGAAATCTCCATTAAAGATAAATCCATATCAGCAAAATTAATTATTGCTTTGGCTGTGTTTTCAATGGTGTATTGCGGTAGTACTGAAGGCCCCGCGTAGAAATTATGTTTTTTCATTGGAATTAGTTTTATGTGTTTAAGATTCGCAAATATATAACATAAATTGGCAGTAAATTGTTAATATACTCTTTAGAATTGTTCTAATTTTGCCGACAATATGAAAGTGGAACTAAAAAAACGAATAATTGCATTTTCCCGTTTGGGAGAGTATCTGAGATTGTTGGGAAATGATGTATCAGAAAACACAACTGACAATGATAATGCCGAGTTTGCAAAACTGGTTAAAGTAGTTGAAGACAGTTACTTACATAATGGATGGTTTCTTGAGAAAAATGTAAGGCATATGCTTTTGTCACTTGGTAAAAGCATGGATAAAAAGAGTCTTGAAGAGTGGGCATCAAAGTATCAGGGTTTGACTGATAATGATAAAAAGGTAAAAACTGTTGCTGTTGTGATGGCAGGAAATATCCCTGCGGTGGGTTTTCATGATTGGTTGTCTGTTTTAATGAGTGGAAATCGCATTCTTGCAAAGTTGTCATCTGACGATAATAAACTAATTCCTACCATTTCTGATTTACTGATTTCAATAGAGCCTGAATTCGAAAATTTAATCAGTTTTACCGATGGTAAGTTGAGTGGTTTTGATGCCGTAATTGCAACAGGATCGGGAAATACAGGAAGATATTTTGATTACTATTTTGGAAAATATCAAAACATCATTAGAAGAAATCGTAATGGGGTGGCTGTTTTAAGTGGTAATGAAACTAGCGAGGATTTTGAGAAGTTGGCTGATGATGTGTTTATGTATTTCGGATTGGGGTGTAGAAATGTTTCCAAGCTGTTTGTGCCAAAAAATTATGATTTTACTCCTATGCTGGATGTCTTTTCAAAACGTGAGGAAATTAGTAATCATCATAAATACTTTAATAATTACGAATACAATAAAGCAATTTACCTGGTCAATTCACGGCCTCATTTGGATGCCGGAAATATTTTGCTTGTTGAGGATAATGCCTTTGCTTCACCGGTAAGTGTTCTGTATTATGAAGGATATTCAGACCTTAGTAATTTAAACACAAGGCTAAAGATGGAACAGGCTTCTATTCAATGTGTTATTAGTCGTGATCCTAAGGTTAATACTAAATTAGTTTTTGGTCAAAGTCAGCAACCGCAACTTTGGGATTATGCAGATGGAGTGGATACTGTGGAGTTTTTAATAGGTCTTGATTAACAGGCTGTTAGATGTGTACGATAAAGTAAAATTCTAATACTTGCAATTAATAATAAAAAAAACAAGAAAATGTTAGGTTGTTTTACAAAAAGGTAATATTTTTGCAGCCCTAAAAAAACATAGGTAAATAATAGTCAAATGAAGAAAGATATCCATCCAAAAGATTATAGGTTCGTAGTTTTCAAAGACATGTCGAACGATTATGCATTTATAACTAAGTCAACAGTTAATACAAAAGATACTATTGAGTGGGAAGATGGAAAAGAGTATCCACTTGTTAAACTCGAAATTTCACACAAATCACATCCATTCTTTACTGGTAAGATGAAACTTGTAGACAGTGCTGGACGTGTTGATAAATTCAAGAACAAATACAAGAAGCATTTCGATAAGAAAACAGACTAGTTCAAGAATAAGATATTTAGAACCTCCAGCATTTTTGTTGGAGGTTTTTTTTTGCAATTTTTTCAAATTACTTCTCGAAATTGATCGATCAACTTTAATATTAACTTTACCATTTAAATTTAATAAAAAGTCATTCTATAAAAAATGAATTATATTTTGTTCGATGGCCCTTTTAGGGAGAACCTATTACCGTTAACTTTTACCAGGCCAGTTGCAGATATCAGAGTCGGAATCAGTACTATACAAGAAAAATGGGAATTTTATCTCAATTCAAAAACCTCCATACTAACAGAATCATACCTGGCGAGTAAATTTCCAGTTCACACTGAAGAAGAGAATATATTTATTAATGCATCTGTATTTCCTAACATTGATTTGGTGAACGAAATAAATTCACTTGAGGAGGGAAAAATTCTTAAAGATAATGACCTGACTATTGCGTACAAAATCAATCGTAAATTTCTAGATAATTTTGATTTTGAACAAGGACTTCCTTCATTGAAATGTATTGCAGAAGTTGATGTACTAGAGAATACCTGGGATATTTTTTCGAAAAACGAAAGATATCTAAAACTTGATTTTGAGCGAATAACCAAAGGCAGAAAGTCACAATCCCTGAGTTCTTCGAATTTTGTCAGAGGAGATAAAAACCTGATCTTCTTAGAGAAAGGTGCTGTTGTTGAGTTTGCCTATCTTAATACAGAAAATGGCCCTATTTATATTGGTAAAGATGCAGAGGTAATGGAAGGGAGTAAGATTCGTGGCCCTTTTGCTTTGTGTGAAAACTCTACTCTAAAAATGGATGCAAAAATATATGGTGCTACAACCATAGGTCCACATTGTAAAGTTGGAGGAGAGGTTAATAATTCGGTTTTCTTTGGATATTCCAACAAAGCACATGATGGTTTTCTAGGGAACGCGGTTATTGGTGAATGGTGTAATCTTGGTGCTGATACCAATAATTCCAACCTCAAAAATACTTATGAAGAAGTAAAGTTATGGTCCTACACACAAAATAAATTTGTAAAGACCGGACTTCAGTTTTGTGGTTTAATTATGGGCGATCATTCAAAGTCAGGAATAAATACCATGTTCAACACAGGAACTGTAGTTGGAGTGTCATGTAATATTTATGGCTCAGGTTTCCAAAGAAACTTTATCCCTTCATTTTCATGGGGAAGTCCATTAGGTATGAAATCTTTTAATATGAAAAAGGCAAACCAGGTTGCCGATGCTGTATTCAAGCGGAGAGGTTTGGAATTTGACTTGAAAGAGCAGGAAATATTTGCTCATATCAATAAGTTGGAACAGTAGTAAATTGTTGAAAGAACTAAGGGTATATCTTGTTAAGTGTACGAGAAGAAGTTCAGATACAATGTTCTTCTTGATTTATTTTTTTACAAGTTTTAAACTTTCAACTTCTCTATCACCTGAAAACATGACAACATGGTAAACGCCTGCAGGTAACAGATTGCCATTGTTGTCAGTCCCATACCAGAGTATTTCTTCGTTGCCTTTAATGCTAGTCGATAAAATATTCCTGACCAGAATACCATAGTTGTTATAAATTTCCACGCTAAGTTTCTTGTCAGAAGAATTATAAATGTTAATACTAGTTTTCCAACTAAAAGGGTTAGGTGATGCTTTTAATAGTTTTTCTTTTTTATTAGCATTTGATCCAATCTCATTAAATCCCACAATGGTAGGATTCCATTCGTATGCACCCATGTCTATGCTATCGCCAACAATACGTGGATTTCCTGCAAGGTCGTATTCGGGTAATCTTAAAAACGAAGGTAGTTTTGCAAGCGTTCCGGCATCAATACAAGGCGAGCCATCTGCAATCATAAATGGATGATCCCACATTCCAAGAAAAACTGGGTCTTTTTCTGTGTTTGTTTCGTCGTAATGTAAAATGGTTTCCCCAGCAATGTACATTTCTTCCTCACCGCCTTCAACAAGTGAATTGTGGAACTCGGTCTCCGACTCAATATTATCAATTGGACCAATATATATTTGTGGCATATTATTATCTGCAAAAATGGAATTGTAAACATGCAAATCTATACCATTCATGTGAAAAGAATATGCAAATGGACTATTTACAAATGTACAGTTGCTTACAAATAGTTGTAATACATGCGCAGTAATAGAGTTGGTGGAATTGTTGTCGAAAAGAGAGTTATTTATCACAATTACCCCACTTGCCCCCCCTGGTCTAATTCCACCTCCCATAAGCAAATTTTCTGGATGGTCTGGGTCGTAGTGGTTGTTGTCAAATTTGCAGTTGTTAACCCATATACTGTCCTCAAAGTTCCATGTTGCCAGTTTTAAAGCCCTCTCGCCCACAATATTTTTGAATGTGGAATTGCTAACTATTATGTTGCTACTTGCATATATGCCAAAAGCATCATTACCCTGATAGCACTTCGCATCATCAATTATAAGGCTGTCAAACACTATGTTTTCGTTTTCCCAATAAAACTTTCCAAAAGCATTGGTGTTTAAAAAAAACCTGTCGTAATCGGCTTCCTGTCCGCGCCATAGGGTAAGGTTTTTTACCGAGTAATCAGAAATGCCGTAATTACCCCTCAACATAAGTGTTTTATATCTGCCATCAAAAATAACACCTTCCATACTTTGACCTTTAATATTAGTAAAGGGTCTAAGGTTTAATGGAAGTTTCTCGCCATTTGCAGTATCTGAATAAACTCCATTTGCCAAGTGGATGGTATTTTTTTCAAGGCTATCAACCTTAACTTTTGTAAGGGCATAAACCACGGTTTTTAGAGCATCGCCAGTGCTTGCCCCACTGTTTTCATTATTACCATTAACAGGATCAACAAAGAGGTCGCCATCATAAGGTTCCACCTTTCCATGTAAAATGGCAAATTCAAGAGAGTCTTCAATTGGATGTACATGATTAAAATAAAATGCAGGGTTTACTACTGTAAAAGTATCTACAATAAACTTAAAATAATTGTCATTACCATAATAACCAAAATCGTTTGCTTGAGATGAATAATTCAAATATACATTGCAGCGGTTTATACTGTCCATTTGAATTTGCGAACAACAAAAAGCCATACCTCCCCCTGATTCGTTTGCATAATTGTTGATGATTTGAGAATTGCTCAAGAATAATGATGATGAGATACAATTTATACCTCCTCCACTTCTTCTTGAACTGTTATTTGCAATTTTGCAGTTAAGTACTTTAACATTCGAATTACTAATGTATAGCCCTCCTCCATATCCTTTTTGTGCCCTATTGTTTTTTACTACACAATCAGAAATGGTTGCACTAATGGAAGTCGTCTCATTACCAATCCGTATTCCACCTCCGTTGCACGACCAGTTATACTGACCAAGAGTATCAGACCCATTTTGGATGGTAAAACCAAAAACAAGTACGGTGGTTTCGTTATCAACTATGCTTATACAGGCATCATCCATGTTGCCGTCTATAATAGTGCTATGCTGATAGGTATTGTTGCCTGTTGTAAGCATAAGACTTGCAAGGTTTATATTTTTTCCATTAAACACAACATTCTCATAATAAGTACCTGGCCAAACAAGCACGGTGTCACCATCAAATGATGCGTTTATGGCTTGTTGGATATGTATAAAGTCGCCAGTGCTGTCCTGCTTTACAATTATTGTTTGCGTGTGTGCAGCAAATGGCAGAAATAAAATTACAGACAGTAATAAATAAATAGTTTTCATTTATATTTTTATCATTATAATTTATGCTTAAATAAATTAATGCCGTAATACCGACCTGCTTTCGTACGGGCAATATTACGGCATAGTGAAGTTTATTGCACCACAAGTTTTCTTGTTTCTACAGTTTCATCAATTATAAACCTGATAAAATAAATACCCGGAGTAAGTTTATTGCCATTTTGATCGTTTAAAAGAACTTTGCCAATAAATGTACCCGATTTATTTTCCTCATGTATCAGCTGTGCAATTTTTTTACCATTAATATCTAAGAGAGAAATATTCATTTGTACTCCTGCTTCGGTAATAAGTTTGAATTGCACAATGTTGTGTGCCGGATTTGGAAATATATTAATACTAATATCCTTCGTTTTATCATTTTCCTTTTCTTTCTCTTTTCTAAAGGAGATAATAAAGGCTTGCTGTTTTTCACCTGTTAAAACAGCCCTTTTCTCAAACAGCTCACTATTTCTGTTTTTAACATAGTAATTATCAACAATACTATTACTCATTTTTGCTGTGCCATAGTGTTTTTCAAATACTACGCTGTCGCCCGGTGCTATTTCCAAATAAGCGCTTAACACAACGACAGAATCTGTTTCGGTAACCGAACATGCGCCTACGCAAGTATCGTTCACAAAAGCCCCTATTTCGGTTGGATTCATTTCGCTTGAGTCAAGTTCAATTACAAAGGTTTCATAGTCGATCAGTTCTGTATAACTATAGTATTCAACGGGTGGTCTTCCCTCAGAAGAAGGAATGCTGCCCGAACTGATCCATTGAAACCCAAAGATATCCTCAAGTGGAGTCACTTTTATCATGTCGCCATACTTAATAACCGGCCTTCTTCTGTCGCACACCCATGTGCCTGGAGTAATATCAGTGGTTGATTTTGTTGTACTGCCACATACGCTGGGAACCGGGAAATCATGCCTCCAGCAGTTGTAATCCTGGTGGCGTATGTGGTAAATGTCGGGCTCAATACTGGCAAGGGCATCAAACACATCCTGTTCTTCCTCAAGGAAATATCCAATCCAGTTTTCCTTTTTGCAATAAAGTTCGATACTTGTAGTGGGATCTTGTTGCTCTCCGGTTAATCTCAACAGTTCAAAATCAGTATTTTCAGATGTTAGTTCATAACCCCTTGTGCTGTTGATGTTATTCATAGTGCCATCTGAATAATCCCATGCCGGATTGTTGAATATATTGTAGTTAGCATACACAATATTTTCATGCCCTGCAGCGTCATTTTCATTAATATAATTATACTCCAGTTTTTGTGTATTAAACCCAAAACTAATATTTTCCTGATCAAAGACATCCTCAGTAGGAGTAAGTTGAGCAGTCGTTGTCCTTTCATGCCTTGGAATTGAAAGCCATGTACCTTCACTTTCGAACCTTATTGAAAGATAGTCTACTGGTTCATAAGAAAGTACACTTATATTGCTGTGGCCTCCATTTGCAACGTAAATACGGTTTTGGTTTTCGTCGAACAAAATATCATTATCAAACAAATAACCATCGAATTTTTTAGTATGCCAATTGCCGAGTGGTATTACATTTGTCTCAATACTATAGTTTGTCGGACTTATGTAATTAACCAATCTGCATTGCCATATTTCGTTTTCCTCAGGTATCGTACTGTTTCGGTTATGTGCTACATATGCATAAATATCAGAGTTACCCGGATTAAAACGTATTGAATATGTGCTGTTTGGCAGATATATACCCTGAACAAAGGTTTCGTCATCAATAATGCCAAGTTTTGGAGTTTCATGCTCTATATACAAAACAAAAACAAGGTCACGAGTTTTGTCATATTCAATATTCCAACTACTTGCTCCAATGTTAACATAAGTGAATAAATCAACCTTGGGGTTGTAAACTGTTATGCTTTGTTGAGTTGTGGCATGTTGTATATAAACTTTGTTATTAAGTTGGTTACAAACTATATTTACAGGCAAATTCCCAATATTATATTCATTTGTTGGCTCATTGGTTGTTCCATCTATTTCTGTAAGTTTACCAAATGCAGGGGTGCCATTAATATCATAAGCAATTGCATAAACTTTGTCAATATTTGGGTTATAACAAAACTCCCCATCCAGTGCTCCATTAATTGTTGGGTAATAATGTGAACTTAGATGATTAAAACTATTTGAAGCATCTCTTATTTCTAAACTAGCTCGATTATTTTCAAGGTTATCCATACCAACCATGCAATACAATTTGTTGTTAGGAGCCAAAAACATCGAGGTGCAATAATCTTCGTTTAAAAATATCCAATATTGACTATCTGTAATTTCATTGGTTTCACCATCAATAGCCTTTATCATATGAGTTTCATCAAAGGTTGAAACATAAACACGGTTTGTATATTCATCAGGTGCATAAACAAACATATCCGATATATTATTACCCATTTCAACATTTGAGATTTCATTTGTTAGAGTATTTAATATATAAACTTTGCTTTTTCCCTGAGAATCTTTATGGTAAAAGTATGCCTTGCTTTTTTTGGCGTTGTAACAACCAAAATACAGTGACGCACCCACATCAATTTTATCAACAATAGAATTGGAGGTTCCAATAACAATTATTTTACCTGACCATGTACTTATCACCATTGCTTTATCATCAGATGCTGCTACTTTTAAGTACATATTATATTGAGCTGTTTCCAATAAACTAAAACTGTAATCCTGCTCGTTGATCAAAACAGTTTCATTGTTTTTACATAGCACAACATTATTGTTAAAACGATTGAAAGAAACAGGTTCGTTACGATAGTGAGGTGAATAAATATTAGTATTAAAACTAGGTCCCCAGGTTCTTGTAACAGGATCTAAAATATGTATATCGTGGTCAGCCCCACTAAGCCTGTCAAAGCCTACATAAATTTTATTTGTAACAGGGTTGTAATAACATGCAGTTTCTCTGGTCATTGGCGAGTCAAAGGAAGTAAGATAGCCATTGTTATTAAAGTCAACTTCATGTACTAAAGACTCATCATCCAAATAATCATGCACAAAGCTAAATAATTTATGTAAACCATTTTCATTTATGTAAAGCAGGTCACCTTTTTGTTCAGCATCATTTACTAATATTGTAAATGATAAGTCAATAGAATTATATGCCCTAAGTTGGTTGCTTACTGCAATATAGAACTCGTCTGTTTCGCTATTTATTTCAATATCACGAATCATTTGTGGAGGTTCTGTTAAATCAAGTCTTTTGTCCAATGTTAAAGATGTTTCGTTTACATTGTAGATAAACACTGAACTTCCATCTAAATCAAAATTCACCATCCAGTAAAGTTTGTCTGTCCGTACATCGTATTTAAGTTGAGTATTCATATAAAAATTATCAATTGGTAAATTGGGTGGAGTGTTGATCATGGTTTCCCAGGTTTCATCAACTGTATTAATTTTAATAATGTCTAATGATTCGGTAACACAATATAAATAATCAATACCATTTTGGTTTACATGAACCAGATGTATTTCATGTAGGGATGTGTTTTCTCCATTCCGCTTTACCGGCTCGTACTGACTGTGTGTTGATATTTCAATTGAATTTGTTATTTCATTTGTTGCTCCATCAATAACAAGGAGTCTTCGTTTACCATAGACATAGAAACGATTAGCTGATTCGAGGTAAACAATATCCATTGGTACAGCACCTTGTAAATTGTCAGAAACAGATACATTTTCAATTAATGAAGAAGAAGTATTGTCAAAAGGAACAAATGGCAAGGTTTGATTCAGGGTTTCGTCAGGAAAACTAATAGCCGTGGAAGTAATCTCAGGTTCTGATTGACCATAGCCCATTAATAAAAATGATGCATATGCAATAATTGTAATAATAAGTTTTTTCATTTTAATAATATTAAGAGTTAATAATTAGTGTTGAATAAGTCTGGTGGCTGGTTAAGCATTGGAAGGAGAATTTGGACTAAGGGGGGTGACCGTGAATTGTGATTGTTTGCTGTTTGCTGTTTGCTGTTTGCTGTTTGCTGGTTGCTGGTTGCTGGTTGCTGGTTGCTGGTTGCTGGTTGCTGGTTGCTTAGGCAAACTAGCAAAGTTAAGTTTATAAAACCAATTTTGCTTATAAAAGAACTTGATTTTAGGTATTGTTTTCAATATGCTGTTTTTTTTGTTGCTTGCTAAATTAATGAAAAAATTGAAATCAGAAAAATATTATAATGAACAATAGAAAAAATTATTAAAGTCATCAGGAATATAATAGTTTTTTAAGTAGGCAAAAAATGTATTTATAAAACAAAACAAATTCCCATACCTCTTGGCATTAAAATTGATTTGGTTAACCCCATTATTAGTAATTTCTCATTGATGAAAGTGGCAATGAATCAAATTGCATAAAATCAGCGAGTTAAGGTATTGACGATAATTGTTGTTTTGTTTCTCATGACATAATGACTGAAAAATTTAGAAAGATTTATGGATAGTTTATTCACTTTGACAGATATAATGGATGCAGAATCTGAGTTTTTTCCACTTCTCTCTTCGGAGGATGAAGAGATAATGAACTCGGAAGATGTTCCAGAAGATTTACCAATACTACCACTAAGAAACACAGTATTATTCCCAGGTGTGGTAATCCCTATTACAGTTGGCAGGGATAAGTCCATAAGTCTCATCAGGGATGCCTACAAGGGTAACAAAATAATAGGGGTTGTTGCACAAAAAGATGCTGATATTGAAGATCCCTCACCCAAAGACTTAAATAGAGTTGGGACTGTTGCCAGGGTAATTAAAACCCTTCAAATGCCTGATGGAAATACAACGGCAATTATTCAGGGCAAGAAAAGGTTTGAAATTGAAGAGGTTACGCAGGAAGACCCATATTTTAAAGCAAAAGTTAAGAATTTTGAGATTAATGTTGTAACCCCTGATACCAAGAAATTTGATGCGCTAATTTCTACTGTTAAGGATATGGCGATTCAGATAATTGAGAAGTCACCTAATATTCCAACAGAAGCAGTATTTGCATTAAACAATATCGAAAGTGCTGCATTCCTTGTGAACTTTGTTTCATCTAACCTGAATATTGAGAATTCAACAAAGCAGAAACTGCTTGAGATGAATAATGTAGAGGATAGGGCAAATCTGGTTTTGAAAATTCTTACCAAAGAATTGCAGATGGTTAACCTTAAGACTGATATTCAGAAAAAGGTTAAGACTGACCTGGACAAGCAGCAGCGCGATTATATGCTTAACCAGCAACTTAAAACCATTCAGGAAGAACTAGGTGGTGGACCTCATGACAATGAAATTAGGGAACTTGAGGAGAAAGCAACAAAAAAGAAGTGGTCGAAAGATATCGCACAGACATTTAAGTCGGAACTTCAGAAGTTGCAGCGAATGAACCCCTCGGCAGCAGAATATTCAATTCAATTAAACTATCTGGATGTTTTTGTTGAGTTACCATGGGAGGAGTTTACAAAAGATAATCTCGACCTGAAAAGAGCAGAAAAGATACTTAATGAGGACCATTACGGACTGGATAAGATAAAAGAGAGGATAATAGAGTTCCTTGCTGTGCTGAAGCTTAAAAACAATATGAAAGCACCTATCCTTTGTTTTGTAGGCCCTCCAGGTGTTGGTAAAACCTCTCTTGGGAAATCCATTGCTCGTGCTCTCGACAGAAAATACATAAGAATGTCTTTGGGTGGAGTAAGAGATGAGGCAGAACTAAGAGGGCATCGGAAAACATATATTGGCGCAATGCCAGGAAGGATTATTCAAAACCTGAAAAAGGTAAAGACTTCTAACCCGGTTTACATGCTCGACGAAATTGATAAAGTTAGTGGTAATACATACAGTGGTGATCCACAAGCTGCGTTATTGGAAATTCTTGATCCTGAGCAAAATAATAGTTTTTACGACAACTTCCTAGAGGTGGAATACGACCTTTCAAGGATAATGTTTATTGCCACAGCAAATACACTTTCTACAATTCATCCCGCTTTACGCGATAGAATGGAAATTATTGACTTGAGTGGATATTTACTTGAGGAAAAAATAGAAATTGCGAAAAAGCATTTAATTCCAAAGCAGTTGGATGGGCATGGTGTTAAAAAGCAGCAAGTAAGATTTAACAAGGCTGTTTTAGAAAGTATTATTGAAGATCATACGAGAGAAGCAGGAGTGAGACTTTTGGAAAAAAGAATTGCTAAGATTATCCGTAACAGGGCAAAATTTATTGCCATGGACGAGAAATACGATGAAAAACTTCAACAAAAAGATATTAATGAAATTCTTGGACCACCAAGGTTTCAAAAAGATCGAAACATAAAAAATGATATTGCTGGTGTGGTTACAGGCCTAGCCTGGACAGCCGTAGGCGGTGAGATTCTTTTTATTGAAGTTAGTCTTAGTAAAGGAAAAGGAAACCTGAAACTTACTGGTAATCTGGGTGATGTGATGAAAGAATCGGCTAGTATTGCTTTCGAATATCTTAAGTCACACTCTTATTTACTGAATATTGATAGTGATGTTTTTGATAAGTGGAATGTTCATATTCATGTTCCTGAAGGTGCAACACCAAAGGATGGTCCGTCAGCAGGTGTTACAATGTTGACTGCTCTTGCATCAGTCTTTACACAACGAAAGGTAAGAGGAAGAATGGCAATGACTGGTGAGATTACACTTCGTGGAAAAGTAACTCCTGTCGGTGGTGTTAAGGAGAAAATCCTGGCAGCAAAACGTGCTAAAATTAAAGATATCCTTCTTTCAAAAGAAAACGAAAAAGACATTCTTGAAATTGAAGAGGCCTACATAAAAGGACTTAAATTTCATTATGTTGACAATATGATGGAAGTGCTTGACTTCGCGCTTTTAAATGAGAAGGTGAATAATCCTTTGAAGTTTTAGTTGTTAATAAGAACCCCAATAGTACTTGATGATTCAGAAATCTAAAGGTTTCTATTAATCGTTGGGATTGATTATTCAATTTTTCGGATAGGCATACTTTCCAACACAATCTTTCAAATTAGCTGCTGAGTGTTTTGGAGATTTCTTACTTTTGAAAAATTAATTTGACATTAGTTTAATTCAATTGAGATACTTCAAAATATTCCTTTTTGTTGCCATTATTTCCCTTATTTCATGTGGCAGAGATGCAAATACTAATGCAGATAAATCCATATTTAGATACAATGAATCTGCCGGAATTGTAAATCTTGACCCTGCCTTTGCGCGCGACCAGGCTCATATTTGGGTTTGTAATCAGTTGTACAATAGTTTAGTTAGTTTAGATGATGATTTAAATATTAAGCCATCTATTGCTAAAAGTTGGGAAATATCGGAAGATGGTACAAATTATATTTTTCATTTAAGAAATGATGTTTATTTTCATGAAAATGAAGTATTTGGGGAAGAAAAACGCAAACTAATTGCAGATGATTTTGTGTTTAGTTTTAAGCGCCTTTTAAGTGAAAAACTAGCATCTCCAGGGGCCTGGACACTTTCTAAGATTGAGAAGGACGAAAATGGAAAATATTCAATTAATGCACCAAACGACACAACATTAACAATAAAACTTTCTCAACCTTTTCCTCCCTTTCTTGGGATATTAACTATGCAATACTGTTCGGCAGTGCCTTATGAAGCAGTTGAGTTATATCAGGATGAGTTTGGTAGAAATCCTGTTGGTACTGGTCCATTTTACATGAAAAACTGGGAAGAAAGTATTAAACTGGTACTTCGGAAAAACCTAATTTATTTTGAGTTTGATGGAGATCAAAGATTACCATATCTCGATGCAATCTCTATATCTTTTGTAATAGATAAAATGACTGCCTTTTTAGAACTTGTAAAAGGTAATATTGATTTTATGTCTGGCCTTGATGCATCTTACAAAGATGAAATATTAAATCATGATGGTAGTTTAAAAGAAAAGTACAGTGAAAAACTAAAGGTAATCGGTGAGCCATATTTAAACACCGAATACTTGGCAATCCTGGTTGATCCAAAATTTGTCAAAGGAAAACCTTTGGATAATCTCAAAATCCGTCAGGCAATCAACTATGGTTTTGACCGTGAAAAAATGATTAAGTATCTGCGGAATAATATTGGTGTAGCAGGAACTTCAGGAATTATCCCCAAAGGTATGCCTTCATATGAGGAAAATGCTAATTATGGGTATTCTTACAACCCTCAAAAAAGCAGGTCATTGCTTAATGAGGCTGGATATTTTGACTTAGTTGAAAAGCCTGATATAAAATTAGTTACAACGGCTGAGTATTTAGATTTATGTAAATATGTACAATCTCAATTGGGTCAGTTGGGTCTGGAAATAGGAGTGGAGGTTTCACCGGCTGCTGCAATGCGGGAAATGAAAGCTAATTCTAAAATACAGTTTTTTAGAGCATCATGGATAGCCGATTATCCAGATGCTGAAAATTATCTCTCACTCTTTTATTCATATAATTTTGCTCCTAATGGGCCAAATTACACTCATTATTCCGATCCTAGATTTGATAGTCTGTATGATAAAGCAATACTTGAGACCGATTTTGAAACAAGAAATTTAATTTATCGTCAGATGGATTCACTTGTTATGGCTAGTTCGCCTGTTGTGATATTGTTTTATGATGAATCAATAAGATTTGTAAGGAAGGAGATCGAAGGTATGACATCAAATCCAATAAATTTATTGAATCTTAAAAATATTAGAAAGTTAGACTGATCTTCAGACTTAAATTTTATAATTTAGCAAAATGCTTCTGCGAAGAATATTTAATATCAATGAAATGCCATGGATTCTGATTCCAGGATTATAATTTCTGTTCTTCCAATAATATTCTTATTCAATTTTTTAACATTTTAATTTTTTCAGTATGAGTAAAGTAATTGTATTAGGTGCCGGAATGGTAGGCAGCGCAATGGCAATAGATATGGTAAAAAACCATAATGTGACAGTCACCGATTTAAGTAAAAAAGTATTAGATAAGATAAAATCAAGACATAATAGCCTAACTATTCAGCAGTTAGATGTAACCAATAAAACAGAATTACAAACTACTGTAAAACAGTATGATCTGGTAATAAATGCTGTGCCTGGTTTTTTAGGTTTCGAAACTTTAAAATCAATTATTGAGGCAGAAATGAATGTAATAGATATTGCGTTTTTTCCTGAAAATTCGTTGGATTTAGATGCATTAGCAAAAGAGAAAAACGTAACAGTGATAACTGACTGTGGTGTAGCGCCAGGCATGGATAATATTATTTTGGGCTATTACAACGAAAAGATGAAATTAACCGATTTTGAATGCTTGGTTGGTGGATTGCCCAAAGTTAAAAAATGGCCATTTTGCTACAAAGCACCTTTCTCACCTGTTGATGTAATAGAAGAATACACTCGTCCGGCAAGATATGTAGAGCATGGTGAGGAAGTGGTTCGCGAACCATTAACGGACTGTGAATATGTTGAGTTTGATAAAGTAGGAACTTTAGAATCTTTTAATTCTGACGGACTTAGATCAATAATTCATACTATGCCTCATATCCCAAATATGAAAGAAAAAACTCTTCGTTATCCGGGTCATGTGGAATATGTGAGAGTACTTAAGGAAAGTGGCTTCTTTAGTGAAGAAAAGATAGAGGTAAACGGAAATATGGTTTCTCCAATGGATTTTACAAGCAAAATTCTTTTCAACGAATGGAAATTAGGTGAGACTGAAGAGGAGATAACAGTTATGAAAGTTACTCTTAAGGGAGAAAATGCTAAGGGTGAAATAGAAGAAGTTATTTATAATTTACATGATGAGTATTCAAAGGAAACGAATACTTCATCCATGGCAAGAACAACAGGTTACACCGCTACAGCAGCAGCAAATATGTTCCTTGATGGACTGTTTTCTGAAAAGGGAGTTTTTCCACCAGAATTGGTTGGTAAACATGAAGCATGTTTCAACTACATGATTAAATATTTGGAAGAAAGAAACATTTATTATGTTAAAAAATCGCGTTTGATTTAATTTGCTGAGATACAATTATTCTCTCATTCTACAATCAATAATAATAAAACGCTTATTTCCTTGCTTTTAGTTGGTAATATTCAATAATTTACTACTTTTGCAGCCAATTTTTTGCAGCGAAAATAGAATATGATAAATATAAAATTACCAGATGGTTCAATACGTCAATTTCCAAAGGGGGTAACTGCTTTGGATGTTGCGCGCGATATTAGTGAAGGACTTGCTCGCAATGTACTTGCAGCAAAGATAAATGGTGAAGTATGGGATGCAACCCGTCCGCTTAACCATGATGCTGATCTTGAACTATTAACGTGGAGAGATGATGCTGGTAAGTCTGCAATGTGGCATTCCTCTGCTCATCTTATGGCTGAAGCGATTGAATTGCTTTATCCAGGAGTTAAATTTGGTATTGGTCCTGACATTGAAAATGGATTTTATTACGATGTTGACTTTGGTGAATACGAAATTTCGGATAAGGATCTTGGAAAAATAGAAAATAAGATGCTGGAACTAGCCCGCCAAAAGCAGGTGTTCTCTCGCAAAGATATTTCCAAAACTGATGCAGAGAAATTTTTCACCGATAAAGGTGATGAATACAAACTGGAACTTATTAGCGATTTGACTGATGGTGAAATTACACTTTATGAAAGTGGACATTTTACTGACCTTTGTCGTGGACCTCATATTCCTACCACTGGTTTTATAAAAGCAATTAAACTTCTAAGCATTGCTGGCGCTTATTGGCGTGGTGATGAGACAAGAAAACAGCTCACAAGGATTTATGGAATTACTTTTCCAAAAAAGAAAGAACTTGATGAGTATCTTGTTATGCTTGAGGAAGCAAAAAAGCGTGATCATAGAAAACTAGGTAAAGAACTTGAGTTATTTACATTTTCTCAGAAAGTAGGTCAGGGATTACCATTATGGTTGCCAAAAGGTGCTGAACTTAGAGAGAGACTAGAACAATTTTTAAAAGAAGTTCAAAAGGAAGCAGGATATCAGCCGGTTATCAGTCCACATATTGGAAATGTTGATCTTTACAAAACATCAGGGCATTACCAGAAATATGGTGAAGAGTCGTTTAGACCAATAAAAACACCTGCTGAAGGGGAGGAGTTTTTCTTAAAGCCAATGAATTGTCCTCATCATTGTGAAATTTACAATGCAAAACCTCATTCATACAAGGAGTTGCCAATCAGATATGCTGAATTTGGTACTGTTTATCGTTATGAGCAAAGTGGTGAACTTCATGGACTTACAAGGGTAAGAGGCTTTACACAGGATGATGCACATATTTTCTGTATGCCTGATCAGATTAAGGATGAGTTTAAAGCTGTTATTGATATAATTGAAAGAATTTTTACTGCACTCGATTTTAAGGATGTATTAGTTCAGATTTCACTTCGTGATCCTGATAATAAGGAGAAATACATTGGGAGTGATGAGAACTGGGAAAAAGCAGAGACTGCCATTAAAGAAGTAGCAGAAGAAAGAGGCTTGAATGCAGTAACTGAATATGGTGAGGCGGCATTTTACGGACCAAAGATGGACTTTATTGTAAAGGATGCTTTGGGAAGGAAGTGGCAGTTAGGAACAATACAGGTAGACTACAATTTGCCTGAAAGGTTCGACCTTACTTATGTTGGCTCAGATAATGAGAAGCATAGACCTGTTATGATCCACAGAGCTCCTTTCGGTTCACTGGAAAGGTTTGTGGCTGTTTTAATAGAGCATTGTGCTGGTAATTTTCCGTTATGGTTAACACCTGACCAGATGATTATTTTACCAATTAGCGAAAAATATCAGGCTTATGCCGAAAATGTTTTAAATTTGCTGAGTAAACAGAATATCAGGGGACTAATTGATGACCGGAGTGAAAAAACCGGTAGAAAAATTAGAGATGCAGAAATGAAGAAAATCCCATTCATGTTAATAGTAGGGGAGAAGGAAGAAGCGGATGGTAGTGTTTCGGTAAGAAAACATGGACATGGAGATATGGGAACATACAGTATTGATAGTTTTGCGGCAATGATCAACGAAGAAGTTGAGAGTTTAACCGCTTCAGATAAATAAAGTGTTAATTAAATAGGAGGACACAGCAATAGCACAGTTTAGAGGTAGAAGAAGGCCACGAAAGCCATTTAGAAAAGTAGAAGATCCTAACAAGATCAACCACAAGATTACAGCACCTGTAGTGAGGTTAGTTGGTGATAATGTTGAAGCCAACATTTATCAACTAAGAGATGCACAGGATATTGCTGATAAACTTGAGTTGGATTTAGTTGAGATCTCGCCTTCAGCAAACCCACCGGTTTGTAAAGTAATGGACTACAAAAAGTTTCTTTATCAGCAAAAGAAGAAACAAAAGGAAATCAAGGCTAAAACAGCTAAAGTTGTTATTAAAGAAATAAGGCTTGGGCCAAACACCGATGATCATGATTTTAACTTTAAGTTGAAACATGCTCAGAATTTCTTATCAGAAGGTGCTAAGGTTAAAGTTGATGTGTTCTTTAAGGGTAGATCAATTATCTACAAAGATAAAGGCGAGTATATCTTATTGAGGTTTGCCACCGAGTTAGAAGAATATGGTAAGGTGGAAAGCCTTCCAAAACTCGAGGGTAAAAGAATGATAATGATTATTACGCCAAAAAAATAGAAACCTTTTAATATATTATAAATCAATAAAAATTCATTTGTGCAATGCCAAAAATGAAAACTAAATCCGGAGCTAAGAAAAGGTTCACCTTTACGGGATCCGGAAAAATTAAGAGGAAGCATGCTTATAAAAGCCACATCCTTACTAAAAAATCGAAAAAACGTAAGCGTAATCTAACTTACTCTGCGATAATCGATAAAGCGGATGAGAAAACAATAAGAACGTTGCTTCGTAGTTAATTAAATTAATGTTTAACGTTTGTTATAGCTCACAGAAGTCTCTTTAAAGGAGCGCTATAATGAAGAAAAATTTAAAAAAATGCCAAGATCTGTTAATTCAGTAGCTTCAAAAGCCAAGAGAAAAAAGGTAATGAAGCAGACCAAAGGACAATTTGGTCGCAGAAAAAATGTCTGGACGGTTGCTAAAAATGCGTATGAAAAAGGAATGCAGTACGCTTACCGCGACAGACGAGTTAAAAAACGTAATTTCAGAGCGCTGTGGATCATGAGGATCAATGCAGCAGCCAGATTGCATGGGATGTCTTACTCAGTTTTTATGGGTAAACTTCATGCTAAGGATATCGAAATTAGCCGTAAGGTACTTGCTGACCTTGCCGTTAATAACCCGGAAGCATTTAAGGCTATCGTTGATGCTGTAAAATAATTTCGGACTTAAGATTGAAAAAACCCGTCAAATTTAAATTTGACGGGTTTTTTGTTTTTTAAGGAATTGCAATTAATGTCTTAAAAGTTCTTGAAGTTGATTATTACGAACTTCGGTACAATTACTCAATCCCATGCTTTTTTATCCTTCTGTCGAGAGCTTGCCAGGTAATATTTAGTAGTTCGGCAGCCTTCGACTTATTGTTATTGGTTTTTTCAAGTGCCTTGACAATTAAATTTTTAACATTTTCTTCAAGGTCAAAATTCCCAATTTCCTGATTAATTGAATTGCCATTGTTTCCTTTAGAATTCTGCTTATCTGCTGTAGTTAGTCTGAAATAATTTGAGCTTAATACTGGCTCCTCACAAAGAATGACAGCTCTTTCAACCATATTTTTTAATTCTCTGATATTTCCAGGGAAACTGTATTTAGTTAGCATTTCAATAACGTCAGGATGGATACTATTTACCTTACTATCCATTTGCTTCGCATAAAACTTCATATAATAATCCAGTAAAATTGGAATATCTTCTTTCCTTTCTCTTAAAGCAGGAATCTCAATAACAAATATGCTCAATCGATGGAAAAGGTCGAGACGGAAATTATTATTGTATGCCATATCCTCAAGGTTCTTATTAGAAGCGGCAATTACCCTAACGTCAACCGAACGGCTCTTTCTTGAGCCAATTTTATTAACTGTTCTTTCCTCTAGTATCCTAAGTAATTTAGCCTGCTGTGCCAATGGCATATCACTAATTTCATCCAAAAATAGTGATCCTTGGTCTGCTATTTCAAACCATCCCTCCTTATCTTCAATAGCTCCCGTAAAGGCACCTTTTTTGTGTCCAAAAAATTCACTCTCAAATAAACTTTCAGGAATAGCAGAACAGTTTACAGAATAAAATGTTTGTTTATTCCTTTTGCTGAGATAATGTATTCCATGTGCAACCAGTTCCTTGCCTGTTCCACTTTCACCAAGAACAAGTACCGAAGTGTTATCTGTTCTTGCAACTTTTGTCATCATTGAAATCAAATTTTGGACACCTTTACTGTTTCCAAGTATTTGAACACCAATATTTTCAATAAGTTTTTTTGATAATAAATTCAGGTCTGATTTTGTTTCCTTAAGTTCTCTTGTAAGTTCGATAAACCTTTTAGTGCGGGCAATAGCATTGTTAATATCAACCAGTCGAAATGGTTTTGGAAAATAATCAGTGGCACCATATCTCATGGCTTCAATTACTGTTGCCATATCTCCATGACCCGAAACCATAATAACCTCAATCTCAGGATATGTAACCTTGATTTTTTTAAGGACTTCAATTCCGCTTATTTCTGGCAGTTTTATGTCGAGAATTACTATGTCGATATGTTGCTTATCAAGAGTGGTAAATGCCTCTGATGGTTTTGTTGCTTTGAAAATTTTATATTTTTTACTACTCAGAAATTCTTCAATTTCCTGAAGCAATCTAATTTCGTCATCAACTAAAAGTATGTTAAGTTTCTTCATATTAAGGTTCAATTATAGGTAGCTCAATCGTTAATTTAGTACATGCGTTTTGTTCACTCTCCACTCTGATCACTCCATCCATCTCTTTAATTATTCCATAGGATATTGAAAGTCCCAGTCCAGTTCCGCTCTGTTGGTCTTTTGTAGTGAAAAAAGGTTCAAAAATTTTGTCAATTATCTCTTTTGTCATGCCAATTCCATTATCGCTTATATTAATGTAGATGTACTCATTATCTTTTTCAAGTAGAATTTTTATTTGCTTTTCGTAGGTTTTACTTTTGTTATTCTTTTGCCTTAAGTCAACCGCTGATTTGGCATTAGACAGTATGTTGAGAAGTACCTGTTCTAATCTAAATGGGTTTCCATAAGTAGTGTATTTCCCATTTGGGATATCAACTTTTAAATCAATTTGATGACTCAAATACTGTTTACTTATTAGTGAAACAGCATTTTCAACAACTTCACTAACATCTAATCTTTCGATAGATGCATTTTGTTGATCACGTGAAAATGTACGCACATGTTCAATAATATTCTTTATTCTATCTATGTCCTGGAATAAAACATTAACTTTCGAACTTATGTACTCATTGTTTAATTTGCCTTGCGACATCTTGTAGATTATGTTTTCCAGGCCCATTGAAATACCACCTAATGGTTGGTTTATTTCATGAGCAAGACCAGCACTTAGTTCACCTAAAGATTCGAGTTTGGTTTTCTGAATTAAAAGTTCCTGTTGTTGTTTTACATTGTTGATTTCATGTGCAATTCTTTCCTCCAGACTTTTGTTTAGTTGCCTCAAATTTTTCTGAGCATTTTTTCTTAAGGTTACATCTGCAGCAAATACTAAATACCCCGGTTCTCCATCCCAATCAATACCAGTTACCTTTAATTCAAGCCATTTCTGCTTTTCCTTCTTTGTGGATATCATTATCTCAAACGACTCTTCACCAATGTTTGTTTCATTAGAGTTAAAAAACTCTTTAATTTCCACTTTGTTTGAACTTTTAATAAATTCATGAAGTTTTTTGCCGATAAGATTTCTTGGCATTGTCTCCATCAGCACAACCATTGTAGGATTTGTTAATATTATTCTACCGTCCTGAATTAATAATATCCCTTCACTAGCATTCTCATATATTAATCTGTATTTTTCTTCACTATCCTTTAATAAATCCTGAGCTCTGGTTTTCTCATTAATTTCAATTTCAAGTGCTTTTGTTCTTTCAGTAACTCTTCTTTCCAGATTAATATTCATATGGATTAATTCCTGCTCAGCATTTTTTCGATACAATGCTGCTCCCATATTGTAAGCAAAAGAATAAAGAGCACTTATTTCATTTTTAGTCCATTCTCTTTCTTTGACAATATCATCGAGGGTAATAAAACCCCATAATTCTTCATTAACAAATATTGGAATTGCTATTACTGATTTTGATTTTATGCTTTCGAAAAGTACTTTATCAACCTTGTCAAATTCACTAACATTACCCTTTATGTAGTTGTTGGCTTCAAGTATGTGAAGCCACCTAGTAAGCATGGGAGTATTTATTTTTAATTTTAGAGTTATTGGATTAATCAGGGCTTTTAATGATTCATCACTTCTCCATATATTTTGTTGAATGGCTAGTATCGGACTGCTCAAGTTATCTAATTTGTACAAGACTACTCTACTTGACAAAGTAGATTCACCAATCAATTTAAGTCCAAGAAGAATACTTGATTCGTTTAAGCCCTGTTGAAGAAAAGTTGTTGTAATAGTACTTAGTGAGTTGAGAATTTTATCGCTTTTTTCTCTTCCTAACTCTGCGGCAATACGTTTCTTCTCTTCTTCTTTAAAATTGTTCTCAAGTAAAATGTCACTTGCCTGATCAGCTATTATCTTCTCAAGATGGTCATTTTTAATAGGCTTGGTTAAAAACCCCTTAACCCCTGATTCAATGGCATTTATGAAATATCTTGACTCGCCATATGCCGACATAATTAAGATGCGTACTGTTTTGCTCTCTTTCCTGATCTTATTTATCATATCAAGGCCGTTCATAACTGGCATCTTGATATCACTAAGGATTAAATCAGGTTTCTCCTTTCTAAACAACTCATAACCTTCTTCTCCGTTTTCCGCAAGAATAATCGTTGAAATTGTTTTTTGCAATACCCTTTGATAAATGCTTCTGATAACAATATCATCTTCTACTATTAAAAGTTTAATGTTAAACATTTTTATTTATTCTAAAGGGTTATTTATATCTTTTTTCGCCAGCATTAATCCTGGTATTCAAGTGATTGTTAAACGGCACTAATGGGCAAGACCATCGTTTTGAATACGCACAATAAGGGTTGTAGGTTTCGTTAAAATCCAGAAAAATACTATCGGTTGCTGGTATTTTTATGTCAATGTACCTTCCCCCTCCATAAGTTTCACTTCCATTTGTTAGGTCGGTGAAAGGTACAAATAGGTAGCCACCGTATTCTGAGTGATCTTTGTATCCCATATTTTGATATGCAGTAAGTTTAAACAGAGTATCATTTATTTCAAAATTAAGATAGCCATAAATTCGATAAATTGGTTTACGATCGGTAGTCGTAGCCATTTCAAATGGCATATGAGAAGTGTCTGTAGTAAATTTTGTTTTTATGTTATGTGCTTCATCAATTTTAAAATACTTGAATCCTGTATGGTGTTCAATTTCTTCTTTTGTAAAAGGTGATTTTAGCGTATCTATGAATTCAAAATTTTTGTTTTGACGTTCTATTTGATGTTTATCAAAAAATTTCCCTCTATCGATCTTATTTAAATATTCTTCTTCCTCAGGATAAAAGAATAATTTCGCATAGGTAAGGGCAAGTAATTCATTACTAATGTTTCGAAAACCAATACTGCTTTTCCACCATTCTTCACCAATAAATGCCCTGTCGCTATGTGCAACCATCCCAATCTCATAATCATCGGGGAATGCCTTTTTAAATAGAACAAGACTACGATTTGAATGCACTCCCATTGAGTAAACATTGAACGATTTATCCCATTCAGGATGCTTTTCAAATATTTCTTTAGTTATTATGGCAGTAGTGTAAGTCCTGTCTTTGTAGATATTAGTTGGGTTTGCTGCTTCATAAATAGTATCTGTAAACCCAAAATGTTTAAGTGCCAGAATAGTTGCTTGCGAAGTGTAGTTGAAGTCGGATGCATATTCGTATTGTGTAATTGGAATGCCTGTAACAATCAGATTTTCATAATTATTCTCAGCATAATATTTTAAAGCATCCTGTAATGCATATGTTGGAACCCATCCTTCCAGAACCATTGTATTGGTTGTCACCGGCTTATTTAGGAAGAGGAATTTGTAAATGCTAGGCATTAGCAACCTGCCAATAATTACTATGATTACAAGTATCAGGAAAAAACCTAATAGGGTAGGTCTGTGGCAATTATATTTTTTAAATAACTGTAACTTCATTTAATCAAATCCCAATTTTGCTTTTGTCAAAAATAAGTAAAAAGGAGCCTTGATTAGAGTTTTGTTGTTTCTATTTTTGTGATTGTATCAACATTGTCAAGTTCTTTTTTAGCAAGTTTGTTCATCTCCAGAATAATATCTTTGATCTCATTTTCCGAAAAATCCTTTTCCAGTGCTGCCTCTTCAAGAGTTCCCCATATTGGTTCTCCACACATTATGCAACGTATTCCTTTTTCCATCATGTATTTAACGGAGAATGCATAATCGTTTACAAGGTCCTCAATTAATATGTCTTTTGTTATTTCTGGTTTATTCATTATTTTTTTTTCTGCAAAATTATCACAATTAGTTTTAGACTACTTTCTAAATTAGTCCGAACTGTATTAAATGAGATAAACTTGAATTGTTTTGTTTTAATGCATCAAGTTTCTCAAGAACAGTAACTTGTGCGTCTTTGGAGCCTGAAATATCTTTGCATACTTTATGTATTTCCACAAGTAAAAGCCAATCGTCCTGAGCGGTTTTTTCATATTCCTCAACAATTTGCCTTAGTTTGTTTGCTGCACTTTCATCTGAATAATCAATCTTTTTCAGTTTAGAATACAACGAATGAATATTTAATGTTTGTTCATCATAATTTATTTTATGAGTTTTTTCTCTTGCTACTTCAGCAACCAAACAGAAGCCATCAGGGTCGGCAGGTCCCGAGAATGCTGAGACAATACTTTCACCAACTGCCATATCATATTGTCCCCAACTTGGTTCGAAAAGTGTCTTCCTATTATGTTTAACAGTACATTCAGTAAATGAAAGCAGTACTAATATTCCTTCTTTTCTAATAATACGCTTTAAAATGCCACTAACTTTTACACCTGATTCAAACTCGAATGTGCATTTCTTGTCTTTCTTAATTCCAAGTTCAGCAAGTTCATCATCTGCAAGAAGCCTTGTGGGCTTTAAATATCCTTTTATCTTACCAATTGGTGATCCAAATCCTTCGGCATGAGCCTCCTTTCCTTCACCCTTAATCATTTTATTTTTAAAATTCAGACTTGTTGGTCCGGTAGTGTTAACATAAATTGGGCGGCCATTGTAAATCATTACATCTGTAAATACTCCAGAAATCTGAAGTCCTGAAGTGTACTCTATTGTAGCAGTAGCAGCCGATTCAATGGCTTTCATCAGTCCGTCAAGACCACCAGTATGTAATGCCATTTGGTTAGAAAACTCATCGAGAACACTTGTAAGAGTTCTAAAATCGGGAGTAACAAATAACTGAGGCTGAGGTTTCGTAATATCGAAACCATAATCCATAGCATCAATGGAGTAATGTATTTTAGTTACATCGAATTTTAAAGCATTCTTACTTTCGCCTATGCTAGATAGTAATCCTGCTCCATAAATCTTTGGTTTATCAATATTTCCGATTAGTCCGTACTCTACAGTCCACCAGTGAAGATTCCTTATTAATGTCATTTCTGAGGGCATTCCACTTTTTGAACTTAAAGTATTTAACTGCTTCTCTGCTAGTTCAATGTCTTTGTGTTTGGAGTATGGGTTTGCTTTTAGGATTGAAAGATGCCTAATGGCTTCATAAATTTTATAATCATTTTTTGATGAAAATGCTTTCGACCCTATTTCACCAAAGTATCTTAGATATTCAGCATATTCAGGATCTGCAATTATGGGTGCATGTCCTGCAGCCTCATGAATAATATCGGGAGCAGGAGTGTATTCTATTTGGTCAAATGGTCGTATGTCGGCTGCAATAACAAGTACATTGTGTTTTTGGAATTCCATAAATGCAGCAGGAGGGATAAACCCATCAACAGTTACAGCAGCCCAACCAATTTTACCTAAACTTTTATTCATTTCATCTGTTGAAGGGATATGATCTATTGAGATACCAGTTGATTTAAGTCCTTTAACATAAGAGGGATGTGCTACTTTAGACAGGAAATCAAGATTGCGCTTCATTACATATCGCCACACAGCCTGATCTCTTGCAGTGTAATTAATGTAATTTTGTTCAATAATATATGAATGAAGATGCTTTGGAAGATTTTGTATTATTGGATTCTCGAACATAAGTTTATTTAGACGTATTTTAAATAATTTCAAAAATAAATATTTTTTCCTTTGCATTGATTAATGTTATTAACATTGAAAATAGTGAAAGGAATAAGTTGAACTAACTATTTCAATAAAGATCCCAAAACAGAATATGTTCTACATTTCTCTACCGGTACTAAACGAATCTGAAAATATTTCAGCCTTGCTTGATTGTATGAGTAGTCAGGACACTAGTGATTTCGAACTGGTGGTGTGTGTTAATAATTATGATCACTGGTGGGATGAAGAGGAGAAGAAGCCCCAATGTATTGACAATCAGAATAGTATTGCGATATTAAAAAATGAAAATCGTTTTAAAGTTACTGTAATCGACAAATGTTCTGCTGGAAATGGCTGGAATCCAAAGAAGGGTGGAGTAGGTCATGCTCGAAAAACAGCAATGGATTATATTTCAAAAATTGCAAATGAGGATGATTTGATTTTAAGCATTGATGCTGATACTTTTTATCCTGCAATTTATTTAACTAGCATAAAAAAGGAACTCAAAAATAAATCTCTTATTGGGCTTGCAATTCCTTATTATCATAAGTTGGATGGTAAAAATGACAGACTTATTTTACGTTATGAAATTTATATGCGCTATTATTTGCTGAATATGCTGAGGGTTAAAAATCCGTATGCATTTACTGCATTAGGTTCTGCAATGGCATTTCCTGTTTGGGCATACAAAAAAGTTGGGGGTCTCACTCCTGTAATGAGTGGCGAAGATTTTTATTTTTTGCAAAAACTGATTAAAAATGGAAAATTAGGAATTTGGTCTGATTCGATTGCATATCCGTCGCCACGTTTTTCTGATAGAGTGAATTTCGGTACTGGACCTGCTCTTATTAAGGGGCTATCAGGTGACTGGGACTCATATCCTATTTACGACTACAACCTTTTTGACTTGATTAAAGAGACGTTTAGTAAATTCTCTTTGTTATTTAAAGGTGACACTAAAACACCCTTGGATGAATTTCTGCAGAAGCAGTTTAAAACTGATGATCTGTGGATACCTTTGAGAAATAACTACAAGGATGAAAGAAATTTTGTAAAGGCTTGTATTAGTAAAGTAGATGGATTGCGGATTTTGCAGTTTTTAAAAATTAGTAATCAGGAAAATCCTGTTGACAATTCAAGGATGTTGGTGGATTACATTAAAAAGTATTTTACTGAAAGTGCTGATAATGAGTTGTTAAATAGCCTTGAGAATTTCTCATTTGAAAAGTCAACAATTAAGGAATTGAGTATTGTTCGGGATTTTATGTTTAATGAGGAAATGAGAATGAGAGTTTCTAATACTTAGTTTTTTTTCTTCTTTTTTCATATCTTGCACTATTATGAACCATTTGATTACAATACTCGGACCTACAGCCACTGGAAAAACCAGTCTGGCTGCTGAACTTGCTGCTCTAATAGGTGGTGAAATAATAAGCGCCGACTCAAGGCAAGTTTATCGTGGTATGGATTTAGGTACTGGTAAGGACTTAGATGATTATGTTATCGATGGCAGGCAAATACCTTTTCACCTAATCGATATTCATGACCCAGGATACGAATACAATATTTTTGAATTTCAAAGTGATTTTTATGAAGCACATCATTCAAT
>Ga0164315_10000454_pt1 | contig 28250 bp, 35 predicted proteins | sample GuaBasSedimGuay6_FD_113737 | JGI IMG/M metagenome (GOLD analysis project Ga0164315, IMG submission 113737) | Subseafloor sediment microbial communities from Guaymas Basin, Gulf of California, Mexico - Guay6, Core 4569-2, 0-3 cm | ecosystem: Environmental > Aquatic > Marine > Hydrothermal vents... | reverse complement strand
ATGTGCGTCAGGTAATATCGGCATTGAAGACCAAAATTCTGACGGCATATCTGATATTTTGTTACCAAAGCCTGGTATTACTTTTCTAGGAGCATGCCAATCACCATGATGCTTAGGGTCAGCGTATATGTCTACTTCAAAACAACAGTTACAAGATGCTACAAAGTCTACTAACACCCCATGCAGGTCACAGAACGTTGCCATAATTTTACCTCATTAATATTATAAGTTACAAAGCCACCATCACCGTCACAAGTCACAATACGATTGCCTCGGATTTCTTTTACTTGTAAAGTGTCTCCGACTCGATGGTGCCTTGGATTACGAGCTACAACCACTTGCACTAAGTCGAAGACCTTAATCATAGTTCTTCTAACTTGTTACCATTGCCATTAGTCACAACAATAGTGTTAGGTACAAAAACAGTAGACTCAGACGTAGCTGACTTACCGATCAGTGTGCGAGTACGCACAACACAGCCCATGTTTTCTATATACATAGCAGATGCTTCATGTGTTATGCCTGTTGCTTCATTTTCAACCTTATACAGTATTTCAAATAAGTCTTTGTCACCAGTTACTCTTACTTCTTGCATTATTTTACCACGCTTTTGCTGCATTAAATGGGGTTTTCGTACGCATAGGCGCACGTCGTTTTATTCTTTCTCTACGGATTGCTCCGCATCTTTTACTACATGTGCTTTGTACTTCCACACGATACGTCTTCTGGCATTCTGTGCAAGTACAGTCAATCATCATCTTGGGCACTAAAGATGCTCACTATACGTGCGTCACGCTTAAGTCTCTGTGCTGCATTATTGCTCCATAGTACTAAGGCTAAAGCTAAGGCTGAAAACCACCCTGTAGTAACTACAAATAACACAAAGCCTAACCCGCAAAGGCAAGCAGCTATTGTTTGTTCTTTCATTACATCCTCTTTAAAAAATAATGGGCGTGTATCTCAGAAAAGTTCTGAGGCCGAAAAAGTTTGTCGTACTCCATCACAGACGCTGCTGTGAGTATCCAAATAGGGGAACCATGTGCAACCATTTTAGGGAACCATTCAAGTTGAGCAGAAGTAAAAGAACTACCCTTCATACCAGGTAATTTTACTTCTACCCAACGATACCCATATTTAAAGTGTGTCGCATATAAGTCAGGCCAACCCTTATTTAGTTCTGAGGCGTTCATCTGCCTCACTAGCCACCCGCGTATTGCTAACATGTCGATGATGTCCTTCTGGATTACCATCTCCGGTTTTTGTCTTAGTTTTAGTTTTTGCACGCTTTATACCGCCAAATAGTATTGGTAAGTTTTTAACACATCTTCTTTTGAATTTCGTAAGGATCTTACGCATGTCTATACAGACTTGCAAGTCAGACATAATGTCATCATTACTCTGTAAGCCTAAGATATGCACAGTCTCCCAAAACTCTGTACCTGTGTGCTCTAAGTCATAGACGGCCTCAAAGTTAGGCATAAAATCTTTTATTAATTCTTCAAGCCAATAATCAGCTTCAAGAATTAATTCCTCTAAGTCATCCTCCCGTGGATGCTTTAAACAGAACCCAGATAGGTTAAGCAGAGGCTGTAATCGGTGTATTTTTGCTATTACTTTTGCGGTTTTCATAGTACTCCCATATTTGATAATGTAGCTCAGCCGCAGGTAAACGACTGTAATTCGGTATATGTAGTGCGCGAGCTAAGGACTTTAACTCACGAGACTTAAGCATGTCTAAATGATTACATCGAACCATCTCCATCCATGCTTTCAATTTGCATACAGTTAGCGAGCTATATGCATTTAATTTGTTCCTTTCTGGTAGATTTGAGAAGCTCCAAGTATCTTCAAACTCCCGAGAAGCAATTAGATACTCAACATTCCGGGACTCTAAGACTTGCTTATGAGACTTTTTTACTAGCACGTCTAGATCCACTGTGTCTCCTAATTACTCATGCGTCCCCTGCCAAGAGGTCATTTTAGGTGACCAAGTAATATCCAGCAAAGGTATTTGTTTTTTGTACTCCACTAAGAACTGATCTTTAACGTCTATAATAGATTGAGTTAGTTCAGGCACAGACACAACTAAAACTTCATCATGCACTTGCATATTACGCACTAACCATTTACTTACACCACAAGGTTGTAACTCCCATATACGACACTGCAAATTCTTAGTAGGTGTAGCGCCTGACGACTGAATCTTATGATTCAATGCAGCACGTATTACACCTGAACTAACACCAAAAGCAGCTCCAAATAGGGATGATCTTGTCGCGCCTACTGAGGTTTGTGTTTTGTCTCTTCGTATAACAGAGCCTTTAACTGCAGACCAACTCTTAGGAGGCTTACTAGCTAAGTCAAATAAAGCTTTACAAACCATATTTTCAAGAGTAAAGTATCTCTTAAAACCAAACATAGACTCAACATAATCAACAGGGTCTTTCCAATTAACCATAGAACCAATGCCTTTAGGCTGCATCATGCAAGTGTGGTCGTATATTACAGCCTTACGGCCTTCCTGCATTACAGGATACTTACGTGCCCAAGCATGTACTCCTTCCTCAGCTTGGTATATGTCGATACCAGTTTTACGTACTAACGTGCCTTCATCCCCTCCATAGAAGAGGGCAAAAATAGCTGTCTTACCTAGTGCGTACTTGTCGTCACGCCCTTCAAGTCCTTTGGTTGCAAGTACTTCGTCATAAGTCAAGCCAGATAAAAAGCCACCCATAGTAGCATGTATTTTGATACCTGACAAAAGATCTTCTCGCAGGGCCGGGTCGTTATATGTAGCATCAGCAATAGTAACTTCAAAAGCATCAAAGTCACCACCAGACAATACTTCGTCTGCATCTGCCATAGTAAAACATTTACGTATTACTGGGGCAGAAGAAACGCCTTGAGCATTTAAGCCACCAGTCCCAGACATACGGCTAGACTTAGTACCAATAATTTTAAAGTCAGGATGAAACCTGTCAGTCATTAGGAGCTTAAGAATGTCACCTTTCTTTTTACTTGTCCTACGGGCTGCGAGGATAAGCTCAGCACTAAGGGCTGCTGGGTGCCTTTCACCTGTCGAGATTGTTCCTTTGTCGTGACACTTATCACAACCGTCACCATAACAACCATCACAAACATCTTCAATTTCCCACTTAACAACATCTTCAAGTATCTCCTTCTTAGTCCCAGTTATAAGTAATTTTAAGTCGTCATCCATATGTTGCTCTAGTACCTTACGGCACACAATTGGGCTATTCCAATTGAACTTATACTGTTTAAGTTCTTCTTCAGCTATGCCTAATTGTACTGTTAGAGCAGCTCGATTAATGGCAAAACCTCTCCATCGAGTACTCCCAACCATACAAGCAAGAATACTATCGTCGTCTCCAAGATCAGGCCGATCAAAATAGTTATACAAACCTCGCGTATCATGGACGTCATCTTCTGCGTAGACTCTGGCCGAGGCATTATAGCTCCAATGTTGTATGTGATATTCAAGATTCTCTGGCCAACGGCCATACCATTTCCCAGGGCCGGGTCTTAAAAACTTACCGCTGTCTGTTTTAAAAGGAGCAGTAGCAAAAGGCGACCACCCAGGCTCGTTAGACATGAATTGCTTAGGGATTGAAACATCTTTAAACAATAATCTGTCTGGCTTAGCAATACCTGTGGCTTTAGCTAATGCCTTAAGTGAGCTGCTAGGAGCAAACTTTAAAACAACATCAACCATGTCAGGTATAATTTCACCTAAGTCATTTTCTATGTCCTGTATTTGCCATCTAACTGAAGCATCTTTCCTACGAGAAAAATACATGTCAGGTAGTTCTATACGCTCGCTTAAAGTTTCTACTAACCTGTCAGCTATAGCATAAGGTACACGTCTAATACGAATGTCGTTTCTATCCATTAAGGATTGAAATTCACCTTTCTTAGAGTGTAACATTAAGTCTAAAGCACCATAGGGTTTGATACAATCTTCAAAGCGTGCATCTTTTTCAAGAGCAGCAACTTCAGGGATAAAGTCTTCCATGAATTCAAACTTACCATACTTCTTTTTAAACAGTGTTAGAATGTTCCACATCTTTTGAATATGGAACCAGTCAAAAGTTAGATTGAACCCAACAATACCAGCTTTATTAAGATAGTAATGCTCCATCCATTCTAAAGACTCTTGAGCTGTGTTATTCCAAGGGCAAAAGAGACTAGGCTCTTCGTCACCTATGGCTGCTTGCATTAAAACAATAATGCCATGAAAACCAGTTGTTTCTGTGTCTAAGATCGTTGGTTGGTCAGGCATCCGTCTACTTAGGGGCTTCTGCGTATTCAACACCTTCTTTTTCACATTCATCTTTTAAAGCCTCTTCAAGTTCAGCCTGAGGTATAGCCCCAGTAGCCCAAGCAAGTAACACGGCAGCTATATGACTACCATGTATCATCATTTGGATACGCGATTGCATTCGATACATTTCTTCACGTGAGCGTGCTTTTTTGCCTGCCTCTGCATCTATGCTCTTTTGCTTATCTCGGAGCGAAGCATTCTTTTTGCCTTTAGCTTTTTCACCTTTAAGCCACTTGACTTTTTCAACAAACACATCACGAGTGTCATTTACCATTGAACTATATATCTCGCGAATTTCTTTAGTTTTGAAAATACCTTCAAGTATCTGAGGATGCAATTCCTCGGGTAAAGTCCACACCATTTGGCGTATTTGTACCCACCCTCTTGACTTGTTTAATTCACGCGCTACCTGTTGCTCAGTCAATCCAAGCTTAAATAACTTACCAAGAACCCTAGCTTCTTGAACCATATTCAGTTCAACACGCTGTATATTCTCACGTAAGTTCATTACAAGCAACTTAGAATGGTCTTGTAAGTCATCACGGATAGTCGCAAAGATCTTGTCGCGTTTAAGAACTTTGTGAGCCATCATGCGACGGTAGCCAGCAATCAATAATCGCTTACCATCTGCCTCAATTGGGCCAACCACAACTGGCTGTAACAATCCGTTCTTTTTAATGTCTCGCGACAGTTCTAAGACATTTTGAGGTGTGATGTCATCACCACGACAGTTAAAAGAAGTGTCTACCTTTATGTCGTCTATAGGTAGCATTGTAGCTGTTTCAGCTATTATAGCTTCATCCACTTTTGCCATTTTTAATCGCCTCTAGTATTTGTGATAAGTCAATGTCTACAAAGTCATCAGGCTTTAAAACCTTACCACGTTCATTTAAAGTTACAGTGCCGTCTGCGTTAATTTTTTGTTTATTACATTCACCCACAGCAGCCACAAATGGCGTTAAGTCAAAGGCATGGCCACGCGCCATACGCCCTATTAAGAAAGATAAAGCCTGTTGCTGTGTCGCAATAGTTTGAGCCTTCAAAAAAGACTTAGCCTTACGAAACACGCTATCTACTACGTCGTTAGGATTGTAATTAGGCCTTGGGTGCGCATAAGGCTCAATACCAAATCGTAAGCAAGTGTCTGTTGCGTAAATAATGCCATCACACAGGGCGTCAATCTTATCCACTTCCAATGAAGAAGTAAGATACTCGCCCATTTCAGACATAATATTGTCAAACAAAAAGCGTCTTGCTTTTAAGTCTAACCATACAGGTTTTGTGGGTAGTGGGCTATCAGTAGTTTTAGCCACTGCTTGAGTAAAGGGTAATACTATTTTATTAAAATTCATTAAATATCCTGTGCTGCATGTCTTAAGTTTTTAGCAATACGCTTAGCCCATCCACGTCCAAAAGATACCCAGACACTTAGGGAAGCCATGAACTCTAGGCGGTCAGCTAAGATTAAAAAGACTATATCAAAGTCGTCAGTAATGGAAGCAGCCTTACAAGTTATAGGGCCAATAATGCCGTCAGGAGTAGTACCTACAGCTTTTTGTAACGACTTAGAAGCTCTCGGTATACCAGAGTTCACAGCAAAATCAAGTAATTGAAAGACTGTTGAGTCTCTTAAAATACTCGGCTTAAGCTTGTCGTAGAAGTCATGCTTGTATATTTCAATAGCTTGTCTGCGAGAAAGATTCTTAATGTCTAAGTTAGGATACGTCATAGCTGAAATACCGTACTTAGTGCCCTTAAGCTTACCTCTACCTGTCTTACCAGAAGTCCAATTACCTCTGTCAGCCGGATTAAGAGAGAGACCACCTTCATAGGCAAGAATGCGATCAATCATTTTAACGTAGCTCACGGCTTAACACCCCTCACAACGCCTTCAACAATAGCTGCAAGCCCTTCTGTTGAATCTTTAGACCTAGACTGTATAGACAAGTCAAAAGTGTCTGCGTCACGATGATGTACCAAGCCTTCAAAAGCTGACTTAGTACCAAACTCAATACCTATTAACGTAGACTTCTCACCAGAGTATATACCGAAGCTGCATCCTTGCAACAAAGCAAAAGACGCTACTACAATTAGCATTAAGCATAACTTAATAAGGCGTTCCCGCTTAGGGCGTATTCTATTGTGCTGGACGAAATTGCAATGTCTGCCTATGAAGCCTAGATAGCCACCACTGCTAGTATAGACAGAGATGCCGCCAAAGATGTTACATTTAACCTTATTTCGATGGTCTAGTCGTTTTAGAGTGCGCCTTAGCGCTGCTATGTTATACATATTTTTCTCCGTTAAAGAACTCAGCGCCGCTATAGTCCACGTTATAATCTGTTATGTCATTAAGAGTTATTGCTTGCATATTACGCTTAGCTGCAAGATTATCAATAACTAAAGCATCTTCAGGTATATGTACTATTTCATAAGAAGTAACACCTCTTGAAGCATGCATCCCACCACGTCGAATACGTGCGCCTGACTGTATTTTAGACTCTGCATCAAAGTCATTGGAGTAGTAAAAATCTGCAGGGGCTGAAGTAAAAGTGTAAGCCATGCCGCCAGACTTAGCATTAGATACGACCACTACTTTTGGATACTTACGTAGTAACTCATCATGCTTAGGGTCACTGTAGTCCATACAGTCCATAAGAATGTCAGCGTCTACATCTGCCTCAGTTGGTGACGTTATAGCATGTACACCCTTACCATCAATACGTAGTACAATCCAACCATTGTTCAAACATAGTTCAACAATTCTGTCTATACTAGCTGTAAAAGCAGCCCATACGACAAAGCGACCATACTCAGCGTATTCTTCCAGTAAGAACTCTAAATAAGCATCCTTAGGAGTTGTGACGAACATAGGTTTCACTTCGTAGTTCTGTACTACACCTTCACCAGCACAATAAGGACATTCAATCTCTTCTTGCTCTGACTCTTTCTCCTTAGAGATGTCGTCTATGTCTTGAGGCACGAACTCCATAACTCTCTTATGGCCTAAGCATCTAGGACACTGTTTAAAACCAGCTTCAACATCTTGATATTGAAACCCGTCACTAAGTTCACGTAATAAGATTAACTTTTGTGGCGCTCTGTGGCTTGACTTTCTAATTATTTGTGCAGCACGTATAGTAGTCATACTAGGCTTAACACGTATAACTCGCTTTACAAGTTCAGGTAAGTCCATACACTCGTCTATGCGCTTAATAATTACTAAGCCTTTTAAACGATGATACAACTTCTTTAACTCATTCTGAGACTGCTTGTAATTATGATCAGCAAAGTCACTATGTGCACTCTCTACTTCACCACAAACAGCACACTTAGAAGGATCGTCTAACCAAGCTAGTATGTGTGGATACATACCACCAGAAGCATTCTCACGCTCTTCTATTAAGCATAAGTTATTACGAAGCTTAACAGGTGTAGATTCTTTTAAGAATCCAGGACGGGCTATTTCTGCTAGAGACCACCAGTCTACTGGAGACTTAGGAGCTGGCGTACCAGACATTTCGATAATCCAACAATCGTCTCCGTACTCTTCGCGCATAGCTTCAGTTAGATGCCATACGCCTTTAGTCCTCTGAGTAGACCAATTCTTAAGCTTAGATGACTCGTCTGAAATAAGGAGTCTAGGTGCTTTACCCTCATACTCTTTTAAGAAACTTACAAGTCTGTCATAAGTGAACATCTTAATGTTCAAAGTACAACCCCATTTCTTAAGTTCACGCGTTACAGCATTAACAGCGTTGACAGGGCCAACAAACCACATGTCATCTTCTGACACACCATTATTAGTATGGATGTATTCAGCAGCGGCAATAGCTACTCTTGACTTCCCTGTACCCATGTCGCCAACAATAATAGATTGTTTACGGGACAGTACATGATTATACAGCTCTAACTGATGCTCCCAAAAAGGCATCACTTTATGCCTGTCAGGTATAGGAAACTGTTCTATAGGTGCATCCCAATTTTCAAATACTTTCTTACCACACATTTTGTCAAAACGAAATATGTTTCTTGAATTAGCAGGGAAGCTCCACATCTTAACTGGAGGCTCATCAAAGCCATGCCACTTACGATTAGAGAAGTCTTTCATCGCTTCAATAAGTTTCTTGTTGTACCCAAACTTAAGAAACAAACGACCATCTTCATGCGCTACTTGCATGGGTGTTAAGAATCTACCGGTAGGTATTTTAATTGTTTTAAATTTCATTTATTGTCCTAGATGCTTGTCTAAAGCATTACCAATATCCGCCACCAATGAAGGCATGAATCCTTCACCCTTTTTAAAATAGCCACCTTTAGGGTCAAAAACATTCTTTAATTCTTCAACTAGAAAGGCCACTTCTCCTCCCTTCCTAAAGACAGCAGAAACAACCATAGTCAAAGCTATAATCCATTGGTAATGTTCCATATTCTTAGAGTTAATGAACATTTCATAGGGAACGCGCTTGCCTTCTAAGTCATAGTCATTGATTGTTATATATAAAGCTGCGCCAGAAGGGGGCTTAATCTTATAAGTAGACCCATGTAGCACTTCAGGACGCTTTAGCCCTTCGTGCATCATAGGTACTTCACTTAGTACTTTATACCCAACAATCTTACTACCTATTTGCATATAGTAATACCGTCAAGATGATCCACTTCATGTTGTGCTACAAAAGCAAGTAAGCCTTTCAGTTTGCGGGAGAAAGGCTTACCCCACTGATCTGAACCTGTAAGGCGCACACGATAGTGGCGCACCATAGGTACTACTTTCCCGGGAACAGACAAGCATCCTTCGCGTGAAGTACGTTGAGCTTTACCAAGTACTTCGAGGACAGGATTAACTACAAAGCCTATGTCTTTGATGTATATGATACGATCTAATTCGCCTATTTGATTAGCTGCCAAGCCTAAAGGGCCTTTTATGTCTATAACCATTTGCATACGCATGAGTAGTACGTCTATAGTGCTTATGTGTTCTACAGTCTTAGATACTTTAGACAGTTGTAAGGGGTCTACTACTATCTTATTCGCAAACATAATATACTCCTGCTAGGTCAAATACATTCCTTAAAGGAACGAGTGGGCCACTGAATTCAGCTACTTCACCACACTCAGCTTCCAATAAAAGAGCACTTCTGTCGCGCCCTAAGTACAACTTAGAACTAACAGGATACTTAAGTTCAGCAAAGTCTCTGACTTTGTGTGAGACATTTGCTGTTTGCAAAACCTGTCGTAAAGCATCTTCAACATAAGCAACGTCTAAGCCATTTAAGCCTTTCAACTCTGCAGACAAATGCCCGCAAGATACTATTACTTTGTTGCCTTCTTGTGTAATGTGTAACATATTAATCTTCCTCTAATACTATTGTGCCGTCAAAGGCTAAGTTCTTTCTTCTATACTTTGAGAAAAGAGAACTAAAACCGTTGTCGCGAAGATACGCGAAAATATAATTCAATACTTTACGTGTCTCTTCTGATGAGTCTTTACTTAACCCATGTGTTATCACATCTCGCCAACCTAATATATTTGTGGTCAAGATGTATACACCGTTATCAAGTTTGAGCATCTGTAATTGGGATAGACTAAGGATGCTATACACATCCTCAGTCTCGACATAAAAACTGACATAGAAATGTCCCAACTCACCCTTACCTTTCTCTATGACTTCTTTCCAATCACGTAGAGCCATCGCACCGCATAGCGTAGCTGGATTAATTGGGTCAGTTGCAGCAATAGAGTGTTGCTTACCAGTTTGGTTTGCAGCAGCTCTGATTGCTTCAATAGATAGTAGTGAGAATGAGTAGGGGTATATCATTATCTGTCGTCTGTCTCTTTATCGTCTGTCCCAGCAAGTTCACGTTCTACACCTTTGTCGCTAGTAAAAGCTTCTAAGTGTGTAGCGTAATCTCCTTCAGAGGGTACTTCAGTTACTACAGCATTAGATGCTGCACAAGTCATGCCAAACCAGCTGTACTTTTTGTTCTCAATCTTTTTAGAACCAAAAGAAGCTACTTCACCAACTAATGACTTGATACCGCCGGCCATATTACGAGCTGTTTTACTGCCGCACATTAACGTAGCAAACGTCTTATGTTGAGGTACCCAGATTAAAAACTCTTGGCCATAAATAGCGCCAGAACCAAAGCCTTGGGTATCGGCAATATTCATAATGTCTTTAAATAAAGGTGACTTTATGTCATGGGAGCAACAGAAGCCATCGTCGTCAGACACATGTATAGCTGTCAAGCGATAGGCGCAGACTACTACGTCTACATTCTTACCCAGACTGTGTAACATTTCACCAATCTTCAACCCGTAAGTATTAGTCTGAAAATCTCCATCTTTTACTTCTTGGCTGTTTGAGGTGAATAATGACATTCTTGGGAGACCACTGCCTGACGACATCGCATCAAAATCTTCGTCTGTGGTAGCAACTTCTGTTGCTTTTGTTTTAAATACTTGCATCTTTGTTGATTCGCTCATGTATTATCTCTGTGCAAGGCTCTTTACGAGCCAGTTTGAAAAGTTCTCTACGAAAGTCTTCGCAGAGAGTTTCCAGTGAGTCTGCGTCTACGCAGGTCACTGAATCTGGTATAGTAATCTCAGTGTTGAAAATACTACATTGTATTATGTCGAACTCAATCTTCACATGGCTCAAAGAAAGCCTCATTAGGATTATAGATGGTTATGACGTCGCCCGATGTTAATACTACATCATAAGAGTCGGGCGCCCCTGGGTCGCTATTACACTTAACCACAAGGTACTTCTAAAACTTCCCATTTGTCCGAAGCAGATACTTGAAAGTCCTTTTCAATATTGTAAGTTGCTTCAAGCTCACCCATCTTTGTATGGGCTGCTTCTTCTCCTTCCAAACTAATGAATTTCAGCTCTTTATTGTGTGTTACTACGTGTGCTACTTTAGTCATGATGCTTTTACCCCCTGAGGTATAGTGCGTCTTAATGACGCGATGCAAACAGACACTATGTCTGCTATTGTTTTTAATTCTTTTTCTCTTTCTGGTAAGTACTGTAGCGTGTTTACAAGTGTTGTATTAGCTTCACATAAGACAACTATTGACGCTTTTATTCCTGCAACATTAGAAGGTTTTCCTTCTACTTGTCGGATAGCTAAAGCATACCCTTCTTCTTGAGCCATAAGATGCTCACCTAAAGTGCCAGGATTAAGTTCAGCTGCTGATAATAACGCTAAGCATACTGCTTGCCATTCAGCAAGTAATTCGTCTCTGTTTTTCATATAGTTCCACGATGTTCTTTTGCTACTCGCTCTTTATGATCTTTGAGGAGTTTCATAATATTTCCAGTAAAGCTTCAATGCCTTTAAGGTCAAGTCGCTTATCATTTTTTATGATTGTTCCAGTTGTTGGCCAAAACTTGATGTTGTTTGCTAAGTGTAATTCTACACCTAGATTAAAGGTGTCAAACTTGATACCTCTAACATTTAAAATTTTGAGGGCTTCGTGGTAACGTTCCCATTTCTTTACTTTTTTCATTTACCTCTCCCGATTAATTAAAAGAACAGCCGCTGACCGGAGTGACAGCGGCTTTAGTCCGATACCTAAGTATCTAAGCTACTTAACCTAACGCAGCGTCAGCATCTTCAGCCAAACCTTCAGAAGCTTCAGCAGCTTTTGCAGCAGCAGCTTCATTACGTTTTATAGCACGTTCTTCTTTCGCTTTTGTTTGAGCAGCTTTCTTGTCATTGTAAGCAGTTTCTTGCTCAGAGACAGACAAAGCATCTAAGCTCATTGTGTATTTAATACCTACCAGAATAGCTTCTTCAACAGAACCAGCTTGTGTTGCTAACTTAGCAATCAATTCAGCATTGTCAGGAGCTTTCTTCAAGTCACCAAACTTACGCATGATGGCTACAGGTACGAAACCAGCAGGCTCAGCAGTACGAGCTTGACGAGCAGCAGCTTTTAATTCACGAACACGTGCAGATACCTTGGGGCCAAACTCAGCAATAGATTCTGTTTGTGCTTGTGTTACCCAATCAAGTTGCTCTTCTTCTGGCAAAGTCGCCAGAGCGTAAGCGTTAACTAAAGTAATCTTACCTTCGTTAACCAGTGCTTTGATTGTTTCATTGATGATGTTCACTAAGCTTAAACGTTGCTCAATCCAAGCAGCAGACTTACCAATGTCACGACCAAGTTCAGCTAATGTCATAAAAGGATTAGCTGACAAGATTTGTTTCAATGCTTGGGTGTACTCAACAGGACGCGTCTCAATAGTGTGAGAGTTCATGCTGATCTGCATCATCAATACTTCAGTGTCATTCAATACTTTCAGTTGCACATCCAAAGACTCTAAGCCAGCATCACGAGCAGCAGTTAATCGATGCAAACCATCAACCAGCTGATACTGTGTGCCAAGGTCAGTTTCTGTCTCACGGACAGTAATCGGATTAACTACACCGTCTTTGCGAATTGATTCAACCAATTCCAGGTAGCTAGTAGATTCTTTGTTCACTTCACGCAACTTAACAGGATTAGCGATTACCGCGTCGAGGGCCAAATTGATGTAGTTTTGTAATGTATTACTCATTGTGTTCCTTTGTAAGATTATAATCATATTTTCTCTGTGCGAGGACACTAACTGAAATGGATGCCAAAAACATGATTAAGCATCATTTCGAATTGCAGCCTTTACAACATAAGAACGGCCTATTATACAGCAATGGCAAGCAATAGCAAGTATTCTTTTACTCTTTAATATATAGGCTTCGGATGTTGCAAATCTTTTAAGAATGATGAAGTATCATTATTTGCACGTTTGTTCTCTATTTGTTCTCTACCTACTAAATCCACCTAATACCCTCTCTATATTCTTTTAATAAAAAATAAAAAAAAAAAAAAAAAAAATAAAAAAAAAAAAACGGCTTTTTTTTTTGTTTTTTAACAACAAAAACCACAAAAAAACACATTAATAATTTTTTAAAAAAAAAAAAAAAAAAAAAAAAAAATAATAAAAAGAATAAAACGGCCTTTTCTTTGAGTTCTTTAGGTGGTATAATAGTCAAGTACGCACACTTTCAAATGATGCTTAATCATTATTTGGGTATCATGATGTTAATCATAAAAAGAGGTATCATAATGCAACAAATCTACATACATAATCGAGATAGATTCATGTTGGTATTTAACAATCAACGTCCAACTGGATTCTCTGTAGCCATAAAAGATGTTAATAATCTACCTGATGGATTCTCTGCCCAACCATTACGATGCGAGGAAGAGATTAATGTACAGTCATCTAGATTCTTTGAAGCTCCTTCAATAATCGCCTTAGAAGTACCATACTTTCTAGATGCTTGGTACAAGCCTGGTATGCACAGAGGTGTACAAGCTCTTGTTAGCCAGCGAGTTGCACTAGTAGAAAAGATTCTCCATAATGCAGAACTCTTTAAAGCTGAATTAGACGCAGGTACAGCTGTGATGACTGACAAATATATAGTGGTAAACATATGATTGTCGATAGCTTAAAGTATGTTGAAGTCTTCAAGATTACTGCCACATATCCTAACGGTAAAACTGATACTTATGTCAACACCAGGTAACGATCAATTTGAGCAAGCAGCTAAGGAGTAACAATGGCTAGATTAACTAAAACAGGAGCTATTAAAAAGTTCCTACAGATATACGCTAAGCCAGACTTAGCTGAAATGTACGGCATCAATATGGAGTGCCAAGTCAATGTAAGAGCAGGGGACGGTGAAAGGATTACTGGTCAATTCAAAGGGAAAGACTGGCAAGGATTCTCTGATGGTGTAGAGACATGGAAGCCTTTTCGGATACCTTGGAAAGCCTATGGTGACCCTGAGTTCACAGACTCAAATATGAACTGGAACTTAGAAAAGCATGTAGACGGTATAGGGATGACTGGATGGGACTGGATGGAACGTTGTTCTAGATGGGTTGCCTATGACTTTGATGCTCTGATGGGCCACAGTGAGAAGCATCTAGCTAAGCTCACAGCAGATGAAATGGATGAAGTAAAGAACGCTGCAACTAATCTACCCTATGTATCTGTCCGTAAGTCAAGCTCAGGTAATGGGTTACATTTATACGTGGAGATCGATAGAGAACGAACAGAGAACCATCATGAACACGCAGCATTAGCTAGAGCAATTTTAGCTAAGATGTCTCTAGATGCAAACTACAATTTTGAAGCTAGTGTAGATATCTGTGGCGGCAATATGTGGGTCTGGCACAGGAAAGGAGAGGGTAAAGATGAAGCATTCAAACTTGTCAAGCAAGGTGGGATACTCGAAGAAGTACCCAAGAACTGGCGTGATCATATCAAAGTCACTAAGGGTAAGCGTAGAAAGTCCTTACCTCAAGAAGTTGAAAAGATTGAAGATGACTTCGACTTGCTTGTTGGTCGCTCTGTAAAAGCTGACCTTGACCAAGACCACAAAGACTTGTTGCAATTCTTAGCAGACAATGACGCTGTTTGGTGGTGGGACAATGACAATCATATGCTTGTTACGCATACTTGGTGGTTAAATAAAGCTCAAAGACACTTCAACTACGTAGGTATGTTCCATACAGACTCTAAGGGTAGCGACAAGAACGAGCAAAACTGTTTTTGTTTTCCTATGAAGAATGGGGCATGGGGTGTAAGAAGATTCACTCCTGGTTGTGGCGAACATGAATCATGGGAGCAAGATAGTGCTGGTTGGACTCGTACTTTCTTGAATAGGGAGCCTGACTTAAAGACAGCTGCTAGGGCATTTGATGCTGTAGAGGATCTTAAAGGTAATTTCAACTTTGATGAAGCTGAGGTAGCTATTAAAACTATGGGCTTACTTGGTGTCCAAATAGACATCGATAAGAAAGCTTTAAATAACACTGCTCAGATCAAGAAACATAAAGATGGCCGCTTGGTAATGTCTATTGACATAGACAAAGGTAAAGTTTTTGAGATGAAAGGCTGGCATTTAGATAAAAACAAGTATGTTAAGATATTTTCAGCTAAAGGTAGCAATCTAGAAGAGACTAAAGGCCAATTGTATGATGATTCTATTCGATTCTTGATAGAATCTAACGGAGGTTATTCTGAAATAGGTTGGTATTCGTACATACAAGAAACTCAGTCATGGGTTAACCTTACTGCGTCTAGTATGAAGATGATGTTGAAGCATTTAGGCTTAAAAGCATCTGAAGTAGACGAAGCTATGGGTGCATCTATTGCTAGACCCTGGAAAAACGTAGTGGAACCCTTCCAACCTGAGTATCCTGGAGAAAGATCATGGAACAGGTCTGGCGCGAGATTGAGATTCACTCCTGCTGAGGAAGATATTTACCATACACCTACTTGGGACTTGATATTTAACCAACTTGGAGCAGAAATAGACGACGCAGTACACGCAAATACATGGTGTGCTGACAATGGTATCAATTCTGGTGCTGATTACTTGCGTGTATGGTGTGCATCACTGTTTCAAAAGCCTAAAAGCCCTTTACCATACTTGTTTTTCTACTCGTCAGCACAAAATACCGGTAAGTCTACCTTATCTGATGCTTTAAGCAAGCTCATGACGCGAGGATGTGTACGTGCGTCGGCTTGTTTAGACCCCTCAAACACTTTTAATGGAGAATTAGACGGTGCAGTCCTCTGTATCGTGGAAGAAACAGAACTCGACAAGAGTAATAAGGTATATGGCCGTCTTAAAGATTGGGTTACTAGTCCAGATCTGGGGATACATCCTAAAGGCGGAACCCCATACACCACTATCAACACTACTCATTGGATCCATACTGCTAATAGTCATAACGCTTGCCCTGTTTTTGCTGGAGATACTCGTATTGTGGTTGTATCAGTCAAACCATTGTCTAAGGAGGACGAGATACCGAAAGAAGAATTGATGTATAGGCTTGAAGTTGAAGCACCTCAATTCCTAGGGCAAGTGATGAGTATCAAAATACCTGACCCTAATGGTCGTCTGGCTATACCATGTATTCAAACAGCACAAAAGAGTGCTTTGACTACTTCCAATCTTACAAGTGCACAGATGTTTTTCAATAATATGTGTGAACGTAATGACGGTGTATGTATCAAAGCTAATGCTTTACTTGCTGCCTTCCATGCTTGGTTAGGAGATGAGGCAGAGTGTGCTAAGTATACTCCTTTTAAGTTCTATAAAGAATTACCGCCTGAGTTCCCTAAAGGCTACGGTTCTTGGGGTGGTGGGAACTACATCCCTAACCTTAAAGTAAGGGAAGACGCTGAATTATTCGTACCTGATGCAGCGTATAAAAGTGTAAAACCCGGTACCAAACTTGTTATTAATATTAAAGGTCTAATTGTGACCGAGGATAAGATATGAATATTTATTTAAAAGTATTGTACTTCTGGTATAACCGTCGTAAAAAGTCAGAGAGATCACAGTATGCTTTAGGTTATCTAGACTGTATGCTTGGAATAAAATCAGCACACTTGGGGGCATACTACAGTAAAGGCTATGTAGCAGCAATAGGTGAAAGAGATCACAGGCGTAGTCTTGAATCGAAATTAGCTCAAGCTTATGGCCGAGCTGAAGAAGTTAAAGTAGCAGTGGCAAGACTATGAGCTGGTTCAGGAACCTGAGAGAAGAATACCTATTAGGCTTTGGCTTTTTTTGCGAATTACAGACTTCAGAGCTTAAGGTGGCTGAGAAGATTAGGGAAATAGTCGCAGTTATTAAAAGACGTACACCTAATGGGACATACTTATGAAACAAATAATAGCAGTACATGGACTAATAGGCAGTGGCAAGACTACTACCTCTAATATGCTTCTAAAAGAAGTGCGAGGTACAATTAGACCTTTTGCAAAACCTATAAAAGACTTTGCTTTTGAGCTAGGTTGGAATGGTATTAAAGATGCAAAAGGCCGTAGATTATTGCAACTTCTAGGTACTGAGGTAGGGCGTGAATGTATACGTGACACACTCTGGGTAGACAAGTGGCAAGCTTCTTTGCATAATACAGGCTCAAAGTCTACAGTTATATGTGACGACTTGCGTTTCCAGAATGAGTATGAGCATCTTGTAGCTTTGTCTAAAAAGATGCCCGTGGCTCTGATACATATAACACGACCAGGGAAGCGTAAGCCTTTTTGGAAAAAGAGACACAAGTCTGAACAAGGTATTGAGTTCCATGATGGGTTGGAGCCTTATGTGATTATAAATGACGGCACATTAAAGCAACTTGAATTTGAAATACAGAGGTTTGTAGATGGATATCTTTGAAATGTTAGATGGGGCTTCTGGTAAAAAGAAGCCCATTATAAAAGCCCCATTCGGCTGGCCTGGCGGTAAGTCTAGGACAGTTGAATGGATTGTAGACTTGATGCCTAGAAGCGATATATTCGTTGATGTCTTTGGTGGTTCAGGTATCGTGATGCTTAATATGCCTGCCTCAAAGAACGATGTCTTTAATGACATTAATTCTGGGGTGTGCTCACTTTATAGATGCGTACGTGACAGGCAGAAGTTAGACAGACTTATAGAATGGATTGAGAGTACTATTCATAGCTATGAGGACTGGGTGACTTGTAAGGAAACATGGAAAGATACAGCTGATGACGTAGAGCGAGCAGGTAGATGGCTGTACATGGTACAATATTCTTTTGCTGGCCAAGGAAGAGCTTATGGTTTCTCAAGGAGGCATAATGCTTTTTCAGGTAAGTTACTACTAAAAGCATCTATATTCGGCCCTATACATGACAGGTTTCGTAATGTAAATGTAGAAAATCGTGACTGGCGGGAAATGCTAGAGAAGTATGACACAGAAGAAACTGTGTTTTATTTAGACCCTCCTTACCCTGACAGTGACATGGCCGCCTGTTACGGTAAGCATGTCATGGGTTGGGATGCTCAAAGAGAGATGCTAGAAAGAATCAAACATTTAAAAGGTACTGTAGTTTTGTCTGGGTATGCCAACAAACTATATGACTCTTACACTTGGAGCAAACGACATACTAAAGAGTCGTTTGTTTCAACCACTAAAGCAGAACATGGTCGTGTCAAAGCGGAGGAAGTATTATGGATAAAGTAGCTTATAAAGTAGGTGAGAAAGTTTTTAAGGACAAGCAACCAGCTGATCTCTATGCCATCAAACATGGCGGGGAAATAGAAACTGTACCTCTCCTAGAAGATCAAATAGTTAGGAAGGGTAGAGTAATAACCTTAACCAGTGCCACGCATCATCAAAGACATAGCCCTTGTATGATACTAATACAAACTGATAAACACAATAGACCATTCCGTTTCACTTGTTTACCTGTTAATCATAGTTACGAGCCTAGACGTGACGTGCTTCCTTTTGATTGTTTCTTAGACTTAGGAGCAATGCCTAACAGTGACAGTGATCGAGCTTTAATGTCACAAGCTTTTGGGCTTGAAAACTTTTTCGATATGTTTGAAAACTGGTTTGAGAAATGTGACTTAGGTGTGTCGGCTATACAAGAACCAAGAAAGTTCTTGCCTATGTACATTGACTTGAACCAATATGAGTTAATGAAACAGTTACATATAAGTGAGTTTTTTACTAAGCCTGTAAGATTCATTGAAACAATTATGGCTTTTAGTAATGATGTTGATTGGGTGCAGAACAAGGATGTAAGGTTTGGGAAGAACTCCTACACTCAGTTTGCAACTAAGTGTAGGAATGAGATGGAGAGGGATGACCGAGGGCCTTTAAGACTTGATAAGCTTGCAAAGGCTTATCACTATCACTTACTTACCCGTTAGAATGGATAATCGTCTAAGCCAGGGCCTGTCCCACTGTACTGTTGCCCAGCAGCTGCATATTTTGCTGAGTCCACTACTAATTCACCTGACATAAGCCTGGCTAGATTCACGTCAGTAGTTGTAGTAGACAACAAAGCAGAGTACTTGTGGTCTCTTATTTTGTACCAAGGAGCTCGCCCTTCTGCAAGTCCTGACCAACCTGCAGTATTTGATGACTGCTTCAAAATAGGCAGCACAGCCGCAATTCTTTGTGACCCTATAGACACGTGTGTGTCGAAATATATTATATCTGTACTCCTGTATATATAAATATAAGTAGCATTCGCCGGTGGAGACGGCCCAAAATTACCTTCACTGTCAATCTCAACAACTAAAGGAGGGAAATTAGGGTCTTCTGAGCAGGGAGCGGTATACGTACCCCCACTAGGCGGCACACTTGGTACCCAATTAGGGTCAATATAATGCCCACTAGGGATATTGCCTGCATCTGGTATTGGCCCAAGACCTGCTGGAGCTATAAGTGATTCGTAACCTGTTAAGTCCCCAATAACCACTCCTGCATATATTTGGCCACTTGTCCTAGCTACTGTGAGTAGAGCAGCTGACTGCGTAGGTACTGAAAAAACACCAGAAGCTTTAAACAGGCTGTCGCTAGGCCCTAATAGGATAAGTGTTACGCCTATTACTGCTGTCCCAGGATAATAATCGTCTATGCCACAGTGGCTGTAGTCTGGGTTACTACCACAAGTTAAAGAATAACCTGTAGACTTTATATACTCTGGAGCTAATACTACAAGTGCACTGTTTATCTCACTTTGAGGTGGAGAAGTTACTGTAGTTTGACCAAAATTAAAGCTAGCAGTAGAACCAACTCCCATAGTAGTTGTAGACATATGAGATGTAGCATTAGCAATCGGACCTACATTTTCAGCCTCTGAATGGTACAGGCCAGTTAGTATTGTTAAGATCCCCATATCAATAGCTGCATTAGCTATTACAAAGTCGTCAGTAGCCGCTCCTGCATTGGCAACCAAGAGCCCAACAAACTCCCCGCTTGCTAGTTGTTCACCAAAGATTAATGTATTAGTATTTAAGTCAAAAGTCAACCTATAACTACTATATTGACAGTCTGCAGGGGCAGGATACTTACCCATGTTGTCATAGTCTAAGCCTGCAAAAGAGAATAAGACAGGCTCAAGAATACGTACAGCACAAGCTTGCATCTTGTCTGTAACATTCCAAAACCCTAGAGTACCATTTGATACGTACATTGGCTTTAGAGTAGTGTATCTAATGGGAGTAGCAGGCGGATAGTACTTATACTCCAATGTAACGTCCGTCCCGTCTGTGTGCCATTCAGTAACCCCTGGAGTGTTACCCTGAATTATGTCACCCCTATGCACATATCCGTCTGGAGCATACATACAGATAATCTGGGCATTAGCAGGAGACAAAATAAATCCATGCCCGCTAGATGTAGTCGCAACAGTAGGGGCAAAAGCATTCGGCTTCTGTTCAAGTGTAGCTTGTATAAGCGTAGTGAAGCCTCCTTCCACTACAGTATACTCTTTTACAAGTCGATATAGATTGTTATGCGGTAAGCCTAGTATTTCTAGAAGTCTCTTAATTTCCGCACGAGTAGCAATAAGCATCTGCCCTGTACTTGCATCACAAAAGTCTAATGAAACAGACACATCTATAGCTTCAGCTGGCCCTAAGTTCCAAACGCCTTCAGGGTCTAAAGTAATAGAGGCTAAGTCACCTTTGACATATGCTTTGTTTGTAGCCACTCCTTCAAATAAATTTGGCAACTTATTGGCTGACTCGTCTAACCGTTGTACGTCATAAAAAATCTCCCTCCCAACAGGATTGCGAGAGATTTTTTTAACTATGCAATTATACTTCTTTATGGTTCTCATATGTTTTCCCAAACAAGGTCAGTCCCTACCTCCCATAAGGTAGCACCCAATATTACGTCAAATGACACTACACCTGAAGTGTTATCAAAAGTCACACCTTCAATCTCACCCACATAAGGTACACCTTCAATACTTACAGACACATAGTCTAAAGCATCTAAGTGTAACTCTGTTATGAATCCTTCCAAACTAACTCTTAACCAATTACGACCTTCACGATGCACCTGCCACTTAGCAAACTCTAAAGCACTATCCATGTCACCAAAAATGTCTATTTCTTTAGTTGAATTAGACACTAAGGCTTCTGGAGGATTTTCTAATGTGACAGAAAACTTATTCTTAAAAGCAAGTACACCCTTAACTGTAAAGACTGTATTATTTAACAAGTCTAAAGAGTCAGAAGTGATGAACTCAAAGCTTTCTATATTTGATTCATCGAAAGCATAAGGCGCACCCACAGGAGCTGTGTTTAAATATTTAGTTTGCAGCTCTGAAACAGAAAACACGTAAGCTCCACGGCTCTGCTCTGTAATTATGTCTAAGACCTCTAAGATGCTTGTAGCACCATACACAGTATAAGCTGGTACAATACTAACAGGGAAGGCGACTACTTCATTATAGGTCTTTCCTAACGTGGTGGCTAATGGGCTTAACATTGAGCCAACTGTTGCTTGCCCTGTATCAACTTGAATAAATAAGTCATTAGAGTAGCCTGCATCAGACAAAGACTGAGTAGTCTGTATTGCTGTAACATGATACCCCTCTACTTCATGGTTATTTATAACTGTATAAAAAGCTGTAGGTACCACTACATATGCTTCGCCTACTTTAGCTTTAACTTCTAATATAGGTATATTAATTCTGAAGTCAACTATATGCGTTATAGTTCCTACGTCGCCTGTATCAATTACGTCACCAACAGTTAAAGTCCATACGTATTCAGCTTCTTCAAAAGTCTCAATGTAAGCTATGTTTTTCTGCTCGTTAGTGTCAGGTGACCCAAAAATAGAGAAACGTTGTTGCAACTCTTCAACGTCTTCTTCTTCCTTGTCTAAGAATCTTTTACCTATACCATTATATATACCACTAGATGTAATACCACCTTGTATGTAGCCTATAGCATATGAAGGTGTTGCTTTTTCACCTGCATCTGGTTCTGCCTCATAAGAAGCAAAGTACATAGGCATTACAGTCTTGTTCTGATCAATAGCCCATGTATCAGCATTAACTGCTACAGAGTGCTCACCCTGATAAGTAGCACCTTCTAAGGTACTGCTTATAGCTGAAATAGTGCCAGTCCTTATGAGCTCAAAAGCAGGATGAGGGTAAGGGAAATTGAAGTAGTCGTCTACACTACCATAAGGGTCACCTGGATCTAAGTAGTCTAAGTGATTACTTTCATTAGATATTTGCACAGGTAAAGTTGACAATGTTATTACATTACCGTCCTGCGCTAAGACCTTCATACCTCCTATATGTCTAGGCTTCTTAAAAGGTGTAAAAACGCCTGAAGGTGCATCCTGTACTGGCTGACCTCCTTCATAGGTATAAGTAGGCTCTTCGTATGTTGGAAAATGGTCTATGTTACAGTTAACCATTAAATACTTACCAACAATAGAACGCCCATTAAGGCCAGACACTACTACTTTATTAGTTGTGCCAGAAGGGCTAAAAGACCAATTAACTAATTCAGGCCCTTTAGTCACATTAGAAAGAACACCGTTAGCATAACTACCTGAAACTGTTAAGCCGCCTACATCAAATGAAGCATTAGCTATAGGTGCAACGCCTAAGTCTACTTTAATAGTACTAGGTGTAGACATTAATTGATTACATAGCCATAAATAGTATGCATTCAATTGAGACAAGCTTGCGCCATTTAGATTGATACCGTAACTTGTTCCTGGGTGGTTATTATTCTTAAATAACATTTGAGCTGCAGCATTACGATACCCTGCATCTACCGCTGCTTGATTCCCTGCGTTAGAGAATTGAGCTTGTGACACTTCAATAATAAAGTCAAGTACCTCAGAATTAGCAGTGTTATCTAATAAAGAATAAGCACTAATGGCTGGCGGTAGTCCTAAGTTATCCAGGTGTAGCCTGTAGCCATTTGTTATAAAAGAATGATCAACATGGAAACTTTGCTCTCCTATACCTTGCCAAAAAACAATAGCAAATAATTCGTCAAGTAAAGCTTCCTTAGATGGTGCTAATTCTTTAAGGCGATCAACTTCAGCTCTTAAACGTGCTACACCCACAAGAGACTGAGGTTGTGAAACAAGACTATAATGATCTGCAGAAGAGGAAGAAGCTACCACATGCCCACCACGGCAAGCAGCAGCAATAGCAGGTTGAGCTTCCATGTATAAGTCAAATAAAGCTAAAACGCTATTTAAAGACAGACCATACTGGCTCTCAGTAATTACTCCAGTAGACCGACTCTCAACTTGGCTAGACTTAACATAAGGTGTGCCAAAAGAGTAAGGGATAGCCAACCCATTAATAGTTGTAGCAGACACATACTTAGCAGCTGGAGCTACGTCTAATTGGACTGTTATTTCACGTCCGTTATAGGCTACTGGATGCTTAACAAACATAACAACAAGGGGTTCAATACCTGTACTTGTCACTATATTTATTTCACAGGTATTAGCTGCTTGTATACGATCGTAATCCTCCATGCGTCCAGTGACAGTTACTTCTGCTATAGTGACAGAAGAACTTCCATTGAAAGTTGTAGTTAGATTATTTAGTTCAAAGTCATCTTGCTCATATGTAACACCAGCTACCACACATTGTAAGTTGAACTTGTCTAAGTTGGTTAAGTTAAAAGGCTTCATATGAGTAGATCTCGAAAGTTAATGTTATATCGCGTGTGTAGCCAGGATCGATACTAGCTACATATTCGTCAGGGAGGTACTTAACTGTACCCTTAAAAGCATCAGTACAGTCTTGTATGTCTGACGAAGAAGCACGTTTGAAGTATAAGTGCAAAGGCCCCAGCACAGTTGTTTCATAAATATAACTTAATAAAGCTTGCGCTTGTACATGGTTCATAGACACAAAGTCTAACTGTAACTCAGCTCTCTGCTCTGACCTGTGACCGTAGACTTTACCACTCAAAGCACGCCGTATAAAGGTCTCTGTTTTTGGACTGATTTTGAAATCATTAGGGTCTGGGAATTGATTCACGTTTTCAAAAATCATATTACTCCCCTTGTGTCATGCTCTAAGGCATATAGAACAAGTTCCATACCTTCCCCTGTTAATACTGACTCGTCAGAAATAAAAACTTCAAAGGGGTCAGCCAATAGATTAGTTACAGTCTGCTGCGTACCTATCAATGCGTTCAAAGTAAGTTGCCAGTCGCCTACTATATTTAAAGGCCGACCAAGGGACAATGCATACTTTGCACCTCCATTTAAATATACCCCATTTGAAAATTCCATCTCTAATTTGTAAGCATTAGCCATTCTAAAAATATGTCCGCCTACATCTAAGTGAGCTATAATTCTGTCACTTACAGGGTTGGGTACGTATCCTGAACCACCTGAACCTACTACTTGCCCGTTTCGAGTAATAGTATAAGTAATAATCTCATTTATACTAAGTTGCCCTTCACTACTAGCGCCATGTATTTTACTCCATGATGCCTCTTGTAAGAAACTAATTTCAAGTGCGCCACGGACAGAGGATATAGCAGTTGCTTCTTGTGTAAATGTAAGTGTGTCAAACTGTGTTGCAGCTACAGTAGCTTGCTCAGTGAAGCTTAAAATATTCTCACTTACATACGTAGGCCCAGCACTCTCACTAAAAGTAAGTATATTTTCCGCTAAGGCTGTTAGGTCTACATTCTCACTAAAAGTAAGCGTGTCTACAGCATTATGGACATAATTAGCAGTACCTACAAACGTAAGTAGATCAGTCCCAGCACTGAATATTGTAATTTCTTCAACAAACGTAAGATTGTTACTTACGGCATGCGTAATACTAGCTGTTTGTGAAAAAGTTAATACATCACTTACACTCTGATAAGTAGGCTGCGACCAAACTAACGTATTACTAGCATCATGTATAACACCTACATCTTGTATAAATGTAAGATTATCGCTAGACGCTTCATAGTCAGTCTTAGCTTCTTCTGAGAAAGTCAGAAGGTTTGAAGCTACATACAGCTTCTCTATCTCAGGATTCCCAATGTAAGGGACACCTTCTGCGTAAGCAAAAGGCACACCATAAGTATTAAAGTCGTTAACACTAGTGGCATACCCAGACACTTCTTGAACAAACGTTAAAACATTCTCAGAGTCGTATTGGTCTTGCGCAGGTTCTAAAGCACTTACAACATATGCAATAGGCTCTACATATGAAGTAGGCTCGATAACTACCCAGTCCTTAGACGGTGCCTCGCAGTATGATTGTGCTACTCCATATGGATTCATGATTACCAGCCTACTGTTATGTCAACATCCGCTACTGCTTGAAGGTCAACTGCCGCATTAATAGCTTCAACTAATGCCTTACGGTTAGCTAAGATAGATGCTTGTACAGCTATGCGTGGCGTTAATAGGGCTGCAATGCCTGCAACGTCATAAGCACTAGCGTCAGCTGCTGCCTGTAATGCTGCACCTACTACAGTTGTAGCATTGTAAGCCACTACGTCAGCTTGTATTGCTGGCCACGTAGCTATTTCTGCAAAGCTGTATCCTGATGCTTGCAAATCTAGCAGTGTTTTAGCCTTAGTATACACAGCGGCTATTACTTTTTGCTTGTAGGCTAATATGTCTTTTGTTTTTAGCGCATGTGTTAAAACAACTGCGTCAACGCCCACAGTGTAGGCGGGCGTAGTCTTAGACACGTACCGACCGTCAAAGGCAGGAGTGTTATCTACAATCGGATAAAACCCATAAGTTTTTAACTTTGCGTCAGACAGTAAATGAAAATTAAGAATTACACCTAGTTGGCTTGTTTCAAAGCTGTTCGGTAGCCGTCCCACTCGCACTACTTCATTATTTACTACTTTAGCATACTGCATTGTAACCTCGTTCTGTATTGTAAAATTCTAAAGCCTTCTCAAGCTGAGAAGAGCTTGGTGTTAGTTGTAAAAAATCAACAAGAGCATCTATGCGTTCCTGTTGGAGCATGTCAAAGTCTATAACCAAAAACTCCCTTTTTTGAAAGAACGTACCCCAGAAAGAAGATTCAGCTAAGTAGGCTGCAAAACAACCATTACCATACTTAGCTATTTTCTTATAAGGGTCTCTATGGCAATACACATACTTAGGGTCTAAAAGAAAAGGCTCAATAGACTTGAACCAATTCCGCAACATGGGCCATTTAAAGCCCCATGTTGCATGATCCCTATTACGCTGTTGTATATAAGCTACAAGCTCTGGGCTGTATTCATGTACAGCAAATAAGGTGTCTTCATGTGTACCAACATCTTTAAAGGTGTCACCCATAAAGACACCTAAGTGCCGTAGCGTCCCTGCTACTAATGACGTACCAGAGTGCATCGGCCCTGCTACTACTATATTCATACTGTAAAATCTATTTGAGTCTCTACAAAATTGGCCATAGTCTGATTCCCTGACCATAAAACAACTGTCTCTTCTTCAAAGACGCCAGTATTGGATGCCTCTACAGATCTAACACGGACATATCCGTAGGCCGTTGTACTGGCATTGACTAAAATATGGCCGCCAGCTGGGTCAAACACCTCAGACCCTAAGTCTATTTGTAGCCAAGCACCGTCAGAATAAGAAGTAAACGAGCTAGTTGTATTAGGTAGTGAGTCAAAAGCAGTGTAAGCATTAACCGCCCCACTAGACGCTTCAGCTACTAAAGGTACAGGCAAAACATTAGATGTCATAGCTGCATCAGGGTGTGCATCAGCATTAGCTTGTACGTAACTTAGTCCTCTTATACCATTCAACTGGTAACCCGTGTCAAAGGTGCACCGCAAATACCTATAAGGGCCAGCTAGTGGGGCAGAGGCAGTAGAAAACTGAAGTACGTCATCCTGTGAGGTTATAACATACATCTTGGAACCGTCTGCACTAAAAAATAAGCTCTCAGGGTCCGAGCCGTAAGCTAAGAATACATATGAGATAGAGTCATAAGTAGCAGTAGACAAGTCCCAAGCTGTACTTAAAGTATACTGGTACACTTTGTCGGAAAAGCCAGTATGATACAATTTCAGGCCATCAGCACTAAAAAATAAGCCTCTTGGATTGCTGTCTTGCACTATTACACTTAGACTAACAGTATCATAAGTAGCACTAGACACGTCCCAGGCAGTACTTAAAGTGTATTGGTATACTTTGTCGCCAGTATACCCAGCTGTATACATCTTGGTGCCATCTGTATTAAATGCTACAGCAACTGGTGAGGTGTCTTGCGCTAGTATACTCACAGTATCATAAGTAGCCGTAGACACATCCCAAGCTGTACTTAAAGTATACTGGTACACTGTGCCAGTAACCCCACCTACTAAGTACATCTTTGTACCATCAGGCTTGAATGTCAACCCTCTAAGTACGGTGTCTTGCGCTGATGCGTCAAAAATAACGCCGTCAAATACGGCTACAGCCAAGTTAGGTGGTACATAGGCCCCAGCAGGAGGCTCTTCTGTATACACACCAGCATTAAAACCAGCTGGCACTGTATGTGCAAAAGCTGATGCTCCAAAGTTAGCTGTCACTGTGCCCCACGGGGTTACAGCTGGGTATATAGCCCCTGCACCATTAAGAGTTCCTGCAGCATTTATGCCATTTGCTGGATCCCCGCTAAGCACCCATACACCATCTATTGCAAACCAAAATTCGCGTGTGGCTGGGTCAACAGCAAAACTTAATGTATTAGCATCTGTAAAATCGGGGATGTTACCCCCATACCCTCCGTTGATGATTATCTTATGTACACCCCCGTCGTATACACCACCAGCACTGTCCTCAAATACATCAGAGGTAGCTGCTTTACTTGCGTCAACAACACCAATAAAACTATTGGAAGCCGCTGCAACATTAATTTCAAAATAATACTTGTCTACAGTGCTTCCAATAGTTGCTCGTGTGAGACCAGTTTGTTGAGAGCCTGTACTTGAAAGATCACCATTACTTAAAGTGTCACCTACATCTTTATAGTTAGGATCCCAAGTAGCATAGACTTTTGTTAGTTCCCCGCCACCTCCCTGCCGCTTTACAGCAGCAGCGATTTGTGTTAGT
>Ga0164315_10000453_pt1 | contig 28265 bp, 24 predicted proteins | sample GuaBasSedimGuay6_FD_113737 | JGI IMG/M metagenome (GOLD analysis project Ga0164315, IMG submission 113737) | Subseafloor sediment microbial communities from Guaymas Basin, Gulf of California, Mexico - Guay6, Core 4569-2, 0-3 cm | ecosystem: Environmental > Aquatic > Marine > Hydrothermal vents... | reverse complement strand
CACCTACGGAGGGGGTGGGATTCGAACCCACGGCGAGTTGCCCCGCACTGGTTTTCAAGACCAGCTCCTTCGACCACTCGGACACCCCTCCAATACCGGCTATGAAAATTAGCCGGAACAGGGACTCTTTGTCAATCGGGAAAAGACCCGGAAAAATCCCAGTTATGCTGCTTCATGTCCACCCGGCCGATATTATCCATCTGAACACCCTCAGATAGAAGCAGCTCTTTTTGAAGGCCGGCAGCCATGGGGTCGTTCAAAGCAATTCTGCCCCCGGCGGCGACTACCCGGTGCCAGGGAAGATTCCGCACTCTGCTCTGGGTGTGCAGAATCCTCACCACCTGACGGGCGCCTCTGGGAGAACCTGCCGCAGCTGCAAGACCGCCATAGGTAACAACAAAACCCGGGGGAACCGAATTTAATAGAGAACAGACACTGTCCGTAAAAATCCCGGCCATTTATCCTTCGTTGATCAGAAGCTCGTAAATTCTATCCAGATCGTCCCGGCTGAACCAGGAAATCTCCATCCTGCCCCGGGCTAAATTTCCTTTCATTGAAACTTTTGTTCCCAGAGCTTCTATAAACCGCTGCTCCAGACTGTCAATTTCCGGATCTCGGTTCTGTGATCCCCGGGTTTTTGATGTTTTAGGTTTTTCATTCCCTTTATGACCCCGATTCATCTCGGTTGCCGTTGCTTCGGCATCCCGAACAGAAAGGGAGAGACTCAGTATTTTTGAATAAAGCAGCTCCTGATCAGCCGGATTGGTAACCGACAGTAGAGCCCTGGCATGACCGGCTGTCAATTTTCCTTCTTCCACAGCCGTTCTCATGGTTTCAGGCAGCTTCAGCAGGCGCAGACTGTTAGCCACAGTTGAGCGTTTTTTCCCAACCTTATCCGCCACATCCTGCTGAGAAAGCTCCAGAGTATCCATGAGGTGCCGATAAGCTCTGGCTTCCTCCATCGGGGTAAGATCTTCCCGTTGTACGTTTTCCACCAGGGCAATTTCCAGCTTCTGTTCCGGACTGAACTCCCGGACGATTACCGGGACTTCATTGAGTCCCGCAAGTTTGGCTGCCCGCCAACGCCGTTCACCGGCTATCAGCATGTAACTGCCGTCGGCTCTGCTTTCCGCCAGAATCGGCTGAATTATTCCCTGCTGCCGAATGGATTCCGCCAGCTCTTCCAGGGAATCCTTATTAAAGTGTTCTCTGGGCTGATCCGGATTGGGTATTAACTGGTCGGGAGAAAGAAAATGGATTCCTCTGTCGGCCGATATTCCGGATACCGGATCTGATAAACTGATATCTTCCCCGAGAAGGGCATCCAATCCCGATCCCAAGGCTTTTTTTCTGGGCTGCTTAGACACGTTTCATCACCTCTTCGGCCAGGGCTGCATAGCTGCGGGCCCCGACACATCCGGGATCGTACATATTAATCGGCATCCCATGGCTCGGAGCCTCAGAGAGCCTGATATTTCTCGGTATCACCGTTTTAAAAAGAAGTTCCGGGTGAGATTTAAAAGCCTTTTTTACCTGCTGAATAACTTCCTGAGCCAAACGAGTTCTTGAGTCGTACATGGTAAAAATTATACCACCTATGGATAAAGACGGGTTCAGACTGCTTTGAATTCTTTTAATCGTTTGAAACAGCATGTTCAGAAAGCCCTCCAATGCGAAAAATTCGCATTGAAGAGGAACTATTACCGATTGAGCGGCGGCAAAACCATTAATTGTGAGTATTCCCAGAGAAGGAGGACAATCGATTAAAATATAATCGTATCGGTCCTTAAGGGGTTGTAAAACCTTCTTAAGATAGTGGTCTCTTCCCTCAACATCCGCTAGTTCCACCGTAGCACCCGAGAGTCTGAGATCGGAGGGGAGAATCTCCATATTTTCCTGAGGAGTGGGTACGATTGCATCATCAGCACTCACGTTACCGATAAGAACATCGTAGACACCATGTTCCTGTTTTCTGACACCGACACTGCTGCTGAGATTTCCCTGAGGATCGAAGTCCACAAGAAGAACCCGGCGGCCGGCAGCGGCCATATAAGCTCCGATATTTACTGTGGAAGTTGTCTTACCGACACCTCCCTTCTGGTTCGCAAAGACAACCGTCTGACCCATAGAAGGGATCATAACACTGCATCCCCGCTTGACCAACCCGTTTTCGAATACTAACCTCATGTTATGGACGAGTTAATTAAAGAAGCTATCGAAGATATACGGCCTTCCCTCCAGGCCGACGGCGGTGATATTGAATATGTCTCTGTGGATGATGACGGAAAGGTTCTTGTCAGACTGACAGGAGCATGCGACGGCTGCCCGATGGCATTGATGACCCTAAAACAAGGGGTTGAAGCTTATCTGACGAAGAAAGTTCCCGGCGTAACCAGCGTTGAGCAGGAATAAAAGACTGAAATTGACGTTAACCCTGAGGTAACGATTTAGACCTGATCAGCCGATAATAGAAAAAATCATTGTTTTCCGTTTAAAATGGTTTACTAATAATAGTACCGGCGAGTCAATTTAATCGTTCATTCGTTTACGTTGACAGACTTAAAGAGTAGACCAGAGGTTGTACATGGGACTCGCAGATCATAAAGAAATTAAAAATATCAGGCCGGATAGGAATATCCTGCAGGCTTTACCGAAAATTGAGGTTCACAGACATCTTGAGGGCACCTACCCGATTGAATCACTTTTTCGTATGGCACAGAAGAACGAACTTGATGTTCCCGGAGATCTGGAATCTTTCAGGAAGGCTTTTCAGTTCCCGAAGAACCACGAGCCGGATTTTCTTCTATTTCTGAGTAAGTTTAAAAAATTCTGGTACAAATCCATTGCGGATGTCGCCGGGATTGCATATGATTCTGTAAAATCTTTTGCTGATGAAAATCTGCATTACATTGAGCTTCGCTTTAATCCTCTGCATTTTACTGAATTAACCGGCTTGAACCCGAAAGATGTAACCAAAACCATAATAGATTCATCAAACGCAGCTGCAGCAGAAAACAACATGGGTATCCGTTATTTACTCACTTTCAACCGCAGCGTACAAACAGCAGCTGAAATGCTTAAAACCTACAGGGGTCTCCTTGATATCGATCTCACCGGCGTTGTGGGGATCGATCTGGCTGGTGATGAGATTAATTATCCACCGGAACTGTTTCCTGAATTTTTTGATGTCATTAAAAAGGACGGTCTTTTCAAGATTGATATCCATGCCGGTGAAGTGACTGACTCAAAAAATATGTGGGTCTCCATCGATCAACTTCATACAGACCGCATCGGCCATGGTGTTGCCGCCATCAACGATGAAAAGCTCCAGGGTGTATTGAAAGAAAAAAACATATTTCTGGCTCAATGCATCACCAGTAATTATCAGACCGGCGCATGGAAAGATGAAAAAACCCACCCGATCAAACCACTTACAGAGGCCGGAGTACCGATTACTCTGGCATCCGACGATCCTACAATCCAGGATTCCCTCCTGGTTGATGACTATGAGAAAACCGTTTCCAACTTCGGGTGGACTGTCGAAGATCTGATTGAATCAAATATGAAATCTATTGACGGTTGTTTTCTTACGAATAAGGAAAAAACCGATCTGACAGCTAGTTATTCAAATGCTATTGACCGGTTCAGGGCCAGTGCGGGCCTTTAACTCATCAATACTACTATACAGAAATTTAGATCTTTATAAACAGTTTATCCACACCCTGATTTATCTATCCTTCTATACAGTAAGCAATTAACAAAAACACGACTGAGCTCGTGATAGAGCTAAGTACCTATATTGTATAAACTTATATCTTTTGGCCATATAATTGTGTTTTATTGTTCAGTAATAGACCAAAATCAGCCAACTGGTTTGAAAATCTTCCACAAAGTTTCCACAACTCCATGTTTCACGTGAAACATGGGTATGCTTTATAGTTCCTGTTTCTTAATAGATTTCCAGACCGTCGTCTTTATTCTCGCCGTTCGTTTCTTCTGTAACTGCAGCCGGCTCATTTGCCTTCTCTTCCGGTTCAGGAGTTTCTGCTTCATCCTCTTCGTCTTCTTCAAAGGGCTGCCTGGCAATACCGATTACTGAATCATCCCCGGACATTTGCAGAATCCGTACGCCAAATGCCGCCCGGCCCATCCTGGAAACCTGGCCTACTGCAAAACGAAGAGCCTTTCCATTGGCTGTTATTCCGATACAACTGTCATATTCGTTTACAGCCAGGGCTGCGGCAAGAACTCCTGTTCGGGAATTGGAAGTGTAGGCCTTCTGCCCGCCGGTACCTCTACCATGAGGGGTGAACTCATCAAAGCTGGTTCGCTTCCCATAACCCTTCTCAGAAACCAGAAGCATCAATTCATCTTCACGAACCGGGCAAACCCCGATCAGCTCATCACCATCGGCCAGACGTATACCCCGAACACCACGGGAATCCCGTCCCATCCGTCTTACTTTCTCTTCCGGGAATCTGAGGCCTTTACCGTTTCTGGTAGTCAGAAATACATCTTCCTCTCCGTTTACCAGAGTGGCCGTTACAAGCCTGTCCCCTTCATCAAGATTGATGGCAATAATCCCCCGGGTTCTTGCATTCCTGAATGCGTACGTAGCAACTCTTTTTACAACACCTTGCTTTGTGGCCATAAAAAGTGATGTTACTTCATCAAATTCCACCAGCGGTACCATGGCTGTAATATCTTCATCCTGTTCAAACTCAAAGATGGTTCTCAGGTGTTTGCCCCTGCTGGTTCTGGATCCTTCGGGGATTTCAAAAACTTTAATCCAATACGCTTTCCCGGCTGAAGTGACAAAAAGGATGTAGCTGTGAGTTGATGCCAGGAAGACATGTTTAATGAAGTCGTCTTCTTTCAGGTCGCTTGTTTTAGCACCTTTTCCGCCCCTGCTCTGCTCCCTGTATTCACTGGTAGCGATACGTTTAACAAAACCTCTGTTGGAAATCACAACAATCATATCTTCTTCGACAATCAGGTCTTCTATATTTACCTGAATCACCTCTTCGGGATTGATTTCCGTTCGTCTGTCAGTGCCATACTTCTCTGAAATCTCCAGAGTTTCATCTCTTATTACATCGAGTATTTTGTATTCGTTGGCCAGCAGGTTTTCAAGATAGGCAATTGTTTTCAGTATTTCTTCAAGTTCATCAAGAATCTTCTGTGTCTCAAGACTGGTTAGCTTCTGCAGCCGAAGATCCAGAATAGCCTGAGCCTGTTTCTCTGAAAATTCAAACCGGGTCATCAAATTGGCTCTGGCCATGGCTACGGTTTGTGATTTTTTTATTATCTCAACAATCTCGTCGATGTTTTCCAGGGCAATTTTCAGGCCGATCAATATGTGTTCACGGGCTTTTGCCTTGGCCAGGTCGAACTCACTCCGCCGACGAATTACAACTTGACGGTGCTTGACGAATTCGCTGAGCATATCCTTCAAATTCAAAAGCTTCGGTCTGCCGTTAACCAGTGCCAGGTTGTTGATATTGAAATTGACCTGCAGCGAGGTGTGGGTGAAAAGATGGTTCAGTACAACTTTAGGGCTTGCCCCTCTTTTCAGTTCTATTACCATCCTCATTCCTGCCCGGTCCGACTCATCCCGAAGATCAGCTATACCATCCACCTTCTTCTCGCGAACAAGTTCGGCAATGCGTATTATCAGATTAGCTTTGTTAACCTGATAAGGAAGCTCGGTAACAATAATAGCTTCCTTGTCGGAACTTCGATCCTCCAGATGATATCTGGCCCTGATAGCCACCTTTCCCCTGCCTGTATGGGCGGCCAACTTGTAACCTGTACGGCCAAAAATAATACCTGCTGTGGGAAAATCCGGGCCTGACACATATTCAAGGAGCCCCTCGATCGGGATTTCCGGATCATCAATTAATGCGGCAACAGCAGAAGAAACCTCCCGGAGATTGTGCGGGGCCATATTAGTCGCCATTCCAACAGCAATTCCACTGGCACCATTCAGAAGCAGATTAGGAATGGCTGCAGGCAGAACCAGGGGTTCTGTCATGGAATCATCGTAGTTGGGACCGAAATCCACCGTTTCCTTTTTGATATCCCGAAGCATGGCTTCTGCCATTTCTGCCAGACGGGCCTCGGTATATCTCATGGCCGCTGGTGGATCTCCGTCAACTGAACCGAAGTTTCCCTGTCCCTGAACCATGGGAACCCTGAGAGAAAAATCCTGTGCCAGTCTCACCAGAGCATCATAAATGGATTGGTCCCCATGGGGATGGAACTTACCCAGAACATCACCGACAATACGGCCGCACTTTTTATACGGGCGGTCGTGCCGCAAGCCCATTTCACTCATGGAATAAAGAATACGCCGGTGAACCGGCTTTAATCCGTCTCGTACATCCGGGAGTGCCCGGCTGACGATAACGGACATCGCATAATTCAAATAAGATTCTTTTACTTCATCTTCAATGGCTATCGGTATAACCTGACCCTTCTGCTCACCCACGAGGTGCTCCTGTGTAACACTTGCAATTACTATTAATGCTTCTGTTTAATTTCATACTCTTCCCGGCTCCACTTAAACGTCGAGATTTACAACTGAAAGGGCGTTATCTTCAATGAACTTTCTCCGGGGAGGAACTTCTTCACCCATTAATGTAGTAAACATCTCATCGGCGGCAACAAAATCATCAAGTTTAACCTGTTTGATGCTCCGGGTATCCGGATTCATAGTGGTATCCCAGAGCTGATCCGGATTCATTTCACCCAGACCTTTATACCTCTGAATGTTAATTTTTTCATTTTCTCCCCACTCTGCCATCACCGTGTCCCGTTCTTTTTCATCGTAGACATAGGCAATTCTCTTTCCGATGGAAAGTTTAAAAAGCGGCGGCATGGCCAGATAAACATGACCGAAATCCAGTAAAGGCTGCATGTATCGGAAAAAGAAGGTTAAAAGGAGCGTGCGGATATGGGATCCGTCAACATCGGCATCAGCCATAATGATAACCTTGTGATAACGGAGTTTTTCAACATCAAACTCATTCCCCACCGAAGCACCCAGGGCTTGAATAATCGGCTGCATTTTTTCATTGGCCAGGACCTTCTCCAGCCGGGTTTTTTCCACATTGAGCATCTTTCCCCATAAGGGGAGGATGGCCTGAAATTTCCTGTCCCGGCCCATTTTGGCCGATCCACCGGCAGAATCGCCCTCGACTATGTAAACTTCGCAGTTTTCTGGATTTCTGTCGGAACAGTCAGCCAGTTTCCCCGGAAGACCGCCTCCTTCGAGAAAGCCCTTGCGCCGTGTTAAATCCCTCGCTCTTCTGGCGGCGGCTCTGGCCCTGGATGCAGTGACAGCTTTATCTAAGATACTATCCACAACCCGGGGATGCTCTTCAAACCAGGATGAAAGGTTCTCACCAACAAGCTTTTCGACAATTCCCTTTACTTCAGAGTTTCCAAGTTTACTCTTTGTCTGACCCTCAAATTGAGGCTCGGGTACCTTGACTGAAACAACACAGGTGAGTCCTTCTCTGACATCATCTCCGGAGAGAGCGTCGTCCATCTTTTTCCCATGTTTTGATTTTTTCATCAAATCATTAATGATACGGGTTAATGCTGCCCGAAAACCTGTTAAATGTGTTCCGCCCTCCCGGGTATTGATATTATTAGCAAAGCTGAACAAAGTTTCCGCATAACCATCGTTATATTGAAGCGCTATTTCAGCGGTAACTCCGTCACGTACAGCCTCAAACCAGATCGGCTCTTCATGAAGTGGTGTTTTACTTTTATTCAAATACTGAACAAACGATTTGAGCCCGCCGTCAAATTTGAATATTCTTTTTTTTTCCTGACCCTCGCGTTCGTCTTTTAAAGTTATTTCCACACCCTTATTCAAAAATGCCAACTCTCTAAGTCTTTTTGATAGAACATCATAGCTGAAATCCAGTTCCTCAAAAATGGTTCCGTCAGGGTAAAATCTTGTCTGGGTTCCTTTCTTTTCCGTTACCCCGTTTATTTTTATGGGGCTGACGGGAAAGCCTTTTTCATATCGTTGAAAATGAGTATGTCCATCCCGGGATACTTCCACTTCACACCAGTCTGAAAGAGCATTTACAACAGCTGCACCAACACCATGCAGTCCACCTGATACCTTGTAACTTCCCTTATCAAACTTTCCTCCGGCATGCAGCCGGGTCATAACAACTTCCAGAGCACTGATTTTTTCTACCGGATGCTCTGTTACAGGTATTCCACGGCCATCATCTATAACTTTGATAGATCCTTCTTTTTCAATAAAAACTTCAACTTGATGACAGTGACCTGCCAGTGCTTCATCTATGGAATTATCTACAATTTCATAGACCAGATGGTGAAGTCCATCAGGTCCTGTCGTTCCAATGTACATACTGGGGCGTTTTCTTACCGCCTCAAGACCCTCCAGCACCTGAATATGCTGAGCATCGTATTCGTTCATGATATATCCTTATGTGTCCTGAAAAAAGAAGACTGTGAATGATACCATTTTGCAGGCTTATAGTCCAGATGAGGTGTGTTCTTCGGGGGGGTCCACCCTTGTGACAGTTGGCTTGTGGATACTATGATAAAATCACAGGTTTATATTTTTATTCAAAGTCAGATTGTTTTTTTGATTTTTTATATTATTTATATATATTATATACATTTAAATGTTGGTGAATGCAATGAGCGGAAGTGACTATAATTTATTCTGGAATGAAACTATACGTCAGTTGATGGCAGATGGTAATCTTTCTGAACAGGAACATGATATGTGGTTCCGCAACATGAAGTTCATCAGGGGAGATAACGAGTCGATTACCCTCGCTGTTCCCTCCAAATTTTACAAAGATCAGGTAAAGCAGCGTTATCTTGATATGCTGATAAATAGGCTTTTCAATCTCACCGGATCGTCCCTGAAGATCAATTTTGAAATTGTGAACAGTAAGCCGCCGGAAGAAGTAAAAAGGACTGAAAATAAAACCGTTTCATTATCTCCTGAAATCGAACGAAAACCTCACCGCCAGCTGAGACAGGATTATGATTTTGATGGTTTTGTAATTGGTAACAACAATTCCTTTGCCGCCAGCGCCGCCCAGGCAATCGGCACCAATCCAGGCGGGGCCTACAATCCCTTTCTGATTTACGGCGGTGTCGGTCTGGGAAAAACTCACCTGATGCAGTCTATTGGCAACTTCATTCACTATTCCAAAGCTGATAAAAAAGTTGTTTACATCACCGCAGAAACTTTTATCAATGAATTCATTCACTCCATTAAAAGTGAAACTCAAAGTCAATTTAAAAATAAATACCGCAAGGTGGATGTTCTTCTGATTGATGATATTCACGATCTTCAGAATAAAAAAGAAACTCAGGAAGAGCTGTTTCACACATTTAATGCACTTTACGATGCCAAAAAACAGCTGGTATTCACCTGCGACCGTCCTCCATCAGAACTCAGAAATTTTACCGACAGATTGAAAAGCCGTTTTGAAAGAGGTTTAAATGTCGATCTTCAGCCGCCGAACTTTGAAACCCGCTACGCTATTCTACGAAAAAAACTGGAAAGCATTTCAATAACGATTCCCGATGAAGTTCTCGAACTGATAGCCCGAAACATCACCACCAATATCAGGGATCTGGAAGCTTCATTAACAAAAATGGTGGCCTATGCGGATCTTGTCGGAAAAAAAATAACTGTAGAAATCGCTCAGCAACAGTTAAAAGGCACTTTTTCCAGTACACTCACCGCCAATATCACCATTGATAGAGTACAAAGAGTCGTCGCTGAGTACTTCAATGTAACCCCCGCCGATCTGAAAGGGAAAAAACGAACCAAACAAGTCACATTTCCCCGGCAGGTGTCTATGTTCATCATCAGGGAAATTACCGATTATTCCACAACAGAAATAGGTTTGGAGTTCGGCGGTCGGGATCATACAACTGTTATGCACTCATGTACGAGGATTGAAGACCGTATGAAAGGCGATCCTACCCTTGAACCCACTGTGGGTGAGCTCATTCGCTCGGTAAAAGAAAGCCGTTAACTCGTGGGTATATCCTGGGGATAAGTCATCCAAAAAAGTGAATACACCGTGGAAAGATTTTCACCTTTGGGTAAATGTGGATAAATGAAGCTTAGATGAACCATTCATCCCCACATTTTCCCCAACCGTAATTCCTATTCGAGAAGACAAATAAAACCCTTTTCCCCTTTTCCACAGACCCTACTACTACTACTACTGTATTTAAATTTATAATAAGTAATAGTAATCTCTGTGGAAAAACCACACTCCCGGTAAATTATTCAGAATTATAATTCAATTCCTATTCGTCTTACTTGTGTCCATGAGGTAATTCACCTTATTATCGAAGTGGAGGCTCATCATGCGATTCAGCTGTGACAAGAATGTTATTCTTAAGGAAATATCTGTTGCTCAGGAGATAATTGCTTCCAGAAATGCCCTGTCCATACTTTCCAATGTACTTTTGGAAGCCGATGGGGATGCTCTTACAATTAAAGCTACAGATCTCAAAGTAAGTTTTGAAACACGGATACCGGTGGTTGTTGAAATTCCGGGTAACACAACTGTGTTCTGTGATAAGCTTCTTGGAATATTGAGAACTCTTCCAGAAGGAGAAGTTCATTTTGTTCAGGATGATGGAGACCGCCTGGCTATTACCAACGGCGATAATATTAATTTTCAGCTTCACAGTATTTCAGCTGACAAGTTCCCTGAAATTCCTGAAACTGAAGAGACTGCTTTTTTTTCTCTCCCGCAAAAAGATTTTATCGGTATGGTGGGTCAGACAATATTTGCCATCAGTGATGATGAAACCCGATATTTTATGAACGGCGTTTATATGGAGAAGGGTGAAGACCGGCTGGTTATGGTAGCCACCGATGGTAGACGACTGAGTTATATTTCAAATGCTCCCGAAGGTGATGTTCCCGAGTTTGATGGAATCATTATTCCTCCCAAGGTTTTAAATCTTATACGGAAGCTGGCTTCAGGTGAAGGTGAGCTTAAGCTGGCAGTAGCCGATAAAATTCTCTTTGCAAGATTCGATAATCAAAAAGTAACCAGCACCTTGATAGATGGTCAATTTCCCAATTATTCCAGAGTGATTCCTGATAACCAGGATTATGAGTTTCAGGTGAACCGTGGAGAATTGATCGATGCATTACGCCGGGTTTCACTGCTGGCCGATCATAAATCTAAAAGGGTTTTTCTCGCTGTTTCAGGAGATAAACTTACTTTAAGATCTGATGAAAGTGAAATTGGTGAGGCTGAGGAGAGTATCAGTTGCCGTTATGATGGCCCTGATGCCGAATTTGCTTTGAATCATGCTTATCTATCTGATCCGCTTAAAGTTGTTGAAGAAGATGAAGTCAGCATGAAATTCACCGAAACCAATAAAGCGATTACCATGGTTTCAATTCCTGAAGCCAGTTATTTTCATATCGTGATGCCGATGCAGATGGAATAAATCTTGGGTTTTCAGTCGGTTCGCTTCCATGGATTCCGAAATCTGGAAGATGGTGAAGTAAACCTCGGGGCTCATGATATTTATATCATTGGTGAAAATGGTCATGGTAAAACTAATTTTCTAGAAGCTCTTTATCTTTTGAGTTATGGTTCTTCATTCAGAACTCGGCTGGATAGGGATCTTGTTGCCTGGAATTCTGACACCATGGCTGTTCATGGGCGGTTTAATACGTCTGAGGAACCGGAAGGAAGTTTATCTGTCAGTTATCAGGATGGAGTTAAAGCAATAAAAATTCACGGGAAAGCGGTTATTGACAGAAAAGAACTGTTAAAACGCATTCCGGCTATTGTATTTGCTCATGAAGATTTTCTTTTTGCCGGCGGGCCTCCGGAAAGGCGGCGTTGGTTTATGGATCAGACTTTGAGCCTTCACGACCCCTTGTATGTTGACCAGATGCGCCGATTTAAAAAAATTCTCAAAGAAAGAAATTACCTGCTTAAATCCAGAAAAACAGATCTATTGGATCATTACAGTGAACAGCTGGCTTTTGCCGGACTGGCTGTATCTGAACGCCGGGAATCATTAACCCGGGAATTCGGGAAAATATTTACCCGTCTGTACAAAGAAGTTTCCGGTTTGGATACAGATATAAATCTGGTTTATCGGCCATCCTGGGGTGATGCCCGTTCCACTTCGGAAGTGATGCAGAAACTGAAAGAAAAAAGAGAAATAGATCTTGCTTTAAGTACGACTGGAAGCGGCCCTCATCGAGACAGGTTTCAGTTTATAGGCAATGGACGGGATTTTGCAAAAAGTGCTTCCACCGGTCAGCAGAGACTGCTTTCACTTGTTTTACGTGTTGCCCAGGCCAGATTTTACTCAGAAACTACAGGCAGAAAGCCTCTTTTACTCCTGGATGATGTTCTACTCGAACTGGACCCGGGCCGGCGGCGCTTGTTCAGAGACCGTCTTCCCGAGGCTGAACAGATTTTTTATACGTTTCTTCCCGGTGAGGAAACAGGTAGAATAGGGGAAGATTCTTTAACGTACGAAATGCTGGACGGAGTACTGCATGAACAATGATGTTGAATTCAGCAATGCAGGAGATGTGTTAAAAACTCTTTTTGAACGTATTCTTCCGGAAGAAAAGGATGAGTATTATCACTTCTTTTCAGGTTGGGAGACCATTGCCGGAAGCGAAACCGCAATGCATGTTTTTCCCAGGGATATTGTTAACAATGTTCTTGTTCTGGAAACTGATCATCCACTCTGGTCTCAGCAGATTCGCATGAGGCAGGAAGGTCTTTTAAAAATAATTCGAGGAAAATATCCGGCTCTGGAAATAAAACGTATCAGAATTGTAATCGGGAACAAAACACAGCTTAAAACCCAACAAAATAAATCTATTGCACAGAATAAATTATCAAATTCTGAACCAACAGAAAATACAAAAGAATCGCAATCATTTTTCGACTTATTGGAAACTATGCGCCGCCGAGGTGACTCTTGACGGGATAGGATTCCGTCCGTATAGTGACTTGGCTCAATCAGCATCAGAAATTGATCATTACCCATTATGGAGAATATAGATGAAACGAACCTATCAGCCGAGTAAAACAAAAAGGAACCGTAAATTCGGATTTCGCGCGCGTATGAAAACCGAAGGCGGTCAGGCAGTCCTTTCACGCCGCCGTAGAAAAGGCCGGAAAAAACTTTCCATCACGGATGAGAAAAAGCCTTACTAGCGCAGAAAAATTAAAGAGCAAAGCGGAGTTTGCCCTGGTATTCAACAATGCGGATTTAAGATCGGCATGCCGGGGGGCAAAACTTGTTGCCCGAAAAAACGGTTTTGAAAGAAACCGCTTTGCTGTCACCCTGGTTAGAAAATTCGGGAATGCGGTTCAGCGTAATTACGCCAGGCGTGTTCTCAAGGAAATCTACCGGAATACAAAGCAGGACCTGCCGACAGGCTATGATATTATCGTTGTCCTGTATTCCGCTGATTATAATTACCACGAACGTGAACAGCAGTTCACAAAGTTGATCCGGAGAGCGGGTATTGCCAAAACGGATAGTTAAATGGCTTGCATGGCCTTTTATCGTGCTAGTCAAATTGTATCAGTTTATTATTTCACCGCTTTTTCCCGGCAGCTGCCGGTTTTTTCCGACATGCTCCAGTTATTCCGTTGAAGCTTTGAAGAAACATGGCCTTTTCAAAGGTTCATGGATGTCTGTTCGCCGTGTAAGCCGTTGTCATCCCGGAAATCCCGGTGGTTACGATCCGGTCCCTTGATTATTCCCCGGAGGAATAAATGGAAAAAAATACAATTATTGCGATTGTTCTGTCGTCGGTAATCATTATCGGCGGAATGACCCTCATGCAGATGAATGCCCCGGATACACCTCCGGAGCCTGCAGTAAAGACCGAAGTGGTGGAAACCGCACCGGTAAAAAGTGCAGATAATGCAGAAAACATCAGCGCTGAAGTATCAGCGGCAGAAACATCTGCCGATTCGGGAACAGCCCCGGAAAGGATTGAACAGGATTATCCGGTTGAAACCATTGTTGAAGAAACAGATTTGTTTGAGATTACTTTTTCAACTGCCGGTGCTGTGATAAAAAACATTAAGCTTCTCAAGGAAGAGGATGAGGGTAATCCCATTTCCATGGTTCTTGACGGTGGAAGCGGTGTGGGTACATTTAATCTGTCTTTCGGCAACCACGATGCTCCGTTCATCACCAGCCCTTTCAGTCATAAAAAAATCCATCATGGTAAAGAAATTATCCACGAGTTCTCCCGGGAGTTCATAAAAGACGGACAGATTTTTACGCTGACCAAAAGTTACCGCATAATTCCCGGAGAATATGTTGTAGAGCTCATAATCACCATGGAGACACCCGACGGTAAAGCCGTTCCCCTTCTTGATGGTAATGAGCAGGCCTATACCCTGACATATGGTCCTCAGATTGGCCCGAACTTTGAAAAAATCGACGGCCGATACGAAATCAGGGACAATGTAACCTGGGGTCCGGATCCCAAGAGCGGAAAGTTTAAAAGAGTTACTCATAAGAATAAAAGCAAGCTGGTTCAAACCGGTGATACGGTGAACTGGGCGGCGGTTATCGGAAAGTATTTTGCTGTTATTGTCGATCCGGGTTCGGGAAGTTCCACAATCACCTGGAACGGAAATCCCGTAGAGGGACAGGGCCAGCCCTCACTGCTTCAGATTTCCAAACCCGCCAGACGGCAAAGTGTCATAGAGGACACTTACAAATTCTACATCGGCCCGTTGGATCGGGGGAATCTTTCCCGTTACGATCGTGCAGAAGACAACGCCTTTGGTATTTCCGGTATGAGCCTGGGAAAGGCCCCTAAAACCAGTGCGGTTCTGTTCTGGCTTGAAGCAATACTCAGATGGCTTTTAGAGTTCTTCTACAACCTTGTTCCCAACTATGGTGTTGCCATCATCCTGCTCACAATTCTGATAAAACTGGTTTTATTTCCCTTTACTCACAAGAGTTATGAATCTACTAGCAAGATGCAGGCTATTCAGCCCAGGCTCAAGGAGCTGCAGGCCCAGTACAAGGGCGACTCTCAGAAACTGAATGCCAAAACCGCAGAATTGTACAAAGAGGAGGGTGTGAATCCCATGGGCGGATGCCTGCCCATGCTGTTTCAGTTTCCGATTTTTATTGCTCTTTACGGGCTTTTGAACAAGTTTTTCCCCCTCAGGGGCGCTATTTTTATTCCCGGTTGGATAATTGACCTCTCGGCGCCGGAATATATATGGAAGTTCGCCAACCCGATCGACCTGAAAATCTGGACACTGGAAGCCATTCGTCTTCTTCCGGTTCTTTATCTGGCCGGTCAGCTTCTCACCACAAAAGTTACCCAGGCTGGACAGGCTGGAGCTCAGAGCGGTGCACAGCAGAAAATGCTCACCCTGGGTATGCCGATTATGTTTTTCTTTATTCTCTATAATATGCCTTCGGGCCTGCTGCTTTACTGGACGGTAATGAACTTTGTTACCATTCTTCAGCAGCTGATAACCAATTATGTTAAGAAGCGGAAAGCCGCAGGAGGTGCCGCATGACGCCCATGGAATTCGAAGGCCGTACAGAGCGGGAAGCTGTTGCTAAAGCGGCGGCAGAACTGGGAAGCGAGAGTTTTGATGTTGAAGTTCTGGAGAAATCCGGAGGACTGTTCGGCCGGAGCAAAGTAAAAATCCGTGTCCGTGCACTTTCGGCAATACCCGATCCCATGGCATCCGGCGATTCCTCATCTGCCGGCAACACCAAAAATAAAAAACGAAACAATAGGCCGGCACAGAAAGAAAACAGACCGGTTGAACGAAAGAAAAGAGTTGAAGAACCGGAAGTTGATATTGATCCGCCGGAAGAAAAGGTATTAAAAGCTGTTTCGGCCTTTGTTGAGGGTATGATTGAGCGAATGGGATATGAGGCCACGTCCGTTTACAATAAATCTGACGGTTCTAAACTTATCTTTGAGATCAGTTCCGAATCCTCTAACATCCTGATAGGCAAGAAAGGTAAGAATCTGGACGCCCTGCAGCTCTTAACCAACGTCTATCTGAACCGGGTGGCCGGTGATGAGGCTCCCTGGAGAATTGTTCTGGATACTGAAGGGTACAGAGCCCGCCGGGAGGAGTCCCTGGTGAAAATGGCTCACCGCATGGCCGACGAGGCCGTCAGAAGCCATTCCAGCCGGCTCCTTGAACCTATGAACCCCTTTGAGCGCCGCCTGATTCACACGGCTATCAACGACCGGGAAGATGTGGTTACCAAGAGTGAAGGCGACGGACTGTATAAAAGGGTGCGTGTGATGGCCAAGGGTGCCCAGCGCGGACGCTCAAGAGCCCGGCGTTAGAAGAGCCGAATAACAACAGATGTCCCTGAGGTTTTTCCCCGGGGAATAAATTGTAAAAAATAAGAATCTGATTGGATCATAGTATGATCAATCATTGAAAAAGCATTTCGTGCAGGTGAGACTTATGCATAATCTCCCGAAATCACAGAGGAAGAGGCATATAAGATACCGGTAGACTTTATGGTGAGAAGGCCAAGAATAGACGAAATAACCGGAAGTGGAAGATCATTGGCAAGCATTGTACTTGCCAGAGTATTCCGTAGAGAATACAGTCCTTTTTAGCACATCACCTGGCATTTTCACTCCGGCATTTCTAATATGCTTGGAGAGTATGGCATTCAATGCACTCGAAGGAGTGTCGGGAAAGCATGGTTTCATACCCCGCGGCTCTGCCCTGGTTCTACTGATACCGTTCATTACCTGCAAGGGATTGTAAGAACCCGGTGTCCTTAGCCTGAGTGTGGCCATGATTATTGTATTCTCCAAGTCACAAGATTGATATTTCCATATCGAGACTACGGAAAGTCAGCTTAATATAGGTATTCAGCACCAGAATTTGTTCTGTAGTGCAAGGAGCCAACTCAATGATAAAAGTTTCAGAAACCCGTTGTGAATATCTGATTAATCCTATCGGAATAGACGTAAAGAAACCCAGGTTCAACTGGATACTTGAAAGTAACGGCAGAGATATTGTTCAGACCGCATACAGTATACAGGTTGCCGTAGATGAGCAATTTGAAAACTTGGTTTGGAATACCGGCAGAATTGCAAACGGAAAATCTGTTCACATCAAATATGGCGGAAAATCACTGAAACCGTCGCAACGTTACCACTATCGAATCTCTGTAGAAGATAACATGGGAAATCACAGTACCTGGAGCCCCGGCGCATTTTTCGAAACCGGTTTGATGCTATCTGGTAATTGGAAGGCTCAATTTATATCCCCGGAGAATGAAACCAACCCCGCTTCATCTCAAGGGTGGTTTCTGAAAAAAAGTGTGAAGCTGAAGAAACCCCTGGTCTCTGCCAGAATCTATGCAACGGCTCTCGGTATTTACAAAGTACAAGTGAACGGTAACAGAGTCACAGATGCGGAACTTACCCCTGGGTGGACCAACTACAAATCCCGTCTTCTATATCAGACATATGATGCTACAGAATTGTTCAATGAAGGTGAAAATATCCTGAAAGCCCACATAGGGCCGGGGTGGTACAAGGGAGACTTGGCCGGCTGGGCAGGCAAAAGAGCGGTCTATGGAGGAAGAAACGCTTTCAGTATGGTTCTCAACTTAGAGTATCTGGACGGTTCAATCGAAACACATATAACGGATAACAGCTGGAGTTCCGCACCTTCTCCGGTATTGTATTCTGAGATTTACAATGGTGAGGAGTATGATGCCCGCCAAGAGACTCCCGAGGAAAAAGAATGGAAAGGTGTTGACGTTATTGATACAGATATGTCGATTGTAAGCGCCCAGGACGGGCCCTTGGTTACACCACAGGAGATTCTGAAACCCGTTAATGTCCTGAAAGATTCCTCCGGTAGAACAATTCTTGATTTCGGACAGAACATGACCGGATGGATTCGATTCCGTGTAAGCGGCAAAGAAGGTGAAAAAGTAATCCTGAAGCATGCTGAAATTCTTGATTCTGATGGAAACCTGTATACCGAGAATCTTCGTTCAGCAAAGCAGACCATTACTTATATCCTGAAAGGAGAAGGGGAAGAAGAGTACTATCCAAACTTCACCTTTCAGGGATTCAGATATGTTCTGTTAGAGGAATTCCCGGGAAACCCGGGAGTACTGGATAGTGAAAAATTCGAGGCCGTTGTACTGCATTCGGAGATGGAACAGACCGGCACATTTAAATGTTCTCACCCCCTGATAAACCAGCTTCATAAGAATATTCACTGGGGAATGAAAGGTAACTTTCTCGATATACCCACTGACTGCCCCCAACGGGATGAACGCCTGGGATGGACCGGTGATGCACAGGTTTTTATCGGAACAGCCAGTTATCTCAGGAATTCCGCCCCTTTTTTTACCAAGTGGCTTCGTGATCTTAAGAGTGAACAGCTTCCTGACGGCGGCATACCTCATGTCATCCCCGATGTTCTGAACGATGCTGTGGAAACCGATGGATTACTTAAATCCAGTCACTCGGCAACCGGCTGGGCCGACGCCGGGGTAATTTGTCCCTGGGAGATTTACAGACAGTATGCAGATACCCGAATTCTCGAGGAGAACTACGGGGTTATGAAAGCCTGGGCGGGATATATGGAAAGACATGCCGCCGGGGGGACTATCTGGGATTCCGGTTTTCATTTCGGAGACTGGGTGGCTCTGGACGCAAAAGAAGGCAGTTACTTCGGTGCAACCCCCAATGCTTTTACAGCCACCGTTTTTTATGCCAATTCCATCGACATCACGGAAAAAACCGCTGATCTTCTCGGTAAAAAGGAAGATGCTGAAAATTATCGGTCATTATATGTAAGAATAAAAAAGGCTTTCCAGGAAGAATTCTTCACGCCTGCAGGCCGGCTGGCAGTTTCTACTCAAACCGCTCACGCCCTTGCTCTTTATTTCAATTTAACTCCCGAATCCTACAAAAAAAGAACCGTAAACAATCTGGTGAAGCTGATAGAAGATGAAGGCAACCACCTTAATACCGGATTTTTAGGTACACCGTATCTATGTGAAGCCTTGAGCCGTAACGGCCGGCTTGATGCGGCATACCGTCTGCTGCTCCAGGAGGATTATCCATCCTGGTTGTATCAGGTTAAACAGGGAGCTACCACAATCTGGGAACATTGGGATGGACTGAAACCTGACGGATCACTCTGGAGCCCGGATATGAATTCCTTCAATCATTATGCCTACGGCTCGGTGGGCAGTTGGCTGTACTCGGCCGTTGCCGGGATTTCAGCTGATGAGAAAGCTCCTGGATACAAGAATATTATATTCCGTCCTCAACCGGGAGGAGGCATAACATCGGCATCTGCCGCACTTTCCACAGTCTATGGAAAAGTTTCTATAAACTGGAAGCTTGAAGGTGATACAATGCAGGTGTCACTGGAAGTTCCAGTTAATTCTACCGGAGAGTTATACCTGCCCGGGGAGGAATTAAGTATCAAATTAGGATCCGGTAATTATGAGTTCAGCCACGGTGTTCCACTATAAGAATAAATGAAAAAGAACGGTTTTCAAGCCCGTTTACTTCTTACATACTCCATCTTTGTCTCTGTTCTAATTGTTTCATTCAGTTCTGTTTATATGATACAGAAGGTTTCAGAAACAAGTAGGGCAATTTCCAGGGATCTGGTAAACCGGGCTGACCGTATGGCTGATCAGTTTGATACGGTTATTGCCACTATGGATTTTGCCTCTACGGATATTCTGTCACAGCCTGAGTTTATCCCATCATTAACTACCCTTGCCTATTTTGACCGGGAAGACAGCCGTTACCAGAAAGATATTGTTGCAGCTCTTAAATACATCGAAAAGTCAATATACCGGTATTCCCTGATGCGGGATTTTTATCGCGTTTCCGTATATACAGAATTACAGGATTACTACAGTAATAATTTCATCTCTGTTCCGGAGAGAAAAGCAGTGGCAGACTGGATTGATGACAACATATACCTTGATGAATGCCGGTCACTGGCCGGTCGTCTGATGATAATGCCTGAGTTTAAAGATCCATGGAACAGCGGTAACGAAATTTCGGTAATGGGAACAATAAGAGCTGTGGTGGATTTTCAGAAAGGAAACATCGTCGGGTTTATTGAGCTTCAGTCTCCTTATGAAGTCGTAGAGCGAATTTTCAAGACTCCGGATTATATGGAAATATCTGTCAGGGCAGTAACTGCGGAGGGGCATGTTCTTTATGAATCTGAATTTGAACGGATAGATTCTAACGAAGAAAAAATCAGTAATAAATGGTTTTTCAGAGAACCATATTCCTATAAGACTGTTTCTGAATATTCCGGGATAAGAATAGAAATAACCAGAGATCGCTGGATAGGTCTTTCACCAACGGTAAAAACCATTTGGCTTTTTTTTACAATTACCATGCTGGTTCTTTTCATCTCTCTTGCGGGAATTCGATATTTCACCATTCAGCTTACAAGACCCATACGAAATCTTCGGGAACATATTGATAAGATTGAATTGGGATCAATGCCGTCGTCTGCAAATCTAGGCAATACACATAATGAAATAGAGGCTCTGGATTATGCTCTTACCCTCCTTCATAATCGTCTTAATGATGCTGTAAACCGTGAAATGGTTTCTCAGTCCCTGCAGATTCAGGCAAATCTTGATGCCCTTCAAGCCCAGGTTAATCCCCATTTTCTTTACAACCTGCTCAATGTTATTTCCAGCATGGGACTGGAAAGCGGAAACGAAGAGATATGTGATGTATCCGACAGAATTGCGAGCCTGCTCCGTTATTCAACCTCAACAGGTGAACGGGATACAACAGTCAGAGAAGAGGTAGCTCATGCGATTAATTACTTGTCTTTAATGAAAGAGCGATACGAACACAAGCTGACATATACCAGCGATATTGACGAGAATCTCCTGGATGCGAAAATTCCGAAAATGATACTTCAGCCCCTGGTTGAAAACTGTATTAATCATAATTTTAAAACAGGACGAGCCAGTGTTAATATCTCTATAACCGGATATATTGATAGCGCCGGGAAATGGATGTTGGCAATTATTGATAACGGGAATGGAATAAATGAAAAAGAACTCCGCAGAATCAGGCTTCGTTTTTCCGATATCAGGGATGCTCTCGAGTCACCCTCGTCAAATGTTGAACTGAATCTCGGAGGTCTCGGACTGACCAACACATATGCCAGATTATTTCTATATTTTCACGATGCTTTTACATTTAAACTTGAGAATAGGGAAGGTGATGGCTTGGAAATCCGTATCTGTGCTTCAATATGAAATTCAAAATAGTTCTTGTTGAAGATGAACCAAAAGCTCAGCATCACCTACGATCGGTTATTGAAAAGAAGTGTCCGGGATTTGAGATTGCTGGTATCGCAGAGAACGGAAATGACGGTTTAAAGTTAGTAGAAAAATACAAACCCGACCTGCTGATCAGTGATATCCGAATGCCGGGAATGGACGGCATTGAATTGATTGAAAGAGTAAAAAGAAACTACCCGGAGATTTTTTCTGTTATTATCAGCGGCTATCAGGAATTCAAGTATGCCAAGAATGCCATTAAATCGGAAGTTGTTGATTACATTCTCAAACCTATCAGTATTCCGGTTCTTGTTAAACTTCTGGATAGGATTTATGAAAAGTTGACTTGGCGGGAATACGATGAAATTCACGAAAACCTGGTTAAAAGACTATCTGCTCGAAAGTCAACCTGTATCGAATTTACGAATGCCTTTTCAATGGCTCTGATCCGGCGTAACGGCCCCCATTCACGTTTTTCAGGGTTTTCGGGAAACAAACCTCCGGATCTGATTAATAATATCCTGCTTTCTATTCTGTCAGCGAAGGAACAGAAACAACTTTGGCTGCTGCAGGGACAGGATGAAGATGAATGGTGTCTTTTGGGTGATGCTGATTCACTGCATTACAGTCGCTTCCGGGAAATTGTTAAAGATTATGGCCGGAAATTACCCAGCTGTCATTATTACACAGCAGTATTATCCATCTCCTCTCAGGGGTCTGACTTATTCACCAGACTTATGGATTTATACAGAATTTTACGGGATCATCTTGTTCCCGGTGAATCACGAATTCTATATACTGATTCACCTTTTCCAGAGAGATGTTCAGAATGCCAATCTCTGGATTCAACTTTCTATAAGAAACTGGATTATATCTGCACTAATGACATATTTGAATTTCTTGATGATGAATTATCGACAATCTTCAGCTTATGGCAAAAAACCCGGCTTCCGGCACAGCTGATATTGATTGAACTCAGGCATGTAATCACTCATATACTTCAGTACTGCCCCGACAAAAGAGAACTGGAACCAGTACTGGAGTCGAAGCTGGACGATGTGGTAAGGAACTGCAGAGACTATGAAGATCTGGAAAAAAAATTCCGGGGAATTGTAACAGGCTTACAAACCCAGCTCAAAGGCCAGACAATAAAAACAGGAAGCCGGGAATCTCTTGAGAGAATAACTGAATATATATCATCCCATATTGCAGACGAACTGATGGTACCGTTTCTCAGCCGGAAATTCAGTATTTCACAATCATATCTAAACCGTATTTTCCACAAATACACAGGGAAAAGTGTTGTTGAATTTATAAGAGAGACGCGAATTAAGAAGAGTGTGGAAATAATGAATAAAACATCTGAAATCCCCTTAAAAGATATTTCACTAATGGTTGGTTATGAAGATGCCTCATATTTCAGTAAAGTATTCAAGGCTGAAAAGGGAATATCCCCCCAGCATTTCAGGGCTTCTTTATAATTCGGTAAGATACTGATTTTTCCATATCATTGTAGAGAATCGTCCATATCAGGCAGGAGAACCCGGGTTTATTCTGATTTAAATCCATAAAAGGAGTTCTATATGAAGAAATTTGTTCTGGTCTTGACGGTAATGTTCCTGGTTTTTTCCCAGGGTCTTTTTGCTAGCGGGGGCGATGAAGCCGCTGTTGAAAGTGATAAACCTGTTGTTCTCACTTTCCTTATCGATAAGAACACCCAGATCGACGCCATCAGGGCCGTTGCTGAGGCTTTCGAAAAGAAGACCGGTATTATCACCGAGTTTGAGTTTCATCCCGGTAGTGCAGAAGGTGAAAATGTCATTAAAACCCGACTCGCAACTGGAGAAATGGCCGATCTGATCTATTTCAACTCCGGTTCTCTACTGACAGCTCTTAACCCTGAGAGAAATTTTGCAGATCTGACCAACGAACCTTATATGGATACCTTTGCATCAAGTTACAAACAGACTGTTACCGTAGATGGTAAAATCTACGGAGTCCCCTCAGGCTCTGCTGCTGCAGGTGGAATTCTTTACAACAAGAAAGTTTATGATGATTTGGGTTTGGAAGTTCCTGTAACCTGGGATGAGTACATGGACAACTGCCAGGTTATCAAAGATGCTGGAAAAACTGCCATCATCGGTTCTTACAAGGACGACTGGACTTCACAGCTTATCCTGCTGGCCGACTACTACTATGTTCAGGAACAGGTTCCCGATTTTGCCGATCGGTTTACCAGAAATGAGGCAAAGTATGCCACAACACCTGCAGCTCTTGAGGCTTTCAATAAGTACAAGGAAGTATTTGAACGCGGGTTTATGAACAGTGATTTCCTGGCAACCACTTACGATGATGCTCAGGCTATGCTGATATCGGGTGACGGTGTTCACTATCATATGGCAACCTGGATTTATGAGGGACTCGCTGTTAACTATCCGGATCAGGTAGAAAATATTCGGTTCTTCGCCCAACCGGATAATGCCTCCGGGTTGAACGGCATTACTGTATGGCTGCCGAATTCGGTTTATGTCTACAAGGACGGTGAAAATGTCAACGCTGCTAAACAGTGGGTTGAATTCTTTATTTCTAATGAAGGAATCGATGTTTCCAAAGCGGTAAATCCACCTAAAGGACCCTATGTTGTCCGGGGTGTAGAACTTCCCGAAGGAACTCTCGCCGGTGTACTGGATGCCATGGTTTATTTCAATGAAGATCGGTCGGCACCAGCTTTAGAGTTCATTACTCCTGTGAAAGCTCCGAACTCCCCGGCAATCTGTGTTGAAGTGGGTTCTGGAATTACCGAACCTCTTGAGGCAGCAGCAAAGTACGACAGAGATACCGAGAAGCAGGCAAAACAGCTGAACCTTCCGGGATGGTAGCCAAAAAGGCTCTGATAATAGACTGAACCAGTTATTCAGATTGGAGCAGGCCGTAAATTACGGTCTGCTCTCCCTATTTAAGGTACCAATAATGACAAAAACGATACAAAAACATTACAATTACCTTTTCCTTCTTCCTGCAGGCCTTGTTTTTTTCATATTCTTTCTTTTTCCAGCTCTAAGTTCCTTTTTTTTCAGCCTGACTCGCTGGACACTTACTGATTTTACTTATATAGGCCTGGACAATTTCAGGATGTTCTTTTCGGAAGACTCTCTGAGCATCGGTTTTAAAAACACCTTTGTATATGCATTTCTCACGATGGGACTGAAGGTTGTTTTCGGTTTGGCCCTGGCAGTTTATTTGACTTCTGCAATCAGGACAAAAAATTTTCTCCGGGCAGTTGTGTTCTTCCCGAATTTAATCAGTACGATTGCTGTCGGTATTACCTTCAACAGTCTTATGCATCCTTCCAAAGGCATTATAAATCGAGGATTGGCACAAATCGGCATTGCAGGTCCGGACTGGCTGGGGAACGTGAAAATAGCATTGCTATCAGTTATCGGTGTGGACGCCTGGAAAGGTGTCGGAATAGCGACAGTTATTTTCATTGCCGGCATATCCGCAATACCGGAACAGTATTATGAAGCTCTCAGCATTGATGGCGGGAATAAATTCGACCGCTTTCGTCATATCACTCTACCCCTCGTTCGGCCGGCAATGAACTCTGTTGTTATACTTGCCCTCATCGGTGGGCTACGAACCTTCGATCTGGTCTGGAGCATGACCCGGGGAGGACCCGGATTTACTACAGATATTATTTCCTCGATCATATACAAGCAGTACAGCAGTGGATTCTATGGACTCTCAACCGCTGGCAATGTCTTCCTTTTCGTCATGGTTTCAGTAATTGCTTTCCCTGTTTATCGTTTTCTGAACGCTCGGGAGGTAGATCTATAATGTCAAAAATTCGACTTTATTTTATAGAAATTATCGGACTTCTCGCTGCAGGTGTTATCTTTGGAATCCCATTTTATTTCATTATCAACATGGCCGGGAAGAACGGCCGGGAAGCCTCGCTCATGAGCTTAGCCTCTCCGGAGAAGCTTCAGCTGTTTGATAATATCAGGGATGTACTAACCGCGGATAAAGGACTTGTATTAACAGCATTCAAGAATAGTTTCCTTCTCACCTTCTTATCCATCGTTGTATTGATATTCGTCTGTTCAATGGCCGGCTATGTTTCACAGCGCCGGGTGGGTAAAGCCACTCCTTTCATTAATTTTTTAATTCTTACCGGGCTGATTATTCCTCCGGCAATTGTCCCTACCATCTGGCTGCTGATGTACCTGGGAATCTTTAAAACACTGTTCAGCATGGTAATGATTGAAACGGCTCTCTCGATTTCATTTTCAACTCTTCTCTACAAAGGGTTTATGGCCACAATCCCCAGGCAGATCGATGAAGCAGCCATAGTAGATGGTGCCAGTTCTTTCAGGTTGTTCTATCAGATTATTTTCCCTCTGCTGAAACCGACGACTGCAACAATTGTTGTCCTGTCTTCTGTCAATATATTTAATGACTTTGTTAATCCGTTGTATTTCTTCCCCGGGGCAAAAAATGCAACAATTCAGCTCACCCTGTATAATTTCATGAGTAAATATCACAGTTCCTGGCATCTGCTTTTTGCAGATGTGTTTATCATTACAATACCACCATTGATACTTTTTATTGTGTTTAATAGAAAAATCATCTCGGGTATGTCTGCAGGGGCCATAAAGGCCTGAGGAAGGTACGGATGACATCAAGAGAACGCATACTGAGCACCATTAACAGAAATCCAACAGACAGAGTTCCACGGGATATCTGGATGACCGATGAAGTCTCCATGGGAATAAAAGAGTATCTCGGGGTTAAAACAGATATTGAACTCTACGATAATCTTAATATCGACAAAATCGTTTGGGTTCAGGCAGCTTACAAAGGGAACGTTCCAGAGCTTAAAGCTGCAGATGAAAACGAAAGTTTCAATGAATGGGGTACCGGGCTTATGCCCAAACCTTATGACGGCGGGGTTTATCTGGAAAATTCCTTCTACCCCCTCAAAAAATTTGAAACCGTAGCCGAGCTTGATAAATACCCCTGGCCGGATGTAAACCTCTTTGATTACGAGTCTCTTTCCTCTCAAGTTAGCGATTTCAGCGGCAGGGCCACCATGCTCAGTTTCATTTCACTGCTTGAAACCTATTCAGCGATGAGATCTCTCGATGAGGCTTTGGTTGATCTGTATCTGAATCCCGAATTTCTTCATAAGGCCCTGAACCGGATTGCAGAAATTCAGATTGATTATATAAAAAAAGCCCTTGCCGCCGCTCCGGATATTGATATCGTGTACTACTCGGACGACATGGGAATGCAGGACAGGCAGATGTTTTCCACCTATTTCTGGAAAACTTTTCTCAAACCTCATGTTGCCGACATCATTGAAACCGTTCATTCCCTGAATAAAAAAGTGTTCTATCATAGTGATGGCTCTGCATTTGATATTATTAAGGAACTTGTTGACCTTGGAATCGACATACTTAATCCCATTCAATACGTCTGCTCTGGTATGGAACGGGAAAAGTTGAAGAAAGAATTCGGAAAAGATGTAATTTTTCACGGAGCAATTGAAAATCAGAAGATTCTACCCTTCGGCACCCCGAAGGACGTTGAAGAAGAAGTCCGTGAATGCAACAGGATACTGGGAGAAGGCGGCGGATACATAATAGCCCCCTGTCATAATATTCAGCCTAATACACCCAGGGAAAATATCGTTGCACTGTATAGTTGTGAGCTGTAAGCGCCTGCTCCGGGGGATAATCCAGATAGCTGCGGCCACCAATTGCCACACGCAAGCCGATGTTGGTATTCAGGGCAAGAGATTCTGAATTGTTGTTCCACCATCCGCCTTTGGCTCGAAGTTTGTCGCCGCTTGTCGGCCCGGTGGGATCGGTCTGGCCGTCATATGGGAGGTATCCCCCGTTCCTATCGTGAAACCACTCCCAGTAATTCCCGGACATTTCATAGAGACCGAAGACGTTCGCAAGGTGGCCCTTGACTTGGCTGGCATTCCCGTCGAAGGCATAGTCAGTCGCTCCCGGTATTGTATGAGAAATTACTTTCACCTCTATGGCGGCAGAGGTCACCAGAAAATTCTAAATTACTCTAAACTTTCACCTTCTCCCGCTGATGGTAATGGGTGTGGAGCAGCTCATGGGATTTCTGCCCCAGAGGTTCTCCAAGGAAATCGGCGTATAGGGTTTTCACCGCCGGATTGTCATGAGATTTGCGGAGCTCCTTACCCTCATCTTCGGCAAAAATAGCGTTAATACGTGCTTTTCGGACCTCTTCAGTTGTAAACCGCGGCTGACCTCCGCCACCGATACAACCACCGGGACAGGTCATTATTTCGATAAAATGAAGGTTCTCTTCTCCACTTTTTACCATTTCAAGCAGCTTTCCCGCGTTGGACAGGCTGTGGGCTACGGCCAGCCGGGCTGTTACGCCCTCAAGGAAATCCCATTCCTTTTTGCAGCCGGTGAGGGTGACTTCGGCTATTTTAACACCTTCCAGAGTCGTCAGAGGTTTCACATGGAGGTTCTCCATGGGCAGGGGAGTGCCGGTAACAATTTCCCATACGGTACGAAGAGCGGCTTCCATGACACCGCCGGTATTGGCGAAGATATCCGCCGCACCCGAGGCAATTCCAAGAGGATCGTCCATTTTACCATCGGAAAGCTCAGGAAGCTTGAGGCCGGCCCGTTTAATAAGGGATGCCAGCTCCCGGGTTGTCAGTACGTAATCCACGTCCTGATAGCCGCTGGAATTCATCTCTTCCCTTGCGGCTTCAAATTTCTTGGCGGTACAGGGCATGACTGAAACAACCACCATGTCTTTGGGATCGATATCAACCTTTTCGGCGTAGTAGGTTTTTGCCAGGGCGCCGAACATCTGCTGGGGGCTTTTACATGTGGAAAGGT
>Ga0164315_10000451_pt1 | contig 28292 bp, 24 predicted proteins | sample GuaBasSedimGuay6_FD_113737 | JGI IMG/M metagenome (GOLD analysis project Ga0164315, IMG submission 113737) | Subseafloor sediment microbial communities from Guaymas Basin, Gulf of California, Mexico - Guay6, Core 4569-2, 0-3 cm | ecosystem: Environmental > Aquatic > Marine > Hydrothermal vents... | reverse complement strand
CCAAACCAGACTGGGCTTCTGGCATATACTCCCGGTCACAGCGCCTCTCCCTGCCCTCCTTAATACGGCGTTTACCGCCGGCAAGCGAGCTTCATGGCAAAATGGTACTTTTTCACATTTTTGTTATATCAAAACACCTGCTCAGAACGAAACATTAGTGGCCTTGTGATCCACGCTCTGTTTTTATGGGGGTGTGCCTGCGGGCACCATCGTTGTTGTCAGAGCCTGCTACATGCAACCAACGCAACAAACATACCAGGAACGAACACCGCCTGAAGGTGTGTGAGAGGATATCCTCGCGACTTTCATGGCGCCAAAACCCGCGACGGAGACAGACTCTATGAGAAGACAGAAGCGCGATATGAATTCAAGGGCATTCGATAAGGGCTACCAGGCCGGTGTAACGGGGCGCAGCAGCGATTTCTGCCCCCATGAGGACGAGGAGCACCGCCACAACTGGATTTCCGGCTGGCGAGAAGGCCGCTGTGATCAATGGGACGGCCTTACCGGGATATCCGGAGTTCACAAAATACGCGCGGTCTGATTCTCTCCAGAACAAACCGCAATAAGACCAGGATTTACGCCAATATGCCGGACTAGGAGTCTGTCGGGTTAATCAACTCGCGGCTCTGATGCTACTCTGCGCCAGATCCAACAGCTCCCTATTGGCCACAGAAAACATGGCGAAGTCGGGCGCAGAGGTGGCATGCAGTTCCGCGAGCATTGTATGCCAGCGCCCCAGTAGTGCTGCTTCATGTTGCTCCCAGCGCTCCATACAAGCCAGTAAGTTGCCATCCTCGCCCATATGCCGTAACGCACCGACCGCCAGTGTGCGCTGCTGCCACTCGAGATCTTCAAGGTAGCTGTCCCTGGCCAGCGCCTGCCATTCGGTGTCTACGTTGGACGCCAGTATCTGGGCACTGAACCAATCCAGTTCCAGTCGCTCACCCATAAAGAAATAAAGTTTAGCGACATCCATCAACGGCGCATCGGTTTCCGATGCCGCCTGGATGATGCCCAAAGCGGTGTAGCCATGGTGGGCGCCCGCTACCTGCCCGGCCAATTTCTCGCTGACACCTTCATCGATATAATGGTCATACATGATCTGGTATTGCTCCGCCGCACGCCCGCGCAATACTTCCGGGTAGGCCTCACGTAACTGCTCCAGACCACCTCTGAATTCGGCAATGACATCTGTGGGTGCCAACTGGTGACGACGATTGCGCAATAACCAGCGCGTTGTGCGCTTCACCAGACGTATCAGGTTCAGCATCAACTCCATCTGCACCCCGGTTGATACCTGGTGATCCAGCGCCTCTATATCCGACCACAGGCCAGGCAGTAGATAAATTTCCAGCACCGCGGTGTAGGCCCGCGCAACATCGGCTACCGGGGCCCCGGTGGCTTTTTGCTGGCGCAGCACAAAATTGAGCCCCATGCGGTTGACAATATCATTGGCGATCTGCGTTGCCATGATTTCCCGGTGCAGGCGATGCTCCAATACGTCCTCGCTATATTGCTCGAGCAGGCGCGGCGGGAATGCGGTCTTGACTGCATTAGCCAGATGGGGATCCTGCCCCAGGTCCGACTCGATCAATAATTCCTTCAGCGCCGCCTTGCTGTAAGAGACGAGCACTGACAACTCCGGTCGGGTCAGTGTTTTGCCCTGCAGGCGCCGTTCCAGGATATCTTCATCAGAGGGCAGGAACTCCAGTGACCGGTCCAGCCGTCCCGATTCCTCGAAGAGCTTGATAAATCGTTGATACTCGCCACCGCGTTCCTCCGCCTGGTACTCCGCCAGGCTGATGGCCTGCACCTGGCGATAGTTATTATGCAGTACCAGCTCCGACACGCTGTCAGTCATCTCCTCCAGCAGGGCATTGCGGTGCTTTTCGGTAAGGTCGCCACGGGCCACGACAGCGTTTAACAGTATCTTGATATTCACTTCATGATCTGAACAATCGACGCCGCCGACATTGTCAATAAAGTCTGTATTGGAGCAGCCGCCATTGAGGCCATATTCGACCCGGGCCAACTGGGTAATACCGAGGTTGCCGCCCTCCCCGATAACGCGACAGTGCAACTCATTGGCGTTGACACGCAGAGCGTCATTGGCTTTGTCTCCCACATCTGTGTGGGATTCCATGCTGGATTTCACATAGGTGCCAATACCGCCGTTCCACAGCAGGTCCACTCGTGCCCGCAGCAGGCGGGAGATCAACTCTGCTGGCGTCAGATGGTCCACTTCGATATCAAAGCGCTCCTTCATTTCCGGTGACGGGGTGATGGACTTGGCCGTTCGCTCGAAAATGCCACCGCCAGCGGAGATCAGTTCCCGCTTGTAGTCCGCCCAACTGGAGCGCGGTAATTGGAACAGACGTTCGCGCTCCGCAAAGCTGACAGCGGCGTCCGGCTCGGGATCGACAAAGATATGCATATGGTTGAACGCGGCCAGTAGCCGGATATGCGGGGACAGTAACATGCCGTTGCCAAATACATCGCCGGCCATGTCGCCGATCCCTATCACGGTGAAATCCGTATTCTGGATATTGATACTCATCTCGCGAAAATGACGCTGCACCGAGACCCAGGCGCCCCGTGCGGTAATGCCCATTTTTTTGTGGTCATAACCGACGCTGCCGCCGGAGGCAAAGGCATCCCCCAACCAGAAGTTATACTGCGCGGAAATGGTATTGGCGATGTCGGAAAATGTGGCCGTACCCTTATCTGCGGCCACTACCAGGTAAGGATCCTCTTCGTCCTTGGCAACCACCTGTGCAGGGTGCACTATTCCCGTTTCAGTCCGGTTGTCCGTGATATCAAGCAGGGCACGGATAAACAGTTTATAGCAGGCTATTCCCTCCTCCTGCACTTCTTCCCGGGACATCTCCGGCCGCAATTGCCTGGCGACAAATCCGCCTTTGGCCCCCACCGGCACGATAACGGCATTCTTTACCTGTTGCGCCTTGACCAGGCCCAGCACCTCGGTGCGAAAATCCTCCTGTCGATCAGACCAGCGCAGCCCGCCTCTAGCGACCTTGCCACCGCGCAGGTGTACGCCCTCGACACGGGGCGAGTAGACAAAAATTTCGTACATCGGCACCGGCTGGGGAATATCGGGGATAGCCGATGGTCGAAACTTGAAGGAGAAATAGGGCTTGAGAGCGCCATCGTCTGCTTCCTGAAAGAAGTTGGTACGTAATGTCGCCTTGATCACTTTCACAAACTGGCGAATGATGCGATCCTCGCCCAGGTTCTGCACCTCGTCCAGGGCATCCAGAATACCTTTTTCCACCGCCAGTTCACGTTGTCCGCGCCAATCTTCATCCCCGTCAAATACGGGTGAAAAACGCGTCAGGAACAACTCGACAATGGAGGGCGTGATGTTCAGGTGATTGGCCATGGTTTCGGCGATATAATCCACACTGTACGGAAATTGCACCTGGCGCAGGTACCGGGCAATAGCGCGCAACAGTGCAATCTCCCGCCAACTCAGGCGGGTGCCGATCAACAGGCGGTTGAACGAGTCACTTTCCGCCTCCCCGAACCAAACACGTGAGAAAGCATCTTCGAACTCATCCTTCACCTGATCCATGACGATATCGTGTGACAGGGCGTAGATCAGGCTGAATTCCTGCACCCAGTAAACTTCACCACTACGAGCTCGAATGCCGTAGGGTCGCTCTGTGACAACACGCAGGCCGAGGTTTTCCAGGATGGGCAACACATCCGATAAAGGCAGGCTTTGCCCTTTATGGTAGAGGCGCAAGCGCAACATATCATCGTGCTCTTCCACCAGGCGGTAGAGGCTCATGGCCAGCTCTTCGCCGTGTATCAACCGCAGGATCTTCTTGATATCCAACACCCCTATCCTGGCGTCGAAATCATCCCGGTAACCCGGAGGAAAACCCGGGCCGAGATCCGCAGCGTATTGTTCCCCCTGTTCTTCTCCGAATTCCTCTACCAACCGTAGCCGTAGCCGGTCTTCCCATGCAAGTATGGCCTGCACAATCTGATCCTCTATTTTAGTGACTTCAAATTTCAATGGAACCGCCGGGTCTACTCTCAGTACGAAGTGGCAGCGCACCAGAATGGATTCCGAGAAGTGTGTGGTAAATTCCGATTCTTCGGCGTGGAAGGCGACGGTGAGGATATTCTCTATCTTTTCCCGCTGTTCGGTAGTGTAGCGATCCCGGGGGATGTAAACGATGCAGTTAACGAACTTGCCGTGCACATCCTTGCGCACAAAAAGGCGCGTCTGCCTGCGCTCCTGAATCCGATTGACCTTATTCACGGTCTCGTACAACTCCATCACGCTGGACTGGAATAGTTCATCCCTGGGGAAAACCTCGACCACACGGGCCAACTCCCTGCTCTCGTGCGCCGCCCACTCCATATTTGACAAATCCAGGATCTGCTCCACCTTGCGGCGTAAAATAGGGATCAATCGCGGGTTCATAGTGTAAACTGAGGAAGTGTACAGCCCTATAAAACGGTGCTGTCCCACCACCTCGCCGGCTTTATCGTAAACCCTCACCACCACATAATCAGGATAGGTAAGGCGGTGCACTCTGGAGCGCACCCGGGATTTGGAGAAACTCAACTGCTTTTTGTGCAATTGCTCCAGGGACATATTTTTCAGGTCGGCCTCTAAATCCTCCACACCTCTTGTTTTGCGACGACGCAGCAGGCCCAGGCTCGCCTTTTTGTTCACTTTGATGCTCACCGAAGCGCCGCTACGCTTCACCTGCAGATACTCGTAGCCGAGCATTGTCATGTGGTCGCGCTCCATCCAGTCAATGAAGGCGGCTGCCTCATCCCTGTAATCCTGTGCCACACATTCACTGGCGCCAATGGCAGTGGTGACATCGTGCATACGTGCACATATGGCAGGATAATCATCCACCATCACTGCAACTTCTCCCAGGATATCGGCCAGGGCATCATGCAACTCTTCCAGCTCTTGCGGATCGGAGTGCTTGCCGATCTCAAAAAACAGCAGAGCCTCACCCGGATCCGGGGTACGGTCACCATTTTCACTGGGCAGGACAGCGTCCAGATTACCCTGCGCATCGCGGCTGACAGTCAAGTTTGAACTGGTGATGGTATGGATGCGCAAATTACGCCGATTCAATTCACCCCGCACAGAAGCGGTAGTAAATGGTATGCCAGAACAAAGAATCACCAGTGTGGTGTACTTGCTCTCCCAGCCATGGCTTTGTATCTCCGGGTTGAAAAAGCGGATTTTGGGCTCGCTACCGGTCCACTTGAGCATAAACCGCAACAATCCGTAGAGGCAGCCATAAATATTCTCTACCGACCGGCCCTGCATATCCTCCGCGGGAAAGCGGCTGAAAAAGGTTGCAGACAGGTTGTGTAGCGACGGTATGTCTGCCGGCTCCGCGCGTTCATCGATACGCTGCGCCAGCTCCGACAGCCAGCTCTCCTTTAATGTATCCCAGGTCATGTAGTGAATCCCTTCTATTAGCCTTCAAATGGGCACAACGGACCCCACTGCTGATCGCTTATAAGCCTAGTCCAAACTGGGGAAAATTTATTGTGCATCGGAACTTTTCATTGGTGGAAAAGTCACAAAAGCGGTTGATTTCAAATCATTTTACCAACCGACTGGACGAAACTCGAAGTTTCGCTACAATGCGAGCCTTTGCGACACTACCGTTTGACTATAACAGGCGGCGATTGTCTATAACAAGTGGCGCTTTAACAACATTAATCCCATCAAGTGATACAGGAGACCGCGTGGCAAACGCAGACATAAAAGGCCTGGAAGACTGGCTTAGCAGCCAAATTATTGGCCAGTCCCATCTGGTACAACGACTCATTATCGCCCTGCTGGCGGATGGCCACCTACTGGTGGAAGGCGCCCCCGGCCTGGCCAAGACCCGAGCTATCAAATCACTGGCGGAGGGACTGGAGGGCAGTTTTCACCGCATCCAGTTCACACCGGATCTGTTACCCGGTGATGTCACCGGCACGGAGATTTACCGGCCCCAGGAGGCGAGCTTCCACTTCCAGAAAGGCCCGATTTTCCACAACCTGGTGCTTGCCGATGAGGTCAACCGGGCGCCGGCCAAAGTGCAATCTGCCCTGCTGGAAGCCATGGCGGAACGCCAGGTCAGTGTGGGGAGAGAAACCTATGACCTGCCGCAACTGTTCCTGGTAATGGCGACGCAGAATCCCATTGAACAGGAGGGTACCTATCCCCTGCCGGAAGCCCAACTCGACCGTTTCTTATTACACGTCAATGTAGGCTACCCGGATGCCGCCGCCGAGGCGGAGATCCTCAAGCTTACCCGGGCCGAAGCCAGCCGCTCGAGCGTGACGCCGCCAGTGCGACTCACCCAGGACACGGTGTTCGCCGCACGACAGGAGGCATTGGCCCTGCATATGTCCGCACCAGTGGAGCAATACATTGTGCAACTGGTCATCGCCACCCGCTCCGCTGAGCGCTACAGCGAGCAACTGGCCGGCTGGATTGAATATGGCGGCAGTCCCCGGGCGACCATTGCGCTGGACCGCTGCTCTCGCGCACACGCCTGGCTTAAAGGGCAGGATTTTGTCAGCCCGGACGACGTTCAAGCCGTTGCGGCAGATGTGTTGCGCCATCGCCTGCTGCTCAGTTTCGAGGCGGAGGCCAACGGTGTGACACCGGACCAGGTCATTCAGGAATTACTGGCCCTGGTTCCGGTAGGCTAGTGTACTTCGTCATTCATATTGTAACTTTTAGAGCCTCCCAATTTGTTCGCTGCAAGGCGGCAGCGGGCGAATTGGGTGGCTCCCTTCGGGCGCGGTACACTTGCCGATAGCGGACATCACATTGCCGGCCCGCGGTGCCTACGCGGACCTGAATGAACTGATCGCGCTGCGTTTCCCGGCGCGGCAGCTGCGCCTGGCACGAAAGAACAGGGCTCTCAGCGTCCTGGCGGGGCCCAACAAGTCAAATTTCCGCGGGCGAGGCATCGATTTTGAGGAAGTGCGTACCTACCAGCCCGGTGATGACATCCGCACCATAGACTGGCGGGTGACCGCCAGAACAGGCAGCGCCCATACCAAACTATTCCGCGAGGAGCGCGAGCGGCCAGTGCTGGTGGTGGTAGACCAGCGCAGTGGTATGTTTTTTGGCTCCAGCCACTGCTTCAAGTCAGTACTGGCGTCACAATTGGCCAGCCTCATCGCCTGGAGCGCCCTGGATGCCGGCGACCGCGTCGGCGGGCTGGTATTCAACGGTGCCGAACACCGGGAAATCCGCCCGCGGCGCAGCCGCAAGACGGTGTTGGGGCTACTGTCCCAGATTGCCGAGTATAACCACGCCCTGCCCCTGCCTACCGCCAGCGCGCCGGACAGCTTCGCCGATATGCTGTCCAACCTGCGTAGAATCGCGCGCCCTGGCAGCAGCCTGTTTCTGGTCAGTGATTTTCGCGGCGCTTCCCGGGAGCATGCCAGAGAGCACCTGTTCCAACTGGCACAGCAGACAGAGCTCACCGCTGTGGCATGCAGCGATCCGATGGAAGCAGAGTTGCCCCGGGCAGGCAAGTACGTGGTGACCAACGGTAGTGAACGCAGTGAACTGCACACGGCAGACAAAAAACTGAGAAACGGCTATCAGCAGCGTTTCCAGCAGCACCGGGACTTATTGTCCCAGGATATGCTGCGACTGGGGATTCCCATGCTGCAGGCCACCACCAACCAGGCACCTTTCACCCTGTTGCAACAATTTTACGGGGACCCGCGCCGGTGAACCCCCAGGATCCATTGGCCAATTTGCGCCCCCTGCGAGAACCCGATTTGATCGGCTGGTGGCCATTGGCGCCGGGCTGGTGGCTGTTAAGCGCTATGCTCCTGCTCTGCCTGGTGGGTCTGGTTTATTTCCTGGTCAAACGCTATCGCGCTAATGCCTACCGGCGTCAGGGTTTGGCGCAATTGCAGACCCTGCGTCAACAATACCTGGCGAAACACGATAGCAGCGCGTACGTGACTCAAACCAATGCGCTGTTAAAAAGCGTCGCCCTATGCAGCTACCCACGCCACGAGGTAGCGGCCAGTAATGGCGAACAGTGGCTCACATTCCTCAATAGCAGGATGAACAACGCAGAGCAATTTCAAGCCGGTTTCGTCACGGCAGCCTATCGAAAAGTCTGTCCGGACATGGATATGGAGCAGATGCACCGGGCAGCACAAATGTGGATCAAGCGACACGAGGCGGCGCAATGATCGAATGGCTGTGGCCCTGGATATTGGTACTGGCACCCCTGCCCTGGCTGGTGCGTCGCCTGGCGAGCCCCGTCCGCAGCCAGGGCCTGGCACTGCGCGCACCTTTTTTTGACGAGTGGCGACAGCTGAGCGAGTCCCAGCGTGGACGCTCCAGCACCAGCGGGGCAATTCCGCTGCTTTCACTGTGGCTGCTTTGGCTGCTGTTGCTCGTGGCGGCGGCCCGGCCGGTATGGATCGGCGAGCCAATCGAGCTGCCCAACAGCGGCCGCGACCTCATGCTGGCAGTCGATATTTCCGGCTCCATGCGCATAGAGGATATGCAACTTGGACAGGCTGTGGCCCGGCGTATCGACGCGGTCAGACAGCTGGGCGCAGAATTCATTGTGCGCCGCACAGGTGATCGCCTGGGGTTGATTTTGTTTGGCACTAACGCCTATGTGCAATCCCCACTGAGCTTTGACACCGCTACCGTCAAGCGCTTCCTGCTGGAAGCGCGGATAGGTTTTGCCGGACAGGAAACCGCCATAGGCGACGCCATTGGCCTGGCGGTAAAACGCCTCAAGGAGCGCCCCGCCGAAAGCCGGGTACTGATCCTGCTGACCGACGGACAGGACACCGCGAGTTCCGTACAACCCCTGGACGCCGCGAAATTGGCTGCCAACCTCGGTATCCGCATCTACACGATTGGTATTGGCGCCGACGAAATGACCCTGCCCGGCCTGTTTGGCTCCAGTTTCGGCAGCCGTCAGGTCAACCCCTCCGCAGAGCTGGATGAAGCTGGCTTGCAAGAAATTGCAAAGATCACCGGAGGCCAGTATTTTCGGGCCCGCAGTCCCCAGGAACTGGCCAATATTTATCAATTGCTGGACCAGTTAGAGCCAGTGGAACAGGAAACCGCCACCTACCGGCCACGCCAGGCTCTGGGTTATCTGCCCCTGCTACTGGCACTACTGCTCAGTTTTTTACTGGCCCTGCGACACTGCTGGAGTCCCGCCGGCTGGCGCGCCGACAAAACAAATGCACAAGCGCTGCGGGAGGGCCTGTGACAGCGTTACACCTGATGCGGCCAGAATGGCTGTGGAGCCTTGTTCCGGCGCTGATTCTGATGCTACTGCTATGGCGGCAGCGCAGTCGCAACGGCGGCTGGAGTAATGTAATCGCACCGGAACTGCTATCGCACCTGGTCGGCGAGCGCGCGGGGCCACGCAGCACCAATTTCCTGCCTCTGATATTTGTTGGCTGGGTAGTGGCGGCCCTGGCGGCCAGCGGACCCAGCTGGCAAAAAATTCCCCAGCCAATACACCAGAAACAGGATGCCCTGGTGCTGGCACTGGACCTCAGTTACTCCATGAAGTCGGGCGATATCGTTCCCTCACGACTCGATCGGGCGCGGCAGAAATTACTCGATTTACTGGAGCAACGCAGGGAGGGCCAGACCGGTTTTATCGCCTACGCTGGTGATGCTCATATTGTTACGCCTCTGACCGATGACACACCCACCATCGCCAACCTGTTACCCGCACTTCACCCGGACATGATGCCCGTACCAGGCAGTGACCCTGCCGCGGCCGTTGCGCAGGCAGTGGCATTGCTGCACTCCGCCGGTATTCGTCAGGGCAAGATCCTGCTGGTGACTGACGCAGTGACTGACAAGGATCGCAAGGGAATTGTTAAAGCTCTCAAAGGAACCGGCATACACCTGGGCATTATGGGCGTGGGCACAGCGACCGGTGCCCCTATTCCCCTGCCCCGCGGCAGCTTTCTCAAAGACCAGGCAGGCACCATTGTGATGCCGTCGCTGGATGAAAAAAATCTACGCAGCCTTGCCACGGCCAGCGGCGGCAGATATATGCGCATGCAAATCGATGATAGTGATCTGGACTACCTGCTGACTGAGACGACACTGCCTGACGGCGAACTGATGCTCGCCCTGGATCGCACCGCCGACACCTGGACCGATCAGGGCTATTGGTTCATTTTATTACTACTGCCTCTGGTACTCGGCCTGTTTCGTCGCGGTTGGGTACTGAGCCTGCTGCCCCTGTTACTGGTCGTGCAGCCCGAGCCAGCCCACGCCCAAAGTTGGGACAACCTGTGGCTCACACCGGATCAACAGGGCCAGCGCGCTCTGCAACGAGGCGATGACGAGGCCGCCTCCGCACTGTTCAAAAATCAGGACTGGGCTGGCACAGCCGCTTACCACAGCGGCGACTACGACGCGGCCACAGAACATTTTTCAGGCAATAATAGCGCTGATGGCTGGTACAACCGCGGCAATGCCCTGGCCAGAAGCGGCGAACTTGATGATGCTATCGACGCTTATGAGGAGTCACTGACACTGGACCCCGATCAGGCGGACGCCCGCGAAAACCTGGCGTTGCTGGAGCAACTGAAGGAACAACAAGAACAACAAGAACAACAGGAGCAGGAGCAGAAGCAGGACCAAGAGCAAGAGCAGGAGCAAGATCAGAACAACGGGAATCAGGACCAACAGCAGGAGCAAGATCAGAACAACGAGGATCAGGACCAACAGCAGGAGCAAGATCAGAACAACGAGGGCCAGGACCAACAGCAGGAGCAAAACCAGAATAACGAGGATCAGGACCAACAGCAGGAGCAAAACCAGGATCGGCAGCAGGAACGCGACAACGAATCCGGCAACGAAGACCAACAAAGCGGCCAAGAACAACAACAGCCCGAACCGCAACAGGACGAACCGGGCCAGGGAGAGCAAGAGCAGCAGGCGCAGGCCACTCTGGCCGACCCACAGGAGCAGGAGCGCGACCAGGCTATGGAGCAGTGGCTGCGACGGGTGCCCGACGACCCCTCCGGCCTGTTGCGCGAGAAATTCCGCTATGAGAGCCGCCAACGGCAAGAGCAGGGAAACAGGAAAGATGATGAAATTTATTGGTAAAGCGCTTGTTGCGCTGTGCACGCTGGCACTGATACTGGCCGGTTCAGCCAGTTATGCGGCGGTAAACGCCAGTCTCGATCGTGCCCGGGTCGCCATGGGTGACACTATGCGACTCACCATTACCGTCACCGGCGACGAGGAAATAAGCAGCGCGGACCTGCGCCCGCTGCTGGCGGATTTTGAAATCATACAGCGTTCCACCAGCAGCAATACCAGTATTAGCAACGGCCGCCGCACCCACGTCAAACAACTGCTGCTGGATATCACGCCCCGCAGGGAAGGAACTCTGAAGATTCCACCGATACGCATGGGACAGAGTGCTACCAATATGCTGCTGGTGTCCGTCAGCCCCGCTCCCGATGCAATCGCCGGCGGCAAGACCGTGTTGTTCGAGGCACAAGTGGATAACGACAGTGTTTATGTCCAGGGCCAGGTAATCCTGACCCTGCGAGTACAACAGGCAATCAACCTGGACGAGCGCAGCATCACCGAGTTGCAGTTGGATAACGCATTTGTAAAACCGCTGCAGCAAAACTCTTTCCAGCGCACCATCGACGGCCGGCCCTGGTTGGTGCACGAGGTGCGCTACGCTATATTCCCGGAACACAGTGGCACCCTGGAAATTCCGGCGCAGACCTTCTCCGCCCGGGAAGGCCGGGCCCGCCGCGGTTTCTTCGACCTGGGCGGCGGTGGTCGCCAATTGCGTCGCACTACTGAACCGCTGACTATTGAGGTGCTGCCGCGCCCGGATACATTTCCGGCCGGCACATGGCTACCCGCCCACAACCTGACACTGGAGGAAAGCTGGTCCACGGCACCGGAACAATTGCGCGCGGGTGAATCCGCTACCCGCACCATCCGTATTCTGGGCGAGGGTTTACAGGGCGCCCAGTTACCCCCGGTGATGCTCCCCACTACAGAGGGCCTGAAATACTACCCGGACCAGCCGGTGATCAACGATACAGAGGTGGCTACGGGCCTGCTGGGATCACGCCAGGACAGCGCCGCAGTGGTACCCACCAGAGCCGGTATCTGGACTATCCCCGAGATCCGCATTCCCTGGTGGGATATCGAGTCTGGAAAAGTGCGCTATGCTGTCCTGCCCGGTCGCGAAATTACCGTCGCCGCAGCGGATCCCGCGACCAGCACTGCCCTGGTTGCGACACCGGAAATCTCTATCGGCACTACTGTTATCCCCACTGTGGTGAGCACTTCAGGCGACGCCTGGCAGTGGCAACTACTGAGTGCCGTCAGTAGTGTCGGCTGGATACTCACCCTTGCCTACCTGATCTGGTCACGCCGCAAACCTGCATCCGCACAACCCACCACAGCGGGCAACGCCTCGGAGAAAACTGCCTTCAAGGCCCTGCTGGCCGCCTGCGCCAGCGGTAGCGCCCTGCACGCCAGACAGACAATTATCGATTGGGCGGCGGCTTTGTTGCCACAGGTCACAGTGGTTTCGCTGAGCCAGGTGGCGACAGCCTTTGCCGACCGGGAGCTCACTACAGCGCTGGCTGTGCTCAACACAAATCTTTACGGCGACGACAGCGGTAACTGGGACGGAGTAGTCCTGAGTGAAGCTGTGCGCAGGCTGCGCAAACAGCACCAGAAAAATGCCGGGCAAGAAACAAAGGAGTTACAACTGTACCCCCAGGCTGTGTAGCAGGCGCGCGGGCAACAGCGGCTTGTTACTGCAGGGACTTGGTAACCACTTCAAAAACATCGGCGGATAAATCCGGCAGGCCCGCCAGCCGTTCCAGCTGGGCGCGCATCAGCTCTTCCCTGCCGGTGTAGTTACGCCACCTGGTGAGGGGTCTCAGCAGGCCCGAGGCGATCTGTGGATTGACGCTGTTCAGCGCGGCGATGATATCGGCCAGGAAGCGATAACCCTCACCGTCAATACGGTGGAAATTAACCGGATTCTGGTTGGCGAAAACGCCCACCAGTGCGCGCACTTTGTTGGGATTGCGCAGGTCAAAATCTGCATGGGACATCAGTTCCTGCACCCGCGTCAATGCCCTCGTATCGGGGATCATAGCCTGCACCTGGAACCACTGATTAACCACCAGCACCTCGTGGCGCCAGTCCTGGTAGAACGTATCGAGGGTTGCATCGCGAACAGCAGCGTCACCGTAAACGGCAATTACTTTGAGGGCAGCCAGGCGTTCTGTCATATTGCCGGCCGCACTGAACTGTTCCGACGCCAGATCCATACGGAGGGCATCCCCGCGATCGGCATCGGCGCTGGCTAAAAACTCCAGACAGGTGTTGCGCAGACTGCGGGCAGCGATCTGCGCAGCGTCCGGCGCATAAGCCTGGTCACTGGCCAGCCGTTGGTAGGTCGCCAGAAACGCGCCGGCGAGGGCCTGGCCGATCGCCGCCTGTACGGCGCCCCGAGCCTGATGGATAGTGTCGACATCCGCGCCACCTGCCTGGCTGGCCAGCTCCGCCAGGTAATTTTCCCCTGGTAACATCAGCATGTCCGCCACCATTGCGGCATCCAGCGATTCATCTGTCAGCAGGTTGCCACATGCATCCACTAACAACGGATCGACGTTAACAGGTACACCGTCCTGAATTTGCTGCTGCACCTCATGAATGACGCGTGTCGCCAAAGCCTGGGCGCTATCCCAGCGCACAAAGCCATCGCCGTCATGACTCATCAGGGCATACAAATCACTTTTGCTGTAGTCGTACTCCAGTCGTACGGGGGCGGAGAAACCCCTGAGCAGGGATGGCACCGGACGCTCGCCTACGCCTTCAAACACAAAGGTCTGGCTGGGCTGATCTACAGTCAGCACCGTGTGAGTGTTATCCGGGGTTTCGGTATCGGGTTCACAATTAGCCAGGCACAACGGCAAATTGCCCGCTTCACCCAATAAGCCCATAGCCAGGGGGATCACAAAAGGCGGCTTCGAAGCCTGCCCCGGTGTGGCCGGACAGGACTGCTTTATATGCAGGTGATATTGCTGTGTGTCGGCATCGTAGTCATCGCGCACCTGCAGCAGCGGAGTTCCGGCATAGGAGTACCAGTTGCGGAATTGTGCAAAGTCCACACCGCTGGCATCCTCCATGGCCAGCACAAAATCCTCACAGGTTACCGCTTGTCCATCGTGGCGCTCAAAGTACAGATCCGAGCCTTTGCGGAATGCCTCTGCACCCAGCAGGGTGTGAATCATGCGCACCACTTCTGCACCTTTTTCATACACGGTCATGGTGTAGAAGTTGTTGATCTCCATAAAGGAGTCCGGACGTATGGGATGGGCCATGGGACCGGCATCCTCGGCGAACTGTGCGGTGCGCAGCAACGTGGCATCCTCCACACGCTTCACCGTGCGCGATCCCATATCCGCGGAGAACTGTGCGTCGCGAAACACCGTAAAGCCCTCTTTCAAGCTGAGTTGAAACCAGTCCCGGCAGGTGACTCGGTTACCGCTCCAGTTATGAAAGTACTCGTGCGCGACGATGGCCTCTACGCGTTGAAAACCTACATCGGTCGTTGTCTCCGGACTGCAAAGAACACAGGATGTATTAAAAATATTAAGACTCTTGTTTTCCATCGCCCCCATATTGAAGTCGTCCACGGCCACAATATTGAAAATATCCAAATCGTATTCCCGCCCGTAGGCCTCCTCGTCCCAGCGCATGGATTTCTTCAGGGAGAGCATGGCATGGTCACACTTGCCGATATCTTTCTCTTCTACATAAATACGCAGACAGACATCCCTCCCGCCACTGGTCGTAAAGTTATCCTCGATATGCGCCAGATCACCGGCCACCAGAGCAAAAAGGTAAGCGGGCTTGGGGAACGGATCATGCCAGGTCACCCGTTGCCGCCCGCCTTCGAGTTGCACACTGTCTATGAGGTTGCCATTGCTAAGCAACACAGGGTAACGACTCTGCTGCGCTTCGATAGTCACGGTAAATACCGACATGACATCGGGACGGTCCAGGTAATAGGTGATCTTGCGAAAGCCCTCTGCCTCACATTGCGTGCAAAATAGGGTGTGCGACTTGTACAGGCCCTCCAGGGACGTATTATCCTGGGGGCGTATGCGCGTCTTGCAGGCCAGCACGCACTGTTCCGGTACGCAGTGGATCAGTAATGAATCGGCACTGACCACATACTGATCCTCGGCCAATTCCTCTCCGTCAATCGCTATCGCCAACAGCTCCAGGTCCTGGCCGTGCAGCTCCAGTGATTCGTCCTGCGCCACGCTGGGATCGCGCAACAGGTGCAGGCGCGACGATACCACCGCAAAATCTTCGCGCAGCTCAAAGTGTAGTTCGGTACGATTGATCAAATAGGCTGGGGGCCGGTAATCCTTGAGATAGACCGTACCCGGTTTGGCGTCTTTCATGAGTGTACTCAGTTCAGTCTTTTAGTTCAGCGTTAGCGACAGCTGGTAGCCACCGTATTTGCGCATATTGATTACCCCGGTATCAAAAATCAAATATTGCCCCTTGATACCCATCAGGGTGCCCCCGACACTGGGGGTCTTGTCCAGATTAAAGGATTTCACCTTGGCAGGATATTCCAGCACCGGATAGGAGATACGTGTCTCCGGTTCTCCCTCCAGCACAGTGATCGCCTGCAAACCATGTTGTTGTCGCAGCTGGTCAATATCGTCAGCACATGCTTCCATCAACTGACGGCGCGCCTCCTCCAGATCCCGCGGCTGCGCCGGCCCCTTCAACATAGCCTGCCAATGGGTCTTGTCGGCGACGTGATTCTTGAACACGACTTCCACCAGACCCGATTGCAGGCGAGAACTGACACGGAAGATGGCCTGTGCCTGTGAGGCACCCTGGTCCATCCAACGGGTCGGCACCTGGCTGGCGCGGGTAATACCCACCTTCAGGCCGGAGGTATTCGCCAGGTAGACGAAGTGATCTATCATGCAGTGCTCTTCGCCCCAGCGGGGTTCGCGGCATGTACCTGCCGCATAGTGGCACTTTTCGGGGCTGATAATACAGCTGTCGCATTGGGCCAGGCGCCTGAGGCAGGGGTAGCAGTACCCCTGGTTAAAGCTCTTGCTGGTTTTGCGGTCGCAGTGCACACAATTAATCACGCCCTGGTAATCCAGTTGCAATTGTCGGCCCAGGTACTGGTTCACAGGTATCTCATGCTCACCCAGCAGCATGGTGTACCGCACCGGATCTTCCAGGCTGGTTCTCATTTTGCGTACAGCGCCGGATGCCAGCAGATCGCCCACGGTATTATTCCTTCCAGTTGAGGGTTGTTTCCTCGGGATCATCACAGCTGCCACCGGCTTTGTGGCCCTTGTCGATATAGCCCACCCGCTCCTTCTCAGGCAGGTGCTTTTCTCCCCAGGTAATAATGGCCGCCATGGTGTTGTGCCGCTGCTCTGCAGTCAATGGTTTACCGTCCGGCCATTTCCCCACCTCCAGCGAACGATTGAGGCTCTGGTATATCTCAGGGGACAGGGTATCGATTAATTGCTGGTAATCCATGGATTGTTCCGGTGTTGCGATGTTCTGGGGTGGGGGATTATACCCGTGCTACTCAGCCTTTGTCGCCGGCAAGGCGCGAAAGCAGGCCAAAGGCCGCACCCAGGCCACATCCGCACAGTAAACCACCCAGATGGGCGGCATTGGCAATGGCGCCAAAGCCCAGCACCTGCACCAGTCCCACCATGCACACCACCAACCAGCCCACCATAAACAGCATAAGGGTGGGCGCGGGTTGTATGCACCATTGCGGCTGGAACAGGGGCGCCACCCAGGAAAACCCCAGCATGCCATACACCACGCCGGACATACCGCCGAATATGCCGGCGCCACCAAAGATGAACTGGCTGGCGTTGGATACGAGCGCGATAACCAGAAACAATAAGACCATATTCAGCGACCCCATCACCCGCTCTACTTTGGCGCCCAGTTCCCACAGCCACAGGCTGTTGAACACAATATGGAGCCAGCCGAAATGTAAGAAAACCGGCGTAACCAAGCGCCAGTATTGGCCACCGATACTGCCGAATACGGGTTCTCCGTCAACCAGCTGGAAGGGCGTGAAGGTCAGGTGTGCCAGCCAATTCATGGAGGCATGCAGGTAAACCAGCAAAAACCCGCCAATGCTAAGTAGTATTAAAGCGACAGTCACCGGAGCGCTGCGCCAATGCAGCGTATCTTCGCGCTGCGCTACCTGTGCCTTACCCGTCAGTTCAATTCGCACCTTGCCCGCACGCCAGTCCCGATACAGGGCGGTCACCTGCTGTGCCTGCTCTGCGTGTTGCACCACAACCACCTGGCGGCCGTTCTCCTCGAATATCCGGTGCCCAACACCTCGCTGGTGCAGTAACGCGCTCAACGGGAGCAGGTCTTCCTCAACGTTGACGCTGAGGGCTGTATGCAAGTCTGACATCAATTGACCAGAGCGTCGCCCCAGTGCAGCTTATCCCTGCAACTGGCATAAAAACTGTGCCCCACCGGGTGCAGCAAGCTCAGCCGGTGAGGTTTTTTGCTGATATGGACCGAATCCCCCGGCCGTACGGTCATATTTACCTGCCCGTCACAGGTGACCGGCGGATGAATGCGGTTACGTTCCAGGATATCCACCCGGATTTGTGAGTCACCGTCCACGACAATGGGACGGCTGCTCAGGGCGTGGGAAAACATGGGCACCAGCACTATCGCATCCAGGGTGGGGTGCATGATCGGGCCACCTCCGGACAGAGAGTAGGCGGTGGAACCTGTCGGGGTCGATACTATCAGACCGTCCGCCCGTTGCCGGTAGACAAAAATATCGTTTATAAACAACTCGAACTCGATCATCTGGGCCGAGGTACCGGAGTTGACGACCACATCATTGAGTGCGTCGGCCCGCCCCACCACCACACCGTCGCGACGCACATCAACGTCCAGCAAAAAGCGGCTCTCACGCTCAAAATGGCCATCCAGCACCGGAGGTATCTCGCGGGCCATTTCATCCGGGGTGATATCCGTAAGAAAACCGAGCCGCCCTCGATTGATGCCCAGAACCGGCGTTTCGTACTTGGCCAGGGTACGTGCGGCGCTGAGCAGGCTGCCGTCGCCTCCCACCACGATGATCAGATCGGTGGCCTGTCCGATTTCATCCCTCGAAGCCCGCCGACTGTGCTCTGGCAGCACTTCGCCGAGGTGGTCCTCCAGCACAACCTCCAGGCCACGCGCCTCCAGCAGGGCCAGCAACTGCTGCAGCACATCCCGCAGGCCACTGGGCTGGCTGCGCCCCACCAAACCGATTTTCTTGAAGGATGCCTGCATATTGCTCACGCCCTAACCTTAAAGAGCTAATATTATAAACACGAAATGGCAGTGTAGCGCAGTGATATCTATTTATCCCTATCAGGCACAAGAAGTAATAGATCTGGCCCCGGACCAGAGCGGAGGGGAAAGCCAGCGCTAGTGTACTGCGGCGGATAAAGTGCACCAGTTAAAATTTCCATCTCAACTGCCGTCAACAAGGGCCATTGTGTGGCCCAATTTTATGGGTACGAAGCAACAGGTTCACTACATTAGTAGCACTGTTAAGGATTATCAACAAAATTTTTCTTGAACTGGGTAACCAGATCCGTGTGCCAGTCGCCAATAGTATCCAGCTTTCCGAAGAAGAATCGCAGTATTTTCGGTTCATCGACAAAGGTCAGTCCTTTGACCAACTCCCGATGTTCATACAGCCAGGCAATTCGGTCTACAGCATATTTGATATGCGACATGGTGAACACGCGGCGTGGCAGGGCGAGTCGCAGCAGTTCCACGTGGGCCAGGGTTTCCTCACCATTTTCCGCCCGTTGCTCAGACATGGTGCCACGTTCCATACCCCTTATACCGCTGACCAGGTAAAGGGCGGAACCGAGTGCGCCGGAGGGATAGTCAGTTGCTGACAGATGAGGCAGGAAAGCGCGGGCGTCAATATGGCAGCCCAAGCCACCAGGAGGCGTTACGACGGGAACGCCTTTTTTCTGCAACTCAGTCACCATAAATTCAATAAATTGTGGACCCTGATTGACCATATCTATGTCCATGGTCTCTTCCAGCCCTACCGTTATCGCCTCCATTTCGCGAATCGACATGCCACCGTATGTAAGAAAACCCTCCAGCAAAGGAATGAGTTCCCGAATTTTGAGATAAGCTTCTTCACTGTTGGTACAAATTCCGCCACCACGGGCACAGCCGAGCTTACGGGCTGAAAAATAGATGATGTCGCTCAGGTCGGCAATTTTACGAGTTATTTCCCGAATGCTCATGTCCTTGCAGTTTTCTTCCCGGGTTTTGATGAAATACAGGTTATCCGCCAGCAGACTCGCATCCAGGACAAGCATCAGGCCCTCCCGGTCACAAACCCGGCGAATCTCACGCATATTTTCCAGCGAGTGGGGCTGACCGCCGATCAGGTTCGTACCGTTTTCCAGACGCACGAATGGAATATTCTCTGCACCGTGTTTCTTGATGAGTGCTTCCAGTTTGTCGATATCCATATCGCCCTTGAACGGGTTACTGCTCTGCACCTGCAGCGCTTCGTCTATAAAAAGCTCTTCTACCGTCCCCCCATTGAGAACGATGTGCGCCTTGGTGGTAGTAAAATGATAATTCATGGGCACGATGGAACCCGGGTTGACATAAACCTGACAAAGAAGGTTCTCGCAGCCCTACCCTGATGTGCCGGAAGAAAGTACTTCTTGTTGAATAGCTCCTGGATTTTACTTTCCATACGATAAAACGTTTCGGAACCGGCATAGCTGTCATCGGCGATCATCATAGCGGCCAGTTGCTGATCACTCATAGCGTTTACACCGCTGTCAGTGAGCATATCCAGAAAGACGTCTCTGTTCTTCAGTAAGAACGTGTTGTTTCCCGCCTCCCTGATCGCTGCAAGACGATTCTCGATAGGGACGAGCGTTAATTTCTGGATAATCTTGGCTTTATGCATCTCCAGCGACAAACGCTTGCCGGAATACAGTTTTACAGTGGTCATCGTTGAGATCTCTCTTTTGTTTGTAGCGCTACAAAATACAACTCACCTTCACAAAAAAATACTACCCTTCAAAAAAATACTGAATTACATCAATCTCCGAATAAAAACCCCTTAAGTGGTAATTGCTCCCTCCCACATGGGTATTACCCGTCGGCGGCATACGGTCTGCCCTTGTAAACGGCGACTCCACGTCTACGACATCACGGCCACCTTGCGAGCCCAAGCCTCACCGCAAGGCGGATGGTTGTATCCATGTGGGCAAAGCGCTTTATCAAAAGCGCCGATCGGCCAAATAAAGCCCGACATGTCGCTCACGGCCATGCTGCTGGCGTTCCCGGCCATGCCCTTATAAGCAAATCGGGTGCTTAATAGTCTCTCTTCTTCACTGACTATTGGAGATTTGAGATGAAAGACTGGAAGGAAGGCATTGTGCACGCTCTCATAATGCAGATGCCGGTTGTCACTGTATTGGCAGACCGCCGGACCGGCGAGGAGTAATCGGGATGGGAGTATTCAATCGCCTGTTGCGCAGGGGTGCGGCCAGGGCTGATTTCCGTGAACTGGATATCGAGGCTGCCCAAAAGATAGTTCAGGACTACAGAATCTTTTTGGAAACTTGCGCCCCCCTGCCCGGCCGTGTTGCAGATGTGAGCGAGCTTCCTCACAGCAAGAACCGTATCAAGGATGCTTTCTCTGTGTGCATCACGGCGATCAGGGATCCCGCACTAACCGAACATCTCAAGCATGGATATTTGATGTTATCGGCGTGGCAGGTCGGTGTGGGTACAAAAACCCTGGGGCCTGATTTTACCCAGCTGGATCTTGACATCGATCCACTCGAGTTGGCGCATCAGATACAGCAGCAAAGTGCACCCATGGAAAAGTGGAGCCCGGTGATCAAAGCCGATCAAGCGCAGCTGACATCTGAGCTGGATGCATTGGGGGTTCACTTCGATTGCCCATGACACTCAGCGCTTCATCCTTTACATTACGGCATTATGATACGTCTTAACGAAGTCAAACTGCCGCTCAATCACCAAAAGGATGCGCTGGCCGCTGCCATTGTCAGCAAGCTCGGGATCAACGCAGCTGATCTACTGGATTTTTCTGTATTCAAACGCAGTTATGACGCGCGTAAGAAATCGAATATCCTGCTGGTCTATCAGGTCGATGTGGTACTGGACGAAGGTATCGAAGGCGACCTTCTTGCCTCTCTCCCGGCCAATTCCTCCGTTATGCCCAGCCCCGATACCCGGTATCAATTTGTCGCCCGGGCCGCTGTCGATTTTCCGGCGACCGGACAGCGGCGTCCCATTGTTATTGGATTCGGCCCCTGCGGCATGCTGGCGGCATTGTTACTGGCCCAGATGGGCCTCAACCCCATTGTATTGGAGCGAGGCCAGAACGTCAGGCGGCGCACCAAAGACACCTGGGGCTTCTGGCGCGCGCGGAAGCTGAAACCGGAATCCAACGTGCAGTTTGGTGAAGGGGGCGCCGGCACATTTTCAGATGGCAAACTTTATAGCCAGGTAAAGGACAAGCGACACCTCGGACGTAAAGTGTTAACCGAGTTTGTCAAAGCCGGAGCACCAGAGGAAATCCTGAGCGTCAGCAAACCGCATATCGGCACGTTCAAGCTGGTGAAAATGGTAGAGACCATGCGGCAGGAAATCACCCGTCTGGGAGGTGAAGTCCGTTGCGAACAAAAAGTAGAGACCATCCATCGCCACGTCGACCAGGATGGTAATGGCCAGGTGACGGGATTGACCTTGAGTAGCGGAGAAACCCTGTCCAGCAACCATATCATTCTGGCAGTGGGCCACAGCGCCCGCGATACATTCCGGATGTTGCTCGATCTGGGCGTTTATATAGAGGCCAAGCCATTCTCCATAGGCTTTCGTATTGAGCACCCCCAATCAATAATTGATCGCGCCCGCTTTGGTGAACAAGCCGGACACCCATTGCTGGGCGCCGCGGACTATAAGCTGGTGCATCACTGTGACAATGGCCGTACAGTTTACAGCTTTTGTATGTGCCCTGGCGGCACTGTTGTCGCAGCCACTTCCGAGGAGGGTCATGTGGTAACCAACGGCATGTCGCAGTATTCGCGCAATGAGCGCAACGCCAACGCCGCAATCGTGGTCGGCATTACCCCCGCGCAGGATTACCCGCAACATGTATTTTCCGGTATAGACCTGCAGCAACAACTGGAAGCTCTCGCCTATGAATTGGGCGGCAAAAATTACAATGCCCCGGCCCAGTTAGTCGGGGATTTCTTACAGGGCAAGACCTCCACCGTACTGGCCAGCGTCACTCCGTCCTACCAACCGGGGGTTACCCTCACCGATCTTTCGAAAGCCCTGCCGGCATATGCCATAGCCGCCATTCGAGAAGCCATTGTGGCTTTTGATAAACAAATAAAAGGCTTCGCAATGAGTGATGCCGTCCTGACCGGAGTTGAAACCCGGACCTCATCTCCCATTTGCATTAAACGTGGCGGTGATCTCCAGAGTTTGAATACCCGAGGTTTATACCCCGCCGGAGAGGGCGCGGGCTATGCCGGGGGGATTTTGTCGGCCGCTATCGACGGCATTAAAGTTGCCGAGGCCATCGCTGTGGATATCCTGAGGTAAACAATGCAGTGGTGCCGGTGATGGACAACTCGACCCGGCGCTGGCGGCGGCGCCAGGCCGGGAGCTAACAGCGTTGGTAGTCGGTAGTATTGGCTCCTATGTCACCGCGGAGATACCAACAGCTTGCCGCACCTTTTGCATCAGCGGCACGCTGTACTCCCTGGCCCGATCGGCGCCCTTGCGTAGCACACTTTCAATATGGCCGGGATCGTCGATCAGCTCGTTATAGCGGTCCCGGGCCTGGGCCAACTCACCGTTGACCAGTTCAAACAATTGCTTCTTGGCCTCACCCCAGGCAATACCGTTGTCAAACTCGCTGCGCATACGTGCGATTTCCTCAATCGATGCAAACGCTGACCACACCTGGAATACAGTAGAGTCGTCCACGTCCTTGGGTTCACCGGGCTCCAGCAGGTTGGTCTTGATCTTGTTAATGGACTTGCGCAGTTGTTTCTCGCTCTGGAACAGGGGAATGGTGTTGTTATAGCTTTTACTCATTTTGCGGCCGTCCAGGCCCTGCAGCACGGCCACATTGTCATCCAGCACCGCCTGGGGCAGGGTGAATACATCGGCGAAGTTGTGATTGAAGCGCTGGGCAATATCGCGGGCCATCTCCACATGCTGGATCTGGTCTCGCCCCACGGGGATTTTCCCGGCATTGAACATCAGGATATCCGCCGCCATCAAAACGGGATAGCTGAACAGCCCCATAGTGACACCAAAATCCGGATCCTCTCCCGCCTCTTCATTGGCCTGTACCGCCGCCTTGTAGGCGTGAGCGCGGTTCATAAGGCCCTTGGCGGCATTGCAGCAAAGCACCCAGGTCAGCTCGGTGATTTCCGGTATATCCGATTGGCGGTAGAACAGGGCCTTATCAGTATCCAGGCCCAGGGCCAGCCAGCTGGCGGCGATTTCTTTGCTGGACTGGCGCACCAGCGCTGGATCCTGGCTCTTGATCAACGCGTGATAGTCCGCCAGAAAGAAAAAAGCATCAATAGACTCGTCGCACGAAGCCTCAATAGAAGGGCGTATGGCGCCCACATAGTTACCCAGGTGAGGTGTGCCGGTGGTGGTTATACCCGTGAGTACACGTTGCTTTGCCATGAAAATTCACCAGCTCCAAAAAAGCGCCAATGATACGGGGATTGACGCCTACTGGCTATCCCGCCCCACCTCCTGCACCACGGCCAACAGCGCTTTCCGGTAACGGGGAGCCAGCTGTTGGGAACGACGGGGAGGCAACCGTTGGCCACCGCCTGCAGTACCGCCAATCCCTGGAACTCATGCAGGGCGGTGGACAGCACAATGTCAGCACCGCGCAGCAGGGCCCGATAGGCCCGCGGGTCGTCCATATAGCCGAATTGCACCAGACGATGACTGAAGTCGGTTTCGATCTGCCGGAATACGTCGGGCGAATGGCGAAATTGCTGCCCGATCACCGACAACTCGTAATCCAGATCACCCTGTTCCAGCCGCAACAGTATTTGCAGTAACCCGGCACCACCCTTGTCATGTTCAAAACGGCCGACCCACAACAGTCGCAGGGGCCGGCCAGGCAGTTCACCGGGCTTTCCTGGCCAGGCAGCCTCAGTGGCTACCGAACGCTCAAGATCCAATGGCACAGGCAGCACACTGGCCTTGTCGCGTAAGACCGGCACGACTCCACCCGGCACCCGGTCTGGCAATTTATCCAGCAGTGCGCCGCAGCCTCCCAGAAAGGAGTCCATGTTATAGGTGGAATTGAACACGATACTATCGGCAGCCAGCGCCGCGTAGGCAGACAATAACAGTACCTTCATGCCGGGCGCCTCACACCGCTGACAGGCGACCCCGGTAATTGTAAAAACGCTGCAATACCCGGCAAAGATCCACCGCGTCACGTGTACCGGCCAGCTCACGAACTGAGTGCATGGCGAAGGTGGGCACACCGATATCCAGTGTCCGTACACCGGTGGCCCCCGCAGTGATCGGGCCTATAGTACTGCCACAGGCCATATCGGTGCGTACGACAAAGGATTGCACCGGCACGCCTTCGGCTGCCGCCAGCATACGAAAAAGTCCTGAAGTTTCGCTGTTGGAGGCGTAGCGCTGATTGGCATTGATCTTGATTACCGGCCCGCGGTTCAGTAACGGCCCGTGATTACTGTCGTGCCGATCGGCATAATTGGGATGGATACCGTGAGCATTGTCGGCGGAAATCATCATAGAGCGGTCGGTAAGCGCCGCATAGGATTGCTCATCCCCCGCCAAACGCTTAAGCACCGAACCGAGCAAGGGACCCTGAGCGCCTGCGGCTGACAGGCTGCCGACTTCCTCGTGATCGTTGCAAACTAACAGTGTGCTGGCGGCACCATCACCGCGCAATAGCGCCTGCAGGCCGGTAAAACAGCTAAGCAGGTTGTCCAGGCGAGCAGAGGCCATAAACTCCCGCCTCAACCCGATCACCGCAGCGGGCTGGGTGTCGTAGAATGACAGTTCGTAATCCAGCACCTTTTGCACGGCGCAATCCGGGTGCTCTTCCAGTAACCGCGACTTCAGCAACGTGCGAAAATCCTGTTTGTCGCCCTCCCCCAGTTGGCACAGCACGGGCAGGATATCCGTCTGGGGATTAATACTGCGGTGCTTATTCGCCTCCTTGTCCAGGTGAATGGCCAGGCTGGGGATTATGGCAATGGCTTCGCGATAGTCGATGAGCGCCATGCGCAGCTGACCGCCTTCACACTGGTAACTGACACGACCCGCCAGAGAAAGATCGCGATCAAACCAGGGATTGAGCAGCGCGCCGCCATAGACCTGGACGCCCAGCTGAAAAAAACCCTGCTGCACCTTTTCCGGGGCCGGCTTAACCATCAGGCAGGGACTGTCTGTGTGGGCCCCCACCATACGCAATCCCTCGGCAGGCACGGATTCACGCCCGACCACGAAGGCGACGATGGAACTGCCATTGCGCACAACGTAGTGTTTGCCGCCGGCTTGTAAATCCCAGGTGGCATCTTCGGCCAGTCGCGTAAAGTCACCTGCCTCCAGTCGTTTTGCCATTTCTGTCACAGCATGGAATGGCGTGGTTGCCACGCTGAGGAAGTCGCAAAGCTTGTCGTTGAATTCGTCGTACTTCATAGGTACCACCCCCGAGGTGAAAGGCGGCTCATGCCACCCACAATAGAAATAGAACAGCTGCCAGTACTATTCGATAATAGACAAAAGGCATTAGTCCAACACGGTCCAGCAGGCGCAGGAATACCGCTATGCATAAATAGGCGGTTATACCGGACACAGTGGCGCCAAGCCCCAGTGTCCACCAGTCCACCGCCAGGCCACTGGAGCCCAGCTCCCACACCTTCAGGGCGCCGGCGCTGGCGATGATGGGAATAGACAGCAAAAAAGAAAATCGCGCCGACGCCTGGCGATTCATGCCCAACAGCAGGGCCGCCGTGATCGTCACGCCGGAGCGTGACACACCCGGCACGGGGGCCATGGCCTGGGCCAGCCCGATCAGCAAGGCGATAGATAAGGTCAAGGGATTACCGGTCTTCTCACCCGGCGCGACGCGATCAGCAATACCCAACAGAATGCCAAATACCAGTGTAGTCGTGGCGATTACGGGCAAGTTACGTAAGTTGCCTTCAATAAAATCGCCGGCAGCCAAACCTACCACCCCCGCTGGCACGGTGGCCAGCCCCAGGTACCAGACCAGTCTACTGTCCTGCGTAGCGCCCCCTCCGGCGAGTGAGTGAAACCAGCTGTCCGCCATGCGCCCCAGATCTGCCCGATAGTAAAATAGCACAGCGGATAGCGTGCCCACATGCACCGCCACATCGAATGCCAGCCCCTGGTCCGGCCAATCCAGAAGCAGCGACGGAATGACCAGGTGGGCAGAGCTGGAAATCGGTAGAAATTCAGTGAGACCCTGTAACAGGGCCAGCATTACCGCCTGGTACCAGGCGATCACGATTGTTTCCCCTGTTGTGACAATTTTTTCCAGGAAATTTCGTTGCGGACATAAACCGGCTGTACTTGCGCCGGGGATTGAATATCGCCGCACCGTAGTTTCTCCAGCGCCAGGGGAACAAGATCCCGCGCTTCGGGTAGCAGCTGTTTCACACTTGACTGTAAAACAGCTCTCACCGCGGGCGGAAATTTATCCAGGAAACGACATCCGTTGCCCACGGCGCGCAGCGATTGTGCATTCATAACGGGGATGTCTGCGGGAGCGCTGGCCCAGGGCCCCTGCTGCAAGACCGCCAGGCCCTGCCTAAAACAATACACTGCGCCATACACCTCATTTATTCTGGCATCTATTGTGCTAAGCACTGTATCGCGGGAATGAACCTGCCCCCTACGCAACGCTGTCTGGACCTGGCAGGCCAGGCTTGAAACAGCGACCGCAGGCAGCCCGCTGGCATAAGCCAGCCCCTGTACCGCACTGGCGGCAATACGTAAACCAGTAAACGAACCCGGGCCGCAACCGTAGGCAATAGCCTCAATACCGTGAGCGCGCAGATCCCCGCTGGGCAACAATTCTTGCAGCATACCGAAAAGGCGCTGGCTGTGCTGCCTGGGTATGACTTCATGCCGTTGCTGATACTGTCCATCGACAAATACCGCTACTGAACAGGCGTCAGTCGCGGTTTCGATTGCCAGAATACCTGTCATATGCTCCTGTTTCCTATAGCGACAGCGATTAGTTTGTTAGTGACCATGAATTGGTGGCGCTGCACCTGGCCACTACAGTGGTAAACTTGAATTATCACACAGCCGGCGGCGGGTAAGAACTACCGCCGGGCCAAAAAACAATAGAATCGGTGACAGACGTATGACACCAGTAAAAGAGGTCACGGGACTCATCCTGGCAGGCGGCGCCGGACGACGGGTGGATGGGCGGGACAAGGGCCTGATTGACTGGCACGGTAAACCCCTGGCTGCGCACGTTGCCCAGCGCCTTCGCCCCCAGGTCGGGAGATTGCTAATAAGCTGTAATCGCAATTTCGAGCATTACCAGAAGATTGCAGAAACAACAGCGACTGACTCACGCCGGGACTTTCAAGGGCCATTGGCTGGGCTGGAGGCTGCCGTACCATTTATAAGCAGCCAATTGTTAGTGGTCGTTGCCTGCGATACGCCACGACTACCCGATGATCTTGTGCGACGTTTGCAAGCCCGCTTGTACCAGTCTGACTCTGACGAGGCCCGCATCAGCTATGCTCATGACGGGGTGCGGGGGCAATATTTATGTGCGGCCATTGACCGGCGATGCCTCGGTTCACTTGCCGGGTTTCTCGATGAAGGCCATCGTGCAGTGCGGCACTGGTATCAGCGCCACCGCGCCACCGCCGTTGATTTTTCAGATCAGGCAGGGGCGTTCAAGAACTACAATCACGTGGATTAACAACCTGCGGTGAATTCCAGGCAGTAACCACCCCCCAACAAAAAAGCCCGCTGAAATCACTTTCGGCGGGCCACCAACTACAGCAACCTGTGCTATTTCTTTTTGGCTTTAGCCGATTTTTTGGCTTTTGGCTTGGCTTTTGGCTTGGCT
>Ga0164315_10000450_pt1 | contig 28415 bp, 33 predicted proteins | sample GuaBasSedimGuay6_FD_113737 | JGI IMG/M metagenome (GOLD analysis project Ga0164315, IMG submission 113737) | Subseafloor sediment microbial communities from Guaymas Basin, Gulf of California, Mexico - Guay6, Core 4569-2, 0-3 cm | ecosystem: Environmental > Aquatic > Marine > Hydrothermal vents... | reverse complement strand
TTTTGCTTCAAGATCGGTCATTAATTGTTTGGCTAAATCACTTGGAATAGCCTCATAATCATGACGAGTGTAATAATTTCGACCAAATTTTTGCCAGTGTTGCTCAACGATTTCAGCAACTGATTGTTTACGCATTGCTAGAATATTAAGCCAGAATAACACTGCCCATAAACCATCTTTTTCGCGAATATGATTTGAACCCGTACCAAAACTCTCTTCGCCACATAAAGTTACACGATCTGCATCAAGCAAATTACCAAAGAACTTCCAACCAGTCGGTGTTTCATGACATTCAATACCTAGGTGCTCAGCTACTCGGTCTGGTGCCTGGCTAGTTGGCATTGAGCGTGCAATTCCTGTTAAACCACTTATATAAGCTGGAATTAGGTGTGCATTAGCAGCCATAACAGCCAAGCTATCAGAAGGTGTTACAAAGAAATTAGCACCGAGAATCATATTGCGATCACCATCGCCATCTGATGCAGCGCCAAGAGCTGGTGCATTTGAACCAAACATTTCATTAACTAGCTCTTTAGCATAGGTTAAATTTGGATCAGGATGGCCTTTACCAAAGTCAGTTAATGGTGTGCCATTAATAACTGTCCCCGTTTCTGCTCCAAGACGATTTTCCAAGATTTCTTTACCATAAGGGCCTGTGATGGCATGCATGGCATCAAATCGCATTTGAAATGAATCATCGGATAACAGTGTACGAATGGCATCAAAATCAAACAAACCAGCCATTAGTTCAGCATAATCTGTCACAGGATCAATAATATCTATATCCATATCAGCCAGTTTAAATGAACCAATAACATCGATAGAAATATCACTGTCATCAAGTATTTGATAATTCGAAATGGTTTGTGTATTAGCAAAAATAGCTTCAGTTATATTTTCAGGTGCCGGACCACCGTTGCTGACATTGTATTTAATACCAAAGTCTTCAGTAGGTCCTGCTGGATTATGGCTAGCTGACAAAATGATGCCACCAAAGGCTTTGTATTTACGAATAACGCAGGAGGCAGCAGGGGTTGATAACAAACCATTTTGGCCAACAATAGCTCGTGAAAAACCATTTGCAGCTGCCATTTTTAAAATAATTTGAATCGCTTGTTCATTATAAAAACGACCATCTCCACCAACAACCAGTGTTTTCCCTTGCACATCATCCAGTGCATTAAATGTCGACTGGACAAAATTTTCTAAATAGTTGGCTTGTTGAAATGTGGTGACTTTCTTTCTTAATCCAGATGTACCTGGTCTTTGATCATTAAAAGGAGTTGTTGTTACGATGACAGTCGCCATATTCATTACCTGTTATTTTAGTAGGAACGTGAAGATATACTTGTTAGTATTCACATAAATTCACTATCTAATATACCTAACTGATGACAAGCGCTCAACAAATTGATACTGCTCGCTTAATGAAATGGGCCACATATGCCTCTGTTTCAACTGCCATTGTACTTATTCTGGTTAAGTTGGTTGCATGGTTTATTACCGACTCGATTAGTATTCTGGCAACATTACTGGACTCTAGCCTAGATGTATTGGCATCTTTAGTTAATTTGTTTGCAGTACGTCATGCTTTACAACCGGCTGATCAAGAACACCGCTTTGGTCACGGTAAAGCTGAAGCTCTCGCTGGTATGGGGCAGGCAATGTTTATTGCTGGTTCGGCAGGCATTTTATTGCTTCAGGCAATAGGTCGAATCATTCATCCACAAGAGGTGTCGGCAGGGCTTGAAGTAGGGGTGAGTGTGATGATCTTTTCAATGATTGCAACTTTATTATTGATTTCATTTCAAAAATACGTCATCAAACATACTAATTCTACAGCAATTAAAGCGGATGCTTTACATTACAAAACTGATTTACTAGTTAATGCTAGTGTTATTGTTGCGTTATTATTGACTTTTTATGGCTGGGGCGGATTTGATGCTGTGTTTGGAATAGCAATAGCTATCTTTATCTTGTATAGCGCATGGGTAATTGTTAGAGAGTCCATTGATTTATTGATGGACCATGAATTACCCGATCAGGAACGTGACAAAATCGGAGATATGATTTTAAATCATTCTGGAGTACAAGGTTTTCACGATTTAAGGACTCGACGTTCTGGAACAACTGTATTTATTCAACTGCATCTAGAGCTAGATGCTTCATTGACCTTATCAGCTGCTCACGCAATTGCTGATCATGTAGAGTGTAATCTTGCGAGTTTATTTCCAGATGCTGAAGTCATCATTCATGAAGATCCGGTAGTAGTTCCCAACTAAATTACTTCCAATTAATCACAAGTGTAGCTAAATCTCGTATAATTTACCTTGTCACTAATCTTGAGTTATTGCTACCTTGATCATTAATCAATACACCTACGCCATTTTAGCCGCTGTATCTTTGATACTCGTATTAATAGTAGTGTTAGCCATTCGCTATAAACGTGCTCAAAAATCAAACCACCAACTGGCTACGATTTTGAAACCTTACGCCCGTAATGAAATCAAGGACTTTATTATCCCTGATGGTGTTGGTGGCCTGCTGGAAATTGAACATTTAGTATTGTTAGACCAGGGAATTTTATTGATACAAACATATCCAATATCTGGAAATTTATTTGGTGCAGACTTTATTGATGAATGGACACAAATTATCGATGGTAAAAGTTTTAAATTCCCTAATCCATTACGACATATTCGTACATCAAGCTATGCATTAAAAGTACTGGCACCAACAGTTCCAATTTTATGTCGGGTAGTGTTTACTGCTAACTCGGTATTTCCAAAGGGCAAGCCTGATGAGGTCTCTATTTTGGGTTCATTGGCTGATGATTTAAATACCCTCAATAATTTGCCGGTAATGACTGAAAAAACACAGCAAAGTTGGGATCGTATTCTACGCATCGCTCGTAAGAATGGTCAGGCTGTCACACGTGGGAACGGTATAGATGGCAAATAACCATTTAGTTGTCGCTATTTCATCACGAGCATTATTTGATTTAGACCAAAGTCATCAGATATATGAACAACAAGGCACCCAGGCTTATTGTCAATATCAAATAGAGAATGAAGATATTCCGCTTCAACCTGGGGCGGCTTATGATCTTGTCAAAAAACTACTCACATTAAATACTAAAATATCAGGCGAGCCTAAAGTTGAAATCATTCTATTGTCCCGTAACAGCTCTGATACTGGTTTACGTATATTCAATTCAATTCAACATCATGAATTAGCGATTAGCCGTGCTGTCTTTACGTCTGGTTCAAGTCCTTATCGCTATGTTGTTCCATTTGGGGCTAACTTGTTTTTGTCTACTAGCCCAGAAGACGTTCGCAAAGCGTTAGATGCTGGTATTGCAGCTGCGACTATCTTACCTTCTAATGTAGGTGAAAACAGTGATAAGGAACAATTGCGTATAGCCTTTGATGGTGATGCAGTACTGTTTTCAGATGAGTCAGAACGCATATATAAAGAACATGGGTTACAGGCATTTACCGACAATGAACAACAAACAGCAAAGAGTCCATTGAGTGGAGGACCATTTAAAGACTTTTTAATGGCGTTAAATTATCTTCAAACAGAATTTGGAGAAGATGAAACACCCATTCGAACAGCATTAGTTACAGCACGATCGGCTCCGGCTCACGAACGAGTTATCAGAACATTGCGTGCTTGGGGAATTCGCATTGATGAAGCAATATTTCTTGGTGGTATGGAGAAAGGGCCATTTTTAAAATCATTTGGTGCAGATATATTCTTCGACGATCAGCAAGGGCATTGTGATTCGGCAAGAGAACATGTCGCAACCGGACATGTACCTCATGGAATCGCCAATGAAAAAGTATAAGCTTATAAAACACCAAGATTTCTATTCTTAATCAATAGTTTGCCCATGAAAGAATAGGGGCTTATTTTTTTTAAGCACAAGAGGCTAGTTTTCTCGACTGTCTGTGTTTATAATGTCTGACTTCGCTGGATATCAGAAGGTATCTGAGCAACAATTTTATGCGAGAGTGGCGGAATTGGTAGACGCGCTAGATTTAGGTTCTAGTGGGGTAACCTGTGAGAGTTCGAGTCTCTCCTCTCGTACCATCTAAAAGTAGTGTGGTGACTATATTTTATAGTCACTAACACACCAACTTCCATGTTTTGAGGTTAAGAATGCAAGTTACTGTAGAAAATGTTAGCGAACTTAGTCGTCGTATGACGGTGACAGTTGAAGATGCCAATGTCGAACAAGCAGTACAGGAACGTTTAAAGGCTATTCGTCCAACAGTAAAAACGGCTGGTTTTCGTCCTGGTAAAGTTCCAATGAAAATGGTTGAGCAGTCTCATGGGCCAGAAGCTCGCCGTGATGTTGTTGATAACCTTGTTCAGACCAGCATGCAAGAAGCCTTTACTCAAGAAGGTATTAACCCTGCAGGTCCTCCCCACATTGACAGTATGAAAGAAGAGGGTACTTCACTTATTTACACGATGATTTATGATGTATTCCCAGATGTTAAAGAAATCAAGCTAGATGATGTGAATGTCGAAAAAACTGTCGCTGAAGTCCAAGATGAAGATGTTGATGGAATGTTGGAAACATTGCGTGAACAACGTATGACATGGGAACCACTGAAACGTGCGGCTAAAGAAGAAGATGGTGTAACCATTGATTTTATTGGCTCTATCGATGGTCAGGAATTTGATGGTGGTAAAGGTGCTGATGTTTTAGTTGTGATAGGTAACGGCTCAATGCTACCTGAATTTGAACAGCAATTGGTAGGAACCAAAACTGGTCAGGAAACAACTATTACTTTGACCTTCCCTGAAGATTATCGTGCTAAAGAGTTAGCGGGGAAGACTGCCGAGTTTGCAATAACAGTAAAATCAATTGCCAAGAAGAAGTTACCTAAGCTTGATAAAGAATTTGCTACATTATGTGGTGTTGAAGCAGGTGTCGCAGCTTTGAAAAAAGAAGTCCGTGCTAATATGAACCGCGAACTTACAACGGCTTTAAAAACTCAGAATAAACGTAAAGTCATGGACAGCTTGACTGCAAATAATGATATTAATTTACCAGAATCACCTGTTGAACGTGAAGCCGAATTTTTGATGGAACAGGCTAAAACTAACTTGAGAAATCAGGGTGTTAATGTAGACGGTATTCCGTTCGACATTGATAACTTCAAGGATTCAGCTAAGCAACGTGTTGCTTTAAGTCTATTAATCGGCAAGATTATTTCTGATAATGGAATTGAACCTGAAGAAGCTCGGGTTAAAGAGGTTATTGACGGTATCGCAGCAAGTTATGAAGATCCTGAAGACGTTTTAAAATTCTATATGAACGATCAACAGAAACTATCTGAAATTCAAATGATGGTAGTTGAAGATATGGTCGTTGAATGGATCTACGATCGTGTTAAAGTTGAAGAAAAAACATCAACATTTGGTGAGGTAATGAATTCTGCAGCTGCATAATTCATTAAGTTGATTCGGAAATAATAGCCCGCACTCATTTAATTGGGTGCGGGCTATTTTGTTTTACGGCTAAATTTATAGAGAATCATATGACAAACAATATTTTTGCGAATGATGTGACCAGTATTAACAATGCATTAGTACCCATGGTAGTTGAACAAACCCCTCGCGGTGAACGTTCTTACGATATTTATTCTCGCCTTCTAAAAGAACGAGTCATTTTTCTGTGTGGTCCAGTAGAGGATCAGATGGCAAACCTCGTTGTCGCACAATTATTATTTTTAGAATCAGAGAACCCTGATAAAGATGTTCATATCTATATCAATTCACCAGGCGGTTCAGTTACCGCTGGTTTGGCAATCTATGACACTATGCAATTTATCAAGCCAAATGTGAGTACATTGTGTATTGGTCAGGCAGCGAGTATGGGTGCGGTTTTGCTAACAGCTGGTGCAGAGGGTAAGCGTCACTGCCTACCAAACTCACGCATTATGGTTCATCAACCATTAGGTGGCTTTCAAGGGCAAGCATCAGATATAGAAATTCATGCCCGTGAGATTTTGTCCATTCGTGAGCGCTTAAATGGAATTTTGGCAAAACATACCGGACAAGATATCAAGAAAATTCAGCAAGATACCGATCGAGATAACTTTATGGATGGTGAACAAGCACAAAAATATGGTTTAATTGACTCTGTGTTAGATAATCGCCCTCTAGAAAAATCATAAAGAGCCGATATACAGTTTGATTGCTAGGAATGTTTGAGAATGAGTGACGATAATAATAGTGACGATAAACTACTTTACTGTTCTTTTTGCGGTAAAAGTCAGCACGAAGTAAAAAAACTGATTGCAGGCCCATCGGTTTTTGTCTGTGATGAATGTGTTGACCTGTGTAATGACATTATTCGTGAAGAGATGCAGGAAGTTACCACGGATGATTCAGAGTCATCTCTGCCAACCCCGCGCGAAATAAACGAAGCTCTGGATAACTATGTTATTGGTCAAGATAGAGCTAAACGGGTGTTATCTGTTGCAGTGTATAACCACTACAAACGCTTACGATTTGGCAATACTAACGATGAGGTTGAATTATCGAAAAGCAATATCCTATTAATTGGCCCTACCGGTAGTGGTAAAACATTACTCGCTGAAACATTAGCTCGCCAACTAAATGTCCCATTTACAATGGCTGATGCAACTACATTAACTGAAGCTGGTTATGTCGGTGAAGATGTTGAAAATATCATCCAGAAACTGTTACAAAAATGTGACTATGATGTTGAAAAAGCCGAAACTGGAATCGTCTATATTGATGAAATTGATAAGATTTCACGTAAATCCGATAACCCATCTATAACGCGCGACGTATCAGGTGAAGGTGTTCAACAAGCTTTGTTGAAATTAATTGAAGGCACAACAGCATCAATACCCCCTCAAGGTGGAAGAAAACACCCTCAGCAGGAGTTTTTACAAGTTGATACCAGTAAAATCTTGTTTATTTGTGGTGGCGCCTTTGCTGGTCTTGATAAAGTTATCAGAAATCGTTCTCATAAAGGTGGAATTGGCTTCTCTGCTGAAGTTCAGAGTGTTGATGCTGATAGTGTTGTTAGTGAAGTATTAAAAGCAGTTGAGCCAGAAGATCTTATTCAATATGGTTTGATTCCAGAATTTGTTGGTCGTTTACCAGTCGTAGCTACGTTAAATGAACTTGATCAAGAAGCATTGGTGCAAATTCTGACAGAACCTAAAAACTCATTAACCAAACAATATCAAAAACTGTTTGATATGGAAGGTGCAGTAATTGAATTTAGGGATGATGCTTTACAATCCATCGCTCAAAAAGCTATGGAACGTAAAACAGGGGCTCGTGGTTTACGCTCAATTATTGAAAATGTATTGCTTGATATCATGTTTGACTTGCCTTCAACAGATAACGTATCGAAAGTTGTTATTGATGAAAGTGTCATCAACGGTGAAAACTCACCAATTCTTATCTATGAAGATCAAGTAACAGATCTGGCTGCTAGTGATTCTTAATATCATTAAATGTAGGTTTTTCTGTAACAACTAAATTCATTTCTGTTTATTCAAGAGTGCTTGAATTTTTAGTACAGAACCCCCATGTTTACAATCCAAATTAGAAATAACTGCCATTAACTGGCATCACAAAATCTTGGCTAGAGGCTTAATAGATGGAAAAACAAATAGATTCATCATCAACAGATAACTCCCTAGTAGAAGTACCTGTTCTGCCACTCAGAGATGTTGTTGTGTATCCCTATATGGTTATTCCCCTGTTTGTCGGTCGAGAACGGTCTATTAAATCTCTGGAAATAGCCACCGATGAGAATAGTCAGGTTTTATTGGTTGCTCAGAAAGATTCTAGTGATGATCAGCCAAACCCAGATAACTTATATGATACAGGTACATTGGCAAATATCCTGCAGTTACTAAAATTACCTGATGGAACGGTTAAGGTATTAGTTGAAGGAACAACTCGCGCCAAAGTGGCTTATTTTAATAATGAAGATGACTTTTTAAAGGCTGAAGTTGCTGAGTTTATTAATCAACAACCAGATGAACGTGAAACTGAAGTATTGACGCGCTCGTTATTGGGCCAGTTTGAACAGTACGTTAAACTCAACAAAAAAATTCCACCTGAAGTTATTGCATCATTAAGTAGTATTGATGATGCTGCTCGCATGGCAGATACTGTTGCTGCTCATATGACATTAAAGCTGGAAGACAAGCAGTTATTGTTAGAAATGGAGGATGTAACTGAGCGTATTGAAAAGTTAATGGTGTTTCTTGAGTCTGAAATTGATATTCAACACATTGAAAAACGTATTCGTGGCCGCGTTAAAAAACAGATGGAAAAAAGTCAGCGCGAATATTATCTGAATGAGCAAATGAAAGCTGTTCAAAAAGAGTTAGGTGATATTGATGAATCCGGCAATGAGGTTGACGAATTAACAGATAGAATTGCCAAATCAGGAATGTCTTCAGAAGCAAAAACAAAAGCAGAATCAGAATTAAAGAAATTAAAAATGATGTCTCCCATGTCTGCCGAGGCGACAGTAGTGAGAAGTTATATTGAATGGTTGACTGATGTTCCATGGAAAAAACGTTCACGCATATATCAAGATTTAGCTCGTGCTGAGAAAATACTTGATGAGGACCACTATGGTCTTGAAAAAGTAAAAGAACGTATCTTGGAATATTTGGCCGTACAACAGCGAGTGAAAAAATCGAAAGGACCAATCTTATGTTTGGTCGGTCCTCCAGGTGTTGGTAAAACATCTGTTGCACAATCTATTGCTCGTGCAACAAATAGAAAATATAGTCGTATGGCTTTGGGTGGAGTGCGAGATGAGGCTGAAATTCGCGGTCATCGTCGGACGTACATTGGCTCGATGCCAGGTAAGGTCATACAGAATATAGCTAAAACAGGTGTGCGTAATCCACTCTTTTTGTTAGATGAAATTGACAAAATGGCCCAAGATTTCAGAGGTGATCCTGCTTCAGCCTTATTAGAAGTACTGGATCCTGAACAAAACTCCAAGTTCAGCGACCACTATATGGAAGTAGAGTACGACTTATCAGATGTGATGTTTGTTTGTACGGCAAATACATTAAATATCCCCGATGCTTTGCGTGACAGAATGGAAATCATCCATCTTTCAGGTTATACCGAAGATGAGAAATTAAACATTGCCAGCAAATATTTATTGCCTAAAGCATTAAAAAATAATGGTCTGAAAGACGAAGAAGTTAACATTGGTCAGGATGCATTATTAGATATTATTCGTCGATATACTCGTGAAGCTGGTGTGCGAAGTTTAGAACGTGAAATTTCCAAAATTTGTCGTAAAGTAGTTAAAGAAATTCTGCAAGAAAAACCAAACAAAAAGATAATTATTACAGCAGATAATCTTGAGGATTATTTAGGTGTTTATCACTACAAGTTTGGTGTTGCAGAAGAAATTGATCAGATAGGTCAAGTAACTGGACTAGCATGGACTGAAGTTGGTGGTGAGCTGCTAACTATTGAGGCTGCTGTGATGCCGGGTAAAGGTAAAGCAACTTACACCGGCAAGTTGGGTGATGTTATGCAAGAATCTATTCAAGCTGCTACAACTGTTGTTCGTTCACGCGCTTTGGACTGGGGAATTGCTACTAACTTCATGCAAAATCATGACATCCATATCCACGTACCAGAAGGTGCCACACCAAAAGATGGACCTAGTGCAGGCGCTGGAATGTGTACTGCATTAGTATCTGCTATAACAGGTATCCCTGTTCGGTCAAATGTTGCGATGACGGGTGAAATAACCTTACGTGGTGAAGTATTAGCAATTGGTGGATTAAAAGAAAAACTATTGGCAGCATTACGTGGAGGTATTGATACGGTTTTAATTCCTGAAGACAATGTCAAAGATTTGAAAGAAATTCCCGATAATGTCAAACAAGGATTAACACTTATTCCTGTGCGTTGGATTACTGAAGTATTGGAGAAGGCATTGCAAACTATGCCTGAGCCAAATAACGATGAGGGTGACGACGAAAAAATGATCGCTAAAGATAAAACCAGTTATCATGAAGTCGACTCACAAAACCACCATTAACTGAACGTTGAGCAGCATTAATTTGGCTATACCTAGACAGAGTATTAGGAAAAAACGCAATGACAGACATTATAAAACAGCGATTGATCGGTTCAGTATTATTGTTGTTTGTTATTGGCAGTGCTGCTTATTTTCTTATCAGTAATGCTAACAATGATAATGACGTACAAAAAAGTATTGATTTGCCAACCATTGAGAAAACTGATTTCAAGTCATCAATTGAACCTATGGCGGTTGAATTTATTGAAGATGATCAAGAAACGTTACTAGATCCTCATGATCTTGAAAAACAGAACATTTCTGATGCTGATAAAGAGGAAAAAACACAAACTTTATTAGCTCCAGCTCCAGCTCCAGCTCCAGCTCCAGAACCAAAAGTAACTACACCTACTCCGGAACCATCCGTGGTAGCGAAGCCTGCGAACATTAGTAAATCAGAACCGTCATGGCTCATTCAATTGGGTAGTTTTTCTGTACACTCTAATGCGCAAGCATTACATGACAAAGTATCTAAATTAGGTTTAGAACCAAAAATTGAAAAGATCAGCACCCAAAATAAAATCAGTTATCGTGTTCGTATCGGACCTGAACATAATAAACAGCGTGTAGATGAGATAGTTGCACAGCTATCAACTGAATTTGGTATCAAGCCACAAGTCTTATTACAACAACCCGAAATTAAGCAGTGAATCTAGCAGTTGTTAATGTTAAAAATGTAGGGGAGGCGCTAGCCATTCTGGTATGATCTGAACTTTCGATCAAGCGAGCGGCCAAGCTGAAAAAATAATGTTTTGGGTTGATTATGTAATTATCGGCATAATATTGCTCTCCGCTGGGATCAGTATTATTCGTGGATTTATTAAAGAAGTACTGTCACTCGGTAGTTGGATATTATCATTTTGGGTTGCTTTAACTTTTTCACCACACTTAGCTACCTTGCTAAATAATTATATTTCTGCACCTTCAATTCGTATATTTGCCGCATTTACCACTTTATTTATTATCACCTTAATCCTGGCTGCATTAGTAAATCATTTGATTTCTACACTGGTTGAAAAAACAGGCCTAACAGGGACAGATCGATCATTAGGTGTGATTTTTGGGATATTGCGTGGTATTGCTATAGTGACATTATTAGTGCTGCTTGCAGGAACAACTCCAATGCCTGCAGATGTTTGGTGGCAAAACTCTCTATTAATAGAACATTTTGAAAAGTTTGCAAATTGGATGCGTGAGTTTTTACCTGCAGATCTTGCAGAATATATAGACTTTGAACAAACAGTGGCTGGGTAGGTTTTTATGTGTGGAATTATTGGCATCGTCGGAATATCAGAAGTAAACCAATCACTCTATGATGGTTTGACAGTTTTACAACATCGAGGACAAGATGCTGCTGGTATTGTTACCTGTGATAGTAGTGGGCAATTCTTTCTACGCAAAGCTAATGGTTTAGTAAAAGATGTTTTCCATACCCGCCACATGTTACGTTTGAGTGGCAATATGGGTATTGGACATATTCGTTATCCAACAGCTGGTTGCTCTACTTCAGCTGAGGCTCAACCTTTTTATGTCAATTCACCATTTGGTATTGCATTGGCACACAATGGCAATCTTACAAACACTAAAGTACTCAAGGACGAGTTATTCCAGAGTGATCGTCGTCATCTGAATACAGATTCAGATTCAGAAGTATTGCTTAATATATTGGCTCACGAATTACAAAAAAGTAGTCAGCTTACACCACAAGCAGATGATATCTTTAAAGCAGTGTCACAGCTTCACCGCCGTTGTAAAGGAGCTTATGCTGTAGTAGCGATGATTGCAGGTGTTGGAATTTTAGCATTCCGTGATCCGTATGGAATACGTCCCGTAGTCATTGGTAAGCGTGAAAAGGATAAAGGAAATGAATATGTCATTGCCTCTGAAAGTGTTGCAATAGATTCACTTGATTTCGAGTTGGTACGTGATATTGCTCCTGGCGAATGTGTATTTATTGATGTCAATGGCAACATTCATGCACAACAATGTGCTGATACGCCTGTTACTTCACCTTGTATCTTTGAATTTGTCTATTTTGCACGTCCAGATTCAATGATTGATGGCATATCTGTCCATAAAAGTCGTCTACGTATGGGCACTAAATTGGCACAGAAAATTGAAGCTGAATTCCCTGATCACGATATTGATGTTGTAATCCCGATTCCAGATACTAGTCGTAGTGCAGCATTACAGTTGGCTTATGACCTTGGAATTCCGTACCAAGAAGGTTTTATTAAGAATCGTTATATTGGACGAACCTTTATTATGCCAGGCCAAATAGAGCGTAAAAAGTCAGTGCGTCAAAAATTAAATCCAATTGGTCTTGAATTCAAAGGGAAAAATGTTCTACTGGTAGATGATTCAATTGTCCGTGGCACAACCTCGCAACAGATTGTACAAATGGCACGTGATGCTGGTGCACGAAAAGTATATTTCGCATCAGCGGCACCTCCAGTTCGTTATCCAAATGTATATGGAATTGATATGCCATCAGCAGATGAATTTGTAGCGCATAATCGTAATGTAAAACAAATAGCACAAGAATTAGGGGCTGATTGGCTGATTTATCAAGAACTCGACGATCTGATCGATGCCGTTAATAAAAACAATAAAGTCGAGCGTTTTGATACTTCATGTTTTGATGGCAAATATGTGACTGGTGATGTTGATGAATCCTATCTCTATTACATTGATGCTTTGAGAAATGATGCATCAAAACAGCAACCTGATGAAAGTAATGCCGTATTAGAAATTCATAATAATTATTAATGACAATTAAATCGACTTATAACCGACAGTAAAAAATGATACTAACTCTGTTAGTTATATGATTTGAATTTTGATGTTTTACGGTTTTTCTTATATAATTCCGTCGATTATGCATCAGAAATTGCCAAAAGAAATAGATCCATTCCGGTTAGCTCAAACAGGACTGAAACTGGATGGTGAATTACCACTTGCAACTATGCCACGATTAACAAAATCGCTTCAAAATGATGAAGGGGTAGTTAATGTAAAAATGGCATTTGATATGGACGAGATTGGGACGCCATATATGAGAGGCAACTTCATCGCTTCTGTGTCAGTTATTTGTGAGCGATGTATGGAACCAATGATGTTGGATTTAGACGTAGATTGCTTGCTGGCAATGGTGAGCAGTGAACGGAAGGTCGAAGGTTTGGCTGAACAATACGATCCATGGATCCTTGAAAATAATGATCCTGTATTACTAAGTAGTGTAGTTGAGGATGAATTAATCTTGTCGTTACCTTTAGTTCCTCGACATGAAGAAGTCTGCTTGCCAGATGAAGCATGGTCGGTTGGTGATGATGAGAATGAATTAATTGAAGTCGATAAACCTACATCACCATTTGCAGTATTAGAGACTTTGAAAACAAAACATTAAACAATCCACGGATTGTAATAGAAAAATATTTTATCGCGTTAGGAGTAAAACATGGCAGTACAAAAGAGTAAAAAGAGTACATCTCGTCGTGGCATGCGTCGTTCACATGATGCATTGACTGCAGCAACAACATCTATTGATTCAACATCAGGCGAATTACATCTTCGTCATCATGTAACTGCAGACGGTTATTACCGTGGTCGTAAAGTCATTGCTGATAAGAGCGAATAAGGTTACTAGCTTTGAGCCTTACAATATCGATTGATGCCATGGGCGGAGATTATGGTCCAGAAGTTGTAGTCCCCGCAGCCATATTGGCATTAAAAGCACATCCAGATATCCACATGATACTTGTTGGCGATCAGGATGTGCTAACTGACAAGTTACAGCAACATAATATACTGGATAATGAGCATTTCAGTATCCATCATGCTTCACAACAAGTCGCTATGGATGAATCACCAGCAATTGCCTTGCGAACTAAGAAAGATTCGTCAATGCGTGTTGCTATCAATCTTGTTAAAGATGGTACTGCATCAGCCTGTGTGAGTGCCGGTAATACCGGCGCATTGATGGCAACAGCTCGTTTTGTTTTAAAAACATTACCAGGTATTGAACGACCTGCCATTATTTCTGAATTGCCAACAATTAAGGGCCATACTTATGTACTTGATCTGGGTGCAAATGTAGATTCAAGTGCTGAACACATGGTTCAATTTGCTATTATGGGTTCAGTGTTAGCTGAGTTAGTAGATGGCATAGAGAAACCTACTATTGGCTTGCTCAACATTGGTTCAGAAGAAATAAAAGGTAATGAACGTGTAAAAGAAGCTGCTCGTTTAATAGCTGAAACCGACTTAAATTATTATGGTTTTGTTGAAGGTGATGGCTTATATCGTGGTGAAGTTGATGTCCTTGTGTGTGACGGCTTTGTAGGCAATGTCGCTCTAAAAGCAAGTGAAGGTGTTGTACACATGATCCGACATTTTTTGCGTCAATCATTTGGTCGTAATATTTTCACTAAACTGGCAGGCCTTATCGCATCACCAGTTTTAAAACAATTTCGTGATGAACTTGATCCCCGTGCTCACAACGGTGCAAACTTCATAGGTTTACAGGGTATAGTTATCAAAAGTCATGGTGGTACCGATGAAATTGGTTTTGCCAATGCGATTAATATCGCAGTTGTTGAAGCAGAACATGACATACCTAATAAAATCAGCAAACACCTAGAAGTGCTGCTTGAAGGTCAGGCGTAGTGCTCTATTCAAGAATAGTTGGGACAGGTAGTTATTTACCTGAAAAAGTATTGTCTAACCATGATCTTGAAAAAATGGTTGAAACTAGTGATCAATGGATTCAAGATCGCACGGGAATTAAAAAACGCCATATAGTTGCTGACAACGAAACAACAACTGATTTAGCGTTCAATGCAGCTGAAAGAGCCATTGAAGCAGCAGGGATCAGTAACGATGATATTGATTTGATAATTGTTGCAACGACAACTCCAACACGTATATTTCCAAGTACAGCAGCATTAGTTCAGCAAAAATTAAATATAAGTGGCTGTCCAGCATTTGATGTGCAAGCTGTCTGTACAGGCTTTATTTACGCATTGACGGTAGCAGATAAATTCATCAAATCTGGCAGCGTGAAAAATGCTTTAATTATTGGAGCTGAATCTTTATCACGCATCGTTGATTGGACTGATCGTAATACCTGTGTGTTATTTGGTGATGGTGCAGGTGCAGTTGTTCTCCAAGCGTCTGAAGAAACCGGAATTCTATCAACTCATATTCACTCAGATGGTAACTATAACGAATTGTTAAGTGTACCTACTGGTCCTGGATCTGTTGAAAGTGATATATCACCTTATATTGAAATGAAAGGCAATGATGTCTTTAAAGTTGCTGTGCGCACTTTAAGTAGCATCGTTGATGAAACATTGGCGGCAAATAACTTAAACAAACATGATGTTGATTGGCTAATCCCACATCAAGCAAATATCCGAATTATCCAGGCAACGGCAAAAAAATTAAGTATGTCTATGGATCATGTTGTAGTCACAGTTGATGAACATGGAAATACATCCGCAGCATCTATCCCGCTTGCACTTGATACCGCTGTACGTGATGGTCGGATTCAACGTGGTGAGATGTTATTACTTGAAGCTTTTGGTGGTGGGTTCACCTGGGGTTCAACACTTTTAAAATTCTAATTTTCTTGAGGAATTAGTACATGAGTCTGGCTTTTGTATTTCCCGGGCAAGGTTCGCAATCTGTTGGTATGTTGTCACAGTTAGCGGCTGAGTTCCCACAAGTTAAAGCAACATTTTCTGAAGCATCCGAGGCCCTAGGATATGATTTATGGAACCTGGTTTCATCAGGTCCTGCAGAGTCTCTTAACGAAACACACCGTACTCAACCAGCAATGTTAGCTGCAGGTATTGCTGTTTGGCGTAGCTGGCAATCAGTTTCTGATATCCAGCCTGCTTATTTAGCAGGACATAGTTTAGGTGAATATACTGCCTTGGTTGCTGCAGATGCTTTAGACTTTTCAGATGCTATCAAATTGGTAGAACAACGTGGCCAATTTATGCAGCAAGCAGTGCCTGCTGGTCGAGGAGCTATGGCCGCTATTCTTGGTTTAGACGATGATGTTGTCAAATCAATCTGTGCTGAAGCTACAGTAATTGGTGTCGCAGAAGCCGTTAATTTTAATTCGCCTGGCCAAGTAGTCATTGCCGGTGATACTGATGCAATTAATTCAGCAATTGAGCTCGCAAAAGAGCAGGGCGCGAAACGTGCATTGTTGTTGCCGGTCAGTGTGCCATCTCATTGTGCATTGATGAAGCCAGCTGCTGAGCAATTAGCTCAAGCCTTAGCCGACATTTCAATCCAAGCACCTATTATTCCGGTTATTCATAACGTGAGTGTAACTAGTGTTGATAATGAAGTGGATATCAAACGTCTATTAGCAGAGCAGCTTTATAATCCAGTTCGCTGGGTTGAAACAGTGCAGTTTTTAGCAGCCCAAGGTGTTAATACACTGATTGAATGTGGCCCAGGGAAAGTATTAGCGGGTTTAACAAAGCGAATTGATAGATCAATAGTTGGATTGCCAATATTTGATCAAACATCACTAGATAAAGTGATAGAAAGAGTAGGAGATACAAAATGAGTTTAGAAGGTAAGGTTGCATTAGTAACAGGTGCTACTCGTGGTATTGGTCGTGCTATTGCACTGCGTTTGGGAAGCCAAGGCGCAATTGTTGTGGGTACAGCGACATCAGAAATAGGTGCACAAACTATTAGTGACTTTTTAAAAGAAGCAAATATTACTGGTGCCGGCATGGTACTCAATGTAACTGATGCTGATTCTATTGAAGCAGTTGTCTCTGAAACTGAGGCCAACTTTGGTGCACCAGCAATATTAGTAAATAATGCTGGGATTACCCGCGATAACTTACTAATGAGAATGAAAGACGATGAATGGAATGACATCATTGAAACCAATCTAACGCCAATTTTTAAATTAAGTAAGCGTTGCTTACGAGCCATGACCAAAGCACGTTGGGGCCGTATTATCACCATTACTTCAGTTGTAGGTGTAATGGGCAATGCAGGTCAAACCAACTATGCAGCAGCCAAAGCAGGTGTCATTGGTTTTAGTAAATCATTAGCACGGGAAGTAGGCGCACGAGGTATTACAGTTAACAGTGTTGCTCCAGGTTTTATTGATACCGATATGACAAGTTCATTATCGGATGATCATAAAACAGCTTTATTAACACAAGTCCCTATTAAACGATTAGGTGAACCAGAAGAAATTGCTGCCGCAGTTGGCTTTTTAGCGAGTCAGGATGCGGGTTATGTCACCGGTGAGACATTAAACGTTAATGGTGGCATGTATATGAATTAATTGCCTAATTTTTTATAAAATCAAATAATTAAGAAGTAAAAAGAGCCAACATCAAATAATTTGGCTTGTCTATTAAGGTGTATGCATTATAGAATGCATACACGTTTTAAGTATTAAACCACTGAGAGGAAATATACGTTATGAGTGAGATCGAAGCCCGAGTAAAAGACATTGTTGTTGAACAATTAGGTGTTAACGCTGATGAAGTAACAACTGATGCTTCTTTTATTGATGACCTAGGTGCAGATTCCTTAGACACAGTCGAATTAGTTATGGCGTTAGAAGAAGAATTTGAATGTGAAATCCCTGATGAACAAGCAGAAAAAATCACAACAGTTAAAGAAGCTGTTAATTACATCAACTCTGTTCAGTCTTAATTCTGTTCAAAGTTAATCATAGCCGCCTAGTGTGCTCGTCATGCTAGGCGGCTATGTTGTTTTAAGCAAATGCGAAAAGGGGATTTCTGATGTCTAAAAGACGTGTTGTGATAACCGGTCTCGGTGCAGTAACACCTGTTGGCCTATCCGTTAAAGAAAGCTGGGGAAATATTCTTGCTGGAAAAAGCGGTATTGCACCACTTACCATCTTTGATACATCCGCTTTTTCAGTTCATTTTGGTGGCAGCATTAAAGATTTTGATGTCACAACAGTGATGTCTCGTAAAGATGCCAAAAAGATGGATACATTCATCCATTATGGTATTGCTGCTGGTAAAGAAGCTATTGAAGATTCAGGAATCGAAGTTACTGATGAAAATGCTGAACGAATAGGTATTGCTATCGGTTCAGGTATTGGTGGCCTATCCGGCATTGAAGCTGGTTATGACGCCTATCTAAAAGGTGGCCCAAGAAAAATATCTCCTTTTTTTGTACCCAGTAATATTATCAATATGATTTCTGGAAACTTATCGATCATGTATGGCATGAAAGGACCGAACTTTGCCATCACTACGGCATGTTCAACAGGAACTCATAGTATAGGCTCTGCAGGACGCATGATTCAGTATGGTGATGCAGACATCATGATTGCCGGTGGTGCAGAAATGGCAACATCAAAAACAGGTCTAGGTGGTTTTGCAGCAGCTCGTGCATTATCAACTCGAAATGATGATCCTGAAGTAGCAAGTCGTCCATGGGATGTAGATCGTGATGGTTTTGTATTAGGTGATGGCGCTGGTGTGGTTGTGCTGGAAGAATATGAGCATGCTGTGAAACGTGGCGCTAAAATTTATGCAGAACTAATAGGTTCTGGAATGAGCTCTGATGCTTACCATATGACTTCACCCTCAGTTGGTGGAGAAGGTGCCGCACGATGTATGAAAAATGCAATGGCTGATGCGGGCCTTTCTGGTGATAGCATCGATTACATCAATGCACATGGTACATCTACCCCTGCTGGTGATGTGGCAGAAACACAGGCAGTCAGGTTAGCACTTGGTTCAGCCGCTGACAATGTTGCAGTTAGTTCTACCAAATCTATGATTGGCCATTTACTAGGTGCGGCAGGTGGTGTTGAAGCGGTATTCAGTGTGTTGGCTATTCGAGACCAAGTTGCACCACCTACCATTAATCTGGATAACCCTGATCCAAATTGTGATTTGGATTATGTGCCACATACTGCACGTCAAATGCCAATCGATGTAGCAATGTCTAACTCCTTTGGTTTTGGTGGAACCAATGGTACAGTTATCTTTAAGAAGCTAAGCTAATAGATTGATATAAAAGTGATTCTTGTTAACGGAAAAACCGAAGACAGGATAAGTGTCTCTGACAGAGGTCTACAGTATGGTGATGGTTTATTTGAGACTATTGCCTACCGAAATGGTGTTGCTGAATTTCTTGATGCCCATTTAAATCGTCTTTCACTTGGCTGCGAACGTCTGGCTATTCCTTTTCAGCAACCAGATCAACTACGCTCAGAACTTGATACTATCTGCCAAAATCTTACTGGTGATGATACTGTCATCAAGATTATCGTAACTCGTGGTAGTGGTGGGCGTGGTTACTTCTCTGATAAGGATAGTATTCCAACACGCATTATTTCAACACATCCATATCCATCTTTTGCTGACAGCAACTATACAATGGGAATCAATTTACGATTTTGTGACCAAATACTCTCTGAAAATCCTTTCTTAGCCGGCATTAAGCATCTTAATCGACTTGAACAAGTGTTAGCCCGAAATGAATGGAGTGATCCAAACATAAATGAAGGTCTGATGTCAGATAGTCATGGCAATGTGATTGAAGGTACCATGAGCAATATCTTTATTGTAAAATTAGGCCAACTATTTACACCTAAACTGAACAAATCTGGCGTTGCTGGCATTATGCGTGCTCAGATTATGAAGCTTGCCAGTGAAAATAGCCTACTTGTAAAAGAAGAAGTGATTACTCAAAAAGAAGTAAACAATGCTGATGAAGTATTTGTGTGCAACAGTGTGATTGGTATATGGCCTGTAAGTCATATTGCTGATACCTCCTATCAAGTTGGTCCAATTACACAGCAACTTCAACATGCATTACAACAACTAAAAAAATAATATGCGTTTGCTTATCAAAACTATAGTCGTACTTGCTTTAATAATTGTTATTGCACTTGCGGTTATTTGGAGTCAATATCAGAAATTTTTGACAACACCATTACAAGTTGGTGAAGCAGGCTATGTCTACACTGTTGAAAATGGCAGCAATTTATTAGCAATAAGTACAGATATTAAGGCTGCAGGCTTATCATCATTACCAGCACGCTATCTCTATATTTATGGTCGCCTTAAACAAAAAGCTCATTTAATTAAAGCAGGCGAGTATTTGATTGAACCATATACAAGCTTGCCACAATTTTTCGAACAACTTATTGATGGCCAAGTAATTCAATATCCATTTACGATTATTGAAGGAATGACATCACAACAACTTATTAATATGATTGTTGCAAACCAAAGGTTAACAAAAACACTTAATGAGACAAGTCTGTCACAAGTAATGATCGCTATCGGAAAACCAGATAATCATGGTGAAGGTGAATTTGCACCAGAGACGTATCATTTTGCAGCAGGTACCTCAGATAAAGAAATGTTAAAGCGTGCTCATCAATTAATGACATTAAACTTGGAACAAGCATGGCAAAATAAGGCTGAAGATCTACCCTATAAAACACCGTATGAAGCTTTAATCATGGCATCAATCATTGAGAAGGAAACTGGGATTGCTGAGGAACGGGCTGAAATTTCTGGAGTATTTGTTCGACGCCTACAAAAAGGTATGCGTCTACAAACTGATCCAACCGTAATCTATGGTATGGGGGAAAACTTCGATGGCAATATACGCCGTAAAGATTTAAAAACCGATACACCCTATAATACCTACACTAGACATGGTTTACCGCCAACTCCAATTGCTTTACCTAGTCAGGATGCGATAGAAGCGGCATTGCATCCTGCACCAGGTAAAAGCTTGTATTTTGTTGCCACTGGGAAAGATGGTAGGCATGCATTCTCAAATACTTTAGAAGCCCATAACAAGGCCGTTAGAAAATATCAGTTGAAGAAAAAATGAACGGAAAATTTATCAGTATTGAAGGTGTTGAAGGAGCAGGGAAGTCAACCCAGCTCGACTTTATTCAACGTTATTTAATGGGGCAGGGCATACAGCTGACAGTTACCCGTGAACCCGGTGGTACAGAACTTGGTGAGCAAATTAGGACATTATTGTTAACGCCAACAACAACGGGCATGGCAGTAAATACCGAATTACTATTGATGTTTGCAGCCAGAGCAGAGCATGTTGCTCAAGTGATTAATCCAGCACTTGCCAACGGTAACTGGGTACTATCTGATCGTTTTACTGATGCAACATTTGCTTATCAGGGTGGTGGTAGAGGTATTGACCTACAACGAATTAATGAAATAGCAGCATGGACATTAAATGGGTTACAGCCTGATTTAACCTTGTTGTTTGATTTGCCGGTTGAAGTGGGCCAGCAACGGGTGTTGAGTCGTAATCAGGGTGTTGATCGTTTTGAACAAGAAAAAATAGAATTCTTTGAACGGATCAGAGCTTGTTATCTAGATCGTGCACAACAAGAACCTCATCGAATTAAAATTATTGATGCTAGCCAATCGATAGCTGATATAGAAATACAATTAACCAATATTCTTAAGCCGTTACTCTGAAATGATTTACCCATGGCAGACAATACAATGGCAACTTTTTAGCCAACAAAAACAACAACAGCGCTTGCCCCATGCAATTGTAATGACAGGGGTTAATGGGTTAGGAAAACGAAGCTTGGCCGATCAGATGGTGGCAGCTTTACTCTGTGAAAATGATAATACCAGTGAACCTTGTGGCCAGTGCCATAGCTGTCAATTATTTATGGCTGGAAGCCATCCAGATCACACAATTATCGAACCAGAAGAATCAGGGAAACAAATTAAAATTGAGCAGATCCGCAGGCTCAAGGATAAGCAACAGTTAACACCGACTGTAGCAAAATGGAAGACAGTTATCGTTTGTCCAGCCGATAATATGAATATTAATGCCAATAATAGTTTGTTGAAATTATTGGAAGAACCACAAAACAATACACTGATACTCTTAATCACAGCTAAACCAGAATATCTGCCTATAACCATTTTAAGTCGATGTCAGAAGGTCGTATTATCAGCACCAAACCCTGACGAGTCGATCAACTGGATTCAACAACAGGGTTCATTTGATAGAGCAATCATTGATCAGTTATTAGTTTTGGCTAAGGGAGCACCATTAGCCATTATAGAAATGTTGCAAACTGATATTCTGCCACAAATCGAGCAGATTGAAGTTGATTTTAAATCGTTATTACACGGGCAGGTCAATCCAGTTATGATGGCTAAAGATTGGCAGCAGTATGATTTGATCATGCTGTTTAATCATTTACAAAATTTGGTCAAGAAAAATATTATTACGGTTCATAAGCAGGCAAATGCTCAAGGTACAAAACGCTCTTGGTATATTTACGATTGCATCATTGCTGTAATAAAGTTAATATCTTCTTCAAATAACATTAACAAGACATTGTTAATAGAGCAGTTTATGGTATCAGTGATGGATAAAAGCTTGATCAACAACAGCGCTAATAACGGTTCACTTTAAGGTATAAAAAATGGCTATGAACCCCAGAAAAGGTATTTTGTCATTAAAAATTAATGATGAAAACATGCTTTATCATGCCTATATGCCATTTCTAAAGCATGGTGGCCTGTTTATTCCAACGAATAAAACCTATGAATTAGGTGAAGAAGTTTTTATTTTACTGACTTTGATGAATGAACCAGAAAAAATTCCTGTTGCTGGCACGATTGCATGGATTACTCCTAAAGGTGCCCAAGGTAATCAAGCCGCTGGTATAGGTGTGCATTTCAGTGATCTTGAAGGTGAAGCTGCAATAGTGAAAAATAAAATCGAAAATTATCTGGCAGAAAAACTAAAGTCAGGCAAACCAACTCATACAATGTAATTTGTTATGTTTATAGATTCACATTGCCACCTCAATATGCTGGCACAAGAAGAGGGTGGCATTAATGCCGTTCTTTCCCAAGCTAAAGAAAATAACGTTGCTCACGTAGTCTGCATTGCTATTGATAAAGCCAGTTGTGATGAAGTGATCGACATAGTTGAACATTATCCTAATGTCACATGCAGTATAGGCATTCATCCTAATGTTGATCGCCAAGAGAACTTTACTGTTGATGAGTTGCTTCAGCGAGCACAGCATGACAAAGTCATTGCGATAGGTGAAACGGGCCTAGATTACTTTCGAAGTGAAGGCGACTTAGAATGGCAACGAGACCGTTTTCGAGTGCATATTGAAGCTGCTAAACAGCTTAAAAAACCACTCGTTATTCATACTCGTGATGCACGAGATGACACCATGGATATTCTTGAACACGAAAATGCCGAACAAGCGGGCGGTATCATTCATTGCTTCACTGAAAATTGGGAAACAGCTCAAAGAGCATTAGATATAGGTTTTTATGTTTCCTTATCTGGCATCGTAACATTTAAAAATGCAGTTGAATTGCAACAAGTAGCTAAAAAACTACCTTTAGATCGAATTCTAATAGAAACAGATGCACCTTACCTTGCACCAGTACCACATAGAGGCAAAACTAATAAACCAGCTTATGTAAAGCATGTGGCAGAATTTCTTGCACAGCTTCGTGGTGATACAGTTGAAAATATTGCACAGGCTACAACTGCCAATTTCCATAGGTTATTTCCAACAACTAAATAGGCATTCTCATGAAACAAGGGCGAATCTTAAATTCTGTCATAGCTTTATTGGTCGTCCTTTTCCTTGTCAGTTGCTCAGACAGTGACCCTAAGCTCATGCCCCTCGATCATGATGCTGTAATCCTTGCATTTGGTGACAGCTTAACGTTTGGTTCAGGGGCTAATCCTAAAACACAAAGTTATCCAGCAGTTTTACAACAACTAACGAAATTAGATGTCATTAATTCTGGTATTCCTGGTGAAATAAGTCGAGATGGACTGGACCGGTTGCCCGACGTGTTAGAACAAGTAAAACCAGATCTGGTTATCTTGTGTCATGGTGGCAATGATCTTATTCGTAAATTAGGCACGGGGCAGTTAAAAGACAATCTTGAACAAATGATCGCTTTAATACAAACAAGTGGTGCTCAGGTGGTATTAATTGGTGTGCCACAATTGGGGCTAACACTGACTGTGCCTGATTTATATGAAGAACTATCAGAAACCTACAATATACCTATTGAGTTAGAAATCCTTCCTGAACTTGAAAGTAATCCTAAAGTAAAATCAGATCATATTCATCCTAATGCAACCGGTTACAAACTATTTGCACAAAGTATCAACATATTGCTGCAGCAATCTGAAGCCATCACAATCAATAACAGAACAACTCAAAATTGATTTCAAAATCTATTCTTCTTCTACTGTCAATGATCTTTGACGTACGCTCCTACAAGACTAGCCACCAAAATAGCAAGATAAAATTGACCGCATATCGCTTCAAGATATGCTAGTGATCTGACGAGTGGTAGTGAAGGGGTAATGTCTCCATATCCTAATGTAGTTAAAGTGACAAAGCTGAAATAGAGATAATCCCACATGTGTGAATATTCGCTGAAAGGGAGATCACCATGGAAAGCCTCTGCATAAATGATGGAAATAAAAATATAGACTAAACTCCATAAAACACCGATAAGCATGTAAATACAAAGTGATCCTACAATTTTATTTGTGGTTATTTTTCCGCTAAAAAGGATATGCGTAAAAGCCAAATAGATTGACAAAAGAAGGAATGAAAATGAAGATATCAAACCTATGAAAAAAATAGCTTCTGATGCTACAAAATAATTGACTAACGTCAATATAAATGAGGTAAGAACTAAACCCATACCAAATCTAAACAAGAAACGATCAGTATAAAGAGTCCATACTCCGATAAACATAATGGCAGAAAATGAGCTTTGAATAAAGAGGCGTGAGCCCACATCAAGTCTCTCACTTAATGCTGGCCCAATTGTAATTAATACTAATAGCCCAACAAGCATGTAAATATAATTACCTTGTTGATTTGTTGTTTTCATAGCTAGTTCAATTTTCATATTAATTCGTCAAGTAATTCCAATATTAAAATGTCACAGGATCCACATCCTGAAACAGCACCAGTTGCCCTTGAGATTTTATCTACAGAGTCATAGCCATTATCAATTAACTCTTTGATTTTCTCTTTTGTTGTGCCACTACAGTCACAAATTACTTCTTTTTGTTGTTGATTGTCAGGCATTGTAAATTTTCAAAATAGTTGTTTGCATTTAATAAAACTAAATAATAGCGTAAAACAGTATAAGGTAATATCTGTGATAGTTTTTATTTAGTATAAATTATGAAATTTAAGGAGCAAACAATGAGTGATATAAAAGATGATACCGGTATTATCGCTGTACTTTTAGACAGACTTGAGAAGTGGAGATTACCAAAACTTCTAGCACTCAAAGAAAAAGTTGGCGCTGGTGAACGGCTTGATAATGATGAAATCGATTTTCTAGAACAGGCAATAACAGATGCTAGAGATTTCATGTCAGTAATTGATAGACATCCAGAATATCAGTCACTCGCAACACAAATCATAACTCTATACAGTGAAATATCAGAAAAAGCATTACAAATAGAAAAAGAATCGTGATATCAACAGACTTAAAGATAAAGTCCACTTAACGTTAGTTAAAATACAATCATAAATAAATGATAATCTATTGGCGTGTTAAGTCATGACATGACTTTGGGGGGTATGTAAGATTAACCCTGCAATTCACAATCAAAAGTCATAGCTGACAAAAGGAAATAGCCATGTTGATTTTAACCCGCTACAAAGACCAGTCAATTATCATTGGTGACGACATTGAGGTAAGAGTTTTAAGCGTAAAGGGAAACCAAATCAGTGTTGGTATAAAAGCACCTGACGATATTTCCATTAATCGAGAAGAAGTTTATCAGCGAATCAAAAATGAAGAGGGTGACAGTAATGCTATTAATGGCTAACACGATAGGTACGAGGCGATTGACCTGACCAACGTTTAAAAGCACGGGAAAAAGAACTCATTTCTGAAAATCCCAACATAAATGAAATTTCAGTCAGTGAAAGACTACTATCATTTAAATAGGTATCAGCAAGATCTTGTCTTACTTCATTAACTAGAATTTTAAAAGTAGTATTATTTTCTTCTAAACGTCGCTGTAAAGTTCGTTGAGACATAAGTAATGATTCTGCAATGATTTTATCAGAAAAATATCCCGTTCCTAATTCATTAATGATAGCGAGCTTTACACGTTCCACAACATTATTTTTATCTAACTTAGCGACATATTCAATCAGCAATTGATCATGCAGTTGGGATAGTTGTTTATTGGAGCATGTCCGAGGTTTATCAGCTTCATCCAACGAAATAGTAAGACTATCAACATCAGTATTAAATAGAACAGGACATTGAAATAAAGCATAAAAATCACTGATATTTTCAGGTTCAGTATGGCTAAAACTCACCAACTGAGGGTGAAACTTCTGACCTGCATTACTTTGAATCATCGCCAGTATGATTGAACGATTGGCATCCAGACGAAATGCAGGTGCAAAAGACTCATTTTTGAAATCAAAGATCAGCGATAAACCAGTTGCTGATTCTTCAATAGTGATGTCCACAAAACCTAGAACGATACGAGAATATCGTACTAGTCGCTCAAATGCCGAGCGTAGTGTTGAACTCGTCATCCAGGCATAACCTAAGGCTCCCATCTGTGTTGGATGCCAGTATTTTCCAGCCTCTAGAGCAAAATTTGGTTTAGAAATTTCATCTGCAATCTGTTGGAAAAAATCAAACACCTTCGTTGTAGGAATACGTGCATTGTGATCAGCAATGCTAGCGGGATCAATATCAACCTTAACTAGAATCGCATTCACATCTAAGTCGTAATCTTCGGCTAATTGCATAGATAAATTAAGAGCCGGTGCAAAAAAAGTTAATGACATGCCCGTTATCCTAAAGAATCAATATTAAGTCAACCATCCCATAATTGGCGAACAGGGTCAAATCTATGGCTTATTGTGTCAATAGAAATAATGACTATTTGGCTAAACTAAACACATCAAAAGTCAGCACTAATTTATAAGGATAAAAAATGATAGAACTTTATAACAAGCTGATATCACAAGCCTGGATGGATCATAGTGTCAGATAAAAATCTTGAAAAGCAATTACGTGATGAAATTACATTTTGGCGTGAATATATTGATCGAAACTTAGGGCAACAAGATCGACTGATTCCACGCATGTATGAAGCACTTGATTTTGCAGAACAACGATTAGCAACATATTTGGCCTGCCAAACAACTGATGAAAACGAATAATAATGGAGGGAATTGTAATATGGAACATCAACAACATAACTTTAAGACAGCTTTAGATCTGCAAAAGAAGTTGGCAATAAAACGTGAAGCCTTAGGCTACCAAGAATTTTTCAGAAGGGTAGACACCATATTATCACCAACATTGAAGTCAGAAAATGTAGTAAATAAAACGCAATTTGGAAGACGTTATGAAGACGACATATATTGGTCAATTCAGATTCGTTATCCAGATATTACCATGTGTGATATAAGGAAAATTGCCAATATTCTTTGCGTCTGAAATAAACCAGAGAATTTTTCTGATATTAATGAGGAATATCTTTTCTGATTTTGATTAATATATTATCAATGGCACCAGGAACTGATTTACTCGGTTTACCTTTAGCTTCAGTTCGATATTCTTTAATCAGCCTATTAGCTTTTACATCGAAGATCCGCACAATAATATAAGAAAATAGATAGGTTGGTTTATGCAAGCGACCAATTAGAATGTAGTCTGCATTATACTCTCGACCTAAATCAGCAGAACATTTAGCACAATCGAACAAGTAACCGACAGATTTATCCGCTTTATTACGATCTTCAGCAGAAACATGGGTCATAGTATAGCCTTCGGTGTCGGTAATACCTTTTCTAATCAAGGTATCTATCATTTTAATCTTTTCCTGTTCCTGAGCATCTATTTCAGCTGCTTTCTTGGGATCAGAAAGCTTTAATGTTAAATCAAGTAGTTCAAAATCAGTTACAGCAAAATTACTGTCAGCCCAGACAGGGCTAATTAAAAAGAGCAGTGGCAAAAGCAAATAATTGAAGTTTATATTTTTCATAGTGTCTTTGTTCCTAAGTTAAATATTTAGAGCCTGTCAGATTGGGGTAAACGACTTTTTGTTTGGTTCAATCTTGCAGGCCAAAATTCTGAATAAACTTTACATCATTTTTTCTGCTTGTAGTTATTTAGATTACATCGGCAGCATCCCACAACCTGCAAGGCTGGGATGCTGCCGATGTAATCTATAACCCAATT
>Ga0164315_10000449_pt1 | contig 28449 bp, 26 predicted proteins | sample GuaBasSedimGuay6_FD_113737 | JGI IMG/M metagenome (GOLD analysis project Ga0164315, IMG submission 113737) | Subseafloor sediment microbial communities from Guaymas Basin, Gulf of California, Mexico - Guay6, Core 4569-2, 0-3 cm | ecosystem: Environmental > Aquatic > Marine > Hydrothermal vents... | reverse complement strand
TGTTTTTGTGTGAGTTCATCGATAATAGCGGCTTCACGTTTTCTAAAGCCGGGTTCACCTTCTTTTTCAAAGATAAGTGGGATATCGGCACCGGTACGCTCCTCGATGACGCGGTCACTGTCAAAAAAGTCCATTTTTAATTTACGCGACAGCTGGCGGCCAACCGTGGTTTTTCCGGTTCCCATTAAACCAATTAAGAAGATATTTTTTTGACTAGACATAAATTATGGGCATAAAAAAAGCGACCTTGCTTCAAATCAAAAAGCGCAGGTCGCTTAGTTTAACAAAATATTATTTATGGTGGTGGACCGTTAATGGTTAATGTATTTGAATCCCAGATTGTTCCGTTAGTAATCACCGTAGTACTGCAAAGTGAAGTGTGGGTGCAGCCAGCGCCATTAAAGAACGAATCGCTAACGTCGTGTATCCCATTTGCACCGGCAGCGTCAAAGGCATTGACAACATCAATAATGCTGTCACCCGCTGTAAAGCCATTGCTCTCGTCTGCATCAATATAGGGTTCTTCTAAATCATCAAACTGGTTACCATCGGCATCATCATAAATACCATTTCCATTTGCATCTGGGAATGATTCTTCACCAATGGTGTATGCAACAATCGTTACTTCCATATCGTCACCAGGCCCGCCTGGCTCAGGTCTTTTTATCGCAGTCCAGGTGACAGAGCAGAATCCATCTTTAGTGACGCAGCTACTGGGGTTTAATGTACCATATTCCGTACGAAAATAAATTGTGTGAGCGTCGGTTAAAGTTGCGTTTAGTCTGTTTGCAATAAAAGCTGTCAATACGACATCTGTTTTTGTGAAAATATCTGTGTCCCGGTCAATCACTTTAGGTTGCGTGTCTTCAGCAAGTAAAGAAAAGTTTTTAAATGCGATAACACCTGTGTTTGTAGGGATGGTAGAGGTAGAGGTAGAGGTATCCGGTGTTTCAAACGAGCTGGTATCATTACAGCCTGATATAAAGATTGCACTGCCCGCAAGCAGGGTCATTGTTTTAATAAAACGGTTATTCATGTTTGTTTCGTCCTTACCCGATATCAGGTAACTGTCTAAAGTGAGAGCGCATCTTTAAGGATTTTAGGGGTAACAAATATAAGCAACTCCCGTCTTTCGTCACTTTCCACTGTGTGTCTAAAGAAATAACCGATCAGTGGTATGTCGCCGAGGAAAGGCACTTTATCAACTTCATCTCGTGTGACCTGTTCATATATACCGCCTAAAACGACGGTGTCTCCATTATTGACTAAAACCTGTGTCGTTACTTCACGGGTATCGACACTGGGAATGCCGGCAAAAATATCGCCTACGGTATCGTTGTTCACAGACAGGTCCATAATGACCCTGTCATCCGGTGTGATTTGTGGTGTGACCTCGATGCTTAATACTGCTTTTTTGAATTGAACCTGCGTTGCGCCGCTGGATGAAGCAGACAGGTAGGGAATTTCTACACCCTGTTCAATACGGGCTTGATGTCGGTCGGCAGTTACTACACGAGGGCTGGAAATAACCTCACCTTTACTTTCAGCCTGTAAAGCAGAGATTTCGAGGTCAATAAGTGTACTGCCGGTTAGTACTGCAAATGCCATGCTACCTGCAGCACCTATTGCGCCAAGGTCGACGTTCAGGCGGTCTGAAGCCTGGATGCCGGTTGGAAGGTTAAAGGGTTCTGGTGAGCCACCAGCCGCTATATTGTCGAGACCACTAGATGTGATGGTGTCGGCACCCCGGAAGGTACCGGTTGTAACACCGAAGCCATTAGAGGTACTTTGAGCCTTGGTGACACCAAAACGCGAGCCTAATTCTTTGGTGAACTGGTCAGTGGCAATAACAATACGGGATGAAATCATTACCTGGCGAACCGGGATGTCCAGTTTTTTCAGCGTACGACGAATTTCAGAAATAACGTCTTCGGTATCTTTTACGATTAAAGTATTGGTGCGTTCATCAACAATGACACTTCCGCGTGGGCTGAGTATGCCAGTAGAGGCACCGCCGCCTTCGCCTTCATCTCCGCCGCCACCGCCGGAGAACAAGGCGGCAAGTTCACCCACTTTTGCAAAGTTGATGGTGAAGAATGCACTTCTAATCGGCGCAAGTTCAGTAATTGACTGTCGTGCTTCAAGGTCAATTTTTTCCTGCGCGGCAATTTCTTCACTGGGAGCGATCATCATCACAGTGCCGGACTCACGTTTTGATAAACCTTTGGCTTTGAGGATAATATCAAGCGCCTGGTCCCAGGGAACGTTCTTTAAACGCAAGGTCAGGTTGCCATCAACTGAGTCACTTACCACTACATTAAGGCTGGTGAAATCTGCAATTAACTGTAGTACGGCACGTACCGGAATATCCTGGAAGTTAAGTGATAAACGCTCACCGGTATAACCAAATTTTTCTTTTTTAACTTCTTCGAGTTCTTCCTGGCTAATGGGTTTTAATTCAATGGTAAAGATATTGTTTGCCTGGTAGGCAACATGTTCGAAATTATTGTTTACCGGCTCGATTTCAACTCTAACGTGATCGTCTTCTTCGAAACTGCTGATCGATTTTACCGGTGTTGCAAAGTCGAGTACGTCCAGTGTTTGACGTAATTCATCAGGTAATTTTATGCCAAGAAATTTAACAACGACCTTGCCAAATTCTTCACTGATATCCATTGGGATGTTGGCTTCGGTTAAATGGATAACGACGCGACCTTCACCTTCCTCGCCCCGTCTAAAGTCAATGTTTTCGATGCCGCGAGGCTTGTCAGAGAAGCGAGGTGTTCCTGCTGACGCTACTCCGGAAGTTGAATTACTTGCTGCAAATGCAGCACCGGTAGCTTCGCTATCGAGTGTTATTAATACTTTTTTACCCTGTGTGGTGACCTGGTAGGGAACCACTTCTGTTAGATTTAAAATAACACGGGTTTTTGTTTTGCTGGAAATAGTGGTAACTGATTGTGCTACGCCAATGCCGATAGGTTGTGAGCGTTTTGGTAATTTGCTGCCAGTATCGGGGAAATCAAAAGCAATGCGCGCCGGGTTGTCAATAGTAAAACTCAACGGATTAACAGTATGCTCGCTTAACTCAAGACTGATCTGTAAACGATTGCCCGGTAGCGTTGAATACTCGATTTTTTGAATAGCATTGCCGGGGCCTTCTTCTGCCTGTGAGGTTTCCGCTATTGCCAGTGAGCTGAATAAACAGAACAATGCAAATATTTGTAGTAAATATTTGCCCGGATTATTGTTTAGGGGTGAAAAAATCATACTTGGCCCATTCGATTGTTTATTTATTGTTATTATTAACATGTATCTCTCCGCGTGCTCGCAACGTCTGCTTGCAATATTATTGGTCGCCAGCTATTGACTACCAGCTACTGACTACCGATGGCGATTGATGCGTCTCTTTCTATATAACCGCCAATTCCATCCGGTACAATTTCTACAAGATGGACGGCCGAATCGTTGATTTCTAATATTCGACCTTCGCTTTGTCCCATGTAATTACCCACTTGGATACGGTGTACAATATTTTGCGGGTCTTTAATCAGTCCCCACAATTGATCGTTCTGTTCAAGTGTTCCAACCATGCTGAGTGTGTCTAAAGGGAAAACTTCCAGTGGTTGTTTCGGGCGACTTGAGTCAGGATTGAGTAAACTGGTTTTAGTCGTTTCATCTTCCAGGTCGACATTTGCAACAAACGGGTCACGTAGCTCAGCGGCAGAATAGCTGAAACTGTCATATGGTTTGAATTGCGGGATAGGTTTAACGCTGCCAACATGTGAGGATTTAGTTTCTGCTATAAAAGTTTGCAGATCCGATATGTCCTGGCTGCAGGCGCTTATGGTTAATAAACTGATGCAGAAAATTGCTCTTCTTGCCGGTTTCAGATAGGCCATTATTTAGCCTCCTGCGCAGATTCATCAAGGTACTGGTAGGTTATAGCCGTTAATTCCATGCTTAATTTAACACCACTCTTGGCGTCTGCCGGTTTAATTGAAATATCCTGCACGGTCACAATACGTGGCAGCGCAGCAACACCACTAATAAACTCTGCAAATTCATGGTAACGCCCGGTCGCTTTGAGTTTAATGGGGTATTCTGAATAGAATTCTTTTGGCCGCAAACCTACCGGTTTAAAATAATCAATTTCCAGTCCGGCAGATATGCCGGTTTGAGATATATCGGTCAGCAGCGTTTCAATTTCAGTTTCATTCGGTAACTGTCTTAATAAAGTACCAAATGAAGTTCGCATTTCTTCAAGCTGTTGTTTGTATGCTTCAAGATTTGCCGCTTTAGCCTGCTTTTTTGAAAAAACCTGGCGCAACTGTTGTTCTTCAGCGATAACCTTTTCAAGCTCAGTTTTTTGTTTGGTCGTATCCAGAAAATAACCGGCAGCAACTAATGCAACACATAAAATGATAATGATTACAATTTTTACCGGTAACGGTGCGCTGCCGATCTTTTTAAGATCGTCAATATCGAGTTCGTCCAGTTTGATTTCGGAGAGATTCATTATTGGTCATCTCCTGCAGCTTCATCCTGTTCATCATCAGGTCGTGACTGCGATGTCACTAAAGTAAAGTCGCTGCTTCTCAGCGTGCCTTTTTTTGTTTGTATCACTTTCAGTTTCGGTATGGCCATCCAGTCGGACGTGTCAATGTTTCTCATATAGGCAGAAACACGACCATTGGATTCAGCTACACCATTGATGGTTAATTGTGCGCCATGTTGCTGAATGCTGGTCAGGTATATTCCTTCTGGCACCGTGCGCACAATATCATCAAATAAATGGACGATTTGAGGGCGTTGTTGCTGCAGTGATTGAATAATATCCATACGTGAGAGAAGTTGATCTTTGGTTTCTTCCAGTGTTGCGATTTGTTTTAATGATGCATCCAGAGTTTTTATTTCGTCCTGTAGCATTTTATTACGATGTTTTTGATGATCGATCTGGTTATTGAATGTCACATGTACCATAAAAACAACGGCACCGGTTAACAGCAGTGATAGTACGGTGACGGTTGCAAACTGACGGGTTTTTTCCTGTCGTTGTTCTTCGCGCCAGGGTAGTAAGTTAATGTGAGCCATTAGTCAAAACTCCTCATGGCCAGGCCACAGGCAATCATTAATGATGGTGCATCATTGCTTAAGGCTTGTGGGTTAACTTTTGAATCCAGCGACATTTGTGCAAATGGATTTGCCACCACGGTAGTAGTATCAAGCTGTGATTCAACCAGTTCATCAATGCCGGGAATGGAAGCGCAGCCACCAGCAAGTACGATTAAATCAACGGCGTTGTGCTGTCCGGAGGTATAAAAAAACTGCAGAAAACGACTTACCTGTTGTGCAATGGTTTCCTTAAATGGCTCCAGTACTTCCTGTATATAATTGTCAGGTAAACCACCTTCTTTTTTAAGGCGGCCTGCTTCATCATATGCCAGGCCATAGCGACGCATGATTTCTTCTGTTAGCTGTTTGCCACCAAAGCTTTGTTCGCGTGTATATATAAGTTGATTATTCTCAACCACGTTAAGACTGGTCATGGTTGCACCTATATCAATGAGTGCGATGATTTTGTCTTCACTGTCCTGTTCCATCTGGTAGGTGATTAATTTGGAAGAGTTCTCAATAGTGTAGGCTTCGACGTCGACAATTTTAGGTATCAAACCGCCCAGTGTTAGTGCCGCAGAGCGTAATTCTATGTTTTCACTTCGCGAAGCGGCAAGTAATACATCCACTGTGTCCGGATCATTTTCTGTTATACCAAGGACTTCAAAATCGAGATTGATTTCTTCTAATGGATAGGGGATGTACTGGTCCGCTTCCATTTCGATCTGTGTTTCCAGTTCATCATCGCTCAAGCCCGTGGGCATGGTAATGATTTTAGTGATAACCGCAGAACCGGAGACGGCTACGGCCGCATTTTTTGCTTTGGTACCCGAACGTTTAACGGCTTTTTGAATGGTTTCAGCCACCGCCTCGACATCCTGGATGTTTTTATCAACCACGGCGTTATCCGGTAATGGCTCTACCGCAAGACTTTGTACGCGGTATTTATCACCATCACGAGCTATCTCGAGTAATTTTACCGACGTTGAACTGATATCCAGGCCTAATATGGCTGGTTTTTTGCGTTTTAGCAGGCCCACGCTGTTCCCCTTATTATTTACTTATTATTTATATATTTTATAAGCTAGTTATAGGATATATTTTAAATTTTGCATTAAATATTAATGCTAAGTGCAGAAAAATGCCATATGCTTTAGATCATCATCGTAAAGTTGTAGTTAAACCTTTATACTTTGCTGCCTTAATCAATCACTCTTTTTGTCGCAGGTAATGGATCAGTGCGCTTTTTAAATATATTTAAGTTACTTATTGTCTTCACGCTTGTGATAATGACATTTGCTGCAGCGGTGGCTGTCGGTGGCTATTTCTACCTTAATCCAAAATTGCCCTCAACCGAAGGGCTGAGTAATGTGCAACTTCAGGTTCCACTCCGTATATATAGCAGTGATGGTGCACTGATGGGTGAATTTGGCGAGAAACGGCGAACCCCCAAGAAACTTGAAGAAATCCCGGATTTGATGGAGCAGGCATTTCTATCGGCTGAAGATGACCGCTTTTTTGAGCACCCGGGCGTAGATTACAAAGGCATATTACGTGCTGTGGTTAACCTGGTTATGACCGGTGAGCGTGGGCAGGGTGGTAGCACCATCACCATGCAACTGGCGCGCAACTTTTATTTAAGTAGTGAAAAAACCTATTTGCGTAAATTAAATGAAATTTTACTGGCGTTAAAGATTGAACGTGAGCTTGATAAAGAAAAAATCCTGGAGCTATATTTAAATAAAATTTACCTGGGGAACCGTTCCTATGGTGTGGCGGCAGCTGCCCAGATCTATTATGGTCTTGGTCTGGATGAATTATCGCTTGCGCAGATTGCGATGATTGCCGGCTTACCCAAAGCACCATCTACCTATAATCCGATTATCAATCCGGAACGCGCGACCATACGCCGTGACTATGTGTTGTCACGCATGCTTAAGCTGGGATTTATAAGCACGGCGCAATTTGAAGAAAATCGCAATGCACCAGTGACCGCAAAACGGCATCGTAGTGCGCTGGGGGTTTATGCGCCTTATGTAAATGAGATGGCGCGAGCTGAAATTGTTAAACAGTTTGGTGACCAAGCTTATGTGCGTGGTTTAAAAGTTTATACAACAATTAACAAACGCCTGCAGCGAGCCGCAAATGACAGTATCTGGAACGGACTGGTGTCCTATGATCGTCGTCATGGTTACCGTGGTGTTATTCGGCATGTGGAATTAAATCAGGATAATAAAACTGTTTCAGCGGAGGACGCTGATTTGCTGTCAATTTTAAAGGATGATGAAAATTACGGCCGTTTTGTGCCCGCACTGATCCTGTCAGTAAATGATGACGCTTCTGATGACGTTGCCAAATATGTGAATGCAACCGCAACGGATGCATCGTTATCGAAAGCAGCGGCCGTACCGGAAGACTATCGCTCTGCCATTGCTCTATTAAAAGATGGTAACCAGGTTCGACTTCCCTGGAGCGGTATACAGTGGGCGCGTGAATACGTTAGTGTGAATCGTGTTGGTAAAGAATTACAAAAAGTGTCGGCAGTTATTAAACCGGGTGATGTGGTCTGGCTGGCTCAAGATTCAGTGACTGGCTGGAGCCTGGCGCAAATCCCGGAGCTCCAGGCTGCGCTGGTTTCGGTAAAACCTAATACCGGGGCAATACAGGCATTAGTTGGTGGTTTTGATTTTGAACACAGTAAATTTAATCGTGTGGTGCAGGCGAAAAGACAGGCCGGTTCCGGTTTTAAACCCATTGTTTATGCCGCGGCATTAGATAAAAAATATACCCCCGCGAGTTTGATTAATGATGCCCCCGTGGTGTTTGAGGATGATGCACTGGAAGGCGCATGGCGACCGCAAAACTATAGCGGTAAAACCTTTGGGCCAACCCGGCTTCGCATGGCTTTATATAAATCTCGAAACCTGGTGTCAGTACGCGTTTTGCGCTCCGTTGGCATCAAACATGTAACACAGTACGCGCAGAATTTTGGTTTAACCAGCAGCGAGTTGCCGCATGATTTGTCATTAGCCTTAGGCAGTGCAGAATTAAGCCCGTTGCAAATGTCACGGATCTATTCAGTGTTTGCTAACGGTGGTTATTTAACTGAACCCTATTTAATTCAACGTATTGAAGATGCTGATGGCAGCAGGTTGTATGAAGCTGACCCGGTGGTTGCCTGTACTGCATGTGCCATAGCAGAACAAAAATGGTCAGCAGATATTGTGGAAAATGATTCGCTGGCAAAATTACCTAAACAGGCTGAGCGTACTTTAGAGCCCCGGCTGGCTTTTCAGATGAACTCGATATTGCAGGATGTGGTGTTACGGGGAACCGGTCGCCGTGCCCTGGCCCTGGGTAGAAAAGATCTAGCCGGTAAAACAGGCACCACCAATGATCAGCGCGATGCCTGGTTTAATGGTTATAATCCTGACCTGGTAACAACAACCTGGATGGGTTTTGATCAACTGCGACCACTGGGTAATAAAGAAACCGCATCACGCGCAGCTTTACCGCTATGGATAGATTTTATGAAAGTGGCACTGGCAGGAAAACCGGAAAAGCAGTTGGCTCGCCCTGATGGTCTGGTCACGATGAAAATAAATGCAGAAACCGGGCAGGCTGCGACCGATACGGATACCAATACGGTATTTGAAATCTTTAGAAAAGAGAAGGCACCGACAGCGGCTATTGCGGCACCGGTAGATCTGCCGGCAGGCGGTGATGATGCTGCGGCGATACCGGAGCAGTTGTTTTAACAGCCTGTTGCAGAGGCTGCATGTGGTTTTTTGGTGGGGAATAAACGGCCATTAATAGACGTTGTTCGTTATTCGTCGTTCGTTATTCGTAAAAAATAACAAGCAGCAGAAGCTGCATAGCCATTGGTTTTTTTATGTTTTTGCTTTTAACGAATAACGAAAGACGAACAACGTCTCTTTCGTGTCGATGAGGCCCGCTCAGCAATTATTGCAAAATCAAATCAGTCTTTAATTGTTGAGGAATGATTTACCAATATTCAGGTAGACGGCACTCTCACCCCGGTCGGTTGCACCTATAGCAAAATATAAAGGCCCTATAAAAGTGTCTGCGCCGATAAATATACTGCCGGCATAACGCAGGTTATCGCTGTGAATGTCATCTTTGTTATCCCAGGCATTACCTGCTTCAAGAGAAAATCCGGTGTATATGGGTAAAAAAGTGATATCACCTAATCGCCGATAGAAAGCCGCTTCCAGTAAACCAAAGTGCGGGCTTAATAATTCGTTACGAACCGTGCCTGATAATTCAAAAAGACCACCATGAATAAACAGTGCGTTTAACGGGAGGTTGTCTGCATTACTGCTCGTTTCAGCGATGGCGCGACCGAATATTGTATAACGCGAAAAAGTTGTTGCGCCACTGATAGTCAGCCTTATTTGATCATAATCCAGGTCTGCACCAAGGTCTTCCCTGTTGGCGGTAAAACTGAGGCTGCTAAAAAAGCCGGTGTTGGGAAAACTTAGATTATCCAGAGAGTCATGAAATAATTTCACGAAATAATAACTTTCGATAAAATCCGGCTGTAGAGCTTTAAGGCCGCTGATGGAGTTTATTCGGCCATCGTTATAGCTGAGTCCTAAACTGAGGTTTGTATTTTGTAAAAATAGTTGACCGGCGGATAGGGTTAAAAATGTTCTGTTGATACGCTGCACAGATTCGATATGGTCGTCGATCAGGGTTGGTACAATTTCTGTTTTAAAGCCGGTTTTTAATGATACATAAGTATCCAACTTGATATTGACGGGCTGATATAACTCGGCTGTTAGTTTTGGTTCTGAGCCAACTGTGCCGACAGCACGAAATTCACCGGCGAGGTCATTCAAATTGTTTTTGTTATAACTGGCGCTGAAGTTGGTTATTGAGATGACTTCAAAAGCAGATTCAATGTCCAGGCCAAACTGCAAATAACTGTGTGCCCATTTTCTGTCACGTACATATACAACTAAACCGGTTTTACCATCGCGCTGTTCCAGTGAATAAACAACAGAACCTGAATAATCCAGACCGTAGATATATGACAGATCCTGCTCTAACTGTGGAATGTCTAGTGGTTCGCCGATCTTCTGATGTATGCGTACCCGCATAACGTCATCTCTCAAATCGGTTTGATTATGGATTTCGATAAACTCGATGACAGGAGCTTTATTAGCAACCGTTGGTAATGAGGTGACGTACGAAGAGTAATCTTCCTGAGAGAGTGATAGTTTCTTTATGTTTTCGAGCTTTTCAGTGGCAGCCACTTCACCTGCCTTTATCAGCTCAGGATATTTGTCAAAGTCTGAAGAAGATATTTCTTTTTCGCCGGGCACGATTAGAACATCATTCCCCTTCATTGTTTTAATCTGGATGTCAGCAATACGGCGGGTCAGGATGGTGGTTAACTGTCCGGTGACATCGATAGCGGATTTTATCTCTTCTTTGGTTGCTAGCGGCGCACTGACATCAACCACGATGATAATGTCTGCGCCCATTTTACGTACGATATCGATGGGCACGTTATTGGCTATGCCACCATCCACCAGCAGAGTGCCATCGATGGTTATCGGCGGTAATGCACCAGGAATCGACATGCTGGCGCGCATGGCACGGGCAAGATTGCCGCTTTTGATAATGAAGGGTTCGCCGGTTGCAATGTCGGTGGCGATGGCGCGGAAAGGGATTCTTAACTTATCATAATCGTTTATATGAAAGCCGGGATGGGCGAGGCGATCAAGTGCCAGTTCGACCTGTTGGCCTTCAATTAAACCGGGTCGAATCTGTAAGCCATCACCCGTTATGCCAATACGTTGAAGATTAAAAAAATCATAGTCATCCTGTTTACGACGAAAAGATTTGTGATCACGATTGGCAAAATCACTAAAGACTTTGTCCCAGGCGATGCCCCGTACACCCCGCTCGATTTCTTCCGGTGTCAGGCCGATAGCGTACAGGCCGCCAATAATTGATCCCATACTGGTGCCGACAATGTAGTCTATCGGTACATTATTTTCTTCAATAACTTTTAATACCCCGATATGCGCAAATCCACGGGCACCACCGCCACTTAAAACCAGGCCGATTTTAGGCCGTTCAGAAGCAGAGGATTTTGCTCCGCTTGAGTTGTTCTGCGCTGAAGCACTGAGAGCTACATTGTAGAAACAAAATAGCATGAGCAGAATGATACTGATCAATTGGGAAAAAATATTTTTGCGCAATAGCATGATGCAATCACTGATTATTGATTTAATCAGAGTATAGCGAAACGGCTAATAATTTGTGAGGAATTATTTGAATAAGACTGCTTGCTGCCAGAAAGAGACGTTATTCGTTTTTCGTTTTTCGTTATTCGTAAAAAACGCCAAACAGTAGGTGCTACATAATCATTGGTTATTTCGTGTTTTTGCTTTTGCTTTTAACGAACAACGAACAACGAATAACGGCCAACGTCGCTTTCGACACAACTACAGTCATCCGGTTGCTGGCAACTACTGCTATGCCAGGCTTGAACTATCCCTTGTTTAATTAGTATGGCGTTTTATTACAACTGTTTGTATATCAGCTAAAAAATATTATCCGTAAATAACGCAAAAGACGAAAATGTTAAAAACAAAATAATGCTTTTTTCGCGTACTTTGCGTTCTTCGCGGATAAATTGTTTCTTTTTTAGTTGTGATACTGCGCACTGATGTCGTGTACTGCATCAACCAGTGCTTTCACATTATCAGGCGTGATATTTGGTGTGATGCCGTGGCCCAGGTTAAACACATGGCCGTTGCCGTGTCCAAAATCAGCCAGTATGCGACCGGCTTCCTGTTTGATTACCTCAGGATTGGTCGCCATAATGGCAGGGTCCATATTGCCCTGCAGTGCAACCTTGTCACCAATTTGCTGGCGCGCCAGCTTGATATCAACCGACCAGTCCAGGCCGACAGCGTCGCAGCCGGTGTTGGCAATATCCTGTAACCACATGCCGCCACCTTTGGTGAATAGTATGACAGGAATTTTTTGCCCGTCTTTTTCGCGGCTCAGCTGGTCAACAATCTGTTGCATGTAGGCCAGTGAAAACTCTTTGTAATGCGGCGTGGTCAGTGCACCGCCCCAACTATCAAAAACCATTACCGCCTGGGCACCGGCTTCAATTTGTGCGTTTAGATAAGCCGCAACCGAATCTGCCAGTTTACTCATTAGCAGGTGGGCAGAAGTCGGGTCTTCAAATAATAAAGCTTTGATTTTTGAGAAGGTCTTGCTGCTGCCGCCTTCGACCATATAGGTGGCCAGTGTCCAGGGACTGCCGGCAAAACCAATCAGTGGTACCTCACCATTCAGTTCTTTGCGAATCAACGAGACGGCATCGGTTACATAAGATAATTTATCGGCAGGATCGGGTATAGCCAGATTTTTCACATCACTGGCAGAGTCGATGGTCTTTTTAAATTTTGGGCCTTCACCTTCAGAAAAATACAAACCTAAACCCATAGCGTCGGGAATGGTAAGGATATCTGAAAACAGGATAGCGGCATCAAGCTCAAATCGGCGCAACGGCTGCAGGGTGACTTCACAGGCCAGTTCAGGCGTACTGCATAAAGTCATAAAGTCACCCGCTTTGGCGCGCACTTCACGGTATTCAGGTAAGTAACGTCCTGCCTGGCGCATAATCCAGACCGGGGTGCGATCAACACTCTGACGAAGTAATGCTCTGATAAATCGATCGTTTTTGAGTGTGCTCATGCGTATTAAATGAATTCGTTGTGATTAATTTAACGGGAAAAGTGTTTTGTAGGGCTTGCTTAGCTGATTTTTGCCTGCTTAGCTGCTTAGCAATGATTTGATTCGACCACTGACTTCGCCCATGTCTGCGCGGCCGACAATTTGTGGTTTGACCAGTCCCATCACTTTGCCCATGTCCTTAATTGAGCTGGCACCAGTTTGTTTTATGGCCTGGCTGACAATCTCATCAACTTCTTCTTCGCTTAATGCCTGCGGTAAGAATTCCTGAATGATATCAATTTCGAAATATTCCTGTTTTACCAGGTCATCGCGTCCTGCGGTTTTAAATTGTGAAATTGATTCACGACGTTGTTTGACCATTTTGTCGAGAATTACAATTATCCTCTGGTCGTCCAGCTCAATGCGCTCATCAACTTCAATTTGTTTCATTGCTGAGGTCATCAGGCGAATGATTGCCAGGCGTTTTTTTTCGCCTGCTTTCATTGCGCTGATAACAGCATCCTGAATCTGCTTTTTTAGCTCACTCATTGTTTATCTATGGGCCATGTGTGACCAGGTGGTAATCCCGGTTTAAATGATCAGTTCTAAGTGATTCTGAATGGTCTTAAATTTCGCCAGGTTTTCGTTTCGCCAGATTTTCGCCGTATTAAGAAAATGAAAAAATTAACGGCGACGCTGGTGTGGTGAGCGGGCGAACTTATTGCGTTCTTTAGACAGTTTTTTCAGGTGACGCTTAACGGCCGCAGCAGCTTTGCGTTTGCGTTCTGTGGTTGGTTTTTCATAAGCTTCACGTTTGCGAATTTCGGTTAAAACTCCGGCTTTCTCACATGAACGTTTAAAACGACGCAAAGCGACATCAAATGGCTCGTTTTCTTTTACTCGTATTGCAGGCATAGTGCTCTCTTAAATTAATAGGATAAAATATAAAGTACATTCGTCGCACCGCCATCCATAGCTCTTTGCGACATACGACCACCACGGATGGTGGAAGTGCAGATATTGCATCGTTACACGGATGTAACTTAGTAGGGCAACGCAGGAGCTGTTACCGAGGAGCAAATATCTGCCAGTCCATCCATGGACATAAAAATCCGCAAAGTATGCGGTGAAACCACGTATTATATCGCATTATTGGTTTAATGCCAAAAGTCGAAAACCATTTTTACAAATATTTATCTGATTTAGCGATTTCACCTGGGAAAATGTAGCAAAAAATGATTGTTTTAGGTATAGAAAGCTCCTGTGATGAGACAGGGTTGGCCCTGTTTGACAGCGAAAAGGGCCTGCTGGCGCACACCTTGCACAGCCAGATTGAAATACATGCACAATATGGTGGTGTCGTACCTGAACTGGCATCAAGGGATCACATTCGTTACCTGATCCCGTTGCTGGAAGAAGTGTTGCAGCAGGCTATGCTTAAAAAAACAGCCATTGACGGTATCGCTTATACTGCTGGTCCCGGTTTAATCGGTGCCTTAATGTCGGGTGCCTCATTTGCGCGATCGCTGGCCTGGGCGTTGGCTATTCCTGCGGTTGAGGTGCATCACATGGAAGGCCATTTGCTGGCGCCGATGCTGGAGGAAACAAAACCCGAATTTCCTTTTGTGGCTTTACTGGTCTCCGGTGGCCACACCTTGCTGGCGTATGTAAAAGGCATTGGTCAATACGAATTACTGGGACAAAGCCTTGATGATGCAGCCGGTGAAGCCTTTGATAAAACCGCGAAGTTACTGGGTTTGGCTTATCCCGGAGGGCCTGCACTAGCCGCTATGGCAGAGCAGGGTAAACACGGTGCATATAAATTCCCCAGGCCCATGGTAGACCGGCCCGGACTGGATTTTAGTTTCAGTGGCTTAAAAACCTTTGCCTTGAACACCATGCAATCGGCGGCCCATGAAGATGGCGCACAGGGCAAGTTAACGCAGCAGGTTAAGGCCGATATATCACTGGCTTTTGAAGAAGCCGTGGCCGATACACTGAAGATAAAATGTTCTCGTGCTTTGCAGCAGCAACAATGCAAAACACTGGTTATTGCTGGAGGGGTAGGGGCAAATAAACGATTGCGTGTGGTGCTGGCAGAAATGATCGACTCGCTCGGTGGCGAACTATTTTATCCAAGGATAGAGTTCTGTACAGATAATGGCGCGATGATTGCGCAAGTGGGTTGTTTTCGATTAATGGCCGGGGAAACACAGCCGTTGGAAATAGATGCCAGGGCAAGGTGGTCGATGCAGGATTTGAAGGCGATTTAAAAATTAAAAGAATATTGTCCACAGATGAACGCAAATAAAAACATTTCAAGAAATTGCTTATAATATTTTAAAGCTTTTATCTGTGTTCATTTGCGTTCATCTGTGGACCAAAAATTTTTTATGATTTTCTTGTTTTTTTAGCGGCAAGGGCTATTTTGTGCCTATTTTATTTTCAGAGCCCTGCAGCAAAGATTTAATGTTTTGCTTGTGCCGCCAGAAAACCAGGATACTCATTAACGCCACGGCGCTTGTCAGTTCGACAGATTGAGAAAAATACCAGAGCAAAAAGGGCGCAATTGGAATAGAAATCAGCGCGGCCAGTGATGATGTTTTTAATATCGCAGCTGTGCCCAGCCAGATAGCAATCGCGATGAGGCCAACTAACCAGTTCATGCCTAAAATAACGCCGTAAAAAGTGGCAACCCCTTTACCACCTTTGAAACCATAATATACAGGGAATACATGCCCTAACAGGGCAAACAGTCCTACCAGTGCAATGCCGAGAGTCTCTATCTGTAACTGGGTGACAATCAAAACAGGAATCAAACCTTTTAATGCATCACCGAATAAGGTGATAATAGCGGCCTTTTTACCGCCATGTCGCAGCACATTGGTTGCGCCCGGATTATGCGAGCCTGTTTTACGCGGATCTTCGATGCCCATAATCTTGCAGGTAATAATGGCAGTTGAAAATGAGCCAATAAGATAAGCTAAGCCTGTAAACAAAATGATGTTGAAATAGTAATCCATGAGTATTGTAGTAATTAAATCAGCGGTGCAAGCTTACAACAGCTGTTAGCTAAATGCTTTGTAAAATTATATGTGTATGAGAAACCAGCGAGAGAAAGAGTGCAAAAATGCGTGATTCGGTAACCTGTGTTTTTGTTCATGGCTGGGCGATGAACAGTGCGGTATGGGATGAATGTATCGAGCAGTTACCCGACTGGATCAACGTTGTTGTGGTAGACCTGCCCGGGCACGGTTCTATGGCGAAAGTGCCGGCCAGTTCCCTGGATGATTATGTGCAGGCGCTAATGCCATTAGTGCATCGACCGGTATTATGGGTTGGCTGGTCTTTAGGTGGGCTGGCGGTATTGCGTTTAGCCGAGTTGTATCCGCAACGTGTTGCCGCAGCATTACTTGTTGCCACCAATCCCTGTTTTGTCAGCCAGGCCGACTGGCCCTGTGCGGTTGATGCCAAAGTGTTTGACCAGTTCGCCGGCGATTTACAAAAGAATCAGCAGAAAACAATACGCCGTTTTCTGGCATTGCAGGTAAAAGGCCTGCCCGATGTGATGTTTGTGGTCCGGCAATTGCAGCAAAGTATGCAATCACGAGGTCAGGCCTCAACACAGGCGCTGACTTTGGCGCTGGATATATTGCTGGGAACCGATTTGCGCCAGGCTTTGAAATCGATTGACTGCCCGTTACACTGGTTATTAGGTGCCAAAGACGCCCTGGTGCCGGGTGAATTAGCACAGGTTTTACAGCAGCAATTTGGGCAGAAAAATGTAGTGCTGCATCCACAGGCGAGTCACGCACCTTTTATTTCACACCGAGAAGAGTTTGTAAAACAGTTAATTAATATTGCTCAGAAACAGCGTGATAAAAATACCAGCAAGTAGCTTATGAACCAGACATTCGACCCGGCATCACCGCAAAAATTTGACCAGGCACGTGTGCGCCGCGCATTTGACCGTGCAGCTGACTGTTATGAACAATTTGCCGTATTGCAAAATGAAGTATGCAAACGTTTGCTGGAAAAACTGGAAATTGTAAAAATTAATCCGCAGTTTATTTTAGATGCCGGCACCGGTACCGGCGCAGCAATCCCGACGCTGTTTAAACGCTACAAAAAAGCCCAGCTGGTGGCGCTGGATCTGTCGGAAAATATGTTGAACAAAAGCCGCCAGCATGGCAGTTTCCTGCGCTCGCATCACCTGGTTTGTGCGGATATCGAGAGGCTTCCTTTTGCCGACAATGTATTTGACCTGGTTTATTCCAGTTTGAGCATGCAATGGTGTAATGATTTAAATGCGGCATTACTGGAAGCGAAGCGCGTACTCAAACCGGGTGGTTTATTTGTCTTTAGTACTTTTGGTCCTGATACCTTAAAGGAGTTGCGCAGCAGTTGGGCGAGCGTGGACAATGCTGAGCATGTAAATCAGTTTGTTGATATGCATGATATTGGTGACGCTTTGTTGCTTGATGGTTTTGCCGAGCCGGTAATGGAAGCAGAAGTGTTGACCGTTACCTATAACTCAGTTGATGAAATCATGCGTGATTTAAAAGCCATAGGCGCGAATGTTATCGCTCAGCGTTCACGTACAGGACTGGGCGGTAAAGCCGTTTTACAAAATCTGCGGCAAAGTTATGAGTCGTTCAGACAGGATGATTTACTGCCCGCCAGCTATGAAATAATTTATGGTCACGCATGGAAGCCGGTTTTAGTTGAAGGGCAGAAACAAGGGACTAAGCAGCAGCTTGTTGATTTTCAACTATAAAATATTTTACATCACAGGCAAAATAGGTAGAGACAAGGCATGCCTTGTCTCTACGGCAGGGTATCTTTAAGCTTCAAACGCTACCCGCATTTTGTTTAGCGCATTTTTTTCAATCTGGCGTATACGCTCTGCAGAAACCTGGTATTCAGCGGCCAGTTCATGCAATGTGGTTTTATCTTCCTGCAACCAGCGGCGTTTGATGATGTCCTGGCTGCGTTCATCCAGGGTTTCTAATGAACTTGCCATCAGGCTAAGTTCCTGTGAGCGACTGTCATCATGTTCCAGTAAATGTGCTGGATCCATGCTGCCATCAGTAAGATAAGCCGCTGGTGTGAAATGATGTTCGTCATCATTATCATTGGTCGGTGGATCGAAAGTTACATCGCTACCGCTTAAGCGGGATTCCATTTCAACAACGGTTTCCGGTTTTACGCCCAGCGTTTTGGCAACGTCATTTACTTCGTCCTGGCTAAACCAGCCCAGTCTTTTTTTAGAGCTGCGCAGTTTAAAGAAAAGTTTACGTTGCGGTTTGGTTGTGGCAACTTTAACAATGCGCCAGTTGCGCAAAACAAACTCATGGATTTCCGATTTGATCCAATGTACTGCATAGGATATCAGGCGTACTTCGTGGCTTGCAGAGAAGCGTTTAACGGCTTTCATCAGGCCGATATTACCTTCCTGGATTAGATCGCTTAGTGGCAGGCCATAACCCGTGTAACCGCGTGCTATTTTCACCACGAAGCGTAAATTAGACATAATTAACTGTTGCGCAGCTTCAAGATCATTTTGATGTTCCAGGCGCAATGCAAGTTCGCGCTCATCTTCAGCGCTTAACACAGGGATGCCGTGAATTTGCCGAATATAAGCGTCCAGATTGCCGGCACTTAATGGCATATTTTGTAAAACAGGAATTAATGCTGTTGTCATAGTGTCTTCTCTCATAATCATATTTTAGCAGTCAACGAGTAAGAGTGCTAATTATACAAAAAGTTCAAAGAAATACTAGTGGCTTAGATTGAAAGGACTATTTCACCGCCGAGGCGCGGAGTTTTAATTTTTATTTGCTGGCTGTAGTCGCAGTTAAATGAAAAAAGGTTTTCCTCTGCGTCTCCGCGCCTCGGCGGTGAAAAGTTTTTAAACGATAATAATGTTATAAAATATTGATATGTATAGGTTTATTATCAACTTGGTTCGATTTCTTTCAGGTGTCGGCTGACAGCAATCCAGGAGCCAACCAGGCCCAGTAAGCAGCTAAACAGTATCAAAAGCAGGGTATTTCCTGCTCCCAGCCCGCTCAGGCGGAAATCGCTGTGATATAACAATGCCAGCTCGTGGACCGGGTTTTCTATTAAAAGCAGTGAGATTTGGGTGATTATCCACGCCAGCCCCCCGCCAATGGCGCCATACCATATCCCGGTGTATAAAAAGGGGCGACGGATAAAAGCGTCTGAAGCACCAATGAGCTTTGATACTTCAATCTCTTCGCGGCGATTCTGGATATCCAGTCGGATGGTATTGCCGATAATTAACAGCACGGCAATGGCCAGCATGGAGCTGATGACCAGGATACTCCGGTTGGCAATTTCTAAGAAAGTATAAAGGCGTTTTACCCATTGCACGTCCAGTTGCGCCAGTTCAACCAGTTTATTCTTTCTCAGTTCTTTAACCAGAGCCGTAGTCCTGTCTGGCTGGTTGTTGTTGATTTTCGGGTGAACCACCAGCACGATGGGCAGGGGATTGCTGTCGAGGTATTTCAGGGCATCGCCAAATCCCGAGATTTCTCTGAACTGCTCCAGTCCTTTTTCTTTATCGATAAATTCGATCTTTTTAATGTTTTTATGCATTTCTAAACGCTGCATTAATTTTTCTGCATCGCGTTTTTTTACATGGGTATGCAGAAATAACGAAATTTGTGTTGAGCCATCCCAGTCACTACTAAGCTGGTCGACATTATCCAGTGCGATGTACAGGCCAACGGGTAAGGCTAATGCGATAGCAATCACTGCAGCAGTCATGAAGGTTGCAATTGGTTGAGCGTAGAGTCGACCCAGGCTGGCTAAACTGACATGCAGGTGGTTACTAAAGTATGAGCTAAGCTGATTTTTTCTGGGTGGACGATTACGCATGATCTTTTCTTAGGCGGTAAAAGGCAGGCCATTGTGCGTAATCTGACCATCCTGCAGGCTAATCACAGGTGAACCGATGTGTTTAATCAGCTCGAGATCATGACTGGCGATTAAAACCGTGGTGCCTACCTGGTTGAAGCGTGCGAATAGTTGCATGATTTCCAGTGACAGTTCAGGATCAAGGTTTCCTGTGGGTTCATCGGCGAGTAATAATAAAGGTTTGTGTACAATAGCGCGAGCGATGCCAACGCGTTGTTGTTCACCGCCGGAGAGGGTGATGGGAGCCGCTTTTTCTTTACTTAATAAACCCACCTGGTTAAGCGCTGCACGTACCCGTTTATGAATTTCCTGGCGTCGATAGCCCTGAATAATCAGTGGCATGGCAACATTATCAAAAACCGGCCGGTCATAAAGCAGATGATGATTCTGAAAAATAATGCCGATGTTGCGTCGTATGTAAGGGATTTTTCGATTACTGATGTTATTCAGATTAACCCCGTCGAGAAAAATTTGCCCGCGTGTGGGACGTTCAATCATGGCAATTAACTTCAGCAAGGTGCTTTTACCTGCCCCCGAATGACCGGTGAGAAAGGCCATTTGACCTTTGGCAAGACGCAGGTTGACGCGGCGTAAAGCATCGTGCCCGCCAGGATAGCGTTTGCTGATGTTGTCGAAGTTAATCACTGGGTTACTGCGTAACCAATGAATAATGAATAATGAATAGTGAACAATGAAAAGCTATTTGTTTCTCGTTTTTTGTTGGTCTTTTTTTATTATTCATTATTAATTATTCACTATTCATTGCTTTATTCGAGTAGTGCATCCACAAATTCAGCCGCATTAAATGGTCGTAGGTCGTTTATACTCTCGCCGATCCCAATAAAACGAACCGGCAGTTTGAGGGTTTTGGCTATGGAAAACAATATGCCGCCTTTTGCAGTGCCATCGAGTTTGGTTACTGCCAGCCCGGTGAGGCCGATGCTGTTATGGAACTGCTGTGCCTGGTGCAGGGCATTCTGGCCGAAGCCTGCATCCATTACGATCAGGGTTTCGTGTGGTGCGTTGGCATCAATTTTACCCAGTACGCGCTTTATTTTTGCCAGTTCATCCATTAAATTATCCTGTGTATGTAAACGACCGGCGGTATCGGCAATGACAATATCAATATTTTTTGAACTTGCTGAGGCTACAGCGTCAAAGATAACCGATGCCGGGTCAGCGCCTGTGCCCTGAGAAATGACAGGAACATTATTACGCTGTCCCCATGTCTGTAATTGCTCAACTGCGGCAGCGCGAAAAGTATCGCCGGCGGCTAATATCACAGATTTGCCCTGTTGCTGAAAATGATGTGCCAGTTTACCGATGCTGGTGGTTTTACCGGCACCATTGATGCCAACAACAAGTATTACAAACGGTTTGCCGGTTTCGGCGTTGGCGATAACAGAATCAAGCGGCTGCTCACAGGGTTGCAGAATAGATTTCATGATCTCGGCTAATTTAACCTGCAGTGAGTCGGCATCATTAATAACTTTTCGAGAAATATTGCTTTGCAGCTCCTTGATGATGGTTGTGGTAGCATCAACACCAACATCGGCACTTAACAGGCGTGTTTCCAGCTCGTCGAGCAAGGTATTGTCGATGGCCTTTTTGCCGAGAAAAAAATCGGCCATGCCATCGGAAAAAGTTCGTTTGGTTTTTTCCAGTGAGTGGCTTAAATCAGCGGGTCCTTGTTCTATTAAAGCGGGTTCTGCTGGTGTGGTTTCTGCCGGGATGGGCGCTGTGATGGATGCGTCTGTGGCAGTTTGTTTTGTTTCAGGAGTGTTTTTTTGCTTGCGTTTAATGAAGCCAAACATGATGATGAGTATAGCCAAATGATGAAATGTGTCGGCTATTGTATCATTAGTTTCCTGTTTTTTTATGGCTAGAAAATTTAAAAACTAAAAAACAACGAGCGGCCTGGTTGCTTGTTAAAATATGCATTGGGGCGTATGCAAAGGCTGTCCTGAATGCAGTGCAGCTTTTGATGCTGTAGAACAGTTAACGCGGTAGCAGTGAACGAGAAGAGTTTAAAAATATGAAGATGAAGTTAATTGCAGGTATGCTGGTGATTTCGACCTTGATTCTGGGTAGTGTGCTGTATAACAGCAAACAGCCTGAGATTGAACAGAGTGATGAAGCCGTAAAGTCGTATACCTTATCGAATGGTATGAAAGTACTGGTGATTGAAAACCATCGCGCGCCGGTGGTGGTGTCGCAGGTCTGGTACAAAATCGGTGCCAGTTATGAACATGACGGTATTACCGGTATCTCGCATGTGCTGGAGCACATGATGTTTAAAGGTACGGATAAATATCCTGCCGGTGAGTTTTCAGAAATCATCGCAGCCAATGGCGGTGAAGAAAATGCCTTTACCGGACAGGACTACACTGCTTATTTTCAAAAGATAGCCAATGACAGGCTGGAGCTGTGCCTGGAGCTGGAAGCCGATCGCATGCGTAACCTGGTGTTTGATGAAAAAGAATTTCTAAAAGAAATTGAAGTGGTCAAAGAAGAGCGGCGTTTGCGTACTGATGACAAACCCACCGCGCTAACTTATGAAAGATTTAATGCTGTTGCCTATACCAATAGTCCTTATCGGCGACCGATTATCGGCTGGATGGAAGACCTCGATACACTGACTGTTGATGATGCACGGCAATGGTATGAAACCTGGTATGCGCCAAACAATGCCACACTGGTGGTTGCGGGTGATATTGAAGCGCACGAGGTGTTTCAACTGGCAAAACAATATTTTGGCCAGTTGCCGACCTCGAAAATACCTCAGTTAAAACCCAGGCATGAAGCCCGGCAGTATGGTACGCAGCGCTTAAGTGTAGAAGTGCCGGCAAAAATCCCCTACCTGGTTATGGGTTATAAAGCCCCGGTTTTAGGGCGCAGCGAAGAAGCCAGGCAGGACGAGTGGGAAGTTTATGCGCTGGAAGTACTGGCCGGTGTGCTTGATGGTGGTAGCAGTGCGCGCCTCAGTAGCAACCTGGTCCGTGGTCAGCAAATTGCAAGCAGTGCGGGCGCAAGTTACGGCATGACAGCAAGACATGATACTTTGTTTGTATTGTCGGCGGTGCCGAATGATGAGGTGGCAATAGACGTGCTTGAATTTGCCCTTCGTGAAGAAATAAATACGATTAAAACCCAGTTACCTGACGACGCAGAACTGGACCGGGTAAAAGCCCAGGTTGTTGCTGCCCAGGTATATCAGCAGGATTCAACATTTTACCAGGCAATGGAAATTGGCATGTTAGATACCATTGGTTTGCCGTGGCAAATAAAAGATGAATATGTCGAAAAAATTCTGGCGGTTACCGCGCAGCAGGTGCAACAGGTGGCAAATAAATATTTAACGGATGAGCGTTTAACCGTGGCTGTGCTGGATCCATTGCCTATTGAAAACGGTGATAAGGCAACGCCTGATACAGGAGCAGCTCATGCTCATTAAACGTTTTATTATGAATGAACAAATGTCAAAAACCATCGTTCTAGTTAGCGGATTACTGTGTTTGATGACTTTAAGTGCTGGCGTTAATGCCACACCAGACATACAAACCTGGCAAACAGAAAATGGTTCAAAGGTCTTATTTGTACCGGCAACTGAAATTCCGATGCTGGATGTGCGTATTGTGTTTGATGCCGGAAGTGCAAGAGACACTGGCATCAGTGGCCTGGCAGTATTAACTAACGGCCTGTTAACCGAAGGTGCGGCAGGTAAAACAGCAAAGCAAATTGCAGAAGGTTTTGAATCGGTTGGTGCACAAATCGACTATCAAGCCGCGCGCGATATGGCGCTGGTTGGTGTGCGCAGCTTAACCGAGTCGCGTTATTTGAGCGCAGCAATAGAAGGCCTCAAACAGGTGTTAACACAGCCTGATTTTCCACAGGATGCATTTCAGCGCGAGTTGAACCGGATGAAAGTTGCAGTAAAAGCGCGACAGCAATCGCCTTCTGCCCTGGCAGCTGAGGCTTTTAATAAAGCTGTTTTTGGCGATCATCCGTACGCATCGCCTACCTCGGGTACGGCAGAAAGCCTGGAAAAATTAACCCTGGATGATGTCACCAGGTTTTATAAGCAATATTATGTTGCCAATAATGCAACCATTGTTCTGGTCGGTAATGTTGAACGCTGGCAGGCAGAGGAAATTGTTAAAGCAGTGGTATCGAATTTACCTGCTGGAGAAAAAGCATCTGCTTTGCCCGAGGTGAAAGCGTTAACCGAAGCGAAAAAAATTGTTATCGATTACCCGTCAGCGCAAACGCATATTTTTGTCGGTCAACCCGGTATGAAACGTGGCGATAAAGATTACTATAGCCTGTATGTCGCCAATCACCCTTTTGGTGGCAGTGGTTTTTCTTCCAGGCTGGTTGAGGTGATTCGTGAAGACCGTGGTCTGGCTTATAGCGTTTATAGTTATTTTTCACCACTGCGTGAAAAAGGTGTGTTTGCCATGGGTATGCAAACTAAAACCGAACAAACGGATCAGGCATTAAGCTTACTCAATCAGCAGTTAAAAAAATATCTGGAAGAAGGGCCTGGAAAAGATGAGCTGGCGGCAAGCCTGAGTAATATCACCGGTGGTTTTCCCTTAAAAATTGACAGTAATGGCAAGTTGCTGGAATACATTGCCATGATCGGGTTTTATGATTTACCTATTGATGCCCTGGATCATTTTATCGATAACATCAACGCCGTTGATGTGAAAATGGTCAATGAAGTACTGGCGCGCAGGCTTCAGCCTGACAAAATGGTGACTGTTGTTGTTGGCAAGCAACAATAAAATAATGAATAATGAATAATGAATAGTGAATAGTGAATAGTGAATAGTGAATAGTGAATAGTGGGTCTTGCAGGATTATTGGTGGTAGATGGCGTGGTCGAAAAATAAGCTTTGATGATGCTGAGGGCTTGAGGCCGACTACTGACCGCATACGTGAAACCGTTTTTAACTGGTTGCAACCCTATATTTATCAGAGTTTTTGCCTGGATTGCTTTGCTGGCAGTGGTGTGCTGGGTTTTGAAGCGCTTTCACGGGGTGCTGAAAAAGTTGTTTTTATTGAGAGCAACAGCAGCACGGTTAAGAATTTAAAACAAAACTGTAACCGACTGGATGCTGCAACTGCGGTTATATTTCATCAAGACGCATTAAGCTGGTTGCAAGCTGGGTCACACGATCAGCGTCCAGAGCAGCGCTTTGATCTGGTCTTTCTTGACCCGCCGTTCCATTCAAATTTACTGGAACAGTGCTGTAGCCTCCTTAACAGCAGTGGAATTTTGGCTGAGGATGCCATAATCTATGTTGAGCATAAGGTTGATGCCAATATCATGGTGCCTGATAACTGGTTTTGTTTAAAAGAAAAAAAAGCCGGTCAGGTAGCATATAAGCTATATGAACATCGAAATAGTAAAGTGAGTGAATAAGAAGCAGGAGTTGATATGTCAGTTGTAGCAGTTTATCCGGGAACTTTTGATCCGATCACCAATGGGCACTCTGATTTAGTGCAGCGTGCGGCAGGGCTTTTTGACCGGGTAATTGTGGGCATTGCAGCAAATCCGGGGAAAACCCCCTTATTTGACTTAAAACAACGCGTAACCATGGCAGAACAGGTATTATCGCAGTTTGATAATGTTGAAGTTTGTGGTTTTTCTGACCTGTTGGTCCATTTTGTAAAATCAAAAAATGCAAAAGTGATACTGCGTGGTTTGCGTGCGGTGTCTGACTTTGAGTATGAAATGCAACTGGCAAGCATGAACCGGCATCTGGAAAATTCACTGGAAACGGTATTTATGACCCCCAGTGAAGAAACCAGTTTTATTTCAGCATCACTGGTGAAAGAAATTGCCTTACATGGTGGTGATGTTTCGCCATTTGTCCATGAACACGTTGTGGAAGCATTGAATTTAGCTAAGTATAAAATACCAGAATAACAGGTCTCCCTATTCATTTTTACCCATGAATTAATAGAGAGACCCTGATAATTTAAGAATATAGAACTAGTGTGATTGATTATGGCTTTAATGATTACTGATGAATGTATTAATTGTGATGTCTGTGAACCAGAATGTCCCAATGAAGCGATTAGCCCGGGTGATGAGATTTACGAAATTGACCCTGATTTGTGCACGGAATGTGTGGGGCATTATGAAACCTCTCAGTGTGTAGAGGTGTGCCCGGTTGATTGTATTCCTTTCGATCCGGATCATCAGGAAACGCAGGAAGAGCTGATGGAAAAATATAAAATCCTGACCGGAGATTCGTGATTTTAATGTTTACTTCTATATAACACAGGTATGCCATTTATAGATGCTGAATTAAGGTATCCAATATGAATGCTGCTTACTTAAGCCGAAAAATGTACATTATCTTAGTAAATTCGTCATTGCGAGGTACGAAGCAATCTCTGGCAGATTGCCGCGCTACCGCTCGCAATGACGGAGATTTCGGCTTAAGTAAGTGACATTAGTATCCAATATAGACTCAATATTATGAACAAATTTGGCCTTAGAATTTGTTTTATTGTTTACATCAGTTTTTTTTCAGTTCAGAGTTTCTCACAAACTCCGGCTGAATCAGTCACTTCGCAGGCGGCAATTGCCAGCGCACACCCTCTGGCAACCCAGGCGGGCATTGATATTTTAACTCAGGGCGGTAATGCGTTTGATGCAGCCATTGCGGTTACTTCGACACTTGCCGTGGTTGAGCCATACTCTTCTGGTATCGGCGGCGGAGGGTTTTATTTACTGCATCAGGCTGAAAAAGATCGATATGTCATGATTGATGCCCGTGAGAAGGCACCCTTACTTGCGCATAAAGATATGTTTCTTGATAAAACAGGGCAGGTGGTTTCCGGTAGTTCAATTAACGGGGCCTTGTCGGCAGGCATTCCGGGTATTCCTGCTGCACTGGTGCATCTGGCAGAAAACTACGGAAAATTACCATTATCGCAGTCATTGGCAGCGGCGATTTCGCATGCGGAGCAGGGGTTTCCAGTTGATGCGTATTATCAACGTATGGCAGGATTCCGTTTAAAAGCTTTGCAGAAAAATAAAGCGGCCAGTGATATTTTCCTGCAGCAGGGTGCAGTGCCGGAGTTGAATTATAAAATTGTACAAAAAGACCTGGCGAAAACCTTACAGCGAATTGCAAAATCTGGATTTGCCGGTTTTTATCAAGGCGAATTAGCCGGGGAAATGGTTAAGGATGGTCGAAAAAACGGCGGTATATGGACAATAAAGGACCTGGCAAGCTACAAAATAAAAGAACGTTCGCCTGATGTCAGCGTTTATAAAGGCATGAAATTAACAGCGGCATCTCTGCCGTCTTCTGGCGGCCTGGTGTTATCAGAAATACTGCGAATTCTTGCCGAATTTGATCTTGAAAAGATGGATGATGTGCAGCGTATTCATCATATTGTTGAAGCCATGCGCCTGGCATATAGGGACCGCGCTGAATATATGGGGGACCCTGACTTTATCGACGTACCTGTTGATTATTTGCTCTCAGAATCTCACATTAAATTACTCGCAGCGAGTATCAGTCGCCACAAAGCGACATTGAGCACATCACTTAAAGCAGTCGCGAAACCTTCCGGTAATGGTGCCGATACCACGCATTTTTCTATAATTGATAAGCTGGGAAATAAAGTTTCAGCAACCCTGTCAATTAATTATCCGTTTGGCTCCTGTTTTGTCGCTGAAGGCACAGGGGTTTTATTTAATGATGAAATGGATGATTTTGCATCTAAACCGGGTGTGCCGAATGTTTATGGGCTGGTGGGTTCGCATGCCAATGCGATTGAGCCGGGCAAGCGCATGTTATCCAGCATGACGCCGAGTATTGTAGAAACACAAGATCGTATAGCTATTATTGGAACGCCGGGTGGCAGTCGTATCATAACCATGGTGTTGCTTGGCATTCTCGATTTTTACGAAAATAAAAATGCGGATGAAATAGTCAATGCCGGTCGTTTCCATCATCAGTATTTGCCCGATGAGACTTCCTATGAACCCGGTATTTTTGATGACTCTCTGGTTAATGCTTTACAGAAGTTAGGCCATAAAACCAAAGCCCTGGAAAACACTTATGGCAATATGCAGATTATTGTACTGGATAAGAAAACGGGTCAATTAGAAGCCGCGTCTGATGCTCGGGGTATCGGTAGCGCAAAAGTTTTGCACTAGGTTTGAGTAAATAAATCACTGCTGTCCCGTTAATAATACTGGCAGTCGCCTTAAAGCGCCACAATATCATAATGAAGCAGCATCAATTCTGTCCGAGACATGAATTGGCAACCGTTACCTGAGACACGCTGTCCATGAAGATAAAAACATGGCATCCATGTACGCTCGGATGCCGCTTCCATGCGGCATAACGGTCACAGGTAACGGTTGCCAACCCACGTCTCTCATAATTAACGGGACAGCAGTGTAATAAATAAAAGATATTTTTCACCGCAGAGGCGCGGAGACGCAGAGTTTTTTTATTACGCCTTCGGTGTAATAACCTAAAGTTTTTCCTCTGCGTCTCCGCGCCTCTGCGGTAAAGGAAGTGTATATTTATTCCAGCCCAAAGCTGTCTCTTTTTCTGCCGGAGGTAAAAGATTCTGCATCTTTTATTTTTTCGATGGTGAGAATTAAATGTGTGCGCTCCCGATCAGACA
>Ga0164315_10000448_pt1 | contig 28462 bp, 52 predicted proteins | sample GuaBasSedimGuay6_FD_113737 | JGI IMG/M metagenome (GOLD analysis project Ga0164315, IMG submission 113737) | Subseafloor sediment microbial communities from Guaymas Basin, Gulf of California, Mexico - Guay6, Core 4569-2, 0-3 cm | ecosystem: Environmental > Aquatic > Marine > Hydrothermal vents... | reverse complement strand
GCGGCTTCGGCTAGGGTTTCAGGTGACGTGGGGAGGGCGCGCACACGGGCCACAACCCCGCCGAAATGGTACCCGCGCTCCGCAAGAGCGTCACCCGCCTCGCACGCAGCCCGCTCCCGCATCTCACGCGCCCCGGCTTCGTAGGCGGCGCGGAGGGCTTGCGCGGTATCCGCTGCGGCCTTGTATGGTGACGTGGTGGCCGCAATGGTAGCGAGGTCGAGCGCCGTCTGCGTGTAGTCACTCGCCATCGCTGGCCTCCTCGCCATCGCCCTCAGCCCACGCTAGGTGCGTGGAGCACCGCTTGCCCATCGGCGCCGCGCAACCATCGCAGACGATGGCCCTGCAATCGGAGCACTCCGGCGTATGGCCCCGGTGCTCGAACCGCACGCCGCACACCTCGCAGTCCCACTCACGCACCGCCATCACTCCACCTCCCTTCGCGTCGAGGGCGTCGAGGCGTTTCGCCTTGTCAACAAAACCGTCAAGCGCTCGCGCGTCTCTCTGTTGGTGTGCGGTGAGATGTGCCCATGGGACCGCCATGTGCTGCCCCGCACCATCGCACCCCATCGACGATGTGGTAAGCTGCCGGTGGCAGGCGCAGAAGTAGCGCGGGTCATCCATGTCCTGTCTCCAGCGCTTCGAGTGCCAGTCGCAGTTTAGTGCTGACGCCGTAGCTGTCTCGCATCGCTATCGCCGCATCGACCACCGCCCGCAACTTCGCCACCTCCGCCTCCAGCGTTGTCACCCGCTCATCCATGACCACGCTGCGAGGGCGTGACAGGCGCGCCTCCAGGTCGTCGTCAACCTCCCCCGTCTCCGGGTCGATGTGCTCGATAGCGGCGCGATAGTCAGCGGCGATTGCGTATAGGCTGAGCGTCATGGGGTCACCGCCGCCGTCTTCCGCTTCTCCCGCGCCTCGCCGATGGCTGTGAGTACCGCCACGGCACCCACGAAAGCAGCCTGCGCAACCTCCTCCATGCCAACGTCCGCGAGCCTGACCGGCACCGCGCCCTTCTTCGCCGGCACGTAGACAGCGAGCCATCTTCGGCTCTTCACCGCGACGCCGTCGATGTCGATGGTCATCGTCAGGATCGCCTCGCCCACGCGGGGCACCCGTACCCGTGAAACCTCTGTCGTGATCTCCATCATTCCCACCTTCCACGGCATCGCCGCTGTCAATCTCACTCGCCGCCTCATTGGCACCGAGCGCCTCCTCCGCCATACGCGCCTCTATCTCGTCGCCTACTTCCAGGCTGAATGGTCTCGCTCATGACAAAGGCTCCCACAACTTAAGTAGGTGGGTGAAACGCTCGACCAACCACGCGCGTATCGCTGGCTCATCCCGCTCCTCGACGCGCACGAACGACGTCCGGTAGATGCCCTTGCGCTGGGCCATCCAGCAAATCTGCAAGACGTGCCGCGGGTGGGCTTCGTCTTTATCCGTGGCCGTCCAGTCCCACCGGAACACGAGGTTCATGTCCTTGTCGGCGTCGCCTTGCTCGGCCACGAAATCGCGCCACGAGTCGTGGTTGTCAACGCAATCGTTGCTGAAGAAGTTTCCATCGTTGCAGTGGTAGGGGTGGTTCACATCCCACAATCGCTTTGTCTCACTCATCATCATCTCCGTATGCTGCTGAGAGTTCCCACGTCGTCGATCTTACGAGCGCCCGCGCCTCGGCCTCCGCGTCATACCTCGCCATCACTCGCCATCACTCCACCTCCCCGGCCGCGTCGAGGGCTGCGATGGGTTCCGCTAGCCATCTGCGCACGAGCGATGCCAGCGACGGCGGTAGCCTCGGAGGCCCCGCCTTCATGCCCTTGAACCCGGGCGGGTGCTGGCCGCGTTGGCTGTCATGGAGCAAACCGCGCGCCGCATCGACCACCGCCCGCAACTTCGCCGCCTCGGCCCCGGCTTCACCCTCGACGCGCCCGGCTTCGTGGGCAGCGCGGAGGGCGGCTCCGATGGTAACCAGCGAGCCATATCGCACAGCGCCCACGTGCCCGACGAGCGCAACCGCCTCAGCTTCCGCGTCGTATTCACTCGCCATTACGGCACCACTCCTCGGTACTGAAACTGCGGACTACGTCCCGGTGTCGTAGCTCCATCTCCGTATACCCAGCCGTCCCATAACGCGCGCGCACAAGCCGGCGGTGTGCGCGCAGCGCGTGCATCAGCGCCATGTGGTCTGCCGTCGGGGTGAGGTCGAGCCCGGTACGCATCCAGGGTAGCCGTCGTTCACCCATCACTCCACCTCCCCGGCCGCGTCGAGGGCGGCTATCACGTAATCCCGCACGGAGTGACAGGCCACCACGCCCTCGCCTAGACCATCCATCACGCCTACGTCCTTGGCCCGCGTCTCGACGCGCCCGGCTTCGTGGGCGGCGCGGAGGGCTGCGTCATGCCCGGCTACCTCAGCGCGCAAGTCGGACACTTCGTCGAGAGTCTCCTGCCATTCCTTTTCTGGCTGCGTGTAGCCGTCATACCCGCAGTCGGCGCACTTCTCGATTTCGTCGTCGGGCACCTCTGCGCTCAGGATGCGTACGCCCTGAGCAACATAGCGTTCCCCGTCCCACTTGAAGGAGTCACAGGACACCGTCATGGGCTCGGGATCGAGCTTCAGCTTCGAGGTACCCTCTACGCTCATCCGCATGGTGCCTCGCCCAGGGGTCCAGCTCGCCCCATCATCCTGAAAGGAGTACGAGGGGGCTGCGGCGCCATCTGGGAGGATGACCTGCACGGGCTTGGGCATCAACTGCTTCATGCGGCCCACGATCGAGTAGGTGCCTTCGGGGCCATTCCGGGGAGCATCTACATCATCGAGCCAGAGGTGAACGCATTCGAGATCCTCTTGGAGCAGCTCGATCCTGTTCTCCAGCATTCCGATCTTGCCATTGGGGCACCCGTTGCTCTCTTCCCCACTGATGTGCCCGCAATGCAGACATGTCTCTCCATCGAGAGCATAGGTGTGATCACCCCAAGTCCCCTCACGTTCGAGTTCGGAAATGCGCTTCTTTGTCTCCTCGATGAACTCCCGGTCAATGTCCCGGCCCACGTTCTCCCGGATGGCTTCCCGGATGGCATCAGGATCCATCTCCCCGGCCTTGTACCCCTCGGGGGCCTTTCCCTTCGATGGGACCCACCAGTTCGAGGTGAACCTCCCAGGTTCTACTGGGGCTTCACTCTCCTGTGCCTCCTCATCCTCCAGCCCGCGCTCCAAGGAAGCTATCCGACGCTTCAGGCGGATGCTCTCTTGATGGTACTTGCTGTTCTCTTCAGTGAGGCGCTCGATGCGCTCTTGCTCCTGTGTGTTCATTTCTTCACCTCGAACGTAGCCGTCACAGCCTTGGCCATTTTCATGAGTGTCATGCTGAAACCCTTCTTGACGCAAAGCTCCCTGAACGCGGGATCTCTGAGTAGCTCCTGGATGCGTTCATCCACATCTCGTTGAGCAATGCGCAGGAACTCCCCCATACTCTCTCGACCACTGAAGGGCTGCCGCATCTGCACCCTGAACTCGAAAGTGCCTCCTGCGAAGACACTGATGCCTCCGTCTGCGCGCCCCATCTCCTTCATGCCCGTGATCTTGTGCTTGGAGGCGAATATACCTTCAGGCATACCGTCGGTCAGCGCATTCGAGACAGCATGCACCGCCTCCCTCTCACTTGCGGCCGTGACATCCGCATCCATCCTGATCTTGTAGGTCTTCGGTTTGTCGTTCATTTCTTTTCCTTCTCCAGCTCGTCGCATTCGTCGAGCAGTCGATCGAGTGAACCCTGGGTTCGCTCCAACTGCGCCTCGACCTTGTTGGCGTGAGCGACGGCCTCATCCCTCTCGATCGTGAGCCTCTCGACATCAGAGACTGTTGGTGAGCACAGGCCCATGGTGCCGACCCATCGAGAGAGGCCTTCATAGACCCTGTAGTCATTCGTCACGTGCTCACCATTGACATAGAACTTCCCCTCGGCTGTTATGCGAAGGGGCTCACTCCCATCAGCCAAGGTGAACACGATGGCGTTCTCGGCTGGATCGTTGGCGATTACCGACTCGGTAGATAGGTCCAGCGTATCGGCTAGCGTTAGCTCATCCTCGGCCATCTCAGCTCCCCAGGGGTGTGAAGCCCCAGTAGAACCTGGGAGCGTGTTGAAACGTCAGGAAGCCTTGGATCTTGTCGCTCTTGCGAACAACCATGACCGCCGGGGCAGCGAAACCCTTGACGATGAACTCCTCTTGGAGCTGCTTGGAATCCCACACCTGCCCGTAACGCTCTTCCAGAGTCATGCGATCTCCAGCCTCAGCGTTGTAGGCGTCGAACAACTCTTTTCGTGCTTGCTCTTCTTCAGTCAGCATCTTCTATCTCCTGTACACGCTTCCAGAGTCCTGCGGGTAGGCCCGCTTTCTTGGCAGCACCCTCTGTCATAGCGAGCACCACATCGAAGCAATCACCCTCAGCCTCCTTGCGTTTGGCCCTTCGCCGAAAGGCATCGGTACTAGCCTGGTACTTCGCCTGCCATTCCCTCTCTCTACGTTCGATCTCCTCAGTCGAGTGCTGCTTGCAGAACCCGAAGGTACCCCTCTTGCCCTTGATCTTCTCAGTGACCTTCGGCTTACGGGTACATTGGTGGAACCCAACGCTCATGCCGTGATTGGCTATCGCTTGGCGGCACTGTGTTCCCTCAGCCACTCTTTCAAACCCGTTGTTCGGGGTGTAGATGTGTCTCATGCATATCTCCATCAAAAACGAACCGAATACCTCTCCAACGAGAAACGCCCCAGCCGGTTAGGACTGAGGCGCTCTCGTATTTGAGGATGGGGTTACGCGCGGGCAGGAGCACCCGAGCGCTTGCTGGCCAACGACGAGAGCTTGCTCTTCTTGGCTGTGCGAGGCTTGGTGACCTTCTTGGTCGTGACCTTCTTAGCCGCAGCCTTCTTGGGTGCCTTCTTGGTTGAGGCCTTGGTCACCTTCTTGGCCGCCTTCGGCTTGGAGGCACCCTTCGAGCGGTTCTTCTCCGCGTCCTTGGCCAAGGAACCTCGGCGCGAGGCCCCCGTTGTGACCAGGGCATCAGCCGTCTCACCCTCCGACTGGGGCTCCAAGCCCCGAGCCTTCCGCTGCTTGTTGATGATCTTGTTCCACTTCGTTACGAGCTTGTACGCCTCATCACTGATGCGAATCACCTTGCGTGTCATTTCTCTATCCTTCGTTCTGTTCGTTATGAGATCAGAGATCTCTTTTTAGTATCGGAGGGGACGGCCACCATGGCGACCTTACCTCCCAACGTCAAGCCGATCCTAGCGCAATCCCAGCGAGGTCATCACCAGAAGTACCACACAGCGTAGAAGATCACAGCGTCGATGGCGAGCACTATCCTGAGCCTGTTCATGCTCTGCATCCTCGTCAGCGTCACCAGAAGTACCAGGTAACTGCGGCCACCACATTGAGGAGGAGCGCTACCCCGATCAGATATTCCTTCGTCGTCTGCTTCACAGCTTTATGGCCTCCTCGATTTGGTCGGCCAGGGCTTCAGCCACCAACAAGGGCACAGAGCCTCTGTCCTGGCTGTTCCGAGGTGAGTGGAAGAAGGCACGATCACCTTCTATCTCCACAGCGCACCGCTTCTCACTGTGACCCGAGCGGTTACGGATGCCCTCGGCGATACTCACCATGTGCTCCGAGTTCCCCTCGACGCAGGCATCCGAAATGCGCCCTGAGTACATCAGCTTGACCCCGTACTGTATGGGCTCTGACCAGTGGTGATCCTCGTGCTCGGCACGCTCGATAGTCCACCAGTCCCACTCAGCGTCATCATTATGAATCAGCTTCAACTCACCTTCAATCTTGATGTCACTCACGGCGGTTATGCTCCCTCTTCTGGTACTCGTCGATGAGATCGAAAGCCCACCTACTCCATGTATCGTGTGTCACTCTGACTCCTCCCGCGCAGGCTGGCGCATCATCCCAAACTTCTGAAGAATAGCGGCATCTTCAGAGGCCATCACTCCAGCTCCTTCTCTTCAGCGAGCCATTGGGGGATGACGAGGGTCCCCTCTCCGCCGACCCCATAGCACTCCGAGTCATCGTCGATGAGCTTCTGAGGGATCCAACAGGTTCTCTCACCCACCTTCACCAGTAGAGCACCGCCGTCCGACTCCTTGAGCACCTTGACATCGTCGATCGTCACGAGGTCCCAGTCCTTCTTGTCAGCCATCTTTCCACAACTCCTCGTGGTTCTCGACCCACGCTTTGTAGTCTTCCATGGTCATCTCCAGCGCCTCGCGCAGCCCCATGGGCCCATAGGCGTGCTCGTGCCACTCCTTCGTGATGCCCAATCGCAGCTTATCTCGGAGAGCGATGAGCACCTCCATGTTCCCCTTCATACCCACCTGGATGAGGGCGAGAGGGGCATTCACCTGCACCAAGGCAGGCTCGTAGTGGTGACGCTCGTCGGCTTCAATCTTGTTGATCCAAGCCTGCGCCCATCGCAATAGATCTCTGTTCGCACTCATATCTCCACCTTCGGTGCCTTGTGGAACACATGCATATTGAGCAGACCTACGTCCTTGATGAACACATCGAAGCAGGGACCACACAGGGACATAGCTCCCCGACGACCATCCTTTCCTACCCCGACCTCGAAGACGATCGCACTCGGGGGGTCCCTGCATTCCACCAGCCCAGGCGACCCTCCGAATGTCATGAACGTGTGGCCATTGGGCTTCTCTGCCTGGCAATGATCGGGATCTGGGGGAATCAAGGGTTTCGGTTCAGCCATCTTTGTTCCATCCTATGCAGAACTGCCCCATGGACTCAGGGTCCGGGACAAGTTCGAGGTCGGGCTTTGGTACCCGTACGGTTGTCTCCTCGTCGCAGCCGACGCAGGTGATGATGATCTCCCTCAGGTGGTCTCTGTTGGGGCCTCGTCGCTTGTCTGCCATAGTCCTCCAATGAAGAACGCCCCAGCCGAAGCCGGGGCGCTCTCTCTGTCACTCTGCTGATAGGCCGATCAAGCCTTCATACTCGCAGACCAATCCACCTCAGAAAGCGCCAGAAGGCACCTTCGTAGAAGGGCAGGGGCTCAGAGGGAACCCAACGCCCACTAGGCGTCTCAGTCTCCGTGTGTCCGCAGCACTCACCACGCAGAAGACACCCCTCATGTTCGCATCTCATGGCTTCTCGTAGACCAGCATGAACTGGTTCTTCCCCGAGGGGATGTTGACCTTCAGGGTTCCGTGACTCTTCACCACGATCCCACCCAACGAGCTGAACGCCTTGGGCTCTATCCTGCCCTCGTCGAGTTCATCAGCGAGATGCCGCATGAGCGCCGACAAGCCCTTCTTCGTATCTTCGACTTCACCCGCCATCGGTTGTCTCCTTGCCATACCGCTCCTGGGAGCGATCACATTCGTGCTCTCGTCCAGGACCCATCCGCCCACAGAGCACGCAGTAATGGGTAGATGGTGAGGCTACAGCCTCCAGCCTTGATTCAGCCCCACACTTGCAACAGATCGCAAACTCCTTAGGCTCTGGGCACTTGCTGAACACTCGAAAGAAGTCCAAGCAATGCTCCCCACCCTCAGGGCAGGCATAGGACCCCTCGTCCACCTAGCTCTCCCACTCTACGATGAGGCGCATACGCCCAGGCTTGTGCTCGACCAGCTCTCCCGAGTCATCCATGACGGGTTCATGGTCTCGCTCGAAGACCAGGTTGAGGGGCTCCACTTCCCGCTTCTCGATGCGGTCGGCGAGGTCCCTCAGGCTCTTGGCCACGGTATCGACCTTCTCATTCTTGGTCACGCCACATTTCGTAGGCACGAACCCGCAGCCTGGGCACACGTGGTCTTGGACCTGGTCCCTATCCCTCACGGACAGGTGACCACAGACACACTCGATCATGAGGATGTCCTCTTCCTCGTCTTCCCAGCCAACGCTCCAACCATGGAGTATCTCCTCGTGTGTGAACTTGGCGTTCTTCATTGTCCTCATCCCTAGCTGGTAGATCTCGTACTTGAGATCCATCGTACCCATCATCTTTACCCACATCGCTTCGATCTGGGCCTTACCCTCGAACATCACCTCACCGACTTGAGGAAGGACTTCCCGTAGGCCTTGGCGTACTTGCCGAAGATCCACTTGAAGCTCCACCACCGCACCTCGAAGACGCCGAAGGTGAGGGCCTGCTCGTAGCTCTTCAGCATGGCCTCTTGACCGGAGTGACCTGGCCACTTCTGATCGTAGGCAGCGAGTCCAGCCCCGAGCTTGGGGAGGCCATCACCGATGCCGGGAATCTGAAGTGAGCGGTCGAGGGTGTGCTTGACCATGTTGCCTGGGCCATAGGTATGGCTCCAGGGGATGAGCCACTTTTCGTTCTCCCCCTCCTTGTTCTTGCGTCTACGAGACCGCACGGCGTAGCCCTGGTTGAACACGGCGTCCATATGAGGGGCCACGTCTGCGGCTCTGCCATTCTCTGTGTGGCTCGTGAAGCTCGTAGTCTCCATCCGGGCATAGGTCCCGTCGACCACCGCAGACTTCACATCCACGAGCCTGTTCCCTGCCTTGTCGATGTTGATGAAGTCCCTGACGTTCTTCGGCTTCCAGTTGCCCTCGACGTCTGACTCGTGGAAGGCGAGGGGGAACCCGAGGTCATCACGGTCGAACATCCGCCTGGTGTGGGCGTACATGTCATTCATCCACCGCTCATTCGGCCACGGCCAGTCCGTGATGCCCACCTGCATGTTCCGCTCCAGTGCCAGCTTGCAGATGGCCTCGACACTGTCGTACGAGTAGAACGGGTTGAACTTCTCGTTCATCCCCTCGAACATCAGGGCGATCGACGAGATACCATGCTCCTGCATCTCGTCCCAGTACTTGGCCTGCTTGATGCGGCGAGGGTCATCCACCCAGATGCCATGGACAGGCTTCTGCCCTGAGTGAGCAGGTTCGGGCTCCAGGCGACACTCACCTTGGATCATATCCCACGTGTCTGGGCCGACCTTGCCATCTGCGTACAGGTCTCGACGACGCTGCCATTCAGCCACAGCCTCGACAGTCAGCTCTCCCCAAATACCATCTTCCTTGGCGCCAACCACTGATTGAACGAGGTTGGCCTCACCCTCAGAGGGGAGGTGCTTCTTGTTGTAGTTGGTGGCGCTTGTGATCTCCGATGGGCTCATCACTTGGGCCAACCCGCAGGCTGAGCAACAGGGGGATTGTCCAGGTCATCGAGGGCTGACTCCATGACGTTGAGCCCGATGTTGAGTGCCTCGAAGCCCAAGGCCTTCTTCGATGCCTTGTCCGTGCGCCTGCCGAGGATACGCTCGATGCGCTCGTGGACCTCGATGGGTAGGTCGAGAGCCAAGGTCTTCATCGTGATGCTTGGCTTGGTGTCGTCAGTGTCATTCATGGTGTCCCTCATATCATGGCGGCAAAAAGTATGCGTGTGTTCGATCCCGAACTACTCGGATAGTGGCTGGATGTCCTCCACCTGGGAAGCCTCCAGCTCTTCGGTATCGAGGAGGATTCTGCACCCTGCGTTGATCGCGAGAAGTGCTGCCTGCCTTCGGCTCTTGCGGAGGCTGTACTTCCTCGCCACCTTGTCCAACCGATGCCTCACTCCCGATGAGACGCTGATGCCCATTGTCTTGTGGTCGCCGATCTCCTTGTCGTCGCACTCGGTCTGGACTCTGTAGTCCTCCCGGGCTGACTCGATCAGGTCCTTGAGAATGTGGACGCGCATCTGAAGGACTTTGGCCTTCTTCTCGATCTGCTCTAGTAACACTGGCTCTCTTCTCCTTGGTTATCCCTCGCGGGAGACTGCACGAGTTCCGCGCTCCAGGCCAGTCCCGGTGCATCTCGCACTTCACACATCGCTGCTGGTTGGGTGACCAGACGTGTTTGGCCATATTCCCCGATCCTTGCTGCTCCGATTAGCTTAGCAAAAGTGTTTACGGGCGTGTGGCCTGTGAATAACCTGACTATGCCCACCTGATCATGTAAACACGAACTGGGTCTCTACGACCCCCTCATATGATGGGCTGTCAGAACGTACATGGACCCGCCCTATATGGGACGATCCTAAAAAGCGAGTCGGGACCCTTCAGTGAGGATAGAAGGAGGATCTCACAGGGACGACAGGGTCCCGACTCACAAGGCTGATAGGCTATTCGTCCTGTTTCTCTACGTGATCTCTCACGTACTGGTGGCGCAGGCACATGAGGACGCCTGTGCCGTAGCCGATGACTGCCGCGAAGATCATTCCGAACATGGTTCCTCCTTGCTCTCTAGGCGATTCACAAAGCCCTTGAGCGTGTGATAGGGCTCCAGGCCCGTCCTCTGGGTGTGCAGGAGCGCACGACGGTCACCAGGGGCGAGGATGCCTCTCTCGTTCATCAGCTTCAGCGCCTTGGTTGCCCACTCACTCCACATCGATGAAGCTCACGCAGCTGGTGAGGGTCATCAGGTCATCCTCTGGGCCTTCGAGTTTCCTGAGCAGGTCCTCTCTCTGGCGCTTGTTGTACCCGAACCCTTGGGCGGCGAGCCTGAACACATCCATAGGAGCGTCCGCGGTTCTGTCGCTGTCCTCGTGGTAGACATCCATGGCCACAATCCACTCGTGGACCACCTGGCGGTCTCTACGGCTGAGCTGGGCACCGTAGAGGTTGTGTTCCTCGAAGACATCCCAGCACTTAGGCCAGAGCCCTCGAACGACCCAGGCCATTGCTTGGGCGTAGGAGCGAGTCTCTTCCTGGACATCCCCTCGAAGGCGCAGGTCGAAGAACTTGAGCCAATGCAGGAGAGATGCCTTGATGCGGATCTTCGTGTACTGGTTCTGGGGCAGGGGCAGTCGAGCTATCTCAGTGGCTACCCCCTCTTCCACGATGGTTTCGTAGGCCTGCCTGATGACCGCGGTGGTCGTCTCGATGACATTACACACCATCTGTTGGGCCTCCAGTTCGAGAGGCTCAGCACTTCCCTGCTTGTTGGCCTTGCTCTTTGCCCGGATCCGTTCGACGGGTGGGATGTAGTAGAGGTCGGGCATCTTCGAGTACCGTCCGGAGAACTCGTTCCGGTTGGTGTACTTCCTGAACTCATCGTAGTTCTCGAAGTAGGCTGAGCTGTTGTCGATGGTGGCCGTCCGATGCCTGTCGAGCTGACGCAGCACGAACATGGGGCATTGGATCTCGAACACGACCTCATTCATCTCGAACGGGCTCGTGTGCTTGTCTCCCCACAGGCGGGTACGCAGCCTGTCGTCCTTGTCCTCATCAACGCCCGTTGCGCTGTCCGTGGACATCCTGGCAGCTTCGAGGGGGGCGAGGTCGCTACCCATGTGGTCCACGAGCTTCACATAGCCATGGTCGAGCAGCTTGAACTCCTTGTGCGTCAAGACGCCTTCTCCGCAACTTCGGCCTGGTGCCGATAGGTGAAGGCACGCATGGCGTCGACATCGTCGTTGAGCACAGCCATGCCCCGCTCCTTGGCGCAGGCAGAGCACACGCTGATCTCCAACACCGTCTCGATGCGTACGCGCTCGGTGATGGCGTCCGTACGCTCCCTTGTCTGGGTGACGAACTTCCTCTGAGACATACCTGGTGGGGTTGACCTCTTACAGTCCTTGCAGATGAACATCAGTATTCCTTCCTTACCGCGTGACCAGCCTCTACGAGGTAGTCATTGAGCGATCTGTTATCGTTGAGTACTTCTTTTCGAGACAACTTCTTCTTCGGGTCAGACTGGATGTAGGGGTAGACCTCTACGATCCAACGTCCGTACTTCCCTGCTCGGGGGTACCCGCCATCGTGAGACCGAATGAGGACCTCCCAACAACGGCCAACCTCCCCCTCGATGAGGGCCCATTGGTCGAGCCACTTCAGTACAGCGTCCTTGGCTGCCCAGCCCGCCTTGTACTCCACCGAGTCCTTCTTCACACCATAGGTCTCAGGTGTGTCGATCCCATGAAGCCGACATCGGTGCTTGCCGAACTGCCTGAACCCCAAGTCGATCTCCAAGTCGATGGTGTCCCCATCAACGACCCGTAGAACCTTGGCCTTGTACGTGTATGAAAGCATCATAGGCTTCGTGTCCTCAGAGGGGCGTTCATCAGGGTGGCGTAGTTGAACTTACTTCCCAGCGCTTCGTGAATGTCGAGCCACCTACCCACAGCATCCGTCCCATCGATCTCGTAGAGGGCGTTGTTGTAGATGAAGAGGTGCTTCCGAACACGTGTGTCCCCCTTGACGAACTCTCGACCTTCATCGGTGATTCGCCACATCCCTGATGAGTTGAAGCCCCTCGTGCGTACATCCATCGGCTCGATCAGCCCCCAGAAGCGGAGCTTGGCGTAGTCGCCGCTTGCCCCGGGCAAGTAGAAGCGGTTCACGTTCACCCAGTTGTCATGGTCCGCCCACTTCGAGCGACTGGCCTTGCAGATGACGATGAGCTGTCGAACCATCGTCGAGCTGATGGACCTCTTGTAGATCTTCGCCGTCTGGCTACAGCAGGGGCACTCGATGGTGAACCCCTCTTCCATCCTAGCGAAGATCTTCTTGCGGATCAGGTCGACGGCCCATTGGAGCTTCACCCCAAGGTCAACCAGCTTCACCGTCCGTGCCTTGAACTTCTTGGTCATTCAAATCCTCGTGTATGCGGCTGACCGTGACTCCGGTCTGGCCTTGGTACTTGCTGTTGCGCTTCACTCCGTAGGGCTTCTGCGCAGGTCTACTCATGGTGTGCAGGCTGATCTGGCAGATACGGTCACCAGGGTAAAGAGCAATCGGGAAGCGCCCGGCGTTGCTCAGCTCCAAGGTGATATTCCCCTCGAAGCCAGGATCGATGAAGCCTGCTGTGCTGTGGATCATCAGGCCCATCCGCCCCCAACTCGAACGCCCCTCGACACGCCCCACCAGCTTTGGGCAGAGGCTGATCCTCTCCAACGTGGTAGCGAGAGCGAAGGCATCGGGCTCCAAGATGAAGCGCTCCCCCTCTATCAGCTCGACGTCATTCATGTAGTCGTCGAGCACCAACCGCTCACCAGTCTCGGGGTCGGGCACCCGCGTATCAATGACACGCCTGCCATAACCGACCCCCAGCTTGTAGACCTTGAAGCTGTGCCCCAGGCGGAGGTCAATGCTTGCAGGCTGGAGCTGCTCGTCCCAGTTGGGCTCGGGGTCGAGGGTGATGTCCTCCTTGGCTATGGCTCGTAGAATGTCGGCGTCGCCTAAAATCATGCTGTCCCCTTACGCTGTGCCTGCCGCTGGCCCATACAGATCTAGCGGTAGCAGGTGAGGGAGTTCAGTCTGGTGACTGAGCCCCGACATCTTGATGAACTCCCCAACAGTGGGGGTGGCGTCTTCACGCTCAATGACCGGCGCATACCACACCTCGTAGCGATCCTGGAGATGATCTAGGTAGATCACCGCCACCGACTCAGCGTCCGTCTCGAACATCTCGTTCGAGGGGAGCATCTCCACCTCAGTGACGAGGGCCATCGCTGCTGAACGAGCTTGGCCTCGCATCGCCAGGGCACGCACAAGCATGGACATCCTCAAGACATCCTCGGGCTCCTGAACAGGGCGTCCGTAGAATGCTTGCCCGAGACTCTTCGTGGCGTTTGAAGTGGGGGATACCGTGGACAAAGCAAAGCCAGCAGGTACGACTCTGTTCCCAGACTCGACTCCTTCCCGAAGCGTCGTGACGACTACCTCCCGGAACTGATCGATCTCTTCCTTAGTGAAAACCATACAAAACTCCATCGTGATCTAGGGGAGACCCACAATCGGGCCTCCCCCTGCACACGTTTGTTACTAGAGCATCTCAAAGATGCGCGTCACCTCATCGAACAGCTGCCCTGCTCGTACCATCGAACGCCGCTCGACGCGACGCAGGTAGCGCTCTCGATCCCGCTCTTTGCGAGACCCCTTCGGCTGCTTCGCCACAGCCTTCTTCCGTACCCTTGGCTGGGACCTCCGAGACTCCACCGGCAATGCCGACAGCTTCTCGAAGGGCTTATGCTTCAGGGGCCTCGATGGTTCCCGTGGCTTCTTAGGGCCGTGGGTGGGGTTGAGTCTCATCTTCTTACGGACGAGATTCTGCCCCTTTCGGAAAGCCTGCTCGATCATCTCTGCATCGAAGTGCAGGATCTCTAGTGGTGCCAACAGGCACTCCACGAGTGAATCCCCCTCCTTCTTGCAGAGCTGAAAGCAGACGTCATCATCATCCTGGATGACGATCATGACATAGTCACCTCCTAAGAAATGGCGCTGGAGTACTCTCGACTCCTCCACCACTTCTCCTCGTGAGTCCAGCACGCGCACTGTCTCCATAGTACCTCCTCCTTCTGGGCGATGGTTCGCTCCAGTTCGCTGATAGGAGGATTGTCGATCACTTTCTGATCTTCCTGGCCATGGCTCCGCGTGCTGTCAGCTCGTCGTTCATGTAGTCGACAGCGTCTCTCTTCTCTGCCTGCACGGTGTAGATGTTCTGCGCACCCCACAAGTCCTCAAGAGCGGCGACGATGGTGTGCAGCTCCTCGGAGATGTAGCACTTGTCCTCGAAGAGGTGGATCTTTGACTGGGCTCGCCGCACATGACGGTACCAATCGTTGAACTTGGGGATCCCTGCGAGCTGCTCCGTGCGGAATGCCTGTGTCCCATAGACAGGCCAGTTGTGTGCCCCAACTATTGGGCTCTTCTCATCACGCAGGGTGAGGGGTTCGACCCAACCGATGAGGATCTCGACCATGCTCTTGCAGCACTTCAGTCGATCTGCCTCGGATGCATCTACGAAGGTGCCGAGAGAAGAGCACCTCTCCCGTAGCTCCGGGCGGTCTCGCAAAGCCCGAAGTACCTTGCGGAGTTCAGCGGGCGTAACCTCGTCAGCAAGTACCCGTATGAGCATGCTTCCGAGGTGGATGCGTTCACTCACGATACCTTCTGGTACCTCGGCCTCTTGGCCATGGGGAACGCCTTGCCCTCGTAGCTGAGCTGAAGGGTCCCGTCGATCTCCACAGCCTTGCGGTGCAGGTTGAGGATGCCTCGACGAACACCGACCTCAGCCCACGCGATGCGGGCTACGTCCTTGTCTTCCAAGAGGGTGCAGAAGAACAGCTCGTTGTAGTTGAGTTGATCAAGGATGGCATCCAATGCCCGTAGCGTGGTGGGTGAGTTCACCCACGTGTGCAGATCTGCAATGAGTGCGGTGTTCAGGGGCTTGGTATCCATAGTCTCCTAGCTTGCGTTGTGTTTTTGGGCTTCAAGAGGTTGGGTCAAGGTACGTTCCGCGGACCAGCCTCTCGAAAGCCTCATGTGTAGCGTTTTCCTGGATATCCCCAGCTCTTCAGCCCAGGCAGACATGCATTGAGTCTTGTCCCCCAGGGTGAGGAGTCGGTTCCTTCTGGTATTCCGCTGCTGCTCAGACCTCGTTGCCCAACGCACGTTCCCCGGCTCATACCCTTGGCCGTTATCTATCCGATCGACCGAATGCTGCATGCTGGGGCGCGCTCCAATCTCCTGGAAAAAAGCCTCGAAGCTTTCTACCCATAGAGGATTCACAGTGATCCCTCGACCACCATACTTGGGATAGTTGGGGTTGTTGGGGTTAGTACACCTCTGTACGAGGGCACCCCAGACCTGATACTCGGAAGATCGACTCATGCCGTGGGTAGTCTTCTGAGCAGCCATTCGTTCGGAAGCTAGTTCCGAGTTGAGGCATCCGCATGACGCGGTTCGGCCACTTCTCAGAGACCCTTTATTTATTTCCTTCTCGGTACCGCACTCACAATGGCAGGAGGCATAGGAACCCCCAACCCGCACTACTGTGAGTCGACCAAACTGATCTCCCTCTTTCATATTCCTCCTCAGGAAGCATTGGCCACGAATGAGTAGTCGTCCAATAGCGTCCAACCCACGATCGCCAGAGGGTCACGAGACACCATGGGGTCGATGGGGTTGGTGGCCTGGGTTTCGAGAACCGTGTCCACATCCTCTCGGCTGATAGGACGGTCCTGCACCAGTTTGAATGACAGCTGCGAGGGCCACTCCACCCCGTCCGCAATCTCGATGCGTGTGGGCGCATCACCGCCCTGCTCGTACCACCGGACGTGAAGCAGGTATCGGTTGATGTCGTTCGCCTTGTCCACTGCATCCTTGAGCAAGCCTACGTTGATGAGGCTATCCCCCTCCGCTGCAAGGATCAGGGAATCGTACTGCGCTCGGGTCATCGTGACATCAGGTGTAGCCATGGTGGTTCTCCAAGGGGGAGTCTACTCTTCGCAGTCTTCCTGAAGCAATGCCTCGATCCCCCGCTCGCAGGCATCCTCGTAGCTGCCCAAGCGCAGGGCTGGGACAGCGCCCTTGACGTAGTAGTGGTGCGCCTCGCATGCGAGGCAAATGATCGGCCCGCGGATGACACGATCCTCATCGCCTGTGTGGTCCTTGTCCCACTTGTTCTTCATCTCGGTCTGCGGGATCTTTACCCCCGCCATGTTCACCGACCCTCCCTTCTGGGCCATCGGGATCACCATCTGGAACGTCAGGATTCCAGCCAACTCATCTTTTCCGCAACTCAGACATTTCAATCCCATGGGGGACTCCTTTTCTATCCACTAGGCTGATAGGCATTTCAGCTATCAGCATGGTGGAGGCACTATGCTATTCGATCTTGAAGGGCTGCGACTTCAGCAGCTCAACGACTTGTCAGACAGAGACCACGACTACCTACGCCTGATGGAGAGGCACCCCGCCCGCACCGAGTTCAAGCACGGAGACATCTGCTATCTCCAGCGGATCACCCCAAGGCTGTTGGAGAACCCCTACTTCAGTGAGCATGGCATCCCTCGCTTCTGGAAGGTCCAGTTCGTCGTATCCACTTACCAGTTCGAGCTGCACAATGCTATGCAGTCCACCGGCTTCGGTGGGGATCAGGCTGTCGCCTACCTCGACTCGGTCGACTTCGACTACGACAACTGTCGATCCCAAGCACCTGTGATCTACGCCCATGGGTTTCCCCACGGGGACAACCCCAACACCGCCGAGTGGTTCTCGGAGAAGGTCCTCAAGCGGATGTGCTTGCGTACCCAAGACGTCGACTGGGAGCCTGTCCTCGACGAGTTCAAGACTCCCTTCTATGGCTACGACAAGAACCTCATCCAAGCTGGGTTCGCCCTCGACATGGCCCCGGACCACTACGCTGATGGGCTGAACTTGCGCCGCCCCTTGCGGCACGAGGAGGATGCATTCGAGATCGCAGCCAGCATGGGGCTGGAGGAACGCATGATGACCCGGGAAGACCCCTTGGCCATTGACCCCCACTCCGTGGACCCCGACGATGAAGTGTTCGTGCATCCGTGGGACTAGAGCCACTCTTGCGAGTACTTCGTGAAGTAGTCGAGGATCTCGAAGCCCGCAGTGATCTTCCGAGCAAGCAGCCCACACACCCGTGCGTCATCGACTGCCGTGTGGGCATTCTCTTGGGAGATGTTGTAGTGGGCGGCGAGGTCCCCGAGCTTGGCCCGACTGTGCCCCCTCTTCTTCGCCATCAGCAGGGTGCAGAGGGTGGGCACACCTGTTGGCCACTTGTCGGCCGGGAGGTCGTAGCTCAGCATACGCATGTCGAACCGAGCGTTGTGGGCTACCCAAGGTGCACCCCGACAGAGCCAGTCCATCACGTCTACTCGGATGTCGTCGAAGCGTGGGGCGTCCGCCACATCCTTGTCCGAGATCCCATGAATCTCCGTAGTCTCCTCAGGGATGTGGAACCCCGGGTTGAGGTACGAGTGGTAGGTGTCGATGATGTCCGACCCCTTGAACATGACCATGCCCAGCTCGACGATCCGGTCACTGCGCCGAAACCCTGTGGTCTCGGTGTCGATAGCGATGATGGGCATCTCGTCCCATGAAACTCCTGCGTACACTAGCCACCTCCTTTCAGTTTTGCTGCGACCCATTCATCAGGGTTGCGATAAGCCTGTTCCATGATCTTCACCGCACGCATGCAGAAGCCCTCCACCTGATCGAAGCGGACAGAGTAGTCTCGCTCGGTGTGGTAGGCAGCACTGTCGGGGTGAACATACTCCTCGTCGAGAAGTTTCTTGAGTGCCTGGGCTGCAATGGAAGAGCGAGCAATGCGCTCGTGCTCCCTCTCGTAGTTCGGCAGGTCCTCGGCCCCCGCAATGCGGGGCGGCCTTCGCGTCGTCCAGAAGTACTGCATCCGATGGGTCAGCCGGGTGACCGACGTGAACCGGCGGGCAATGAGGATCCCACCCCGAAGACGATAGCACTCCACCGCATCGTGGATGGCTGCCTCAGCCCTCTCCGCCAGCCGCGCGTCGAGGACGGTGGTCGGTGGAGGGATGAGAGAACTGATGATGCCTTGAACTATCAAGTATTCGGAGGTCGCCTCTTCCATGGGGGCGACGTTCCCTCGAACGCAGTGGTCGTTGACGATACGCTGGACATGAGGATCGTAGATCCCTCGGGCCTTCATGACCGAGACCATGGTCGACCTGACGGTGTCGGATTTGCTAGAGGTCTTGGGGGAGAGGGTTTCTTTTCTATTCATAGTATTATTAGTATTTACCTATATATACTGTACAAACTACATACACCCAACACAGATGGTTGCAGGGATGAGTGATGATGACCAGAAATACGACACGGGTATCGGCTCGCGGGCTCGCCTTTACCTCCAGAGCGAAGAGACAGCACGTCGTCTCGATCCTTTCGAGCGCGAGGCACGAGCAGGGCTCCCAGACGTCGACCTAGCCCGCAAGGCGGGGGTGTCGGTGTCCTCGGTCCGATTCTGGCGTAGGAGGCGGGAGATACGCCACAAGGTGGGCGCAGCGCGACGCAGCGAGACGGCGACAGCGAAGGCTCTCGACCTGCTCGGCGAACCGCTCGAAGATGTGCTCCAGCGCGTGCAGTCCTCCGAGATGGGTGGAGACTGGTCGCCTCCCGAGTTCATCATCCGAACGGGGCTCCACTACAACAAGATGATGGAGCAGTGCCATCTCCTCCTCGTGCATGGCTACTCCTCCGAGGAGATTGCCGAAGCGCACGGGTACACGGTGACCACGGTGCAGCAGGCCATCGCTACGTTCATCCGGTACCAGGAGGAGAGCCGTGGTGGATGAAGCAGCAGAGAAGAAGTTCCGCTCGCGCTACCCGGCGCTGTGGAAGCGTTGGAAGAATAAGCACCCGGGGAAGCCCGAGAAGGAGAAGAAGCCTCCACCTGCGAACCACCGAAGAGCTTGGACTGCTAAGGAAGAGAGAGATCTCCTATACCTATGGGGAGCACAGCGCACAGTCACCCTGGCCAAGAAGTTTGGGAGGACCGCATATGGCATCAACGACAAAGCGAAGATGCTTGGTCTCGGACCAGCACGGCAGGGGAAGATCACCCTGACTGCCTTCGCCAAGATGTCGGGATTCAACCGCAGCACCATCAAGCTCGCAGCGAAGCGTCTGAACATCTACCTACGCAAGTCCCTTCGAGTAGATCCCCGTTGGAGTGTGCAGACGCCCAACACTTGGTACGCGGTCACGGAGGAACAGCAGGGGGTCATCCTCCATGAGCTGTTGTCCCATCCGGATGGGGAACGCTACCGTGCACGGCGCAAAGGCGAATGGGAGAGCAGAGAGCCCCCTCGATGCCTCGGCTGCGCGGGCACTGAGATCAAGCACTACGCCTTGGGGCTCTGCACCAGGTGCTACGACAAAGACCGGAGAAGGAGGAAGCGTGAAGAACAGGGACGATAACATACACTGGTGGGATTGGGTGATCGCAACCGCCACTGAGCTGAGGGATTTGGGGGTTCACCCGGACGAAGTCTCGGAGCTGAGGAACCAGAAGGTTGGTCTTCGCAAGCCCCTGTCGAAGAGGTGGGCTCGCACCGTGGGTCTGTGGGGTGGGCAGAAGACCTGTGCCGAACTCGCAGGGCTGATAGGCGTGTCTCGCCCAAAGGTGCGCTCCTACGCAGGGTACTGGGGGATAGGCTTTCTGAAGCGAGGATCACGCAGGCTTCATCAAGTGGAGGTCGCCCTCGGGGCAGAGGGTGCGAAGAGGCACTATGGGAATGAGCGGACCATCCGATGGATGGCTGCGACCGGCTGCCACATCCTACCCCCGGAGTACATCTATTACACCCAGCAGGTCCCCCTGTTCGAGGGCTTGATCAAGGATACCGAGGGACTCACACTCCCAGAGCTGCTCGAAGAGTACGAGCTGGGCGCGGTGCAGGAAATGTGGGTAGCGTCGAAGTCCGCACTTACCTCACCATGGGGTGACGATGAAGAAGACGACCACACCAAACTTCTTACCCGACTTCGCAGCTGAGAACTGCCCGAAGCACGAACCCCTGGAGCAGCTCCAAGGGATGTTCCCCAAGACGCCCCTGCCTCCAAGCGAGTGGCAGAAGCGTCTTAGCGAACTGGGTGCTCCGAAGGCGCAGCTCATCTCCCCCATAGCGAAACCGAAAACACTCCTGGAGATGTACGGCGTGGAACCGCGTCGCCTCTACCAGGACGTCCTCGACCGACCGAAGCATTACACCGAGGACCAACAGCAAACCATCGAGCATCTCTTCTTCAAGAGGTCTCCGATGACACCTCCAACCACGGAACAACTCGATGCTCTCTTCTACCGATGGCAGGAGAAGACCGAGCAGGCCAAGCAGCGCAAAGAGATCGTCAAGAAAGTCACCGACATCTCAGAGCACGCCGAGCTAGAGGGACCAAAGAAAGCTCCCACCTATGAAAAGCAAGACTACGGAAAGCTCATCAAACTCATCTGAAGGGCGTTGCTCTAACATCATGACCCGTGAACTCGCAACCGTTGAACAGGCGCTCGACATCAAGCAGGCCGAACGCTTGGTGGATATACCTCCCGCTCAATGGCACGGCCGCTGTTACGAGATAGCTTGCGCCCTCTCTGCGTGCCTCCCCAACTCCGCCCCCGTGTATGGGCACTGGCTCGGACCTGTAGATGCCGAGGGGTGGTGGGGGACGGCGGTAGCTCGCCCCTTCGTGCAGCACGGGTGGATCCTCTTCAAGGACCGTCCGGAGATCATGGATCCCACGAGATTCAGCTTCGAGAACGCAAAGCCCTACATCTACCTCGGTCCTCCTGACCACTACGATGAAGGAGGCAACATCTGGAGAGACCAGGCGGCACGTCCCTGTCCTCGGTTCGACCACACCCTGAAGATCATCCGCTTCGAGGAGGCCACACCGAACTCAGCACTGTCGAGGCACTTGAACTGCCTCGTACCCTCCATACGCATGGAGAAGTGTTTGATGATCGATGTGAAGCAGGCCTTCTGGCTGGCCAACGCTCACTACGGTCGGTTGGAGCCCTTCGCCAAGGAGATCTACCTGGGGTTGGAAGCAGCCGACCTCATGGCCTACGTCCCTCATGACAACTGGGAACGTGCCTTCCGAAAGTGGTGATCTCCGTTCGCGGTTCTGGTCGAAGGTCAAGGTAGGGGAAGAGGATGAGTGTTGGGTGTGGATCCCCGACACAAAGAGGACAGACTTCCGCCCCGGAGGCAGAGGCACCACAGCTATGGCAGCCCATCGGTTCGCCTACGAGCTGGAGGTAGGCCCTGTCGCCAAAGGAGTCCACCTCAACCACACGTGCGGCAACAAGCGGTGCTGCAACCCCGACCACATCAAAGGCCCACACACGACCCATGGACGCGACGGACGCACCAAAGTCCTCATAGGGGAGCGCAAAGAGATCCGCGCTGAGTACGCCTCTGGCGTGACCATCCCCGAGCTACGAGAGAGATACCAAGTCCCTGTCTCTACACTACTTCGGATCTTGTACGAGAAATCCGATCGCTAATCTCCTATTAGCATAGTGTAGAGGATCATCTCTACAGACAACCAAGGAGTCTGCATGGCCATGCAGCGATTTCTCGGAAAGCTACCCAAGCGGTTCCAGTGGACCGTACACAATGTCATCGCCCACCCGGTGATGGAAATCTTCTACCAGCTTGGGCTGAAAGGCCTCAGCGACCGTGTTCATCAGGCCACCGTCCCGGAGGAGTCCCACTCCCCGGTCGACGTGATCGACGAACGCATCAAGGACCTGAACTCGGTCCTCCGAATGCTCCGCAAGGGCAACGCCACCATCCGCCATGACCTCGCAAAGGCCAAGGCGGGCGGTATATCCATGAAGGGGGAGGCCGCACGCCTCACCCACGTCCTCGCACGGAACGAGGCAGCCCTCGCCAAACGGCTGCCCGGCGGAGACATGTATAGGATCGCGCACTCCGGGTTCAAAAGGACCGGCGCTTTCTTCGATGGCAAGGGAGGCATGCACGAGACCTGGGGACAGCTCGCAGCGAGACTCCGGGAGGTATCATGAAGCGCGCCATGAGCATCGCCGCGGCAGTGCTCTTCTTCCCTTGGCGGTACATCCAGCACATCCGGGCCACGTACGCAGACATCCGCATCGCGCGGAAGAAGCTGGCCCTCATGGACACCTACCTCGAAGGTATCCCCGTTGCGGAGCACCGGAGTCATCTGAAGATGGCCACCCGGTACGCCGACGCGGAGATGAAGCGTGATCTGGCGGTGACGCCATGAGCTTCTTCAAGTGGTTCGGCAAGAGGGCCGGGAAGTCGATCACTATAGTCGATGTGCCCGACCCCGTGACCGAGATCATCGTTGCGGAGTTCGCGAATGAGGACGAGGAGGTGATTGAGGTCACTTTCACATCCAACCCAGGCGCGGCGCGGTATGTGCGTCGCAGTCCCAAGCTCGGTAGTCCCGAGTGGCAGGAGAACTTCGACAGAGCAATGGATGGGTTTGAAGAGAGACGAGAGCAGAACGCTCGGATCATCAATCACTACCACAACAGGCTGTCGTCTCGGGACAAACAGCGAGACCTCCTCGACGGGCTGCTCCTCAAAGCGCTCCACGAGGAAGACTAATGTGGGCAAAGAGGATACGGCGGGCTCAGGCTTGGTTCAAGGAGCAGTTGGCGCAGGCACAGAAGGATGCGCGCCGCCGCCGCCGGGCCCAAAGGATCATCAGGAAGGTAAACGCCTACTACGAGGTGGTCCAAAACCCTGATCCAGATAAGGCTTGGAGACGGGCCAGGGCTATGGTCAGGCACGAAGACCGACAAAATGATGACTAGCGCCCTCCTTCGCTAGTCACGCTCGGTGGCCCCTTCGGGGGCTGCCGGGCACTTCTTTTGCCGTGTCGGATTTGGGTGTCGGATTTGGTTCCAGCTCCTTCAGACCCCCTCAGTATATATAGTGTGTACAGCGTACATAGTATCTTCGATCTGGGAAAACCTGAGTCATTCCAGCTATTAGCAGAATGAAGCAGAGAATAGCCTCTGTCTCAGAACCTAAGGAGTCTTGCAGTGGGCAAGAAAAAGAACAAGACCAACGACGTGGCCGAGTATCTCACGGTCACGCAAGCCGCCGACAACGCGCACAAGGCGCAGACACAGGCGGAGGAGAACCGGACCATCGAGGTCCAGACCGAGATGATCGGACGAGGGTTCGCCTTCGTGCTCGATACGATCATCAAGCCGGTGCTGCCGGCGGTGATCAAGGGACTCAAGGCGAGCGCCTATCACCAGCGCGCTCAGGTCGAACTGGAACGGGGCCGCCAGGAGATCGAGAAGGAGAAGCTCCGAGCGGCGGAGCGACGCCTGAAGTTCGACAAGGATGTCCAGGAGCGCAAGCAGGAGGTCGCCGAGGAGGCGGCCGAGGAGCTGCACCGAGCCATGGTCAAAGCGGAAGCGCACAGGGTAGCCAACGGCGGCAACTAGCCGACGGCGCCCACCCACACGAGCGTCCGGTGGTCCCCTTCGGGGGGTCATCGGATGTTCTTTTGCTATGCTGAGAAAAACCGATCGGATTGGTCTATTAGCATAATGAAGCAGAGAGATGCTTCTCCAAAAAAGAGGACTTCGGTCCACCCATACAAAGCCAGCGAACGTCGCTGAGCAGTCAAAGCAAGAGGTTGAAGAACACGGCTCGGCGACCCCCTGGTGGGGTCGTCGGGTTGTTCTTTTGCCTAGATGACAGAGGGCCGGCACCGTCTGCCGCGGTGACGACCCCCAGCCCCCATGAACCCCGAGGACATGGGATAGTTGTGGAAGACCCTACCTTCCGATCGAAGGCATGCCTGGGGCTTGCCTCGCAGGGACACCGCTCACGTGGTGGGGCTTGACCAGCTTGGTGGTCTTGTCGATGGCCTTCTTGCCGGCGAGGAGCCCACCGCCAACAGCGGTGAGACCTGCTCCGACGGCCAGAGCCTTACCGAGCCCCGAGGTCTTGGCCAGGGTCGCTCCAGCATCGAGGGCAATCAGGAGGGGAAGCTCCTCGATCCCACAGGCGTACGCAGCCTCAGCTACGGCAGGTGCCGAGGCGACCTTCTTCTTGGCCATGGCGGAGAAGGGCTTTGAAGTGGCCTTGACCAACGTAGGTGCCTTGATGGGGATGTCCCACTTGGGTTGAGGCAGCGCTGCGATCTTCGGCATCGACTCCATCCCAGGAGCTGAAGGAACACGTGCCGAGGGGGGCTGGGCCGCGGGGGGCTTCTTGCCCATGGGGATCATGTTCTGCGCAGGCATGATGGGGGGCTGAGCCTTCCCGCCCCCCGAGGTGTGGCCGGGCATGGGGCCGAGCCCAGGCATGGCTACCTTGGCCTTCGGCTCCGGGGCACCCGTGACGGCGTGCTTGGCGGCGACGGCGCCCCGAGCCATGCCTCGCTGCCACTTAGGTACCAGCGCTGCGAGCCCGCCCAGCTCCATGGGAACGAAGGCCTTCTCGGCGAAGTTCTCTGCCCCTCGACCGATGGCACCAGCCATACCCTTGCGGCCATGAAGCATCTTGGCCACACCCTCAGCAGCTACGGGGAGCGCCAGGGTCCCAAGCGCAGCCGTGTCGATCTTCTCAGCCATGGCCTCCTCTTCGGAGGTCAGAGCCTTCTCGGCGAACTTCTCGGCGACGACCGAAGTCCACATCGTATCCGAAGCGACCTTCTTCTTCTTGCGCTCGGAGGGTGGGACGTGAGGAGCATTCCCCGGGGAGTCCTCCCAGAGGCCGAGGAACTCATCCGCACGCTTCTCCTTTGCCCTGTTCAGGTAGAAGTCGACGATGTCAGCTCGACCCCGGACAGGCTTCCGCTCCGCAGCCAGCTTCCCCTTGCGGACCATGTAGTCTCCCAACTCGCCACCAGCCAGCCCCGCACCCGCACCCAAGAGTGCGCCCGCACCCGCATGCAGGAGAGGAGCCCCTTGCGCTAGACCCACACCCCCTACGAATGCACCCCCGAGCCCCGCACGAAACAGGCGCTGCTTGTTCTTCCGCTTCATAGCTACCTTCTTCTGTGGGTGGGGGATGCCCATGATATCGCGCAATGACCGGGCTTCCCAATCATCCCCGGTGTTGAGCCAATGCTTGCCCTCGGGCGTACTTATGAACGCAGGTTTCCCACGTGCAGCACGGCGCTTGGTGCGTTTTTCTTTGGTATCCCAAAGGTCGCTGTTGAAGAGTGCCGCGACCTTGTTGCCATGGTTGCTCTTCATGAGGACCTTCTCCTTGAACTCGTCCATGCCCATGGCCTTCATCGAACCGAAGAACCGAGGGTCGTCGTACTGCTTGAAGTAGGCAGCCTTGGCTTCCTTCTCCGAGGTGAAGCCCAGCATCACCTTCTGCTCATCGAACTTCGTCCAGGCCTTGCCATCCTTCTTGATGTCGCCTGGGGGCTTCTTCATCTGGTTGACGATGAAGGCTTGGTCCGCATCTGCCTTGGGGCCGACGTAGACATCCACATGATCACCGTCGGTGCCTTTGGTCTTCTTGATGTACCCATAGGCGCAGTGCATCTTCGTCGACCCTGTCTCCTTGCCATGAGGGTCGAACCACCGACGCACCGACCCCTTGCGGTTCTCGATCGAGATGTCGAGACCCTGGAACTTCATGTGGCCATGAAGCTTGTAGGCAGCAGCGAGCTTGGGAAGGGGGTTGGGCATAACGAGAACGGGAGGCTCAGGCAGTGTACCTGGCCTCCCGCCTAGATCGAAGAGCGTTGAGGCTCAGGTGACGAGTTCGATGACCGTCGTGGCGATGGGAACCGCCAGCTCGAACTGCATCGACACCGACTCCTGCACGAGGACGCCGTTGGCATCGGTCGCGAAGGTGTGGTTGGGGATGACGCAGCTCTCCATGTAGACGGCGCCGTAGGTGTCGAGGTTGACGTCGTTGACGATCATCAGGAGCCCGATGGGCTGGCTGAAGAGGTCCGATGCCAGGTTGATGTAGAAGTTCTCGAAGCCCGGGGGCATGACCACATCGTGGGGGTTGGGCATCGCTGCCGCCCCGACGTTCGGGAACACCGAGGGAACGATGGTCTCCGGGATGAGGTCCTCGTAGTACGCGTACAGGACGCGCAGCAGCGAGGGGCCATGGTAGAGGATCCGGTTCAGCGCGAGCTGACCCACCGTACGGCCCGAGATGAAGTAGGCACGCTCGGTGCCCATCTCGTAGATCTTCGTCCACTGCCGGTTGTGGCTGAGGTTGATGTTCTGGGTCAGGCCTACGGGGTAGACGATCTGCGCCGCCGCCTCAGGGGACCCGGAGATGGCTGCGCCCAGGGAGAGCGCGCCACCTACGGAAGCCAGACGAGGGGGACCCGCGAAGATCCCAGTGAAGGCACCCGTGATGAACTTGCCGTCGACCATACCCGGGCCGACACCACCAGTCTGGAGGTAGTTCTTGTACGGGTTCCAGTTCGCGAATGATGCCGCCATGGGATCTCCTTACGCCTTGGCCTGGTTGAGGAAGTTGTCGACCACGGTGACTCGGGCCTCTTGGCCTCCGCGTAGAATGGATCGCATCCGGTGTTCTGCCAGCATCGCGCTAGCGCTCTTCTCCTGAGAGGAGACCGTCGCCGAGACCTGATCGACGGTAGACCCCTGGGCGATGCGTTCGAGAGCGGGAGGCTCCGTAGCAAGAGGGTCAGCAGCCAACTCGGCTGCCACCTTCTCGTCGGTCTCCTGCTTGTGGGAATCCAGCACCTCTTCGAGGGTCTCCTCGAAAGCTTCGGCCGGCTCGTTGTATCGGAAGTCGTCGCTCATGGGTGCCCCTAGATGATCAGTGTGACTTTGATCTCGTTCAGCGGATAAAGAACGCCGATGGTGACGTCCAAGATGAGCCGGTCAGGCTGACTCTCGTCCTGGATGAGGCGATTGATTTGGAAGTTCGAGAGGGTCCCCTGTTCGGTGAGGAACTTCCCGATGCCGTCGAGGACGGTGTTGACCGAATCCTTGACTGCGGTGGTGATGTTGAAGCGGCCGATGAAGTTCCGAAGAGCCCCTCGAACGAACTTCGCCGTGAAGTCCACCGCCGTGAGGATCGAGAACTCGCGCTTCTCGATGGTGCTCATGTCCGTGGTGAGCTGATGCCGCGTGATGACCGGCTGGCCATCAGCCTCTTGGAAGACGACCCAGAGGCCGCCACCATCGAGGATGGTCATCTGAAGCTCGGAGTAGCGGTCGGTCGAACCGACGACGCCCGTGAAGCCTGTGATCCCCACGTTGGTGAGGGGATCCTGAGGAGCCTTCGAGGAGGTCTTCCCAGCCAGGGCAGCACTCACGTAGAAGCCGTCGATGATCTGCTCCAGACCGTCGATGGTGGCCTTGGCCTGGTCCGGAGCCACGAAGACCATACGGCGGTCCTTGTAGCCCCGGGGGATGTCGGCGTAAGCCGTGGCTTCTTCCGTGCGGTTGGAGACCACAGCGCCCCGGATGGACACCGAGAAGGGGCGGTCCACGACAGCGGCAGCGAAGGCGGGAGCGCCATCGTCGTGCCAGAAGCCCTCATCGTCCCCTGCAACAGCCGTTGCGTTGACGGTCACCACCGAACCCGCCACCGAGGTGATCAGGTAGTTGGCGGTGTCGCTCTCCATCTTCAGGAAGAGGCCGATGAAGGTCGGGTCGGTTTCGTCCGCGGGGTAGGGTCCCGGGCCGAGGCCAGCGCCAGCGATGAGCGCAGGCAGGTTGGGGATCCCCGTGTCGAAGGTGCTCGACGCCGCCGTAGCATTGCCGAGAGAGCCAGAGCCCACCAGCTCATCGCTCACGCGAGTTGGCATGGTCGGGTTGTGGAAGTACATCCGCTCCAGACCGACCTCGGGGTCACTCATGGCGTTGACGTGAACCTGAGCCAGGTCCGCGACCTCGGGGCTGTGGGTCATGCCCGCGATGCTGTAGACGTCCTTCGACTCCAGGTACTCGAAGGTCCGAGCCCAGCCGTCAGCCGTACCGAATGGCTCCGTGTCGCTCTTCTCATCGACACCCACACCGAACACCTCGATGCCGGGAGCGTTCAGGAGAGCGAAGAACATGCCGAGCCCGAGAGGGTTCTGCGGATCGAGCGGGGCGAGCTGGGCTTGGAGATCTACGAGACCCCCAATGCGGAGCCCATTGAAGTCCGTACCGCTTGAGGAGAT
>Ga0164315_10000446_pt1 | contig 28552 bp, 20 predicted proteins | sample GuaBasSedimGuay6_FD_113737 | JGI IMG/M metagenome (GOLD analysis project Ga0164315, IMG submission 113737) | Subseafloor sediment microbial communities from Guaymas Basin, Gulf of California, Mexico - Guay6, Core 4569-2, 0-3 cm | ecosystem: Environmental > Aquatic > Marine > Hydrothermal vents... | reverse complement strand
GTGGCACGCTTAATGTCGTTACTACCAGTCAAACAACAGAAGCGCTAATCGATGTAGGATCAACAGGCAGGGTATCTGCTGAAGGTCTAATCAATGTCGATGCCGACAGTTTCGCTGTATCGAATGCCAAATCTGCTGTCGGTGCGGGTGGTCTACAAGCAGGTATTGCCGGTGGTGTAGTCACATTATTTGATGACAGCACGACTTCCGCGTCGATAGGCAATGCTTCAGTTATCGATGATGCCGATGAAGTACAGGTTGATGCGGATTCAAGCCGCGCCGCTACGGCTTTTACCGGGGCCGCTGCAGTGGGGGCCATCGGTGTCGGTGGTTCAGCAGCAACGGCTGAGATGAATGGTAAAACCACAGCATCCGTTGCCGACAATGCGAAACTTGGCAGCAACAGTGCTATCGGCAGCCTCGCTGTTGATGCAACGGCAACGGAAACAGCGACAGCTACAGCAGTAGCATTGTCCGCCGGTATTATTTCCGGCTCAGGATCAGTTGCCACCACCAGTATCGAATCAACGGTAGCGGCCTCTACCGGCAAAGATGTACAGATCACCGCAAGCAATGCTGTCGCAGTAACAGCGCAGGCTACACCAAAAGCAAGCAGCAGTGCGACCGCTGGCAGTTTCGGTGGCGCGACTGTCGGTGCTTCAGTTGCCGTGGTCGAAGTTGCGCCAACGGTCACTGCTACCATCGATGGCAGTGATATCGAAGCCGGGTCCCTGCTTGTTTCTGCCAAAGTGTTAACACCCGGCTCGGGTAAAACGGCCGATGCATATGCCGAGGCTGCATCGGGCGGATTGTTGCTGGGCGCTAATGCCACGGTATCAGATACTTCAGTGAGAGGCAGGGCGATAAGCTCATTAGGATTTAATACTCAGCTTGATGTTGATGGCAACACGACCATTACTTCAAGGCATGATAGTGATCAGTATGCAGAGACGAAGAGTTTTGCAGCTGGTCTGGCGGCACTCGGTGGTGCATTCTCCAGCGGTAAAGCAAATACTGTCAGTGCGGTTAACATCGCAGATGGCAGCACCATAAGTTCTGGATCATTAACACTCGATGCCAGTGGCAATGACCGTAACCTGGTGAAAGCGAAATCAGGTACCGGTGGCGCGATAGCGGGGGCTGCAGCCGTCGCCGAAACAGATAATACCAGCATCACCAGTGTATCGGTTGGCAACGGCACGATAACGACCGCAAATCTGGATATCGATGCGACCCATACTGCAAGCTTTGACCATTCAACCGACAGCACCAGTGGCGGTCTTCTCGGTGCCAGTGGCGCAGTTGGCGATCACAGGGTTGATGCACAGGTAGCGGTGACGCTGGCCGGCACCATCGAAGCGGGCGTGCTGGATGCACGTTCACGCAACAATGTTTATAAAAACCTGGTATCAGGTTACAACGTTAATGCAGGCGCGGGTGGTCTGCTTGGTGGTGCGGCAGCCGACAGTGAAACGGTTATCAGCCGTATGACATCAACGGTCACTGTTGCTTCGGACACGGTAATTACCTCAGGTGTTTATGATGTTGAGGCAATCGTTTTGGAAGCTGCCAACGTTCTGCTCGCTGACGACAGCGCCAGGCTGGATGCCGGCGGCGCCATCGCGGTCGCACTGGCAGATGCCTCTGTGATTGCTAACAATGTAGCCGCATCAGTGACTGTCGGAGACAGGGCTTCGCTCGAAACCGGTGGTGATCTGACAGCCGCAGCTTATTCTGAACTTGATATACAGGTGGATGCCAAAGCCAGCACTTACGGCCTGTCGGGTGCAGCCCAGGGTCAGTCAAAAGCAATAGTTACGGTTAATAACACCATCACAGCTGACACTGATAGCGTTCTTCTTTCCAGTGGACAGACCAGGCTGATGGCCGGTCGCACCGCTGATAATAAGGCAATCTCACAGACTGTCCTGGCTTATACCGATCTCTGGAATAAAACCGTCATCCCGGTTAAAACCAAACCGGAAGCCGATGCCTACCTGAGTAACAATAACCGCGTTAACGTGGTGGCTGGATCTGTTGTCGCAGCGGGTGGTGATATCCACCTGGTCGCTGACAAAGGCAATGCCAACGTTAAGGGCCAGGGTACCGGTAAAGATTTATATCGACAGGCGTTAGAGGCTGTGGCGAATTTCTTCGGCAGTCTTGTTGGTGCCAAGCCGGTATCACTGGACATTCACGGCGGTTCAACCACAAATATAGCGTCAGAATCTGCGGTTGTTGACGGTACTATAAACGCTGGCATAAACAATAAATTGATGTTCTATATCAGAGTTAACGGCGGCTTTATTGAATTATATGAGGGTGAACATCCTGATGATGCGGATGATGCTTATTTTGATAATGCCGGTATAACGCCCACCATTAAGCTGAGAATGGGCGCTGGTGGTCTGGAGGCTTTTGATGCCGAAGGCAACGTTATGACCGTGGTAGATGAAGGTAATGGCCGTTACAGTATTCAATCCAGTGATGGAGGCTTGTCTACTTCCATCGCTTTAGATGGGCAATTCGATCCGCTTGACGCGTTGCGGACCCGTTATACCCAGATAGAAACAGATCTCTTGCAGTTGAGGAATGAGGCCGGGGTATTTACCGATGCAGAATTGTTACAACGGGAAGCGCTGTATGACGAGTACGAGAACCTCAGGGGTCAACTTGATCAAGTTTCATCACTTCTAAATGACTTGCAGTCCATTGATGCTAGTTCAACTGAGCTGGGCGACAACGAAAAACTTGGTGGTTTAATTCAGCTTATCTCCTGGGTTGACGAGGCGAATGACCGTGTGGATGCTGGTAATAAAATTGGTGAGAGTGTACTTGACGCAAACGATCAGCCGATTATTGATCCAATAACCCGCTGGGAATGGCAGGTGACAGGCCTGGAAAAATCAAAAAGCGCCCCGGATGCGACCCCTGACACTATAAGCGATGCGGATAATCAAATTGCTGCATATCAGGACAATTTGATTGATCCGGCAACAGAAATAGACGCTCAATTTGATGAAATAGCCAGATTGGAGCAGGATACTATCGACAACGGTACGGATAATACCGCAGCGATAGCAACGGCTAGAAGCGAAATCAACACCCAGCTCTTAGTGATCAATGTGTACAGGACGAATACTCTTGTTACTGAGAAGACTGACAATGACAGCCGTTTTGACGAACTTAATGCAGGGGAATCTGTCGTTGGCAGTGTGGCATATGCAGAGAATGCATATCAAGCTATAACGGGTAGTCAGCCGGGTGACCTGGCTTATAAACCAATGATTGACCGATTGGTGAAAGAGCAGGACTGGATTGATCTGCGTTTCGCGGAGTATGGCAAGTCTGGTGCTGTCGACCCCGTGTTCACCATGATCGACTTTACTGACAAGCTTACTGCGAAGTCAGCAAATATTCGCATTGACTCTGCCAGTCTGTCCGGGTCTGGTGCTTTGCTTGCCAACCGGGATACCAGGGTCTCCGTAATCAACACCACGGATGCCTATACAAGGATTTCGGGCGGTGCAGAAATACCATTTTCAGCTGGAGGCAAGGTATTCCTGAATGGTGCTCGCCTTGAAAACGCAACTTATAACAGCTTGACTCTGGTTGATCCCGCAGTTCCTGCTGAATCTATGATCAAGTTCTTTAACAGCTTTGCGCCCAGTAATTTGAATACTCCCGGACCTGATTTATTGATCGATTCAGACATCAGGAACTATAACGGTGTAGTGCACCTGGAAAGCCTTTATGGTGGTGTTCAGGCAGGTATTAGTGTGCAGACTGGTGATGGTGCAAGAATTGATGGTGACACGATTATCATCAAAGCTGGTCGTGATGTGATCTTGTCCTATACCGGAGGCATAAGACATACCGGTGGTGACGGTAAGTGTGATTTTGATATTGGTAGCAGCTGTAGTGGCTCCGAAATTGTGCCAGGAGTAGTTGCAGGTAACAACGTTTATATTGCGGGTGAATTCCTGAATATAAATAGCAAGATACAGAGCGGTTATCCGGAGAGAAAAATTACTATAGGCGGTAATGCAACAGACGGTTATACATTTACCTCTGATGACTTCGATGCTGCTGATTTTGTTACCCTGGTTACACCGGATGACGGCGGCGACAGCTTCTTCAAGGTTAGCCCTCAGATCGTTGCCGGTGGTTACGTTGATCTTTACGGACACATAATAAACTCATGGCTGAACGAAGGAAGTCCAGGCAGTATTAGTGAGGTTAATAATGGCGAAATTCAGGTTATGGATGGTTATGGCAAGGTTGTTGTTGATAACCAAACCAATCTGGATGTGCGTATTGAGGGAATCACCACAGGCACGGGTGTAACTGGCAGGATTCGGATTACTGATTTAGATTATGACCTTTCTGCATCGGGTTATAACAAGGTAACCGAATACACCTATAACCGTGTGCCCGGAGGCACCAATACAGTAACTGTAAATATAAGTTTTCTTGGCGTGCCGCTTGATGGCAATGGCAATCCGCTGGATACGAAGTTTGCCACTACAAATATGAATGTGGCGGAGGGTGGTCTGGCCTATAACCCGTTATATGGGCAAAGTTATTCATGGGAGAATATTGTCAAAACGGGTTGGGTGCAAACCAAGAACATGAAGAAAACCACTTATTTAGGTATCTTCCCCGGTTCTCCTAAACTGACGGAAACAAATCGATCTGATAAGGCGCCTGTATCCGGCAAGACAATTGTGGATGACCTGGTACTGGTTTTGGCTCCAACTGATGATAGTTTCCGGAAGGTTTACGACACGGATACAAGTCCGGATGGCAGTTCTATAACCGGCTGGTATCGAAACGGAGTGTTCGTCAAATCTCGCCAGGAATATGTGCTGTGGCGTAACGATTACTGGCAGGAGGAACGTAGCGGAATAGACTTTACCTATACCAAGCATTTTGTTGCGGCAGACAACCCGATTACTATTAATTTTGTTGGCTTCGATACAGGTATTGTTGATTTGCTGGGTCAGGGTGGCGGTTTTGATATTGCCGGAGACATTCTCAATGGTTCAGGCACAACCCGTATTGCAACCGGTGGTGCAATTACCCAGAGTGATCAAGGTGCATTACTGAGCACTCGTAACCTGTCTATTTCCAGCGGAAGTGTCGGAGAGCGCGAACAGATACCTGGTGCCGTGGCCGCTGGTGATCAACCACAATTCAACTATACACCGCTACGCTTTGATATTACACCGGGTGGCAGTCTGGATTTCGCGAATGTAAGCGCTGGTGATTTTATTTTTGAGCAGACAGAGGGTGAACTGGTATTTGGTGACATCGATGCCAATGGTGATATCTGGTTGAAATCTGCAGGTGATATTTACAACAATAATACTTTGTACTCCGCAGGTGATAATACCATCTCTGCTAACAAGGTCACTTTAATCGCTGAAGCTGGCTCAGTTGGTAAGGCTAATGCGAACCGCGATGCGTTTAATGCCAATGGGGATGCTTTGTTTGTGAAGGTAGATACTCAGACAGGTGCAGATGGTGGTCTCGAAATTGTTGCTGCAAATGATATCAATGTTGAAGAAATCGATGGTGATCTTTATCTCGTGAAGGCAGCTTCTAGCGCCGGTGATGCATATATTAATGTTACTAATGGCAGCCTGGTTGATAACAACGCAGTGGAAAGCAAAGATACTCGCACCATCGAGCAGTTGCTGGGTATCTGGGACAGCATGGAATTTCTTACTGAGACGACCGATGACAATACGACAAGTCCTACCTACGACGTGGCCGAGCGTAATGTACAGGCGACTGAAACCCTCAAAACCCGCGAGTATCAGACCTACTGGCGTTATCGCAATGCCCTGGCTGATCCATCTGCAGCGGTAACCGATACTACGGTTACCCTGAGTGAAACCGAGGCCTCGTTCTTTGATGATCCGGATGCCGTGGCAGCAGAACGTTCTGCCGAGTTTGCCCGCCTGAATGAGACTTATGGTGACCTCGGCAATAGCCATGATGAGACTTATCATTATGAAGTGGTTGTTGGCAGCGATGAATATGTGTCGCTGACCAAAAATGCCGGTTGGACAGAACTTGAATTACTGGCAACATTTGGTCCCGGTCTACTGAAAGAAATTTCAGATACCGAGATACGCATCGAAGATGCAAACGTGACCGGTAACAACGTCAACATCACGGTGCAGAATGGTGATATTGGCACCTACAAACCGGATGCTATCCTGATTGATTTGAATGACGTCGCCGACTACACCGAGTTGACGGATGATCAGAAACTGGCACTGCTTACCGCGGAGCGCAGAGATGTACGCCTGGACGGTTACGATGCTGCGACCGATAGCTATCGCCAGATGAGGATCTCTACATTCGATGACGTTGATGTCGAGGTTACCGGCGCACTTATTGCTGATGCGGCTAATTCGGAAAGGGTTTATATAGGTTCTGAGAGCGATCTCGCTATCAGCAGAATTGTGAGTCCGGGTGATGTTCGTGTCCGTACCGCAGGCAATCTAAGCGATTCATCGGCTGCTGCTAATGCTGCTGTTACCGGTAAGGACATTATCCTTGAGTCCGGTAACCAGAGCATTGGCTCTGTGACACAGGCTTTCACTATCGACCAGCTTGTCGATGGTTCACTGACCGCGCGTGCCGGTGACAGCATCTGGCTGGAATCCACACAGAGCAATGTGCTGGCTATCGATACCGTGTTTGCGACCAATCTGTTCTCACTGAAGAGGACCGGTGATGTGGTCGAGTATGAGCCCGATACAGGTGTTGATGTCCGCGCCGATTCTGTAGCACTGGAAATTGCCGGTTCATTCGGTGCCGCAGGCGACCTGGTTAACTCAATCGATGTTGCATTAAATCCCGAAGGTATGCTGACGGCGAAGATCGACGATGCTGCCTGGATTAACAGCCCGGATCGCGACCTGCGTATCGGCAGTTTCGAAGTGGCTGCGAGCTCACGAATAGCTGGCAATGGCGACCTTAAGCTTCAGTCTGAAGACGGCGGCATCGTTAGCACCGGCGGCACGCTAACCCTGATGGCTGGCGGTTCCATCGTCGATGAGATGATGATGGTGTTCAACGATTTGGATGAAGTGGTCGGTGAAGATGATGGGGTCCGTGCTATCGAAGCACTGGAACTTGATCTGATAGCACTCAATGGCGATATCGGAGCCGCTGACAACACCCTTGATATCGATGTCACCGGTTCCCGGGGCGTCTGGGCAGAGGCCGAGAACGGCGGTCTCTATATCGAAAGCCCGGACAGTGATCTGCGCCTGCGCAACGTCACGGCAGGGGATACCTCGGTATTGACGTCAACTGGCGATATCGTGCTGATTCAAACCGGCGAATTACGCAGCACTGCTGGTACGCTAGCATTTGAAGCCGGGGGTTCTATCCTGGATGAGTCCGGTGATAGCCTGGTTGAAGCAGTGGATCTTGCGCTGCAGGCAAATAACGGCACAATCGGTTCTGCACAGCGCAGTATCCAGGTGGACAGTGAAACCATCTCAGGGCTGAGTGCGGCAACAGGTATCTATCTCACCGAGGTCAGCGGTGACATGAATATCGCTTCCCTGTACAACGGCAACGGTGACGTGGTTCTGCATGTTGCGGAGCCGGATACCTGGTTGAATATCGCTAAAGGTACGGTCGATGGCAGGATGTTATGGACCGCCGATAATATGAAGGTGGAAAGCCTGGTTCACGGCGGCAACCAGCAAGAGCTGTATTTCGAGATCACCAGTTCCACCGGTGGCATGGCTGACGATATCAACATCAAGTACCAGTCTGATTACAAGGTACGCTTCGCTAACTTCGAGGCTGAGCGTGCAATTGTTCTGGGTGATGTAAACGCCCTGAGGTTCGACCGTATATTAACCGGTAAGTGGGCCGTGTTTGCCAATGATACGACTTCTGTATATGTTGATAACGTTAATAGCGGCCTGCATAAGGAATACACGATTCAGCTGACCAATATGAATGCACCGTACTTCCTCGACTTCACCGCAGGTAGAAGGATGATCAAAACGGATGCGAGCACGCTTTACTACGACGAAGACTGGATAGTTAACTTCTTCAATACCCAGAACAGCCTGACGCGCCTGGTAGAAAAAGATCTGGCCTCCCTGAAAGGCCCGCTTATTGACCTGGAAGCACTGGCTGAGTATTCAGATGATAAAGAGCCTGTTGAAGTTGAAGACGATGCGCTAAATATGCAGCCGGATGATGACTCAGAGTTGTACCTGCCATTGTACTGGAGTGATATGTAATGTCTCCCGTCAGAGGAGCCCGCATAGGGCTCGCTATTTCTCTGTTTACACTGTCGGTAACTACTGTATCCGCTGTCGACCTCGGTGCAGTAAATCCCGGTATAGATCCGGGTAGCCTGAACAGGAGCCAGCAGGACACGCGAGAATATTACGACCTGCTGCAGGAGGAACGTGAAGGTCCCAGCCCATTGGATGAACCTGTCATCGACCAGGAAGCAGAGCCGGTTGCACCTGAACCGGCAGCGGGTGCCCGCACTATCCTGATCAAACGCTTTGATGTTTCGCCATCAGTGGTTTTAAGTCCTGAAGAAATTGCAGCAGTCACCGACAAGTATCTCAACCGCAAACTTGATATCAACCAGTTGATGGGCGTGGTGAATGAGATTAACGTGCTGTATGCAACCAAGGCAAAGGTGATCGCCAGAGCCGTGCTGCCCAAGCAGAAAGTATCGGGCGGAGTCATCAAGATTAAACTGATTGAAGCCAGCTTAGGAAAGATTCGGGTCGAGGGTAACGAGCATACCCGCGACAGCTATATACAGGATCGAATTTCACTGCAGCCGGGTGAACTGATCCGTCTTGATCTGCTGGAAGATGATCTTATTACCTATAATCGCTGGAATGGTATGACACTGAAAGGCGGCCTGATACCCGGTGAGGAATACGGCACCACCGACATCACTCTGCACGCAAACGAGGGCCAGCAATACATTGTCAACGTGTTCGCAGACAACGCGGGGCGTGAGACTGTTGGTAGAAACAGGGTCGGTGTCACCGCCCAGGTGGCCAGCTTATTTGGTTTGCGCGACCGCCTGTTTCTCGGCGCCACATTTTCAGAAGGTTCCAAAAATGCCTGGGGTTCATACGATATACCAATACATCGTTCCGGAACCCGTATCGGCGTGGCGTACAATTTCGGCGACATCAAAATCATCGAAGGGCCGTTAGAGCCGCTCAACGTGACCGGTGAATCCTCCAATACCGGTATTACACTCACCCAGCCAATTACCGCCAAACGTACCTATGACTGGGACACTCAGCTGAGCTATATACACAAGACTTCTGACAGTTACTTCGACTCTGTGAAGCTGGTTAACACCACGGCTGATGATCTCGTGCTGGGCACCAACCTGCGTTTCTTCGACCAGGGCGGCACCTGGCTGACCTCGCATGCAGTCACCTTCGGTCAGTCTGATTCGGTGAAGGGACGCGATTATTTTATCTATATCGGTTCACTGGTTCGTCTGCAGTATTTTCGAAATGCCAGCAGCCTGATTTTCCGCAGCCGCTGGCAGTTATCTGATACCAATGACCTGCCATCTTTTGACCAGATCCTTATCGGTGGCGTAGCATCGGTACGTGGTTATACCGAAGGTTTGTTAGCCGGTGATGCGGGTTATGCCCTGAGCGTCGAATACGCCTATCCACTCAGGTTCGCAAAAGGCTGGTCGCAACGCGCGAACGTATTCACATTTCTTGATACCGCTGCTGCATTTCCGTTTCGTGGAGACGATGGTCCCAGCCACAAGTCTGAGGATTTTCTTACCAGTGTAGGCGCAGGTCTGGACTTCGATGTTGTGCATAGCGTGTCATTCAAGCTGAGTGTCGGCGTGCCACTGAGGAACAAGTCTATATACCGGCAGGACGACTACAGGATAAACGCATTACTCAACTGGAAGGCCTGGTAATTTCAAGGCTGCCTGATCTCGATATCAATCTCTTTGCTGCGAAGTTAATAAGCGCAGCTATAAGGCAAAACTTGATCCCATGCCTTTTCCTGTCATCCTGAACGGTAGTGAAGGATCTTAAGGGCAACAGATATAAAGGGTTTGGTATAAAAGATCCCTATCGTTCAGGATGACATAAATCTATTAATATTAATTAACCCTTTTGGATCAAAAATATGTATTCGCCCTCTAGTTCAGATGATGACAGTAATGTGTGGTCTGTTTGTCTGCAAAAGGTTTTGACGTCCCTGATTGAACCGGGGTCAGTTGCTATAACCTGCAATACTTTTCCTGACTTCATTTCTTCCAGACTGGCACGCGTACGTAGTATCGGCTGTGGGCAATTCAGGCCGCGTACATCCAGTTTTTTGCTTACTTCAGCCATGTCAGGTTTCTCTTATTTGAATTCGATATGTATCCATATGTTTCAGCAGTGTTCTCTGATCCTGTCATTGCTATTATTGCCTCAAAATTATCAGGAGAGACCATGTCCATGCTGGAGAAAAATCAAACTGCAGCCGAATTTAGCACATCGAATCAACTTAATGAAATAATCTGTTTGTCTAATTGCAATGGCAAGATGTGTAAAGTAAGACCCGAACCGGGTGTTTCCTGATCCTGTGAGCTCCACATTTTAAGCTTATTGTTCTCTGCCCCGGTTTTTTGTACTATTACCCTTACTAAAAAGGTTGTAATCAGGCAAAAGGAAGATAAGGACTATGCTTAGAACATTCAAATTCATTGCCCGTCTAATTTGTTTATTGATCCTTGTTATCAATATTGGGCAAGCAGCTCAAGATCAGGCCCAGGATCATGCGCAGGATCAGGTAAAGCGGGAATATACTTTTGGTGTGGTTCCACAGTTTGAACAACGCAAACTGTTTCGTATCTGGCAACCCATATTGTTAGAGCTTGAGAAATACACAAAGCTGAAATTTCATTTGAAAGGAAGTGCCAAGATACTCGATTTTGAAAAGGAATTTCTGGCAGGGAACTATGATTTCGCCTACATGAATCCTTATCACTTCCTGGCAGCAAACAATAAGCAAGGTTACATTCCACTGGTACGCGATGCTGGCAGGCCGCTTTACGGTGTACTGGTAGTTAAAAAAGACAGCAGTATAAAAAATATACAGGATCTTGATGGTAAGACTATTGCTTTTCCGGCACCCAACGCCCTGGGTGCATCCCTGCTAATTCGAGCAGACCTGATAAAACACTATCATATTAATATTAAGCCAAAGTATGTAAAAACGCATAGCTCGGTATATCTAAATGTTGCACTGGGGCTTACCGATGCGGGTGGCGGTGTTGCCAGTACCCTTGATGAACAAAATGATGAAATTAAAGATCAATTAAAAGTTTTGTATGAAACCCGGCACATGGCACCGCATCCACTATCGGTGCATCCGCGTGTTGCAAAAGACGTGCAGCGTAAAGTAAAACAGGCGATTTTGAAAATGGCTGAAACAGAACACGGTAGAGCGCTGCTGGAAAAAATTCCAATGCATAAAGCGATTGCTGCAGATATAAGTCATTACCAGGAGCTCGATAGTTGGGGATTACAAGAGTTCTGGGTAGATTAACAGGCTATGAAAACACGCCATTTACTTCTCCTTCCCCTGCTTATTTTTAGTTTAATATTTGTTGCTTATGTACAGCTGGCATGGCTTCCCCAGGTATCTCAATCCGTACTGGACACCTATAACAAAGAACTAAAAGCCCATCTTATGAGTGTTTCAGAAGGCCTGGTGCCGCTTTTACTGGAAGATCAGTTGGCAAATGTTTATGAAAGTCTTGTCGCCGTTGCCGAACAAAATCCCGGCTGGCGCCTGATTATATTGCGCGATAACACTGGCAGGCGCATCTATCCACTATCATTACCCGAGTCCTCGCTGGATGACTCTCAGCATGTTCAAACTTTAAAACAGACAGTAGGTTTTGCCGGCACCAACCTGGGCGAGCTTGAAGTGCGGGTCGATTCATCTGCCCTGATTTCCCGCGCAAGTGAGCTGGAAAATACCCTTAGAATTGTACTCGGTATTATGATCGGTATCTTTGTTCTGGTTATCGGGGTTTTGCTGGAAACGGTTGTTAGTCGACGATTAAGCCGCTTAGGAACGGCATTAACCAGCAGTGAGGCGGTAAAGTCCAGCATACTTGATACCGCCCAGGATGCGATATTGAGTGTCAGTGATGTTGGTATCATAAACCAATATAATAAGGGTGCAGAAAAATTATTTGGTTACACCGCTGATGACATGGTTGGTAAACCAGTGCAAAACTTGCTGCCAAAATCTTCCAGTGATGAACTTACACAATTACTAAAACAGGGCGTCGATAAAAATAAAAGCAATGTTTCCGGTATGCAGCGTGAGATAACAGGCATCTGTAAAGATGGCTCTGAAATTCCAATCTACCTGTCGGTTTCAGATACCGGAATTTCAGGGGCGACTCGATTTAGCTGGATTATTCACGATCTTAGTGAGATCAAAGAAGCCGAGCGAAAATTGAAACAACATCGAGACTCGCTACAGCAAACAGTCAAAGAACAGACAAAGGAATTAAGGGCCGAAAAAGAAATGGCGGTGCTTGCAAAACAGGATGCCATTAAGGCTAATAAAGCAAAATCTGAATTTCTTTCCGGTATGAGTCATGAACTGCGTACGCCGCTAAATGCCATTATAGGATTTTCTGATCTGCTGCTTTATCGAAAAGACCTGAACGCAGAGATTGAAGCCAGTATTGGTCATATTAATACCGCGGGTAATCATTTATTGAAACTGGTTGATGAAGCACTGGATTTGAGCATGATCGAAAGTGGCAAATTGATCCTTTGTATGGAAACGCTAGCTCTGCAGAGTGTACTGGAAGAATGTTATGCACTCTACAATCCAATGATATTAAAAGCTGAGCTCAAGCTGAGTTTCAGCACGCAAGTTGATTATCTTGTCTATGCTGATCGCATCCGGTTAAAGCAGGCATTATTGAACCTGTTTACCAATGCTGCAAAATACAATAGCAAAAATGGTTCGGTCACTGTCAGTTATGAAATGACAGACAGGCAGTGCTTACGTATCAATGTTACTGACACCGGTAGTGGTTTAAGTGCCGATCAACAACAACACTTATTTGAGCCCTTTGAACGCCTTGGTGCAGAACACGGAGCCATCCCGGGAACCGGAATTGGCCTGACAATTACCCGGCAAATCGTTGAATTAATGAGTGGCTCGGTCGGCGTGATAAGTACTGTTGGTAAAGGCAGCACTTTCTGGATTGAATTAGAGATGAGTCACGAAGATTTGCCAGAAACAGTAAAAGTATTAGAACAACAAATAATGTACTCGGATCCTCAGGTACAGCAAAACCAGCTTATTGTTTATATTGAAGATGATCATATTAATCTGCGACTGGTTGAAGGCCTTTTTGAGCAGTTAACGGATTATCGCCTGCAAACTGCAGAAACAGGGAATGCGGGCCTGGAGTTAATATCGCAGCAGCACCCCGACCTGGTTTTACTGGATATACATTTAGCTGATATAGATGGATACGAAGTGTTAAGAAAATTACGAGCTAATCCGGAAACTGAACATATTCCTGTGATAGCTGTTACAGCCGGTGCGATGCAGGAAGATATCGACAGGGGACGTGAAGCCGGCTTTGATGCTTATGTTACTAAACCTGTCAAAATTCAGAAGTTATTGAAAATGATGCAAGCGTTGCTGTCCCGTTAACTTTGCTGAGTTGACTACACGCCTTGTATCGTCTGCTCAGGCAATATTTATTGCTATCCAGGACTAATGCAGCTTACTTAAGTCGAAATCCCCGTCATTGCAGCATACGGTCTCAGGCAACGGGTCCCATTCCATCTATCTACCAGTTAACGGCGTAGCAGTGTTAACACTTAAATCTGGCGCAGTCAGCCTAATGGTTGTCGCTGCCGGTACATCCCCGTACATCCCTGCCAGTTACACTCTAGTTTCATTAATTGGGGCAACGATATGGAAAAACAAATACAGCAGAACATACACGGCAAGATGCGTGCCTGTGATGATCATGCAAAATATCTGACGCAGGAAGCTGTTTCTGAACTGGACCTTTTAAAACTTATTGATATGTCCAGAGAATTAGATGCTGAAGAGAAGGTGCTCTTGCAAACAAACATAGAGATCATTACAAAAGCAGGTGCAAAGCCTGTATGAGCGTAAGTTTTAACCTTGAATCGACAGATTGCAGTGGAGATATAAGCAGCAACAAATTCAAACAACCGTTATAGAGGCAACGACATGAATAAAGAAAATATTATTGTGCATAGCGTGGCATCACAAATGACTGACATAAATGGAACGGCAGAAGTTTTGCGCAAAATACGTGAAACATTGTTCCAGGTTATGGATGCTATTACCAGTGGCGATATAACGCAAAAACAGCTTAATGCTATCAATAAACTGTTAAACAAATGTATTGCTGAAATAAAGAAAACAGGTGGTTCGTTAGTCGCCATTAAAGACGCTAATGGCGCACTGAGCAACATACACGATATGCTGGCTTAGTTATCTAATGCTGAAAACGAAATGCATGACACTGTAATGACAGTTTATGACTGAAATCTGACATTGTAATTATCTGTCTATTGCCGGCGCTCAAACGGTCATGACAAAACTCAATAATAGCAAGTTCGTTATAAATCACCGAAATGCCCATGCCAATGGCTTTCAAGTGCCTGTATGTTTTATTGCTGTGTTAAACGGCTGCTTTATTTAATAGCGAGTAATAAGGTTGTTTTTATGGCATGTGTTTTGCACCCGTAGTATTAATTGTCAAAAAAATTATGGGTAGTAAAAATGCATCACAATAAAGATAGTCAGAAAGAAATAGTAGTTATAGAAGCAGTTGTATGGGTTGTCTGGGTGCTTTTCTTCTTTATGGTGTACCTGCTATCTTAAGCAATATCCTAAATTAAAAAGCAATGCAGACATTTAACCAGGAACGTGCTCAATAGCTATTAATGCTGAGAATAACTGTCTGGTAATAAGTTGTGAAGCATTTAACCCGCGATTTTTTGTAAACATTAAAAGAAGTACAGTTGATAACAATAGTTGATAACAACAGGAATAAGAACAGCTAGCTTATAAGGGTGATGAAATGAGTATAGAAAAGTTCAATGATGCATTTTCTGAAATACAGGTAACCACTGATCCATACCGATACGCCTACTTAAAGTGGATTGGCTACCATATGTGGAAGCTGTTTGATTATGATTCAGCTACAGAAGTGATTAATAGTGAAGAAAAATATCGACAATGGCAAAAGCCGGGAAGGTCGGAACTTGCAGAAGAAGCCAGGCAAAGTATTAAGCACAGAGATGAGACGGGCGAGCCTGTTACTTTGCTGGTAAAACTGGGTATATTTCCGAAGAATTAATTAATTCTCCTGCCGCATCTTTAAGCTAACATCTGGCAAAAATCGTCTTGAGCAGTAATCTCGCTTAATTAAAAAAATAATATCCCACTGTTGCTATTCCGGCATGACAGGATTATAAGGAAGCTCATCCTAAGTAAGCGGCATGAGAGATAAACAGGAATATGTCAGCTTATATCCTGTTTCAGCTCTAACAGAACTGTTTCTACCTGGACGTTTCTCGAGATAGTTCATCCTGTGTTTGCTTTGCTCTTGATCTCTGCGAGTCAGACTGATTGTACGGATCTTCCTGTGGTTCAGGGCTGCTGGCACAGCCGGATATTGCCAGGGCTGTTAGTAATAATAGGGTATTAATTTTGACAACGGGGTTCATTTGTATCACCTTTTAATTCTTCTGCTTTAGTCTAACCTAAAAAAAACAGTTAAACCTACTGCGAATAAACCTTGTATATTCTGCACTTTGACCGCTCTTGCTACGACCGCCATGGATGTGGCTGCGCGGCTTTTGCAGTGCCCTAATAAGTTACATCCATGTAACGATGCAATATCTGCATTTCCTGCATCCGTATAGGTGGTTTCACGGCATGTCGTTGATGCTTGCGCCCGATTCATGTCACGGATTAAAGCAAATCGGGACAAATCTAGCCAGGGCACCTCTGATCAATCTTTACAGATAATAAATTTTTATATTAACGGGGCAGCAGTGATAAGCTACATAAATTGATCTATTGTAGAAATTTGCCAGGAGGAACTCATGAAAAATCCGATACACGTAGACCCGCTTGATGCCCTCGGCGCAGCCTATGAAACCATGTACGAGCGCGTTGCTGGAAGCCTGCGCAAGGCCAGGGAACATACCGGCCCATTGCTGCACAAGTTTATCGATGAAGCTAAAGACAAAGCGGTAGAGCTTGACGAACTGACAGAAGAGGATGCTGAGAAACTAACCATATGGCTGAAACGTGATTTAGATGATGCCATCGACCATATGGCTGAAACAGACGACAAACTCACTGACTGGCTTGGTTTTGAAACCACCCTGATCGAAAGTGCATTGCTCTACCTGTTACTGGAAACAGCCGATAAGACCACTGTCGAACTGCTGAGAATGAAAGAAAATGCCAGGCTGCCTTCTGTCTATCATACTGGAGAAGTTACCGGCCCCGGTACACTGATTTGTGATGAATGCGAAGAGAAGCTGCATTTTCATAATGCCAGCAAAATCCCGCCGTGCCCTAAATGCCATAAAACTACATTCCATCGTATATTGATAGATTGAAAAGAATAAAATACACCTATGAACCCAGAACAGCTAAACAACGAATTCTCACTACAGGTTGCTAACAACAATCTGCATTTCAAAACAGGCAAAGGTGGCATGCCAGTAGTTGAAATACAAAACCAACAGGCCACTGCCATAATCAGCCTGCAGGGTGCACACCTGCTGAGCTGGATACCTGAAGGTGAAGAAGAGGTTATCTGGTTATCTGAAGATGCTAACTTTGCACCCGGTAAATCAATCCGCGGTGGTATTCCTGTTTGCTGGCCCTGGTTTGGCGCACATGAGAGCAACGCCGACTATCCTGCACACGGCTTTGCCCGTACCACAAACTGGGAAGTTCTTAGCACCGAAGCATTAGGCAATGGCACCACACGTATCCGTTTTACCACCCAGCCTCAGCTTGAAACAGAAGCCATGTGGCCAGTCGCAACAACGGTTATCTTCCAGCTAACCATTGGTAAAAAATTGCAAATGGAACTTATCACCCACAACAACGGTTCAAAGCCCATCACCATCAGCCAGGCACTGCACACCTATTTTAAGGTAGGTGATGTTAGTAAGGTGTTACTGCACGGTCTGGACGATGTTAAGTATCTCGATAAACTCGACGGCTTCAAGCAAAAATACCAGCACGGTCCGTTAACATTCAAAAATGAAGTCGACAGAATTTACCTCGACACGGCCGGGGACTGTGTAATAGAAGACAAAATACTAAATCGGAACATCGTCATCAACAAATGCGGCAGCCATTCAACCGTCGTCTGGAATCCCTGGCAGGAAACCGCAGCTAAAATGGGCGACCTGGGTGAAGAGGGTTATAAAAAAATGCTCTGTGTAGAAAGCAGCAATGCAGCGGAAGACATCATTACCATAGAACCGAGAAAGGAGCATCAACTCTGGGTGCAGTATGACGTGCAGGAGTGTAGTAAATAACTTCTCGATATTACATTGCATTAATTCTATAAATAACTGTATTTTAGGTATTTATTGTCCAAGATTTCTAGTAAATGCTACCGCATCGTGCTATTGCCCCTTAGCAACATTCATGTAGGCAAAACTATGCGCTTTTAGTGCAAGACTTTAGTGAGAGTTTGTCATCCTGAACGATAGTGAAGGATCTTGAAGGCTAGTGTTAAGATCCTTCACTATCGTTCAGGATGACAGAAATAGATGTGTTCAAAGTCGGGAGAGATAATCAGCCACCGCGTCCAGCTCATCATCCGATAAAGTTTTGACCTCGGTCACCATTACCTCATTCGCATTTTTTCTATATCCATCGCGAATCCATTTTAACTGGCGCAATAAATAGGCATGATGCTGACCTTTCAGACTGGGGAAAAATGTTTCATTATTGCCCTGGCCTTTGTCGCCATGACATTGCTGGCACTGCTTTTGATAAATGTTTTTACCGGACTTCAGCTTCTGGCCATCGCCCACACCTGGTTTCGGGTCTTTCTCCATCGAAGCGATATAAGCGGTAACATCACTGATGCCCTGCGCACCACCGATGGAACCGGGATCAGTAAATGGATACATGGTAGGATTATCACGGTTTTTTGATCGAATATCAGACAGCTGTTTAATCAGCACATTACGATGCTGGCCGGCGATGACCGGAAAACTGCCATCATTCTTGCCCCAGCCGTTATTCATGTGACAATTAGCACATAAACGATAGATTTTTTTGCCATTTTCGATATTTGGTGCCAGCTCATGTGCCTGTCTTATTTCTTCAGGTGTTGATATAGCACAAGTCGGCATTAGCCCGATTAGTGCTAAAATACAACCTGACAGGAATCGCTGATAGAATCGTTGATAGCAGCGTCGACGTGAAGATCGATTTAAATGTCCTGTATCTAAATGTTCAAAATTTAAATATTTAATAGTCATAATCTTTGCGTCTAACTTATAGGAAACTTTCGCCAGCAGTAATCAACTGCAGAGCTAAGCTTATAATTTTGCGCGTAGCTTAACATCCTTAGATGCTAATTATTTATGGTACAGACCAAACTATGATGAATTTAAAAACCGTTTTAATCAGTTTAACGCTACTGGTACTTGCTTCACCAGTACAGGCGAAAGAGATTTTAACCATCGAAACTGACGAAGCCGACATTGAAGTGCGCATATTTCCGGCCGAAGGTAATGTCCTGTTACTGGGTTTTCCCTGTGATGAAGGTAAAAGCATCGCCGAAGAAAAAACCGCCATATCACTGGCCGAAGATGGCATTGAAGTCTGGATGCCCGATATGTTATCCGGTTTTATGCTACCCAAAGTACGCAGCAGCCTGGCCGGTATTTCCACCGATACCCTCACCGCGATAATCGATGAAGCCATTAAAACCGGTAAGAAGGTTTATCTAATAGCAAGTGGCCCGGATACTGCACTGGTATTGCGTGCTGCCAGTCAATGGGAAGCTGTTGGAAAAAATAGCGAAAATAAACAATTAGCGGGCGCGGTACTGATGTTTCCACGCTTATTTAAAGCAACGCCAGTGCCGGGAAAAATACCGGAATATATCGATGCGGTTGGTAAAACCCGTTTGCCAATCATGCTGCTTGAAGGCGGACGCACACCCAACCGCTGGGGAATTAATACACTAAGCCAGGAACTGCAAAATAGTGGCAGCAAGGTAACTGCAAAAGTGATCCCTAAAGTGCGCGGTTACTTTTTTAAGCGACAGGACGCCAATCGATCAGAAGACGTTGTGACCTCGCAGATGGCGGGGCTGATCAAAGTAAGTTTATTTTATCTCGAGGAAAACTAAGTCAATGATAACATCATCATTAAAGCGAATATTTATCTTTGCCGTGTTGTTCAGCCTGATCGGCTCGTTTTCATTAGCAGCGCAGGCCACAAACCTGAAACCTGTCAAAGGTAAAGTTGCCGCGCCGGCGTTAGTGCTGCAGGACCTGCAGGGTAAAACACATGACCTGAAAGACTATAAGGGCCAGGTCGTACTGGTACAGTTCTGGGCAACCTACTGCGGCCCCTGTCGCCAGGAAATGCCATCAATGAACAAAATGATAAAAAAAATGGCTGACGTCCCGTTTAAAATCCTGGCTGTTGATATGGGTGAAACGGAAGAAGAAGTGAAGCAGTTTGTCAGTGAAGTAAAACCCGAATTCACCATACTGATGGACGAAGACGGCAAAAGCATTGGCGACTGGCGCGTGTTCGCTGCACCATCAAACTTTATAATTGACCCCGAAGGTAACATACGTTACACCTTGTTCGGCGGTGTTGAATGGGATTCTGATGAGCTGATTGAAAAAATAAAAGCTGTGGCTGTGAAAGAGTAATTAAATCAAACCCTTTTAACCTGTGTAATCTAAACATGATCTGACAGATAACAATATGAGTTCAGACTTAATATCACAACTTAAACCCATTAAAACGGCCGCTCGTGATAATTATCTAACAGGGAAAAATGGTCATTAATTCTCATTCACAAAAAGAAAAATACTGTCCGCGAAGAACGCAAAAGACGCGAAAAAAGCAAAAACAATTATAATTTTTTAAAAATGTAGAACGGGCATTGCCCGACAGAATATAGCTTTAACATGCAATGATGGTGGGCAATGCCCATCCTACAAAAACTAAGATTTCACCAAACATGGATGTAAAAAAAACTTTTCTTTTGCTTTTTTCGCGTCTTTTGCGTTCTTACTTCGCGCTATCCTGCGCTACACCCTACGGGTCGCACTATCGTGCATTCAAAATGCTCCCGGCATTTTAGTCGCGGACTAATGTTTTAAGTTTTTTGAATGAGCAATAACACTTTTAACCTAAATCAATCTTTTTTATGAATAATTTCATCGGCTGCGCTTTGCTTTTCCTTTTCAGCGTTCGACTCAGCACGGGCTTTTTCTGCTTTGAGTAAGTTTTCCCGGGCGTTCTGTTCTGCTTCCCGTTTATGTTGCAGCTTGAGCATGGCGGTAAAGGCGGAGACATCGCCAATTAGCGCACTGGCGGCAATTTCAGCCGTTACTACAACGATCATGCCGGAAAGAATAATATTCATGTTGCCGGTGAGTTCCATCAGTGCGACCAGGGCCGCCAACGGTGCGCGCAGGGTTGCGCCCATCATCGCGACCATACCGATCATCGCGTAAAAACCGGCGGAGCCCTGATAAAAAGGGTAGTTGCTCTGTATCAACAGCTCCGTCAAACCGCCTACCGCACCACCAATAACCAGCGACGGGCCAATCAAACCGCCGGGCAGGCGAACACCGACAGAAACAGCCGTGGCAATGAGTTTGGCAATCAATAACACAAGTAGCGCCTGCATTCCCAGGCCGTTATGAAAAATACGATCGACAGCATCATAACTGACACCCATGATGGCCGGTGCCCACTGTGCCAGCAAACCGGTGATCAGGCCGGCGAAAACAAAGGCATAAAGCGGGCGCCAGCTAAGGGTGAATTTTGCAGTGAGAGTGCTTGCATGAATAAAACCGGCACCCAGTATACCGATCATAAGGCCCATCAGCACAATGACCGGCAATTCGGCCAGGGAACCAATGGCCAGAGCCGGCACTTCAAAAGCCGGGTTCTGGCCATATACCAGGCGGCTTATAACCGTGCCAACCACCGAGGCAACAATGACCGGCACAATATTATTAATGGTATAACGCACCCGTAAAACTTCGATGACAAAAATCACACCGGCCAGCGGCGTATTAAAAGCCGCTGCAATCGCTGCTGCACCACCTGCTGCAGCCAGCAGATAATTTTCATCCTCGGTAAGATTAATTTTGCGGCCGATCAGGCCGGCAGTGGCAGCACCGAGGTGAACCCCGGGGCCTTCGCGGTCTACCGAATGCCCGGAAACAATAGCAATCAGCCCGCCAAAAAACTGCACCACCGCATTAGAAAACGGCAAAGGCTGCTTGCGAAAACGCATAAAATTGAGCAGATGAACAATGCCGACCGAGCGCTTGCTGGCAGGCAGCCGCTCAAAGAAAAAACCCAGCACAACAGCGCCGGCTACCGGCAGCAAAAACCGCAACCAGCCGGGCAGGGCCTCATAGTTTCCAGCCTGGCCACCAGGAAGCAAAAAGGTCTGACTGATCTCAATGGCAAGCCGGAACAGCGTCACCAGAACACCCGCCATCAGGCCGGTAACAGCACCGAGCAAAGCGATGCGCAGCAGTAATCTATCTAGTGGTAATTTTTCCAACTTTAAAGCACTCAAAATGGCGCTGAAGTGTAACATCGAAAGTCTAAATTTTTAAATCAGGATGTTTTTATATTTCTGCTATTTTGACAAATTTATCAGGAATCAATTTGAACAACTTTGCTGGCCTGAAAGGCGAATTATAGGAAATAATTCGTAACGGCATGACGCACGGCGTAGCGAGCAAATAACACTTGTCATCTAAACACAAACTTCAGTCTGGAAATAACAGAACCGCGCAGAAACAAGCTAAGTCATTTTGAGGCACCGCTTGTCTGAAAGCATTATCCCGAACCTTGTTTTCTCATGATATAACGCGTAAATTAGCGTTCAATTATATTTAACGACAAAAAATTGGCTGAAGGCTTTTTATTACGCATCAGCAAAGTAACCTAAGGAAGTTCACACCATGTTTAATTCAAAATCAGTAACACGTTTATTATCAGTATTTTTTCTGGGCCTGCTTTTTGCCGTGGTTGCCAGTTGTGGCAGTGGCGGTAGCACAGATACCTCGAATACAGCCACGAATACAGCCACAGGTACCGGAAGTGTGGCACTGCTACTAACCGATGCCCCCTCTGATATTTTCGAAGAGATCAATATCACCGTCGTTAAGGCAGAACTTTTGTCAGATAATGGAAAGGTAACGCTGTTTAAGGGAAAACGCACATTTAACCTGCTTGACCTGACTGATGTCAAAATCTTTGCCATCCGTGAGGGCATACCAGCCGGCAGCTATAACAAGATTCGCCTGACTCTTAGCAAGAACGGAATAGAACTGGTTGATTACGACGGCGAAAAGGGTACTGAAACTTTTTACCCTAAGCTACCCGGTAACAATAAGCTGGACCTCAATCCACGTGACGATTTCAAAGTTGTTGCAGGTGGAACACTGGCAATTCAGATCGACATGGATGCCAATAAATCGATTCATATCGTCAAAAAAGGTAAAAAGGACGAGTATAAATTCAGACCTGTAGTTTTTATCGATATCGTGACCGATGCGTTTAAAGAGCGCTTCGTTAAGCTACACGGTGATATTGATGCTATCAACAAGCGGGATCAGTCATTTAAGCTGTGTAATACCGATATTCCAGTACAGATGGATGACGACCATAAAAAAGCCGGCAGCCGTGGTTGCGTACGTGTTAAAACCGGCAAAACAACATCGGTTTTTGATATCGACGGCAAACCGGCTACTTTCAGTGATCTGGTTAACGGTGAGCCGGCCACTGTATTTGGACGCTTGCAAGGTGATACTGACTACCACCATGATAGTGACAAAGATAAAGATAAAGATAAAAAAGATAAAAACAAACATGATGATGATCGCGAAATGGACGACCTGGTTCTGAAAGCAGCATTGATTGAACTGGGGCCAAAGGGCAGTTTCCTGAAACTGAAAGGAAAGGCCACCACAGAAGTGGACATTAATGACCAGTTTGATATGAAGGTTGCACCAGGTCAGGTAGTTTCATCGTCGTCAGATCTCACAGTGCAGATCCAAACAGGAACCCTGCTGATTGATCGTAAGGGTAGACCTGTCAAAAGCGCAGACATCAACATCGGTAATCTGGTCAATGTTCGTGGTGTGCTCTACACGAGCAACGTAACCAACGACATACTGTTTGCCTCAGTTATTGTGGTTGATACAGACAGCTCAAGACAGTTGACTGGTGAAATCATAGCTAACCCTGACAATGTTTGTGGTTTTACAATATTCGACGGCGGTGACCGCAGTGTCCGTACAGACAGCAAGACAAATGCTTACCTGGTAGTCGCTGACAGCTCAAGCCCAATCAGGGTAAGTGAACTGTATGCAGGTCAGTTGGCTGATGTTTATGGTAAAGCTGCTAATGATGGCTGTTTTGATGCGCATACCATCATTGCCTACTAAGCAGGTATTCTGATCCGGATATTTCACAATGTCAGTTTGATGTTGTAGTGCTGTGATGAAATATTCGGGCTAGCAAAGTTTACGACAAAAAAACAGAGAGCAGTATCATCTCCTTATGATACTGTTCTCTGTAAGCTATGATTTAACTCTACGTAATGCTATCAGGGTAGTACTACCTTTGTGCGCCGGGGCCGCTTGGCTCTGTACTAGCCATTGCATTATTTTCGTCACGAGATTCCGCTGCAGCGCCAACATCCTCCAGGTCTCCGTTCATTGCAGCGCCGACGTCTTCTACATCTCCGCCCATATCAACACCAGCATTTCCGGCATCATCGCGTGATTCCGCTGCGCCACCCACTTCGACATCACCACCCATCTCATCATCAAAGATCATATCAGCATGAATATCAGATACATTTTCATCGATCATGGCATAGGTTTCCGCATCAACAATATCGGCAGCGGGATGATGTGCAAATGCTGCAGTGGTACCGAATGACATAACGATTGCAGTTGTTAGTAATAATTTTTTCATGACCTTATCCTCTTTCTTATTGACGTGGGAAATATTCCCACATACAGTTATTATGCGTGGTAATATTTCCCACGTCAAGTGATTTCGTGTAAAATAATACGTAATGTAGAGTTTTTAAATCACATTTGATAAAGATCAAGAGTATCTATGAAACGAGAACTGACATGAATAAATTAGCAAAGATCAGATTTGAAATGATGAAAAATGACAGATTCATACGGGTATCCAGCTCCCGGCTACCGGGAACTCCTATGCCGTTTGTGTTAAATAGTTACCTCGTTTATTTTCTTACTGCATTAATCTTTTTATTTTCATCAGAGCTGCTGGCCTCAGCCGAGTCTGATTATAAATTGGGCATGGAGTCATACAGGGCCGGTGATAATGCAGCAGCAGTTGCGTATTTTGAATCAGCCTTGAAGCAGGGAATGGATTCGATTGCACTTCAATATAATCTTGGCAGTAGTTACTACAGGGTAGGCAGGTATGAGGACGCAAAAAAATACTTCAACCTGGTGAACCAGACAGAAGCGATGCGAGATCTTGCAGAATATAACCTGGGACTTATTGCCATTAAAGAGAAAGACGGCAGCCTGGCCATTCAATATTTCAATTCAGTTGCGACCACAGGCAAAGATGAAAAACTCATAAGGCTGTCAAAAAAGCAGTTAAACGCCCTTACAAGCTCAAGAAAAGAAGATCGCTGGACAAGCTATCTTTCTTTTAACCTGGGATACGACAATAATATCAGCTCTGTTTCCGGTGATTCGGTTCTGGATGTAGCAGACTCTTTTTATGATCTGTTTGCATCGGCTGATTTTCTTATAACGGGTAAAAGAATGGATGGCTGGCTGGCTGGCGCATCAATATATGGAATCGAATATACTGAAACCGATACCAATGATGAATATCATTTTGCACTGGATGTAAAAAGAACAATGAAGCTTAAGGACTGGGACACCAGTGCCCGTTTAAGCTTATCAAAAAGTACATATGGTGGTGATGATTTTCAACATATTGCCAGGCTGGATTTAAAAGGACGAAAAGCGATTTCTAAAAGAGGAAGAGTCTATTTGCGTTACTGGCTTGAAGATATTAGCAGTGATAATAGCATCTACGATTATCTTGAAGGCTGGCGTCAACGGGCCAGAGTCGAATACCGTAATTATTCACTAAATAATATAAAACAGGTATATTATGAGCTCGAGCTGAATGACAGGGGAGAGATAGTAACATCGACAGATACTTATGACTACTCACCAACGCGGCATACTATCCGCGCTATATACACGCATATTATTACTATGCAATGGTGGCTAAATGGAGATTTAGCATATCGATTTAGTGATTACCCTGTTTCGTCAACAATCGATCGAGAAGATGATCAATGGAAGCTTACACTATCAACCGACTATCGTTTTGACCGGACATTTAAATTTACCGCTAAATATCAATATACTGATAACACATCGACAGTGGATCGATATACTTATGATAAATCCATTATAAAAGTCGGCCTGAGTAAGTTATTCTGAGTAAATTATTTTAGCCTGGTAGAAAAATATGCGGACATCTAAATTTTAATGACTAATTCAGTAGAAAATACCAGACGCAAGGCGATGATCCAGCAGGGGTTCGATACCGTTGCTGCGGGTTACGATCATGCCTCATTATCTTTCTTCCCCGAAACAGCGAAGAGACTGGTTGAACACCTGCAACTAAAGCCGACAGACAACTTACTAGACGTCTGCACCGGCACCGGTTGTGTTGCACTAACCGCCGCAGAAAAATTGAGCCAGGGCAAAGTTTTCGGCATCGATCTCTCATCCGGCATGCTGCAACAGGCAAAAAACAAAGCCGCAGAAAGAAACCTGAACAATACTGAGTTCCAGCAAATGGACCTGGAGAACCTGGAGTTTGAAAACGAGACATTCGACGTTGCCACCAGCAGTTTCGGCCTGTTCTTCTTAGAAGATATGAGCAAAGGCCTGAGCAATATCGCCAGCACAGTGAAACCTGGCGGAAAAGTCGCCATCACTACCTTTGCCGGTGAAGCCTTCTCACCCATGGCCAATATATTTCTCAAACGTTTTGAGTCCACCGGCAGGCAAGTACCGCCACTGTCATGGAAACGCCTGGCAACGGAAGAATTAATTAGAGAACAATTTAACGCGGTAAATATAAGCAAAGTTGAGATACATCACGAACCCCTCGGCTACCACATGACAAACCCACAAATGTGGTGGGATGTAGTCTGGAACGCCGGATGGCGTAGCCTGTTAAATCAGATGTCTGAAGAAGAACAAAAAGCTTTTCAGCACGAGCACATAAAAGAGATTTCTAATGTTCTCGGCAGCGACGGTATTTGGTTCAATACCGAGGTACTTATTGCCGTAGGTGAGAAGTAGTAAGGATTCTATTTTTCATTTTTCATTATTCATTTTTCATTGTCTTTTCGTGTCTGGTTCAATACAGAAGTACTAATTGCCATAGGTGAGAAGTAGAGGTTTTTCATTATTCACTATTAACTATTCATTATTCATTGTTTTTTTTAAGTAGCGCTATCCATCCACATCAAGACAAATTAAAAACATCTTTTACTATTTCGTTGGGTGGGCATTGCCCACCGGAATACAGCCAATGTTTATAGAGAAGGTGGGCAATGCTCACCCTACCAATCTAATCGCCATAGGTGAGAAGTAGAGTTTTTTCATTATTCACTATTAATTATTCATTATTCATTGTCTTATAAGTTCCTGTATTTAATAGTAATACTTTAAATTCGAGCTTGCATCAGAAAAATATAATAGTAATCATTATGGAACTTTACAATATTAGACTATACTAATGCATAACATTAATAAAAGAGGAGAATAGTCATGATCTTTGATGCATTGACATATTCCATTATAGCCATAGCGTTAATTTTGACTTATGCAGTTATTCGTTTAACCAGGTCAAATAAAAAATCTTAACAACAGAAGGTAAAAACTATGACTAATTTAACTTGTAACGATATTCGCCAGACCCTGGAGAATGGTGCGACCCTGCTGGATGTTCGCAGTGTTGATGAGTTCAATCGCGGTGCGCTACCGAATGCGAAAAATATTCCGCTAGCTATTTTACCGGTACTTGCGCATGAGCGCCTTGATAAAGCGGACAAGGTACTGATTTACTGCCGGGTCGGTGCGCGCGCCATGATGGCTGAAAAAATACTGATGAGCCTGGGGTTTTCCGATGTCACCAATATTGGTGGCATTCATCATTACCAGCATTGTTAGAAAACGAACATCAGATTTTAGGTAATAACATGATAAAAATTGAACAATTATTCGATCCTGCAACAAGTACCTACAGCTATTTGTTGTGGGATGAAAAGACAAAACAGGCTGCGCTTATCGATTCGGTTAAAGAACAGCTATTGCGTGATATTAAATTTATCAATCAGCTGGGACTGGAGCTTAAATATACGCTGGAAACACACATCCATGCCGATCACGTTACCGGCTCGGGTCTGTTAAGAGATGAATTTAAAAGTCAGGCAGCGGTGCATAAAAACAGTGAATCGGAATGTGCCGATATTTTATTGTCCGATGGCGACACGCTAAAGCTTGGTGAGCAGAGCATTGATGTTATCTACACACCGGGTCACACCAATACCGATATCAGTTATCGTATCGAAGGTGTTTTGTTTACCGGTGACGCATTATTAATTAACGGCTGCGGTCGCACAGACTTTCAATCAGGCGATGCTAAAGCGCTGTATCATTCGATAACGCAAAAGATGTTTAGCCTGGATGAGGAAACCATGGTTTATCCTGGACATGATTACAATGGCTTTACCTCCAGCACAATCGGCCGTGAAAAAGCATTTAATCCGCGCCTGGGAAATAATAAAACAGAGCAGGAATTTGTAGCGATTATGGATTCCTTAAGCCTTGAACCACCGGCACGCATTGATGTTGCCGTTCCGGGGAACCTGCAGTGTGGTTTGAAAGCGTTGTAAACCCTCAGAAGTGATTTTCAATCGCTCTAAAAACAACCTGTTGACGGAAACTCCATAGTCGTTGCTTCAATCTCAGTGGGTTTGACTCCCTGCAGATTGCTGCGACGTAGTATGTTTGTGTACAACGGCACATTTTCCCTGTAAGAATACTGTCGCAATAATTAACAGCAACGAAAGTGATCATTGAAAACCACTGAAATACCCATATGGCGGGCTTTGAGC
>Ga0164315_10000445_pt1 | contig 28559 bp, 25 predicted proteins | sample GuaBasSedimGuay6_FD_113737 | JGI IMG/M metagenome (GOLD analysis project Ga0164315, IMG submission 113737) | Subseafloor sediment microbial communities from Guaymas Basin, Gulf of California, Mexico - Guay6, Core 4569-2, 0-3 cm | ecosystem: Environmental > Aquatic > Marine > Hydrothermal vents... | reverse complement strand
CACTCCTTTTAAAACCTGGCACAACGCCCTGGGAATGGAGCTGTTTTTAAGAATTGCTCCGGAATTATACTTGAAACGTCTGGTTGTCGGTGGATTTGAAAAAATATTTGAAATTAACCGAAACTTTAGAAATGAAGGGGTTTCAACTCGACATAATCCTGAATTTACAATGGTTGAATTTTATCAGGCATATGCTGACTATGAAGACTTGATGGAGTTAACCGAAGAGATGTTTGAATCCATTGTAAAACAGATTTCAGATTCAACAATTATTGAATACCAGGGCCAGAATATTGATTTTAAAAAAGGATGGCAGCGTATTCCAATGATGGACGCTCTTATAAAAATTGGTGGAATTGATCCTGCAACAATAAATGATACAGAAATGCTGCTCAATTTTGCAAAGGAACAGAATATACATATAACCAAAAAAGACCGCCATGGGAAAATATTAACCAAACTTTTCGACAGCCTTGTTGAACCCAGGTTAATCCAGCCCACATTTATAACAGGATACCCTGTGGAAGTATCTCCCTTATCAAGAAAAAACGATGAGAATCCTGAATTGACTGACCGGTTTGAATTATTTATTGCCGGCAGGGAAATAGCCAATGGATTTTCTGAAATAAATGATCCTGAAGATCAGTATGATAGATTTTTAATGCAGGTCAGACAAAGGGACGAAGGAAATCCAGAAGCACATATCATGGATTCTGAATATGTGGAGGCCCTTGAGTACGGCATGCCGCCAACAGCAGGCGAAGGAATCGGAATTGACAGACTTGTGATGTTGCTGACCAATGCAGCGTCTATCCGAGAGGTTATTCTTTTTCCTCATATGAAAAAGAATATTTGATTAAATGGCCTTTGAATTATTTATAGCCGGCAGATATCTTAAAGCTAAAAGAAAAGAAGGGTTTATTTCTCTGATTACTTTTTTTTCAGTTGCAGGTGTTACCTTAGGGGTTATGGTCCTTGTAGTGGTTATTGCCGTTATGAGTGGTGCTGAAACAGACTTTCGAAAACGAATTTTAGGGCTTGAACCCCATATTCTTGTAATGAATTATTCTGGAAAATTTGATGAGTATTCAAACCTGTTAATTGCTCTTAATCAAAACAAACAAGTTAAAGAAGCTTCACCGATTTTGTTTGCCCAGGCAATGATCAGATCAACTCGTTCTTTTTCCGGTATCATGGTTCGAGGAATTGATCCTGAAACCGGCTTCAGTCTTGTTAAAGGATTTAATGCCGAACAACTAAAAAAAAGTTTTGACAAAAAAAATAATGATGAAAATCTTCCAGGTATTATTTTAGGTTACCAACTTGCAAGCTCTATTGGCGTAATCAAGGGAGACAAGGTAATTCTCATGTCTCCCAATGGGTTTATTTCTCCCATGGGCCATATTCCTTCAATGAAACGTTTTGTTGTAACCAATACATTTGACTCAGGCATGTACGAATATGACAGCTCAATGGCCTATGTTCATTTAACAGAAGCGCAACAGCTTTCCGGCGCCAAAAATAAAATTGATGCCATTGGAATCTGGACTGATGATGTGTTTAATGTTAAATCAGTTAAACATAATCTCACAGATCTGTTCCCTTACCCATTTTATCTGCGGGACTGGATGGATATCAACAAAAGTCTTTTTTCAGCATTAAAACTTGAAAAAACAGCCATGTTTATTATTTTGACCCTTATTATTCTTGTGGCAGCGTTTAATATCGCCAGTGCATTGATCATGATGGTGATGGAAAAAAGCAAGGATATTGCCGTGTTAAAAGCCATGGGTGCTACCAATCAAAATATTCGGAAAATATTTATTTTACAAGGCATGGTTATTGGTTTTATGGGTACCATTATTGGTACCTTATCAGGTGTTTTTATCTGTTTTATTCTAAAAAAATATGACTTTATCAAATTACCGGATGCGTATCCATTTTCTACACTTCCGATACAACTTGAATATTTTGATGTTCTGATAATAGCAATCAGTGCCATTATGATTTGTTTTTTTTCAACATTATATCCTTCTTATAAAGCATCAAAAATGGACCCGGTTGAGGCAATAAGATATGGATAATTTACCCCTTATATCGCTGCAATCTGTTTCAAAATATTTTTATTACAAAACATCAAAAATTACAATTTTAAATAATGCATCCTTTGATATTTATAAAGGAGAAACCATTGGTATTATTGGCGCTTCCGGGATTGGCAAATCTACCTTATTAAATCTGATAGGCACACTTGATACCCCTGATTCCGGTAAAATTTTGTTTCAAAAAAAAGATTTGATTTCATATAGTGATGCAAAAATTGCTGATTTCAGAAATTCAAAAATTGGTTTTGTCTTTCAATTTCATTATTTACTCCAAGGTTTTTCTGCTCTGGAAAATGTTATGATGCCGGGTTTAATTGCCAGTCGGAATAAAAAAACTATTGAAAAAGCTGCCTTAAATATGCTTCAAAGAGTAGGGCTGTCTTTAAGGGTTTCCCATCGGATAGAAGATCTTTCCGGAGGGGAACAGCAGCGGGTGGCTTTAGCAAGAGCTTTGGTCATGGAACCAGACATCCTTTTGGCAGACGAACCAACAGGAAATCTTGACCAGGAAAACAGCAAAAGCGTACATGCATTAATTGATGAATTGAATAAGGAACTTGGCATGACAATTGTTGTGGTTACGCACAATAATGACCTTGCCGGGATAATGGAAAGAAACGTTACAATTATGAATGGGGAAATTATTCCTGTTTAATTCAATTGAAAAATCAGGGGCAACATTATGAGTAAATTTGTTTCAAAAAGTATTTTCATTCTTATACTTTTAATTTTTTCATTTTTAATCAAAGATGTCTTTGCAGAATCAAACATCAACATCGCTGTTTTTCCTTTTTCGATTTATGCCGGTCAGTCCAATGACCAAATTAAAAATAAAATCCCGTTAATGATATCAGAAAAATTACAAAATGAGGGCGCAAAAACAATTTTTGTAAAGGATAATATTGACAGACAATCATGGGAGTATTCCCAATTCAGGGAACAGGGGATTAAACTGGGAGCTGACTACCTGATAATAGGATCTGTCTTTATTGAAGGGAAAGGTATCAGTATCGACACCAAACTGATAAATACCTATGAGAAAGATAGTTTTACAACATTTTTTTCTGAAGCAGATAACCTTGAAAATCTTTTTTCAGCCATTTCCCAGCTTAGCAAGGAGATGATCGGCGAACTTTTTCATAAAAAAATAATTACAAATATTGCCATTGCTGGAAATAAAAGAGTTGAATCAGATGCAATTTTAAGAGTGCTCACCACTCAAACAGGAGATATTCTCAAATCTGGTAATATTGCTAAAGATATAGAAACAATTTATGGGATGGGATATTTTGACAATATTATCGTTAAAAAAGAATCCAATGACAAAGGTGTTAATCTTATTTTTGAAATAACAGAAAAAGCTACTGTCCGAAAAATTATATTCAAAAAAAATAAAATCCTTAAAGATGAAGACCTTGCAGATGGAGTTGATACAAGAACCGGCGCGATTCTCAATATTCACAAACTCAACTCAGATATTAATCGAATCCGATTATTATATACTGAAAAAAATTATTATAATTGTGTGGTTAGATACGAAATAATTCCCCTTGAAAATTCCCAGGCAGATATTGTTTTTACTATTGAAGAAGGGGAAAAAATCAGGGTTAGAAAAATTACCTTTGAAGGCAATAAACACTTTTCCGATAAAAAAATCAAAAGAACCATTAAAACAAAAGAAAAGGGATTTTTTTCCTTTATCACTTCTTCAGGCAATCTCAATGAAACTGAAGTAAAAAACGATAGCATAAGAATTGAATCTTTATATAAAAACAACGGCTTTATTGATACAAAAGTATCAGATCCAATTATTGATATTGGAGAAAAATTAATTTCCATTCATTTTAAAATTGACGAGGGTGCACAATACAAAATTAAAAAAGTTGATATTACAGGGGATCTGATTCTTCCCAAAGAAAAAATTTTAGATTCTATTAAATCTAAAGAGAAAAATTTATACAATAGAGAATTGATTCGAAATGATATCCTGTCTATTTCTGATATCTATTCAAACAAGGGTTTTGCCAATGTTCAAATTGTGCCCCTGGTTGATAAAAATGATGAAGAACATATGATGACCATTACATATGCCATTGATAAAGGACAGCCTGTTTATTTTAACCGGATTAATATCAGTGGGAATTTAAAAACCCGGGACAAAATTATCAGACGCGAAATTAAAATAACTGAGCAGGGCCTTTATAGCAAAGAGGAGATTCAAAAAAGTTTTAAGAACTTAAATCGGTTGGATTATTTTGCCGGAATTGATATTGAACCGGTTAAAACATCAGATGAAAACAAAATGGATTTAAATATAAAGGTTGTTGAAAAACAAACTGGGAATCTGTCACTTGGAGGAGGATACAGCAGTGAAGATGGAGCCTTCCTTATGGGTTCTGTTGAGGAAAGGAACCTTTTTGGACGGGGACAAAGCTTAAAATTTTCTGCTAAAATATCTGGAGAAACTGTTCTTTATAATATTGGCTTTAATGAACCCTATATTTTTGATTCCCGTGTTTCCGGTGGATTTGATCTTTATAAAGAAGATATAGAGTTTGATTATTATGATAAAGAAGCCCTTGGCGTAAATTTAAAACTGGGTTACAGGCTTTTCGAGTATGCCGGTATTGGAATCCAGTATAATATAGAAGATTTTGAAATATCAAATGTTCAAACAGCTTACACTAATATGACCTCTGGATCTTTTCTGACAAGCAGTATAAAACCTTATATAAAATATGATTCCAGAGATGACTTTTTCCTGCCGACAGAAGGAAGTCGCCATAAATTTTCCATTGAATATGCCGGAGAGTTATTGGGCGGTGATATTGATTACACAAAATATCTTGTTGAAACAGGTGTTTATTTCCCTCTTTTCTGGAAATTTACAGGGGGTTTGCACGCAGAGGCAGGCTATTTGGATGACCGAACCAGCGATGCCATTAACATTGATTATGTAACCTTTTACCTGGGCGGGATAAAGTCCATCAGAGGATTTGATAAATATGATATTAACGGCAATCGGACAGGAGATATCAAGGACAGGGGAGGGGAAAAATATGTTCAATTCAATGCTGAAGTAACTTTTCCATTTACAAAAAAATATAAGGTGGCCGGGGTGTTTTTTTATGACCGTGGCGATGTATATCGAAAAAGTGAGAATATCGATCTGGCAAATCAATATTCAAGCATTGGTACGGGGGTGAGGTGGAATTCACCAGTAGGACCGTTAAGACTTGAATATGGCTGGGTTCTTGAAGGCAAGGACGTTAAAGAAACCGGGGATGGACAATTTGAATTTTCAATTGGTGCATCTTTTTAAATTTAAATTTTTTGGAGAGTTAAATGAAAAAAATAATCGTAATTTTATCCGTACTTATCTTTTTGGGAATAATTCCTCAAGCTTTTTGCGCAGATGTTGCAAAAATTGGTGTTTTTAATTTTCAAAAAATCCTGACTGATTCCAGTGCAGGAAAAATGATGCAGAAAAAAATCACTGCAAAAGGCAATGAATACCAAAAAAAATTACAGACTGAAAAAGACCTGTTGGATGAGATGAATAAGGCCATTGAAAGAGAAGCACTGGTCTTAAGCCCTGAAAAACAAAATGAAAAACAACGAGAATTCAGGATCAAGGTTAATGATTTTAAAAAAATGCAGGAAGATTTTGCCAGAGAATTTAAAGGATTAGAGGTTAAATTCATTAATAAAATCCAAAAAGAAGTCTTTGAAATTACAAATGAGATTGGAAAGCAGGAAGGATATTTGCTCATACTGGAAAGAAAAGTAGCAGGGGTGGTATATCATCCTGATCAATTGGATATAACAGATCAAATAATAAAAAAATATAATTTACAAGTCTCAAAAACCAAGTAAATTCTTATATGGAACAAATAGTTAAAGACATCGCCAAAATTATTAATGCAACAATTTTCGGCAATCATTGTTTCAAGGTAAAGGGTGTTTCCTCTTTTGATGATGCAGAATCCCAGGATATCACCTTTGCCATTGACTCAAAATACCTGTCTGATCTTCAGCAGACCAGGGCTGGAGTTGTAATTGTTCCGGAAACATTTAAGATTGATCAGAATAATTGTAAGGATATAATAGTCTTAAAAACCAGGAACCCTAAAGCTTCTTTTTTCAAACTGGTATCTCTGTTCCATCCGGAAAAAATACAATTGCCTTGTATCCACAACACTTCAGGTATTGGATATAATGTAAAATTTGGAAAAAATCCCATTGTTGAATCCAATGGTTTTATTGGTGATAATGTCAAAATAGGAGACAATGTTCATCTTATGCCGGGCGTTTATATTGGCGATGATGTCTTTGTTGGTGACAATACATTACTCAAACCCAATGTCACAGTGATGGAAAAAACCAGGATCGGTAATAATGTTATCATTCATTCAGGAACAGTCATTGGTTCTGATGGATTCGGCTTTACCCAGGATGCCGGCACCCATGAAAAAATAAACCATATCGGGTATGTCTGCATTGGAAATAATGTTGAAATTGGTGCCTGTAACACAATTGACCGGGGAACACTTGGAATGACGATTATAGGAAATGGTGTTAAAACAGATAATCTTGTCCATATTGCGCATAATGTCAAAATTGGTGATAATACCTTGATTGTTGCCCAGGTCGGAATTGCCGGAAGCACCAGAATTGGTAATAATGTTATTATCGCGGGCAAAGCCGGGATTACAGGACATGTGACAATTGGTGACAATTGCATTGTCGGACCTTTTGCCGGTGTTTATAGTGATGTTCCTGAAAACCAGATTGTTTCTGGAGTACCGCATATGCCGCATAATCTTTGGCGTAAGGTGGTCCGCATCATCACCCGGCTGCCGGAAATGAGAAAAGCTCTTTTTTCATTTGAAAAAAGATTGAAGAATTTAGAAAACAAATAAACGGAGTAAGAATGATTCATCCAACCGCGATTATTGATCCCTGCGCTCAGATTGATGCCAATGTCACCATAGGCCCTTATGCTATTATCAAACCAGATGTCCACATTGGTTCCGGTACTACCATAGGCCCTTACACCACTATTGAAAAATATGTTACCATTGGAGAGAATTGTCAGATTTTCCAATATGCAGCTATTGGCTGCGCTCCACAGGATCTTAAATTTCATGGTGAAAAAACATATTTAAAAATAGGCAGGGGATCCATTATCCGGGAATTTGTGACCATTAACCGGGGAACAGAAGCTGGTGGCGGTGTTACAGAAGTGGGGGAGGAAAATTATTTAATGGCTTATACACACATTGCCCACGATTGTAAAACAGGAAAACAGGTTATCCTTGCAAACAACTCAACCCTTGCCGGTCATATCATCATTGGTGATAATGTCACAGTGGGTGGTCTTGTTGCCATTCATCAATTTGTTCAAATCGGAGATTTTGCCTATATAGGAGGCAAATCTGCCGTGGTAAAGGATATCCCACCATATGTGATTGCAGCCGGAGATCGTGCAACACTTCATGGGTTGAACAATGTGGGATTAAAACGCCATAACTTTCCTAAATCAACGCTTCAGGAACTTAAAAAAGTATATAGAATTTTTTTTCGCATCGGATTGACTGTTAACCAGGCTACTGAACGTGTTAAAGCTGGAGTTGAACAAATTCCTGAAGTGAAAAATTTTATAAAATTTATTATCAATTCCAACAGGGGTGTTACCAGATAACCTAAAGGTCACGCGTAACCTGGAGGTCACACAAAGAAAATGAGGATAGGACTTATCGCGGGCGGCGGACAATTTCCCCTTCTTTTTTCAAAGAAAGCTATAAATAAGGGCTATAAAGTTTTTGCTGTGGGGTTTCTTTCTGAAACAGATAAAATTTTAGTCGGCCACGTTGAAATTTTAAAATGGATTTATCTTGGACAGGTTTCAAAACTGATCAAATATTTCAAACAGCACAATATTACACAGGCTGTTATGCTGGGCAGTATTAAAAAAACAAATATTTTCAAAGATATCCGCCCTGATTTTAAGGCACTTTCCTTTATTGCTACAAACTCCAGAACTCATGATGATTCTATATTAACATCCTTTGCCGACCTGCTGTTAAAAGAAGGTATAAAAATTTTGCCCTCTACATTTCTTCTCCCTGAACTGATTAGCCCGAAAGGATGCTGGACAAAAAGAAAACCGGATAAAACTGAAAAAAAAGATATGATACACGGATGGAAAATAGCAAAACAAATTGGAAGCCTTGATATTGGGCAATGCATTGTCATAAGTAATGGAACGGTCTTAGCCGTTGAAGCAATAGAGGGAACAGATGCTGCAATCAAAAGAGGCGGTTTATTGTCTCTCAAGAATGGTGCCGTCGTTATAAAGCTGTCCAAACCTTCCCAGGACTTAAGATTTGATCTGCCGTCTTCCGGCTGTGGGACCATTGAGAGTATGCATGAATTCGGGGCCGGTGTTCTGGTACTTGAAGCAGAAAAATCCCTTTCATTTGACCGGGAGGAAATGATCAATCTTGCGAATAAATATAATATATCCATTGTTGCCTGTACAGACGATGATATACTCTGAAGGTCAAACGTAACCCAAAGGTCACAGGTAAAATGAATTTCCCTGTTAAGCTAAGCCATATAATGATTCTGACCGGTGAACCATCCGGTGATTTACATGCGAGCCATCTTGTAAGGGAAATTAAACAATTAAGCAACCGAATTTATTTTTCGGGTATAGGTGGTACTCATCTTGAAAACCAAAACGTAGATCTGTTTTATAACATCTCAAAGCTATCTGCAATGGGACTTACAGAAGTCATTATGCAGTTTAGGCAGATAAAAAAAGCCTTTGATCTGTTTAAAAAAAAACTTAATGCAAACACACCGGATCTGATTATTCTCGTGGATTACCCGGGGTTTAATTTAAAAGCTGCCCAGTTTGCCAAAGATAATTATAATATAAAAATTTTATATTATATTACCCCAAAAGTGTGGGCCTGGAACAAATCAAGATTAAAAAAAATAAAAAAATATATTGATCATGCCGCGTTGATACTGCCTTTTGAAGAAAAAATATATAAAAAGGCTGAAATTCCATCCACTTATGTAGGGAATCCTCTGGTGGATGAATACTCTGAAAATTTACCCGGGGTTCTTTTTCGATCCAAGCATTTATTATCAAAGGATAAAGATCCATTGATTATCGGTCTTTTGCCGGGATCAAGAAAAGCTGAAATAAAAAACCTGCTTGATATTATGGTAAAAGCAGCAAATCTTATTCATAGAAATAATAAAAAGGTTAATTTTATTATTTCTAAAGCAGAGTCTATAAAAAGAGAAACCTTGGAAGCTTGTTTGCAAATAGATAAAAAAAAATATTTATTCCAGATCAAAGCAGGACCGGTTAAGGATATTTTTTTAAAATCAGATCTTGTCATTGCTGCTTCCGGAACCGTCACACTTGAAGCTGCCCTGTGTTATGTTCCAACCATTATCATATACAAAATGTCCCCGGTCAGTTATCGGATGGCAAAACTGCTTGTAAAAGTTAAGTATGCAGGACTTGCAAATTTAATTGTAAATGCTGAAGTGATGCCTGAACTATTGCAAAATGATGCAACACCGGAAAAGATTAGTGAAAAAGCATTATTTATGCTGGACAATCTATTTTATTTCCAAAATCAATTGCAAATGGTCAGAAAATTTATTGGGAAAAAAGGGGCATCAAAAAGGGCTGCCAATATTGCAGTCTATATGTTAAAAAATTCAAAATGTTCATTTGAATTTGACAAGAAGCCTTAAATATTATTAGACTGAGTTCATAAAAATACAAATTAAATTTATATTAATAAATTAAGGATTATATTCTGTTTTGATGATTTTTGAATTGTTATTACTTGTTATGGGGCTTTTATTATCCGGTTTTTTTTCTGCTTCTGAAACGGCTCTTTTTTCGATCAGTAAAGTCAAAGCGCTTCATATTGCCAAAGATGGTTCCAAAACCGGATTACTGATTTTGAGAATGAAAAAAGATTCCCATAAGCTTTTAACCACCATACTTATTGGAAATAACCTTGTAAATATTGGAGCTTCCGCCATTGCCACATCCGTTGCCATCTCATACTTTCAATCCAATGCCGTCGGTATTGCAACGGGGATTATGACCATGCTCATTCTCATTTTTGGTGAAATTCTGCCCAAATCTTTTGCCAATCACAACAATATCCTGGTTGCCAGAATTGTGATTTATCCAATATTCTGGTTTTCAAAATTGTTTTTCCCTTTAATTTGTATATTGAATTTTATACCCAGATTGCATGGTAAAATTAATACTTCCCATAGAAATGTAACAGAAGATGAATTGATGACCATGGTGGAAGTGGTGGAAGAAGAAGGAGAAATCAAAGAAGAAGAAAAAGAATATATTTCCAATATCTTTGAATTTGATGATACCTGCTGTTCTGAAGTTATGACACCCAGAGCAGATATGTTTGTAATCGATGTATCGCAAAACCTTGATATTAAAAATATTCTTAAAACAGGGTTTTCAAGGATACCGGTTATTGAAGACAGTATAGATAATATTATTGGGATTTTGCATGTAAAGGATTTGTTTGCAAGTTTTCAAAAAACCTGTGCATCTAAATCTAATACACCTTTGGATGTTAAACAGATCATGAAAAAACCATACTTTATCCCTGAATCCAAAAAACTGGATTCCCTGTTACATGAATTTAAACAGAAAAAAAATCATATGGCCATTGTTGTGGATGAGCATGGTGGTATTTCAGGTATTGTAACGCTTGAAGATGTTGTTGAAGAAATCTTTGGTGAGATTATTGATGAAACAGATACGATGGCGCCTGATATTGTAAAATTAAAAGAAAATACCTGGTTGGTTACCGGTAAAATTGACATTGATGATTTAAATAAAGAGATTAAAATCCAGATTCCGGAATCAAATACCTATGATACTTTTTCAGGCTTTTTTCTGGATCAGATCGGTCGTATCCCAAAGCCTGGAGAATCCATCACCATCAACAAGTGGGTGGTCACTGTTAAAGATATGGATGGAAACAGGATACAAAGCTTTATCATAACAAAAGAACCATCCTGACATCAGACATGATTGATTCAAATACACAGGTTTACTGCATTTTGGGAAACCCGGTCAGGCATTCCAAAAGCCCGACAATTCATAATGCCTGTTTTCAACAGCACAATATTAATGCGGTTTACCTGGCTTTTGAAATTGATGAGATTTCAAAAGCTATCACTGCATTAAGAACTTTAAACGTACAGGGCGCTTCGATTACAATACCATTTAAAGAATCCATAATGGATTATCTTGACTGGATTGATGATGAGGCTTTAAAAATAGGCGCTGTAAACACGGTTATTAACAAAGATGGAAAACTTCTTGGATATAACACTGATCATAAGGCTGCAATTGTTCCCTTAAAACCCTTTGCCATAAAAAATAAAAAAGTCTGTATCATTGGTGCAGGAGGTGCTGCCCAGGCAATCGCATATGGTATACACAAAGAAAAAGGGGATCTTGTTATTATCAACCGAAACAAAGACAGAGGGGAAAAGCTTGCTTTAAAGTATAATGGTGATTTTATTTTACAGGATGATTCAGATAAAATAAATATCATTAATGCTGATATTATCATTAATACCACGCCCATTGGAATGAGCCCTGATATTGAGGGGCCGGCATTTCCTTCAACTCTTTTGAATCCCCGGATGGTTGTTATGGATATTGTTTATACGCCTGTGAAAACAAAACTATTATCCGAAGCCCGAAAAAAAGGCTGTAAAACCATTGATGGACTGTCCATGTTCCTGCACCAGGCTATGGCTCAATTTGAATTGTGGACAGGCATAACACCGGATATTGAAATCATGAGGCTGTCAATCATAAATAAAGATGAATAAATGAAACATATTACTCAAAAAAACATTAAAAATCAGGCTGTTGTGATTCCGGGTTCAAAAAGTATTTCCCATCGTATGATGGTTTGTGCATCTTTATCCAATGGGACATCACATATTAAAAATATTCTGCAAAGCAATGATATAAAACACACCCTTGATGCCCTTAAGAATATGGGGGCAGACATTAACCAGGTTAAGGAAAGTCATTACAGGGTTAAAGGATTTGGAGGAAAGCCTCACCCCTGTAATAAAGATATTTATCTTGGCAATTCAGGCACCTCCATGCGTCTTCTTGCCGGCATTGCAGCATTGGGAAATACCGGCTATAGTTTCACAGGTGACAACCGAATGTGTGAACGTCCAATGAAAGAGTTGCTCGATGCATTAACCCTGCTGGGTATTCAGGCAAAGTCAAAAAACAAAAAAGGCAGTCCTTCGATTTATTTTAAGGGCGGTAACAGGGCAGGGGGGCCAATTAAAATTGATTGTTCAAAAACCGGTCAATATTTATCATCTCTCTTAATGATGGGGGCTTTGATGAAGAAAGGACTTGATATCAGACTTGACAGCCCGCCTGTGTCCTCCCCCTATATAGACTTGACCATTGATATTATGAAAAAATTTGCAATTTCTGCCCATAAAATTAATAGTATGCATTATCAGGTACCAGGACAGCAGTCTTATCTTCAGGGAGATTTCTCTGTTGAACCGGATCTTTCCAATGCAGGTTATTTCTGGGCCATTGGTGCTGTAACAGGCAAAATGATTTTTGTTAAAAATATTAATACAAATTCTCTTCAAGGGGATTTAAAACAGATTAAAATTTTGGAACAAATGGGGTGTGCCATAAAAATTGAAGATAACCGGATCGGAGTCTGCGGTCCGGCGCTTAAGGCAGTTGATGTGGATATGTCCGACACCCCGGATGCTGTCCCTGCCATTGCTGTTGTTGCAAGCTTTGCAAAAGGAAAAACCAGGATATATAATATTAAACATTTACGCGAAAAAGAGTGTGACAGGATTGATGCGGTTTCTTCACAACTTATAAAAATGGGTATAAGCGTTAAACAAGGAGAGGATTTTATAGAAATCACAGGTGGAAATCCAAAAGGAGCAAGAATAGAAACATTTAACGACCACAGAATCGCCATGGCATTTTCTATTCCCGGTCTAATAATTCCCGGCATGGAAATTGAAAATGAGACCTGTGTTGAAAAATCTTTTCCAAATTACTGGGATATATTTGATGTATTACAGGAATAATTTTATTTACTCAACTTTCGGTCTTAAGTTCTTGCAGCCAGACCCCATTCAAAGCCGGCAACTTCGAAAGTTGAGGAATCAATTATGAAAATATTTCTTATCGGCTACAGATGCACCGGGAAAACCACCCTGGGAAAAATTCTTGCTCACCGTCTTAATTTTGATTTCATTGATACAGATCAAATTATTGAACAACAACTTGGATCAACTATTCTGGAAATTATTGAAACCCGGGGATGGGAAAAATTTCGACAAATCGAAAAACAGACACTTTTGAATACAAAAAAAAAGAAATATACGATAATTGCCACTGGTGGCGGAATTATTATAGATCCTGATAATCAGCAATTTATGAAAAAAAATGGACTCTGCATCTGGCTTGATGCAGATATAAAGACAATTATGGTCAGATTAAATATAGATAATAAAACAAAACAGGTAAGGCCGGCACTTACAAATAAAGATTTATCTGTAGAAACAAGGCAAATGGTAAAAAAAAGAAAGCCTTTATATAAAAATACCGCCCATATAAGAATTGATACAAGTTTTCATAATCCCGAAGAAATTATTAATATCATTGACAGGAGATTAAAAGATGTCAGGCTCTAGTTTTGGTAAAGCATTCAATATCACGACCTTTGGAGAATCACATGGCAAGGCAATAGGCGTTGTGATTCAGGGGTGTCCTCCGGGTCTTGAGATTGATGAGGATATCATACAAAAAGCCCTTGATAAAAGAAAGCCGGGAACAGGGGTATCCAGTACAAAACGAAAAGAACCAGACCATCCCATTATCCTGTCCGGTACATTTAACGGACAAACCACTGGAACGCCCATTATGATTTTGATAGAAAACAAAGACGCAGAATCAAAATCCTATGATCCGATTGCCTCTTTTTTCAGACCAGGCCATGGTGATTTTACCTATCAGACCAAATATGGTATCCGAGACTTTCGGGGAGGCGGAAGAGCATCTGCAAGGGAGACAGCAGCAAGGGTGGCAGCAGGTGCAGTGGCTCAACTTATACTTGATCAGTATAATATCAAAATAAATAGTTATACACTTGAACTTGGCAATATCCGGGCCCTTAAGATTGATGATATATCTGAAAAAGAAAAAAACGATTTGCAATGTCCTGATTTAGATGCCGCCCATAAAATGGAAAAAAAAATCAAAGAGATTAAAAACAAAGGGGATTCTTTAGGTGGTATTGTTGAAATTATCGCATTAAATGTACCCCCTGGTTTAGGAGAGCCTGTTTTTGACAAGCTGGATGCTGATATTGCCAAAGCCCTTATGAGTATTGGCGCTGTCAAGGCAGTTGAAATCGGTGCAGGAATTCGTGCTCCCAAAATGACAGGCTTTGAGAACAATGACCAGATTTTACTGGATGGATTTCAAACAAATCATTCCGGAGGTATTCTGGCAGGCATTTCAAATGGGGATGACATTATTGCAAGGGTTCATGTCAAACCCATAGCTTCGATCCTTAAACCCCAGCAGACAATCGATGAAAAGGGTAGTTCAGTTGAAATTTCAACACAAGGCCGCCATGACATCTGCGCCATTCCAAGAATTAATAAGGTCTGTGAGGCCATGCTGGCAATTGTACTCACAGACCATTTATTACGTCAGAAAACCCTGGGCTGATTATTTTTTTACAATATCAGATTCAAGTTTATCAGCAATTTCAATTGCTGTGGTTAAAGAATCATTGATCATAAATAATTGAATTTTCAATGTTTTTAAAGAAGAAGCACTGGCAGAAATCTTTTCTCTGCCTGAAAACACTTTTGCAAGTTCCCTGGATTTTTTTGCAAGGTCAGTCAATTTTTCGCTGAAATTTACAATTTCACCTGCCCATTTATTTCTTTCTTCCGTTGAAAGCTCAATATTTGCATTACTCGTTCCATTTATAAGATGGTCTATTTGATAGTCTTCAGGATTTGCAATTATTTCATACATGTTATTTTCCTTTTCAAACAAATTTATATTATTTAGTGCCTGAACGAAAATCTTGTTCAGGCACGGTTTTAAGCCTGATCTAAAAAAAACCGGGTTAAATCCCCTTTGGTGTAAAGTATTTTCAAAATTGAAAGGTGATACGTATATTCAGCATCTGAAATTCTCCTTTGAGCTGTTACCAATAACGTATTTGCATCCATCATATTAATGCTGTCAGCCATACCATATTTAAACTGCATTTGAACTGCATTAAAATTCTCCTGGGCAGATTTCAGCTCATCCTGTAAATTCAATAGCGTACTTTTTGCTGTCTGGTAATCCAGAAAGGAAATTTTTGCATCCAGAACAATCTTTTTTTCCTGAAGTATTAATGCATTTTCTGCTTTTCTTTGATTCGCAATGGCCTGACTGATCTGGGCCCTTCGCAAACCACCATCATACAAGGTAAAGACAAGCTCGCCCTTAAAATATAAGTCTTCAGTATCATATTCCACATCCCTGGGCGTATAATCATAGGTGATATCTGTCTCTTTATATCCTGCTTCAAGAGAAATTGTCGGCCAAAAATCGCTTTTTTCATACCTTACCGTTTTCCGGGCAATCTCAAGATTCTTTTTTGCTTCTTTTATTTCTGTCCTGGTTTTTAAGGCACAAGTTTGAATTTCTTCCAGGCTTAAGTCATACTTTTTAATATCCTCAATATTTGCCTTTTTAAGATTATAGTCCTCCTCAATCTCGACAAGGTTACGTAAAACTGCCTTGGTCTGCAATATAGCATTTTCTGCTTTTAGCTGTTCTGTTAAAGATTTGGACAGTTCTGCCTCAGCCCTGTATAAATCTGTTTTAGTTACCGTGCCGACGTTTAATTTTTCCTTAACTGCATCCCTGTGAGTGGTAAGCCGGTTTACATCTGATTGGGCAATTTCAAGATATCTTTGTGCACTCAAAATATTATAATAGGCCTGGGATACATTTAATAAATACTGGGAACGAATGCTTTCAAGGGAAAATTCTTTGCCTTCAATACCTTTTTTTGTAACATCCAGAGCAATGAGTTCTTTTCCATTGAGTGTAAATAACTGTGTCAGTTTAACTCCTATGGTCGATGTATCAGGAGATATGATAGCATCATTTTTATAGTTTGTCATGCTGCCGAAAGTTGTGGCGCGGGGTATTAGCACAGATAATGCCCTGGCCTTCTCTAACTGTGCTATGGTTAAATCATCTTCTGCAATTTTGATTGTCTCACTGTGCTTATTGGCAAGTTGGGCTAATTGGGCAAGAGAATATGTTGTTTGACAATAGCCTGGAATCTGGCTGAAAATCATGGTGAAAATAATGAAAAATAATTGAATTGGCTTTTTATTCATCTGGGAACCTCGTTTATTGAAAATCAAAATTTAGTCAACAATATTATCATTTTGTAATCAACGTCAAGCTTACAATATTTTATAATAAAAAACATTATAAAATACTGCTAATTATTGACAAATATTTTCTAAATGATCAATTGAAGATACAAAAAAAGAAATAGGGGCATGTTCTGGAACTATTGTATGGATAAACAATGAGGATTCATTTGTTTATTATGTTGATACTCAACATCAAGTCAGGATGCCGATATATTTTCGTCATGGATAAATATTCTATTTTGTGATATTAATTTCCAAAATTTTTATATACAATTATAATAAAATAAGGAGATCAATATGATATCCATTCCAAAGACTCAATTTAGCGACCTGTCTCTGGTCAGGCAGGGTAAAGTCAGGGATATATTTGATACGGGAGAATCCCTGTTAATGGTCACAACGGACAGGCTTTCCGCTTTTGATGTTGTACTGCCGGATACGATTCCGGATAAGGGAAAGGTCTTAAATCAGATTTCCGTATTCTGGTTTAAAAAAATGGAAAGCATTGTCAAAAATCATATTATAACAACCAATGTAAATGATTATCCTGAAGAATTTAAACCCCACGCTGATGTCCTTAATAAACGAAGCATGCTGGTCAAAAAAGCCGTACCCCTTCCCATTGAATGCATTGTAAGAGGATATATAACAGGTTCTGGCTGGACTTCTTATCAAAAAGAAGGCCATGTCTGCGGGATAACACTACCCAAAGGGTTGAAAGAATCAGATAAACTTGAAACCCCGCTTTTTACACCTTCCAGCAAAGCTGAAGTCGGGGATCATGATATCAATATCAGCTTTGAAGAAGCGGTAAAACTTATAGGTCTGGAAAAATCGGAAAAATTAAGAGATTTAAGTCTTGCAATATACAAAAAAGGCGCTGAATATGCCTTGTCAAAAGGCATTATTATAGCCGATACAAAATTTGAATTTGGTATGCTGGACAAAGAAATTATCCTTATCGATGAGATCCTTACCCCGGACTCATCCCGATTCTGGCCTTTAAGCGACTATGAACCCGGAAGAAGCCAGAACAGCTTTGACAAACAATATGTCAGGGACTGGCTGACTGCCTCAGGATGGAATAAAAAAAGCCCTGGACCAAAGCTTCCCAAAGAAGTGATTGAAAGGACATCCAATACATACAAAGAAATTTATACCCGCCTGACAGGTGAAAATGTCTGATTGTCTGTGCAAAATAAATATAAATGATATTGATCTGACAGATGAACGGTATAAAATCTCATTTTCAAACACGGATATTGATTTTCTGGCACGATCCTTGAGAGAAACAGGCCTGATTTACCCCCCCATTGTCAGGCCTTTAAACAATAAATTTATTATTATTTCAGGATTTAACAGAATCAGAGCCCACATTCATAATAACAGGGTTCATAATAATGGAATAAAAATACTTGTATATAAAACAGAGCCCGATGCAACTGAGTACCAATGCCTTTTAAAATCAATCAGTTCACTTGCTTTTCAAAGGTCTTTAACCCTTGCTGAACTTATCTTATGTACAAAACGTCTGCATGAATTTTTGGATAAACAACAGATTGCTCAAAAATCACCCGCTATCTTTAATACAGAGCTTGCTGAAGGTTTTGTCAGGGATTTATTATTCATTGGCGATTTGCCTGATCCAGGTTTGCAATTAATTCACACCGGCAATCTATCCTTTAAGTCTGCCAAAAGAATTTCTCTTCTGGGAAAAGAAACCATTAAGGTTTTTTTAGATATTTTTTCAAAAATTCATGCATCCCAGAATAAACAACTTGAAATTATACTATATATAATGGAGATTTCTGCCAGAGATGCCATTAAACCAAAAGCGGTTTATATGAATCAGGAAATACAGGATATTCTTTCTGATGAAAAAAAAGATCCTGGCTTAAAAACCAGGGATTTGCGAGCCTGTCTTTTTGAACAGCGGTTTCCAATCGTGTTTAAGGCCCATCAAAGGGTCATGGAAAAAATCACATCAATAAAGCTTGGAAACAATATAAAAATTTTACCCCCGAAAAACCTTGACAGCCAAGACTATTCCATCTCTTTTACTGCAAAAAATTATAATCAGTTCCAGGCAAAAGTACAAAGCCTTCATAAGAGCCTGGAAAACAAAAAATTAAAAGAACTTTTCACCCCATGAAAATAGATAAGCTTTTTATTGATAAAGCCATTCCTGAAAATTTTGAAATCAAATATATCATTTCCAGGCTTGGTGCAGATCCTCAATGGGTAGAAAACACAAAGACAGTCTATGACCATATAAATGATGCTGATGATCCCATCTTAAAGGCTAAAAAAACACTCTATATTGCCAAAAACAAGGGAGCTGTTATAAAGGCCTGCCCTGGAACCAGTTTTTATACCTGTTGTGATTATACCATTCTTCATACAGGAACATTCTGTACCATGGATTGTTCCTATTGCATCCTTCAGGCATATTTTCATCCGCCGGTTCTGCAATATTTTGCAGGCCTTACAACACTTGGCAACACCCTTGAAAATACCTTCAGCCAGAATAAAATATTTCGAATCGGAACAGGGGAATATACAGACTCCCTTATCTGGGAAAAAATAAGTCTTCAGCCAAAATTTCTGGTTGAAACCTTTGCAAAGCAAAACAATAGCCTTTTGGAGCTTAAGACCAAAACCATTAATATTGAATCCTTACTTCCCCTTGATCATAATGAAAAGACTGTTATTGCCTGGTCATTGAACACCCCGGATATAATTGGTTCTGAAGAAAAGGGTACAGCCTCCCTTAAAGCCCGTCTTGAGGCAGCAAGCCGTGTTGAGTCAAAGGGATACAAACTTGCCTTTCATTTTGACCCCATGGTGATTTATCCGGAATGCGAGATTCAATACAAAAGGGTGGTTCAACAAATTTTTCAGCATGTCCGACCGGAAAGCATTGTATGGATCAGCATTGGTACCTTTCGATTCATGCCCAAATTAAAGCAGATAATTGAAACAAGATTCAAACATTCAACCATACCTTATGGAGAATTTATTCTTGGGCTTGATAATAAAATGCGATATTTCAAACCCTTGAGAATAAAAATATATCAGGAAATTATTTCATGCATAAAAGAATATGCCCCAAACCTGATGGTCTATTTTTGCATGGAGGATGAAGAGGTCTGGGAAAAATGCATGGGATTTTTCCCAGAGAAAGAAGGGGAACTTGGGCATCTTTTAGATAAAAGTGCGGTAAAACATTGCAGTTTAAATTCTAATTTATTGTAAAAAAGAACATTTTGGAATAAAACTTTTTTAAACCAATAAAAAAGCCCGGCAAATAAGAAATTTTTCCTCATTTGCCAGACTTTGATTTATCAATTCAACTTTCGGCCTTAAGTCCCTGCATACGGGGTCAGGCTTGTTTTGTTCTATTCTTTTTCAGCATTTACCCGTTCAATGATTTTTTTTGCCAGATCCCCGGGGACCTCATCATATTGCTCAAATTCCATGGTAAAAGTTCCTCTTCCACCGGTCATAGAACTTAAATCCGGGGCATACCGCAATATTTCAGCCATGGGAACCAGAGCATTTATGATCTGTTTATCATCTTCGGAATCCATCCCAAGAACCCTGCCGCGTCGTGAATTTAAGTCACCCATAATATCACCGGTATTCTCATCTGGAATTTTTACAGCAATCTTCATAACCGGTTCAAGTAACACAGCTTTTGCATCCACAGCAGCTTTTTTAAAGGCAAGCGTTCCTGCCATTTTAAATGCCATTTCCGAGGAGTCAACAGAATGATAAGATCCAAAATCAACGGTTACCCTGAAATCCACACAGGGAAATCCTGCCAGGATACCTATTTGGGATGCCTCCCTGACTCCTGCTTCAACTGCCGGAATATAGTTTTTAGGAATAACGCCGCCGACAATTTTATCAACAAACTCAAATCCTGAACCTTTGGGAAGAGGTTCAAGAACAATCCAGCAGTCGCCATACTGACCATGACCCCCGGATTGTTTTTTATGTTTACCCTGAACACGAATTTTTTTCTTAAAGGTTTCCCGATATGCCACTTTTGGTGTCTCAATTTCCATTCCCACGTTAAATTTTCTTAGAATTTTTTCAGCGGTGACTTCAATATGAACCAGCCCTCTGCCGGAAAGAATTGTCTGTCTGGTCTCTTCCTCACGTCTAAGCTGAAGTCCAGTGTCTTCTTCAAGAATTTTTCTGACGGCTTCATGAATTTTATCTTCATCATTCTTTGATTTGGGTGAAATGGCAAAGGAGATGACCGGCGGCATGGGTTTGGGTGCTGGGACCTGGATGTCTTTTCCACCTGTCAGTGTATCACCTGTAAGCGTACTTTTGAGTTTTGCCACAGCAACAATAGAACCCGGAAGGGCAGTTGTAATGGATTTCTGCTCTTTACCTGCAATCTCAAGAAGCTGAGAAAATCTTTCTTTTGTATCCTTTGTTGTATTTATGACATTACCTTCTTTTCCCAGGGTTCCGGAAATCACTCTAAACAAGGAAAGTCTGCCTGCGTATGGATCAACAATAGTGTTAAAGACAAGTCCGCAGAATTCCGCATCAGGATCAGGAGAAATGATAACATCCTCACCCTTGGCATCTTTTGCTGTCCACTCACCCCGGTCACGGGGAGATGGCATATAATCATTGATAATATCAGAAATAGTATCAATACCGATCATTTTTGCAGCAGAACAACAAATGGCAGGATAAAACCGGGCATCCAGAATACCCTGTCTGAATGTTGCCTTTAGTTCATTTTCCGTAATTTCTTCTCCTTCTAAATATTTTTCAAGAAGCACATCATCGAGTTCAGCCACATTCTCGATAAATTCTTCCTTTGCCATTTCAATGTCTTCCGACATATCAGAAGGGATATCTATTTTGCTTGATTTTCCATTATCATCAAATTCAAAGGCCGTGCCTGAAATAATATTTACAAACCCTTTAAAGTTGTTTTCAGAACCAATTGGGAAACAAATGGGAAGGATCTTTTTTTTAAGTGCTGTTTTGCAGGCCTCAATACAGGTTGAAAAATCTGCTCTTTCTCGATCCAGCTTATTCACAATGACAAACCCGGGTAAATTATATTCCAGCGCACTGGTTGCAGCTTCTTCGGTCATGGCAGAAGGCCCCCCGACTCCGTCAATGACAAATGCCATGCAGTCTGCAACAGGAAAGCATGTTTTAGCAGCAGAAAAAAAATTCTGATCACCAGGAGTATCCAGCAAGGTAATCAAATGTTTATTATGGGTATACTTAATAAAAGATGTATTAATAGTCTGCTGTTTTCTGATTTCTTCAGGCTGAAAATCCATGACGGTATTTCCTTCTTCAACCTTTCCAAGACGGTTGGTAACGCCGGCTTTAAATAGCATAGCCTCAGCAAGAGTTGTCTTGCCCGCACCTCCATGGCCAGCCAGAGCCACATTTCTCATGCTTTTAATTTCTTCGCTCATTACTGCTCCTTATAAACAATTAATAAAAAGTTATATTTAAATAATCGAATTTAAATATAATTAACAGGGTTAATTTAAATTTTCTTTAAAATTTAAGGATATAATGTATTCTTTGTTTCCTTTAGGGCCTGAAATAGGGGAGGGGACGATAATATTTACCAGGTATCCACGCTCTTTAAAAAAAGCTTTCAAAGCTTTGATCACTGATTTTCTAATTTCAGGGTCCTTTACAACGCCCCCCTTGCCAACATTTTGTTTCCCCGCTTCAAACTGGGGTTTAATCAACGCCAGCACCAGGGTATGATCCCTCATAAATTTTTCAGCAGCCGGGATAACGACCTTTAGTGAAATAAAAGATGTATCCACTACAACGATATCCATTTTTTCATTAATCTTTTCATAGGCCAATTGTCTAATATTGGTTCTTTCAATAACCCTTACCCGGGAATCCTGTCTTAATATCCAGTCAAACTGCCCATATCCGACATCAACGGCATATACTTTAGCAGCCCCATATTGAAGCAGACAATCGGTAAATCCTCCGGTTGAAGCACCAATATCAAGACATGTCATTCCAGTTACCGATACTGGAATGTTTTTCAATGCCGCTTCAAGCTTAAGTCCTCCCCGACTCACAAAAGGATTGTCATCCTGTTTTACAATAACAGATGAATCATCTGCAATCAGTGTTCCTGCTTTGTCCACAGGACAATCATTCACCAATACCTTGCCTGCCATGATAAGCGCTTTTGCCCGGTGACGGGATTTTACCAAACCTCTATCAACGATAAATGTATCAAGCCTGCTTTTCTTATTTAACCCTTTATTCAATGGTTTTGACATGTATTTCTATAGCTGCCCTTACAATTGCATTGCTGTCTATTTCATAAATTTTTCTTAAAACATCCTGGGGACCATGTTCAACAAATATGTTTTTAATACCAATTCTTTTAATAAATAATCCTGTCACACCTTTATCTGCAAACATTTCCAGAACGGCCGATCCAAATCCCCCATCAAGAATCTGCTCTTCAACAATGATGATTTTTTTAATTTTTATTGATAACTCAATTATCAGATCAGAATCCAGGGGCTTTACAAATCTTGCATTGATAATGGTTGTAAAAATACCTTGTTCCTTAAGAGTTGCGCCTGCCTTTATTGCCTCAGGAACACTGTTTCCTATAGCAATTATTAATAAATCATCACCTTTATTTATAACCTCACCTTTTCCAATTTCCAAAGGTTCAGGGTTCTTTTCAATTTGAACGCCAACTCCGCTGCCCCTGGGGTATCTTAACGCTATGGGTCCTTCATGCCGGACTGCTGTAACCAGCATTCTTGCCAGTTCATTTTCATCCTTTGGTGCCATGATTGTCATGTTTGGCATACAACGAAGATATGAAAAATCAAAAAGGCCATGATGGGTGGGACCATCTTCACCAACAATACCACCTCTGTCAATTGCAAATACAACAGGATGGGCATCAATACAGACATCGTGAAGTATCTGATCAAAAGCTCTTTGCAAAAAGGTGGAGTAAATGGCAATAACCGGTTTTAACCCTTTTGAAGCAAGCCCTGCAGAAAAGGTAACGGCATGCTGTTCTGCAATACCAACATCAAAAAACCTGTCCGGATAAAGTTTTGAAAATTCTGTTAATCCGGTTCCCTCCGGCATGGCAGCCGTTACTGCAACAATTTTTTTATTGATTTTGGCAAGTTTTACCATTTGAGAACCAAACACCTGGGTATAGGTTGGTATCCCATTGGATATCTTATTACTCTTTCCTGTATCAACGGCAAAGGACCCCACACCATGAAAATAAACTGGATTTTTTTCTGCAGGTTCATATCCTTTTCCTTTTATTGTTGTCACATGTAAAAGAATAGGATCTTTTGGATTTTTAATGTTTTTCAGAATATCGATTAAATGGTCTAAATTATGGCCGTCAATGGGTCCGAAATAGTCAAAATTAAAGGCTTCAAATAATATGCCTGGTGTAACAAATGTTTTAAAGGATTCTTCAGAGCGTTTGGCAATATTATAAATATCATGACCGATTTTAGGTAAAGACTTTAAGAATATACCAAATCGATTTCGCATGGACTGAAGATATTTAGCTGAAAAAGTCCGGCTTAATAAAGAAGACAGGGCACCCACATTGGGTGATATGGACATGTCGTTATCATTTAAAATAACAATAAGGTTTCGTTTTGAATCTCCGGTCTGATTCAATCCTTCATAGGCAAGTCCTGCGGTCAGGGAACCATCTCCGATAACACAAATAACATCAGATTCATCCTTATTTAAATATTTGGCACAACAGATTCCAAGACCAGCAGAAATAGAGGTCGAGGAATGCCCCACAGTGAAGCCGTCATAGGGGCTTTCTTTTATTTTTGAGAATCCTGATATGCCTTTATACTGACGAAGGCTGTCAAAGGTTTTATTTCTTTTGGTTATTAATTTATGGGCATAGGATTGATGTCCGACATCCCATATTAATGTATCCACAGGCAAATCAAAAACATAGTGGATAGCAAGCGTCAATTCTACCGCACCCAGACTTGAGGCAAGATGTCCGCCATTTTTAGAAACAACATCAATAATTCTTTGACGAATTTCTATTGCTAAAAGTTTAAGCTCTTTTCTTGACAGCTCTTTTATACTTTTTGATGTATTTATTTGTTCAAGAAGGTTCAAAATTTATCAACCTTATATTAGTTAATGGTCTCTGTTAATAATATAATTGGCAATCTGTCTTAAAGGCGTTGCTTTTGCATCGAATTCCCAAATCGCTTCAATGGCCTTATCAATAAGATTTTTTGCATATTTTTTTGACTCATCAATACCAAGAACTGCCGGAAATGTCATTTTTTCATTTAATGTATCAGATCCGGCAGCCTTTCCCATTATTTGTGGATCACCTTCAATATTTAAAATATCGTCCATAACCTGAAACGCCAGGCCAATATTCTCTGCGTAAGCAATCAATTTATCAATTGTTCCAGCATCAGAACCCGCGCTTAAGGCACCCGTCTCAACGCTGACTGTTATCATTTTTCCTGTTTTAAGTGCATGTATCTTTTTAAGATGGCTTAACTCGTTATTTTGTTCTGGTTGAAAAGACTGCATATCCATCATTTGTCCTTCCACCATACCTTGAATACCGGCTGCCTTAGAAATTTTAGAAATTAATTTAATTCTTGTTTGATCGTCAGGATATATATCAAAAACTGGTTTTGGATTAGAAATAACATTAAATGCGTGTGTCAACAATGCATCTCCTGCTAAAATGGCTGTGGCTTCGGAAAATTTTTTATGGCAGGTTGGCAATCCACGCCTTAAATCATCATTATCCATGGCCGGCAAATCATCATGAATCAAGGAATAGGTATGGATCATTTCAATGGCGCAGCAGGCGGGCAGGGCAATCAAAAAATCTTTTCCACAAGCCTGGGCTGCAGCCATTGACAGGATGGGCCGCAATCTTTTCCCGCCTGCCATAAGAGAATGATCCATGGCCATAATCAGTTCAAGCCTTTTATCATACTGAAGAAGGATCAGTTGCAGATACTGGTTAACAAGGGCTTGTTTTTCTGTTAGATATTGGGATAAATTAAATTCCATATTATTCATTTTCAAATGGTACTTCTTTTATGTTGCCATCATCGGTTTTTGAAATCTGAGATATTTTTTTTTCAGTTTTATCTAAAAGATCAAGACAAAATTTGGATTGCTGCATCCCTGATTCATATTTTTTGACTGCATCTTCAAGGCAAAGATCCCCGGATTCAAGTTCCTTTACAATTTCTTCAAGCTCTTTTAAAGCTGTTTCAAACGTTTTTTTCTTAACCATTTATTTTTTCCACCCTTGTAATCAATTGTCCATTTGAAAGGATAATCTCTATTTGATCATTTATTTTGACATCTCTTGAATTTATAATCACTCGCTTATCTGAAACAAATCTTGAAATACTATATCCTCTTTTCAAAACTGCTTCTGGATTTAATGCCTGTAGTTTGGAATTAAGCTTTAAGTGAATTGTTTTTATTTTTTGAATTTGTTGTTGAAAATTATAAGATAGAGATTTAGAAAGTGCTTTTACGTATTGCCGATGATCTAAAATTCTTTTTTCAGGATTTCTTGAGGAAAGGGCTTCTGACAACCAAAGACATTTTTCCTTGTCATGAAGCACATGATGCACCATCATATTCGTTAGTCGTGTTTCAAAATCCTCAATCTTGAATCTAAGATCATAAACTGCTGTCTCAGGACTTTTTAGTCTTGCTATTAAATTAAAAACCATCTGTTTAAGAATATGTATTTCTTTTTTTAAAGATTTATTAAGACGTTCCTGCAAATCTGAAATTTTTTGAACCAGATAATTTTTATCCGGCAAAGCAAGCTCGGCTGCAGCCGATGGTGTTGGTGCTCTCAGATCAGCAACAAAATCAGCTATGGTAAAGTCAGTTTCATGCCCAATACCCGTTATGATTGGAATAAAAGAGTTAAAAATAAAATTGGCCACAGCCTCTGAATTGAATGGAGCAAGATCTTCTAAGGAGCCTCCGCCTCGTGCGAGAATAATTAAATCAGATTTTAAACGAAGATTAACAAGGTTTATGGCATCGCAAATTTCGTTAACCGATTCATTCCCCTGGACTTTAACCGGAAGGATTTCAAGACAGCAATTTGGAAAACGTCTTTTAGCAATATTAATAATATCTCTAACAGCAGCACCAGTACCTGACGAAATGACACTGATTTTAGAAGGTAAAAAAGGAATTGGTTTTTTAAGTTTATCATCAAAAAAGCCTTTATCCATTAATTTTTTTTTGAGCTGTTCAAAAGCCACTTGCATGGAACCTGCACCTTCCGGTTCCAAATGTTCAAAAATAAGTTGGTAAGATCCGCGAGGTTCATATACTGACAGCCGTGCCAGACCAATAATTTTCAACCCATTTTCAGGTTTAAATTTTAATTTAGCTTTTTGATTTTTAAACATCACAGCACTGACAATGGCCTGTTGATCCTTTAATGTAAAATAAGAATGCCCTGAAGAAGGAACAGCGTAATTGGAAATTTCACCTGTCACCCAGATAAAAGGATAGGTTTCTTCTAATAAAGTTTTTATTTCTCTTGTTAATTTAGAAACAGTGTAAATATGTTTGATTATTTTTTCTGTCATTATTATCCGTTTCATACAATACATGTGCACAAAGATTATAAATATAAAACAAAGGCAGTATTTTAACAATAAATTTTTTGACTTATACAAGCTTTGTGTCATAAAAACGGGTTTTACTTTAGATTTGGATTTTTCTATAAGGTCTGATAATATATATTATGTAAACTTTTTCTAATGGAGGCTACATCAGCCAACAATCAACACATAACCAAATTGTAATCTTGTAATTTCCCTCTTTCGTGTTATATTAGGCTTTAAAAAATAATTTATTTGGAGGAAAAACAAAATGGAATCTGCATCATCATTTTCACAAAATGCAATACTTGTAAAAACAAATTCATTTATTCGAAGTGTATATAACTGGATGGCTATTGCGCTGTCTCTTACCGGACTGACAGCTTATTATGTTTCTCATAATGAGGCTGCGTCCCAACTCATATATGGAACCCCTGGTTTAATGATGGTATTGATCTTTGCAACCCTTGGATTTGTATTTTTTTTAAGCGCAAGGATTCAAAAAATTAAAGCAACGACAGCTACAGCTTTATTTACCGTTTATTCAATTTTAAACGGCATTACGCTATCCTTTATTTTTATGGTTTATACGTCCACATCCATTGTATCTACATTTATGATTTGCTCTGTAACGTTTCTTTGCTGTAGTGTTTATGGAATGGTTACCAAAAAAGATCTGACATCCCTTGGCGGATTCATGTTCATGGGTCTTATCGGCATTATTATCGCCTCTGTGGTAAATATATTTTTACAGAGTTCAGGTATGCAGATGATCATTTCCTATGTGGGTGTTGTGGTATTTATAGGTCTTACTGCCTATGATACTCAAAAACTAAAGACCATGGCCGTTACGCTGCCAAATAACGCAACCGGCGCCATGGTTCGCAAAGGTGCTTTAATGGGCGCACTTACCTTATATCTTGACTTTATCAATCTTTTTATCATGATGCTTCATATTTTTGGTGGTCGCAGAAATTAAAAAATAGTGTTTACCCCCAAAATTTAATGGTTTTCACGTATCCTATTCAAATTCCGTGGTAAAACAGATTGCAAATCCTTGTAGGGGCGACCCTTGTGGTCGCCCAAAAATAACGGTATCCACCCAAATGACAATGATATCGAAAACGGGCAACCACAAGGGATTGCCCCTACGGGTAAAACCGAAAAATTTGAATTTTAAGAAGAATAAGATATTTTTTGAGCAAATTAATCT